>Ga0209006_10007071_pt1 | contig 10146 bp, 9 predicted proteins | sample JacPin_JW_Ref_O2_FD_188567 | JGI IMG/M metagenome (GOLD analysis project Ga0209006, IMG submission 188567) | Forest soil microbial communities from Algoma, Ontario, Canada - Jack Pine, Ontario site 1_JW_Ref_O2 (SPAdes) (version 2) | ecosystem: Environmental > Terrestrial > Soil > Boreal... | reverse complement strand
CAAACACAACCACGGCCCCTTTTCCGGGGCCGTGCGTTTCCATAAGGACCAAATGGTGCCGGAGGAGGGACTCGAACCCCCGACACGCGGATTATGATTCCGCTGCTCTAACCAGCTGAGCTACTCCGGCCCGGATGACGGTGGAGTGTAGCCACCGGGCCGTTCCGATTCGCGCGTCGCTAGCCTCGTTGCACGATGGCGCCGCCGACTCTGCTTGCCGTGCCAAACGTCTCTGAGGGTCGTGACCAGACGGCCATCGCCGCGTTCGCCGCCGCGATCGAGGGCACGAGCGTCGATTCGGACGGCGCAACCCTGCTGGACGTCCACTCCGACGCCGACCACCATCGCTCGGTGTTCACCATCACCGGTGCAAGTGGCGCGCTCGCGGATGCGCTGCTCCGCATGGCTCGCGAGGCGATCGCGCGGATCGATGTGATCGCCGCGGAAGCCGGCGGCACGCGCGACGCGCATTCCGAGCAGGCGGGCCAGCATCCCCACGTGGGAGCAGTCGATGTGGTGCCGATCGTCTACCTGAGCCCAGAGGCACGCGGCGCGGCGTGCGCGGAGGCGCTCGTCGTCGCCGATCGGATCGCCGATGAGCTGGAGGTACCGGTCTTCCTCTACGGCGAGTTGACCGCGGGGGATGACGGCTCGACCCGGACACGCGCGCAACTGCGCCGAGGCGGCGTGGCCGGCCTCGCCGCGCGAATGGCCGACCCGGGGGAGAGGATCCACCCGGACTTCGGGCCAGCGCGAATGCACCCGAGCGCAGGCGCCACGCTTGTCGCGGCACGCCCGCCGCTCGTGGCCTTCAACCTTCAGCTGGCCGCCGGCGCGAACATGCAGCAGGCACACGAGATCGCTGCTCTCGTCCGCGAGCACGACGGCGGCGGGCTGCCCGGGGTGCGCGCGATCGGCGTCGAGCTGAATGGTGGTGTGGCGCAGGTCTCCATGAACGTCGAGCGTCCGTTCGAGGTGTCGCTGGCGATGGTCGTCGATGCTGTCCGTGCTCACGCCGAGGTCGCCAGTGCCGAGCTCGTGGGGCTGGCGCCGTCGGCCGTCATGGACGGTTTCCCGCCGGATGTGCCGATTCCCGGGTTCGATCCGGCTCGCCACTTGATCGAGAACGCACTAGGCTGCTAGCCGTGGCGCAGACCAAGCGTAAGACCAAGCACCGCGGAAACGCCGCCGGCGTCGTCGAGTCGCGCGGGCGTACGGGCCGCAAGCCGACGGCGGCGGAGAAGAGCGGCGATCCACGCGATCTCGCGCGCGAGAAGGAAAAACTTCTCGACAAGCGCGACCGTCCGCCGACGTGGCGTGGCGCGTTCACCAAGGCGATGTTCGCCACGATCTTCCTGCTGCTCGTCGTGATCCTGCTCCTGCACCAGTCAAACCAGGCCATCGGCGTGTTCCCGATCGTGTTGGTGCTCTACACAGTCGTCAGCTACTACAGCGACAAGTGGATCTTCGACCGTCGCCAGCGCAAGAAAGCACAGGCAGGGGGCGGGGGGGCCGCGTCGCGATGAGCGCGCTGGACGTGCGCTCCTTCACAGTCGGTCCCGTCCAGGAGAACTCATACATCGTGCGCTCCGGCAGCGATGCCAAGAGCGCACTCCTGATTGACCCGGGCGATGAGCCCGAGCGCCTCGAACAGGCGATCGCAGCGCTCGGTGTCGAGGTCGAGGCGATCCTCATCACGCACTGTCACTTCGACCACATCGGCGCCGTCGCGCCGCTCGCGCGCGCCACCGGCGCCCCCGTCTACTGTCCCGAGATCGAGCGTCCGATTCTCGCCGATGTCATGAGCTGGGTGCCACCCGGGTTCGGGCCGTTCGAGAGCTACGAGGCCGACTTCACGCTTTCCGGCGGCGAGCATCTGACCCTCGCCGGCATCGACATCGACGTGATCTTCACTCCAGGACACAGCCCCGGGCATCTCACCTACGCTGTCCGATCGCCCACCCACCCTGCGCTGCTCTCCGGAGACGTCCTCTTCCAGGGCTCCGTCGGGCGCGTGGATCTCCCCGGCGGGGACTGGCCCACGCTCGAGCGCTCGATCGGCGGTCTCATCAAAGCCTTCCCGACGGACACCGTCGTCTACCCGGGTCACATGGGCGTCACCACGCTCGGGCGCGAGCGCGACACCAACCCGTTCCTCACCGAGCTGCGTGTGCGCGTCCCGCGCGAGTCCGCGGCGGACTCGCCGGCAGCCTGACGTTGAGCGAAGCAAAGCTCAAAGCACCGCGCGGCACGTTTGACATCCTCGGCGAGGAGGCCACGCGTCGCAGCGGCATCGAGGCGCGCGCACGCTCGATCCTCGAGGGCGCTGGCTACGAGCGCATCGAGACGCCCGTGTTCGAGGCGACCGAGCTCTTCTCACGCGGCGTCGGCGAGTCGACGGACATCGTGCGCAAGGAGATGTTCACGCTCTCCGACCAGGCCGGACGCTCGCTCACGCTGCGCCCCGAGGGCACCGCCCCCGTCTGCCGCGCCTACCTCGAGCACGGGATGCACAAGCGTCGCCAGCCCGTGAAGCTCTGGTACCTGTCGTGCTTCTTCCGCCACGAGCGCGCTCAGGCGGGGCGCTACCGGCAGTTCTGGCAGGTCGGGGCCGAGGCGATCGGCTCTGAGGACCCCGCCGTCGACGCCGAGTCGATCACGCTACTGGCCGCGCTGCTCGCGGAGCTCGGGGTGCGCGAGCTGCGGCTGCGTCTCTCGAGCCTTGGCAGCCCCGAGAGCAGGGGGGAGTATCGCGAGCACCTCAAGCTGTACCTCCGCGAGAACGAGCAGAGCCTCTCCGAGGACGTTCGCGCCCGGATCGAGCTCAACCCGCTCCGCGCCTTCGACTCCGACCACCCGGGCACCCAGCGCGTGATGCTGGGTGCGCCGCTGCTGCGCGACTACCTCAGCGACTCCGACGCCGAGCACTTCGCGCACGTGCGCGAGCTGCTCGATGTCGCCGGCATCTCCTATGAGTTGGACCCCACGCTCGTGCGAGGGCTCGACTACTACACGCGCACGCTGTTCGAGTTCGCCTCCGACGCGCTCGGTGCGCAGAGCGGGGTGGCCGGCGGGGGACGCTATGACGGCCTCGTCGCGCAGCTCGGCGGACCGCCGACGCCGGGCATGGGCTGGGCGGCTGGGATCGAGCGGATCATGCTCGCCGGCGACGGCGGCTCTGCCACCACGATCGGCGAGCACCTCGCCGCGCCGATCTCACCTGAGTTGTTCGTCGCGCTCGACGGCCAGCGTGATGAGGTGCGCGCGGCCGCGTTCGGACTTCTCAGCGAGGCGCGCTCCGCCGGGCTCGCCGCGCAAATGGACCTCGGAGGGCGCTCGCTGAAAGGCCAGCTCGGGCATGCCGATGCGCTGCGGGCGCGCTTTGTCGCGATCGTCTCAGTCGAGCACGCGTTGCTCAAGGACATGCAGGGAGGCGGGCAGCAGGAGTTGGCCACGAACGCAGTCGTGCACGCCGTGCTCCGCAGTCACCACGCGATCTGAGCAGAGGCGCTCGATCAGCACGCCGCGCGATCTGTGCTCCTTTGCTCAGAGGGGCTTTGCTCGAGCTCTGGAGAGCAGCAGCGCGAGCAGTTCCTGCTCGGTGCTCGACGGCACCGGCTGCGTGATACTCGTCGCCGTCAACGCGACCTCCGCTCGTCCCATCGCGAAGCCGAGCACGTCGAAGTAGATCGGTACCGAGACTTCGCTGAAGGGAAGGTTCAGCTTCACCACGATTCGGATGCCGAACGTCGCGTCGGTACCCGGTGCGTGCACGGGAAGCTTTGAGACTGTCACGCGCCCCCACCGTGCGTTGCGGATCGACTTGTCATCGATGTTGTGAGTCAACGCGCGTGCCGCGCACTTCCTCAATGCCGGCGACCCAAGCAGGGCGAACTCACGCTCGACCGCGCCTTCGTTGCTCAGGACCGTCACCGCTGAGGTGATCTGTTCGGTTTCCAGTTCCTGGCCGCGCCTGAGTCGCAGCGATGACGCTTCAGCGACCGTTTGTGTCTTTCCCGAGCCGGCCTGCTTTTCGCAGGCGCGATATTCCCGCTTTTCGTGGGCGTCCGAGCCGCCCTTTCGCTTTCGTTCCACAGTCGCTTCCGGGATATCGCCCACGGTCAGGTTCACAGCCCGCGCGAACGCAAGCGCCTGTGTCCGCGATGGAGGACGGCTGGCAGCCGATGCGTCTCCCGAACTGACCGTCGCTGAGGCGTGGTGTGAGACCGCGTTGGTGACGCTCGTGTCCGCGCTCGCGGGATCTCGCTGCGCACCGCCGCAAGCCACGAGCAGCAGGCATGCAGCGCAGACGCACGCTGCCGACGCAGAGAGGCTTCTCAGCTTCATGGGCTGGGTATCGGCCACCCCGCTGCGGGCCTCAAGGGCGGCAGTGCACAGCGCTCAGCCGTCCAACGCTGCTTGCGCTGTTCAACTTCTTCGCCGCGAATGCCGAAGCGGGGTGGGATGGATCAGATCTCCCGTCCATTTCAGATCGCCCTGGTAGCCGTGTGCCTGTTTGCCGGCGTGTGGTTCTTTGCGCTGCACGGACACTCGAGCAGCACCAACAGCTCCGCCTCTACGACCGCGGCAACCGCCAGCGCGCCCGCGGTCTCCAAACCAGCCACTTCCGCCGCGACGGGCGCTCCATCCACTGCAGCGGTGACCGCCAAGGCCAAGGCCGAAGCCAAGAGCGGCCACATCTACCACGGTCCCGTTCCCGGGCTCGAAGGACTCACGCGCGACATCGCGCGGGCTCATGGGGCCGTCGCAGCCACGGGTGAGTCTCCCTCCACTCCGTCCACTCCCTCCACTGCTCCCGCTTCCAGCCACAGCAGCTCCTCGGCGACAGCCACCGCGCACGATCCCGCCAAGGCATCCGCCCCGGCCGCTTCCACCCCCACGGTGAAGAGTCAGCCGATCAAGGCAAAGAGCGGTGCCGGGCGCTCTCCGGCGCGGCAGTTGCTCGTTGAAGACGCGCTTCACGAAGGGAAGATCGCGGTCATCCTCTTCTGGAACTCCAAAGGCGTCGATGACACGATCGTCAACGGCGAACTCAGGCTGCTGGAGGCCGTCCACCATCTGATCAAGGCGCAACCTCGCACCGCCCAGCTGCGTAAGGCCCTCAAGGCCTCCGGTCTGGAACTGGACAAGAGCTTCGCCGCGTTCGTGTCGACCGCCGGCCAGGTCGCCTCCTATGGCTCGATCACCCGTGGCGTGCAGGTCTACGGGACGCCCACCGTGCTGATCGTGAACAAGAGCGGCAAGACGACCGTGCTCACCGGCCTGCAGGACGCCTTCTCGATCGAACAAGCGATCGACGAAGCCCGCAACTCCTAGCCTTACACTCGCTCCTATGAGCGAGAGTCGCGAGCAGCTGAGCAACCATCTCGAACGTCCCCTCGGCCGGGGTCATATGCCGCAGGACGCCTTCACGGGCGCTGCCGGCGGGGCTGCGTGCGGCGATCTCATCCGGATCTCGCTGGCCGTCGATCCAGACAGCCCCCACGGGCTGATCTGCGACGCAGGCTTCGATGCCAGCGGTTGCGGCGCCGTGATCGCTGCCGGCAGCGCCGTCGTGGGGCTGGTGCGCCAGGCTCCGCTGTTGAACGTCGCGCGGATCGGCGCCGCAGACATCGCAAGCGAGCTCGGCGGGCTGAGCCCCACCAAGCTTCATGCCGCGGAGCTCGCCGCCGACGCGCTTCACCGCGCGCTCGGCAGCGCCGCACGCGCGGGCGTGCAGCTCGCGCACAGCCCTCAGCGCACGCTCGTGGCAGTCAGCGGCGGGGTCGACAGCGCTGTCGCCTCCCTGCTCGTCGCGCGCGACGGCGGCGAGGCCGTCGCCGTCACACTCGAGCTCTGGTCAGACGCCGAGAACGACGGCGAGCTCAGCTGCTGCTCGGCGCAGGCGGTCCGCGGCGCCCGCGAGCTCGCCCACGACCTCGGGATGGCGCATCTCTCCATCGACCTGCGCGCGGAGTTCCGCGCCGGCGTCGTCGATGGCTGGCTCTCAGATCACGCTCGCGGTCTCACGCCCAACCCCTGCGTGCGCTGCAACGGCAACGTCCGCCTGGACGCGATGCTCGAGCTGGCCGACAAGCTCGGGTCAGAGACGCTCGCCACCGGCCACTACGCGCGCGTGACCAACGACGCGACCGTCAGCTCAGGCACTGTCCCGCTGCTGCGGACCGCGGTCGATCCAGCCAAGGACCAGAGCTATGTGCTCTCGGCGCTCGCGCCGGAGTCGCTCGCGCGCATGCGCTTTCCGCTCGGCGAGATGCACAAGCAGCAGGTCCGCGAGCTCGCCCGTGAGGCAGGGCTCGCGGTCGCCGGGCGCCGCGACTCACAGGATCTTTGCTTTCTCGCGGGCACCCGCCACGGCGACTTCCTCGAGCGCCACGGCGGGCTGAACAGACGACCCGGCTCGATCGTCGACCGCGATGGAGGGGCGCTCGGCGAGCACGGCGGCGCGCACCTCTACACGGTCGGCCAGCGCCACGGTCTCGGCATCTCCGCACCCGAGCCGCTCTACGTGCTCGCCACCGACGCGCGGTCGAACACCGTCACCGTCGGCCCGCGCCAGGCGCTGCTCGCCGATGCGGTCAACGTGAGCGAGGCGACGCTTCACCGCGACGGGCACTGCGTCGACGGCGTGCGCGTGCGCGCCCACGGCCGTCGCCTGGCCTGTCGCCTTCGCCGGGACCTGGGAGCTGGGCGTCACGCGAGGCTCGCCCTGGAGCTGGCGGAGCCCGCCGAGCGGACGGCCCCCGGTCAGTTCGCCTGTCTGTACGCCGGCGACGTGGTCGTCGGCTACGGCACCGTCGCGGCCTGACGCCGCCTAAGATCACTCGCAGCATGACCTCAGACGAGATTCGCGAGCGCTACCTGAGCTTCTTCGAGGAGCGCGGTCACCGGCGCGTGCCATCGGCCTCGCTGGTGCCCTCCGCGCACGACCCCTCGGCGCTTCTCACGGTGGCCGGCATGCACCCGTTGAAGCCCTACTTCCTCGGCCAGGAAAAGCCGCCCGCGCCGCGCCTGACGAGCTGCCAGAAGGTCTTCCGTACGGTCGACATCGACAACGTCGGCAACACCGCCGCGCACCTCACCTTCTTCGAGATGCTCGGCAACTTCTCGTTCGGGGACTACTTCAAGGCCGAGGCGATCGAGTTCGCCTGGACGCTCTCACGCGAGGTGTTCGGCTTCAACGAGCGTGACATCTGGGTGACGGTGTTCGAAGGCGACGAGGGACTCGGCCTCGGCAGCGACCAGGAGGCGATCGACCTCTGGCTCGCGGTCGGCGTCCCGCGCGAGCGGATCGTCGAATGTCCGCGCTCGGAGAACTTCTGGCAGGCCGGCCCCACCGGCCCGTGCGGGCCCTGCTCGGAGCTCTACGTCGACCGCGGCGTGGAGCACGGCTCCCCCGAGGATCTCCCCGGCGGTGAGAACGCGCGCTTCCTGGAGTATTGGAACCTCGTCTTCATGCAGTACGACCAGGAGCCCGCCCCCGATGAGCCCGGCACGGTCCTTAAGCCGCTGCCCGCCAGGAACATCGACACCGGCCTCGGGCTCAACCGCATGGCGGCGATCCTCCAGCAGAAGCAGTCGGTGTTCGAGACCGACCAGTTCCAGCCGCTGATCGAGCTCGGAGAGGAGCTCTCCGGCCAGCGCTACGGCGAGGACTTCGACAGCGACCGCGCGCTGCGCATCCTCGCCGACCACGCACGCGCGATGACGTTCCTCACCGCCGACGGCGTCGTCCCGTCCAACGAGGATCGCGGCTATGTCCTGCGCCGCGTCATGCGCCGCGCGATCCAGCAGGGACGATTCCTGGAGCTCCCGCCCGGCTTTCTCACCCGCTACTCCCAGCGCGTACGTCAGGTCATGGCCGGCGCCTACCCCGAGCTGATCGAGCAGACCGATGTCACCGACATGTGGCTGTCCGCCGAGGAGGAGGGCTTCGGCCGCACGCTCGCGCAGGGCATGGAGCTGCTGCGCGAGCAGATCGACCAGGCACGCGACGCCGGACGCACCTCCGTTCCCGCCGCGGATGTCTTTCGCTTGCACGACACGCACGGTTTTCCGTATGAGATGACCAGCGAGCTGCTCGCCGAGGAGGGCCTCGAGATCGACGGCGACTTCGATGTGCTCATGGACGAGCAGCGCGCGCGCGGTCGCGGCGGCGCGGGACGTTCGAGCGCCGCGGCTGCGCTCGGCGCAGGCGGTCCGGCGGTGCTCGACGGCGGCGCCGCCACACGCTTCACCGGATATGAGACGGAGGTCCAGCAGACGACCGTCCTCGCCGTGCGCCCCGCCCAGGAGCGCGAGGCCAACGGTAGTGGCGGACCGACGACCCAGCGTCTGCTCGTGAAGCTCGCCGAGTCGCCGTTCTACGCGGCCGGCGGAGGACAGATCTCAGATGTGGGGACGATCGAATGCGAGCACGGAGACTGTGTGGCCCGCGTGGAGAACGTCTTGACCCTGGGTGAGGATCGCGTCCCGGAGGTGATCGTCGAGGCCGGCACGCTCGAGGTCGGCGAGAGCGTGATCGCGCGCGTCGACCACCTCGCGCGACACGAGACCGAGTGCAACCACACCGCCACGCACCTCCTGCAAGCGGCGCTGCGTGAGCGTCTCGGAAGCCACGTGCGCCAGGCCGGCTCCTACGTCGGGCCGGACAAGCTGCGCTTCGACTTCAGCCACGGGCAGGCGCTCAGCGCCGAGGAGCTGCGCGACGTCGAGGACCGCGTGAACTCGTGGATCGCGCGCAACGACCCCGTGCGAGCGCTCACGACCACCTTGGATGAGGCCAAGGGCCTCGGCGCGATGGCGCTGTTCGGCGAGAAGTACGGCGAGGTCGTGCGCATGGTCGAGGTCGGCGACGGCGAGTATTCGCGCGAGCTCTGTGGTGGAACGCACGTGCGCTCCACCGCCGAGATCGGCGCGTTTCGCATCCTGCACGAGACCTCGAGCTCCGCGAACGTGCGGCGCATCGAGGCCGTCACCGGACCTGTCGCGGTCGAGCTGCTGCGCGAGCACGATCGGCTTCTGCGCGAGATCGCCGCGCAGCTGCGCACCCGTCCGCAGGACACCCCCGAGGCGGTGGCGAGTCTTGCCCAGGAGCAAAAGCGCCTGCAGAAGGCGCTCAAGGATGGAGCGGGTCAGTCCGGCGCCGGCGCACTCGATGTGGAGTCGCTCGCCGGGCAGGCGCAGGAGCTGGGCGGCGCACATGTCCTCGTGGCAGCCGTGCAGGTGCCCGACGCCAAGGCGCTGCTCGCGGCAGTCGATCGCGTCAAGGGTCTCCTGGGGGATGCGGCAATCCTGCTGGGGAGCGCCTCGGACGGGCGCGTTCACCTCGTTGCAAGCGTTGCTCCGTCGCTGGTGGAGCGCGGCGTGAAGGCTGGAGCCGTCGTCAAGGTCGCGGCCGAGATCACCGGCGGAGGCGGTGGCGGGCGCGACACGATGGCGCAGGCCGGCGGGCGCAATCCCGAGCGTCTCGGCGAGGCCATGGACGCTGGTCGGGCAGCGATCGAGGCGGCGCTCGCAGGTTGATGCGGACGCGTCGAAGTTGACGTGCGCGTTCTCGCTCTCGACTACGGCAGCGCGCGCTGCGGGTGCGCGCTCAGTGATCCCACCGGCACGATCGTCACGCCACTGGAGGCCGTCGAGCGTCCCGCGACGAAGCGTGGGTTCGCGCGGCTGCGGGAGCTCGTGCGCTCGCGCGAGGTCGAGATCGTGATCGTCGGCCTTCCGCTCGCGCTCGACGGAAGCGACACCGCGCAGACGCGCGAGACGCGGGCGTTCGCCCAAGAGCTCTCGGAGCGCCTGGGGCGCGAGGTTGCCGTGGAGATGCACGACGAGCGCTTCACCACGCGCATGGCGCAACGGATGGAGCCTGCCGGAACGCGCTTCAAGGCAGACGAGGACTCGCGGGCGGCGGCCCATCTGCTGGAGAGCTGGCTCGCCTCCCAGGCGCGTTAGGGTTGCGCTCCTTGTCTCGCGGCGAAAGATCATCAGGGCGCGAACGCACAGCGCAGGAGCGCGAGCGCGACCGCCAGGAGCGTGCGCGCCGGCGCAACCAGCCGCAGCCGGTTGAGCCGCCGGCGCCGGTCGCGCCGCCGCCGCCGCCGCCCACACCAACACCAAAACCAA
>Ga0209006_10007070_pt1 | contig 10146 bp, 8 predicted proteins | sample JacPin_JW_Ref_O2_FD_188567 | JGI IMG/M metagenome (GOLD analysis project Ga0209006, IMG submission 188567) | Forest soil microbial communities from Algoma, Ontario, Canada - Jack Pine, Ontario site 1_JW_Ref_O2 (SPAdes) (version 2) | ecosystem: Environmental > Terrestrial > Soil > Boreal... | reverse complement strand
TGGCCCCGCTGGTGCGGTTCTCTCGGTCGGCGACTCAGGCCAAGCCGGGCGTGCTGGCAGGCCAGGCCACCGATGCCATCCTGACCGAGCTTGGCTACGACTCCGATGCCATCGCCGACCTGCGGGTCCGGAAGATCGTCGGCTGACGCCCGGCCGTCTGGAGCCATCGACGTCGGCGAAGCCGTCCCATTCGTCATCGAGCAGATCGACGGCGCAGCTGTGCGCCTGACCCTCGCCCACCTGCAATAGAGTATCCTGTTGCTCCGACGGAAGGGGCCTGTAACCATGACGGAACCGGGGTTCGGGGCGGCAACGACGACCGACGAGGTGCTCGACGGCATCGACCTGAGCGGGAAGGTCGCGCTCGTCACCGGCGCCTCCACCGGCCTCGGCCAGGAGACCAGCCGGGCCCTGGCGGCCAAGGGCGCGCGGGTCATCATGACCGCCCGGGACGAGGCCCGCGGCGCGGCCGCCCTCCGGCAGGTGAAGGCGGCTGTCCCAGGGGCGGACGCCGAGCTGGAGTTGGTGGAGCTGGGGTTGCTGGCTTCGGTGCGGGCGTTCGCCGACCGAGTCCTGGACCAGCACCCGGAGATCCACATCCTCATCGCCAACGCCGGCGTCATGGCGGCTCCGTTTGGGCGCACCGCTGACGGGTTCGAGCTGCAGTTCGGCACCAACCACCTGGGCCACTTCGTGCTGGTCAACCGGCTGCTGCCGGCGCTGCTGAAGGGCGCGCCCAGCCGGGTGGTGATGGTGAGCTCGTTCGGACACCAGCTCGGCGACATCGACTTCGACGACCCCAATTACCAGCGGCGCGACTACGACAAGTTCGCCGCCTACGGGCAGTCCAAGACGGCCAACGTGCTGTTCGCGGTCGAGCTCGACCGCCGGCTGGGCAGCCGGGGCGTGCGGTCCTACGCGCTGCACCCCGGCGCGATCAGGACCGAGCTTGGCCGTCACCTCGACGGCGGCGATCTGTCCGCCATGCGGGCGCGGGTGGGCCGGGCCCCCGGTGCGGTCGCGCGGCCCAAGTCGATCCAGGCCGGGGCGGCGACGAGTGTGTGGGCCGCGACCAGCCCTGACCTGGCCGACAGGGGCGGCATCTACCTTGAGGACTGCCATATCGCCGACACCAGGTCTGAGATGGGCCTCGACGGCGTCCGCGACTACGCCCTAGACGGCGAGCGCGCCCGCAGGCTCTGGACCCTGTCAGAGGAGCTCGTCGCGGAGCAGTTCCCGGCCTAGGCCTGCTGCCCGTCACGACCAGGTCGACATCGTCGCCAGGATCAAGGATTGGGTGGCCTGAGACCAGTGCGGGACGCGACGGCACCCGTCACACAAGGAGAGGAGCGTATCCCGTGGACGATCTGTCTGGCCGGGTAGCAGTGATCACTGGCGGCGGGCGAGGCATCGGTCGCGCTATCTCGCTTCGGCTGGCCGGTGCGGGGGCAGCGGTGGCGATCGGGTACCGGCGCGACGAGGCGGCAGCACGCGAAACCCGTGCCGAGATCGTCGCTTCCGGGGGGCAGGCGACCGCCTATCGCGCCTCGGTCGAAGAGCCTGAGCAGGTGAGGGCGATGACCGAGCAGGTGCTATCCGACTTCGGCGGCGTCGATATCGTCGTGTGCAATGCCGGCATCGCCAGCCGAGGGCGATCGCTCACAGATACCGAGCCCGCGGAACTGGAGCGAGTGCTCCGGACTCACGTTTTCGGTGCCTTCGATCTGTGCCGCCTGCTTGTGCCGCAGATGCGGAAGCGCCCGCGCGGTGACATCGTCGTGGTCTCTAGCGTCGCCACCCAACGGCCCAAAGCCGGCGGCGGCCCGTACATGATGGCCAAGGCGGCCCTCGAGGCGTTCGCTGCGACGCTCGCAGTCGAGGAGATGCGCCACGGGATACACGTCAACGTAGTAGCGCCAGGACTTGTCGCCACCGAAATGGGCGATCGGCTGGCCAGGGCCGTGGCGGGGGTTGCCCGCGCGGCGGAGCTTGACGCCGACAGTCCTTACGGGCGCGTGTGCCGCCCCGAAGACGTCGCCGACGTGGTGGCCTTCCTGGTGTCCGCCGAAGCGTCGTACCTTAACGGCCAGCGGATCGCCGTCGACGGCGGCGGCTCCAGCTTTCGCCACGACCGATATTGATGGTGTTCCCCAAAGGCGTTCGCTCCAGACCAGGCTGACCGACTTGGTCGCGGTGTCCGACGCAGACGAAGCCGAGAGCACTGGCAGAGGCAAGCCATGATGACTCCGTCGGCCCAGTCAAGCCGGGGTCTCGTCGTCGTGGTCCCCGGGGGTGCCGGGATCGGGATCGAGCGGGGCGAACGGGCCGTAATCCGTGAGGGCGGACACGGGCCGGTCCTCCTCGCCGCCGATTGCGAGCCGCAGCCTGAATCTGTCCGGTGGCACGAGGGTCCACTGGAAGGCCACGGGCGCGCCGTCGCGGTCGAACATGATGCGGGCCATCTCCAGCAGAGGGTCGCCGATGTGCAGTCCGAGCGCGCTGGCCGTCGCCGGGTCGGCCAGGGTCGCACCCACTTCGTCCTCGGCCCGGTGGACGGGCCGGCCGATCCGGCGCAGCGCCTCGACCAGGGTGATCAGGCCGAGATCGTCGCGTGCCAGCTGATCGCCGATCGGCGGATCGAGGTAGTTGGTGATGTGCCGCAGCGGCAGCCCGCCGCGCCGCCGAACCCGGACGATCTTGAGCACGGGAGAGCCGGACGTAAGCCGCAGCGCGCGGGCAGCCTCGCCCGGCGCCGGCACGTGCTCGTATCCGAGCAGCTCGACCGTCGTGTTCTTCGCCCCTTTCTCGATGAGCCGCAGGTGCTCCTCGATCGGCATGGCGAGCGCCGTCGGCCGGTGCCCGAGGACCCGCGTGCCCTTGCCCGCACGCCGGTCCACGAGCTGCTGCGACTCCAGGGTCAGCAGAGCGCGGCGGACGGTGGCCCGGGACACGCCGTACATTCCCATAAGCGTGGTCTCGCCCGGCAGGTAGTCACCCGGAGCGTAGCGGCCGGAGGCGATCGCGCTGCGCAGCACGCAGGAGAGCTGGTGGTGCAGCGAGGTGCCCAGCTCGCGCCGGAGGCTGGTCATGGCGCCGACCCGGGCAGCCACGGCCGCTGGGCGAGGTAGGCCCTCTCGTGGGCCTGTATCGCGGGCAGCCGGGTCATCGTGGCCGCGATCTCGTCGAGCCCGTTGAGGAGTGCGTGGCGCTGGTATTCACCGACCTCGAACCCCTTGCGGCGGCCGTCCGGTGCGGTGATCAGGCAGGTCGCGAGGTCAACGGTGAACGCGCGGTCGCCGCTGGCGCCGGCCAGCTGTAGTAGTTCCTCGATGTCGTCGGCCGGGAGCCGGACCGGGAGCAGGCCGTTCTTGAAGCAGTTGTTGTAGAAGATGTCGCCGAACGACGGGGCGATGATGCAGCGCAGGCCGATGCCGATCAGGCACCATACCGCCATCTCCCGCGACGAGCCGCACCCGAAGTTCTCCCGCGCGATTAGGATCCGCGCCCGGTCGTAGGGGGCGCGGTTCAGCACGAAGTCCGTGCTTGGCCGGCCGTCCTCGGTCCAGCGGTACGCCGCGAATGCGTTCACGCCCATCGTCGTCCGGTCCCTGAATGCGTCCCGGCCGCCAGGTGCGCGTGTGACCGGGCTGGCTCCCGGTGCGGGAAAGATGTCGTCGGTGTTGACGTTGGCCCACGGCAGGGGTGCTGCGATAGCGGTCAGCGCGGTGAATCGCTCCACGGTGCTAGCCCTGTCCGGTCGTGCCGGCCAGCTCACGGACGTCGGCGAAGTGCCCGGCGATCCCCGCGGCGACGGCCATGGCCGGGCTGACCAGGTGCGTCCTGGCGCCGCGTCCCTGCCGGTTCTCGAAGTTGCGGTTGGAGGTCGAGGCGCACCGCTCGCCAGCGGCCACGCTGTCGTTGGCGCTGCCGAAGCACATTGAGCAGCCGGCCGCCCGCCACTCGAAGCCGGCGTCGAGGAAAACCTGGTCGAGTCCCTCCTCCTCGGCGGCCTGCTTTACCAGGCCAGAACCCGGCACGACCATGCCGCGCACGCCGGGTGCGAGTCGGCGCCCGCGGGTTACCGCCGCCGCGGCGCGCAGGTCGTCCAGCCGCGAGTTGGTGCAGGAGCCGATGAAGACGCGGTCGATTCGGATGTCGGTGATCGACATGCCCGGCTCGAGTCCCATGTACTCCAGGGCCCGCCGTCGGCTTGCGGCTTTCGCCGCGCTCGGCGCCGACTCCGGGCCGGGCACGCGGCCGTCCACCGGTACCACCTCGTCCGGCGAGGTGCCCCAGGTGACCTGCGGTGGCAGGCCGTCTAGGTCGAGGGTGACCTCCCGGTCGAACACCGCCGCGGGATCGCTCGGGAGGGTGCGCCAGTAGGCCAGGGCCAGATCCCACATCTCACCCGACGGCGACATAGGGCGCCCCCTGAGCCATTCGAAGGTGGCCTGATCCGGCGCCACCAGGCCGCAGCGTGCGCCGGCCTCGACCGCCATGTTGCACAGGGTCAGCCGTCCGGAGATCGGCAGCCGCCGCACCACCGGGCCGGCGAACTCGATCGCATGTCCGATCCCCCCGCTGACACCGATGGCGCCCAGCACCGCGAGGGCCACGTCCTTGGCGCTGACCGGGTCCTCGACGCGTCCGCCGAGGGTGATCCGCATCGTCCTGGCCGGCTTCTGCATGATCGTCTGCGTGGCGAGCACGTGCTCCAGCTCCGATGTGCCGATGCCGAAGGCGAGCGCGCCGAGCGCGCCGTGGGTGGACGTATGGCTATCCGCGCAGGCGATCAGGAGGCCGGGCTGGGTGAAGCCCTGCTCGGGCCCGACCACGTGCACGATGCCCCGCCGGGGGTCGTCCACGCCGAGATAGGCGATTCCGGACTGGGCACAGTTGTCCTGCAGCTCCGCGAGCAGCTTCAGGCTGCCGGGCCGCATCGGGACATCCGTTCGCGTGGGCACCATGTGGTCGGCCATCGCTAGCGTTGCCGCCGACCGCCGTACCACCCGACCCTCCGCACGCAATGCCTGGAACGCCGGCGGGCTGGTGCCCTCGTAGATCAGCTGGCGGTCCACGGCGACCAGGCAGGTGCCGTCCGGCTGCCGCTCGATGACGTGCGCGTCCCAGATCTTGTCGTAGAGCGTCTTCGCCTCGCTCATCCGGTGCCAGCCTCCGGCCACATTGACAGGTTGTACGTATATAAGGACAATAGGGCTTCTAGACCCTCGTATCAAGCACCCGCCGAGCCGCTGGCCATCCGCTGGCGCCCCGGCGCCGGACAGGAGCGGGCGCATGTCGGACCCCTATGACGTGGTCATTCGCGGCGGTCAGATCGCTGACGGCAGCGGAAGTGATCTCCGCGTGGCCGATGTCGCCGTCGTCGGCGGGCGGATTGCCGCGGTCGGCCCTGGTCTCGGCACCGGCCGGGAGGACATCGACGCGCACGGCCTGCTCGTCACGCCCGGCTTCGTCGACATCCACACCCACTACGACGGCCAGGTGACGTGGGAGGGCACGATGTCGCCGTCCTCCGACCACGGGGTCACCACGGTCGTCACCGGCAACTGCGGGGTCGGTTTCGCGCCCTGCCGCCCGGCGGATCAGGCCGGGCTGGTGGCGCTGATGGCCGGCGTCGAGGACATCCCCGAGGTGGTCATGACCGAGGGACTGGACTGGAGCTGGACGAGCTTTACTGACTACCTTGACGTCGTCGACAGCCGTCCGCACGACCTCGACATCGCGGCGATGCTGCCGCACTCGGCGCTGCGCGTGTACGTGATGGGCCAGCGGGCGATCAGGCGCGAGAACGCCACCCCCGAGGACATCGCCCGCATGGCCGACCTCACCCGCGAGGCCATCGCCGCAGGCGCCATCGGTTTCGGCACGTCACGAGCGCTCCAGCAGCGAAGCATCCACGGCGAGCCGATCCCGACCGTGCGCGCGGCGGAGGACGAGCTGCGCGGCATTCTGGCCGCGATGGCCGACGCGGGCACCGGCGTGTTCCAGCTGCTGTCGGACTTCGACGAGTTCACCGGAGTGGACAGCGAGTTCGCGATGTTCCGCCGGCTGGTGGCCGATACCGGCCGGCCCATGTCGTTCACGCTCAACCAGAAGCACAGCGACCCGGACGGCTGGCGGCGGCAGCTGGAGCTGACCGAGCAGGCCAGCGCCGACGGGCTGCCGATCAAGGGCCAGGTACTCGGCCGGCCGACCGGGCTCATCCTCGGCCACGAGCTGTCGATGTCCCCGTTCAGCCGCTGCCCGTCGTACCGGGCGCTGTCCGCGCTGCCGTTCGAGGAGAAGGTCGCCGCACTGCGCGACCCCGTGACGCGGGGGCGGATCATCGCCGAGGCGGCCAAGGACCCGTACCCGCGCTGGGAGTACCGGTTCGAGTTCACCGGCCCGCCGGACTACGAGCCGGAGCCGGCGGACAGCCTCGCGGCGCGTGCGGCGCGGGCCGGCGTCACGCCGCAGGAGCTCGCCTACGAAATGATGCTCGAAGACGACGGGCGGCGACTGATCTTCCACGCGTTCCAGAACTACGGATACGGGTCGCTGTCCGCCTCGTACGAGATGATGACGCACCCGGATACGGTGCTGGGGCTCGGCGACGGCGGGGCGCACCTCGGGTTGCTGTGCGACGCGAGCTACCCGACCACGATGCTCGCGCACTGGACGCGCGACCGCACACGAGGGCCGAAGCTGCCGGTCCCGGCCGCTGTCCGGGCGATGACGTCACAGACGGCCGAGGCCGTCGGCCTGCGCGACCGCGGCCGGATAGCCCCCGGGTACAAGGCCGACCTCAACATCATCGACTACCACCGCCTGCGCCTGCACTTGCCCACGGTGGCGCGCGACCTGCCTGCGGGCGGACGGCGCATCGTCCAGCGCGCCGACGGCTACGTGGCGACCTTCGTGAACGGCATCGCCACCCACCGTGACGGGTGGCCGACAGGCGCGCTGCCCGGCCGCGTCGTCCGCGGCGCCCAGCCGGACCCTGCCGGCGTACCGGCCGCAGCCTGACGCCGCCGATTTTCGGGTTCGCCTACGGCGCATGCGATCAGCTCCCGGCCGCTGACTCCTTCACGGTGCGCACCCAGTCGGCCCAGGAGGCAATCCGGCGCCAGAGCAGTTCGCGGGTCGAGGCGAAGTTGTGCATGTGCCCCATCCGCGGGCAGGTGAAGAAGTCCACCGACGACGCCGATGCATAGGCTCGCAGCTCGCCTCTGGGGTCGGCGATGACGTCCCGCTCGCCCATCGCGACCAGCACCGGGACGCTCACCGCGGCGGCCTCGGCGGCCACCGCGCCGGGTGACATGCACCATGCGGCCACGCTCTCCGGCAGGGTGGCCGACGCCCAGGCGGGGACCTGCCCGTCGCGGGCCGGGAAGTCGCTGGTGTCAGCGCGGATGATCGCCTCGTCGACGTCGTCGTAGTGGAAGCACCAGCCCAGCGGCGAGACGGGCGCGGCACCGGGCGCGCTGGCGGCCTGCGCCGTGAGTGCCGCCAGCGCCGCGGCCGCGGGGCGGGAGACGACGCTGATGCCGGAGCGCGGCTGGATATCCCTCGGCACCCACGGGGCGGCGAGGCGATGGCCGCCGGGCAGCCCGACGGTCGTGTGCACGGCGCTGTAGCCCAGGACCGCGACGCCGTCGTAGCTCTCGTGGCGGCCCTGCTGGATGATCGTCATGCAGCCGCCCATGGACTGCCCGATGCCGAGCAGCAGCGGCCTGGTCACGGGCGGGAAGCCGGCGGCCAGCGAGCCGTCGCCCAGCCGGCGCAGTACCTCCCGCTCGGCCGCGGCGTTGGCGGCCGCGACCGTGGTGTAGTCGAGCCGCCCGGCGTCGTTGATCACCGTGCTGGCGCCGACGCCGAGGTGGTCGACCGAGACGAAGATCCAGCCCCGGTCGGCGTGCCAGTCCGCCTGGGCGCCCTGGCCCGGGCCGGGCAGGTCCTCGGTGAAGTAGCCCTTGGCGTAACCGCCGCCGGGCTTGGCGAAGCAGACCACGGGTGCGGGCGGGAGCAGTCCGGGCTCGGGCAGGTGCACGGTCAGGGCGACTTCCGCGGTCTCGCCCAGGCCAGCGGCTGTCGAGACGTCGATTCTCAGGTCTAGTGAGCGAGCCATCCGCTTCTCCGATCCGGCTAGTGTCGGGCGCGCGTCCCGGCTGGCGGCGGGCGGCAGCCGCAACGATAACAAGTGTTATCGCTACTGGGAAGAGGGCGCCGCGACCCGGGACGGGCCGGGACCGGCGAGAATGAGGCATGCGTTCCCGCGCGGTCAGCCGTGAGCAGATCGTTGCGGCGGCCGATGTGATCGCCCGCCGCGACGGGCTCGGCGCGCTCACCATGCGGCGGCTGTGCGCCGAGCTCGGCGTCACCGCGCCGGCGGTGTACCGGCACTTCCGCACCAAGGAACTGATCGAGGACCAGGTCATCGACGATGTCATCGGGCGGATCGAGCTGCCCGGCCCCGAGGCCGGCGACTGGGCCGGGCGGTTGCGCCGCTGCTTTGTCAGCGCGCACGACACGGTCGCCCCCTACGGCGGGCTGGCGGCCCGGATGGGCCGGGAGATGCCGCGCAGCCCCTCAGCGCAGCGCAACGCGGCCTTCCTGCGGGAACTGCTCGCCGACGCGGGCCTGGGCGAGGACGACGCCGTCAAGGTCATCGTCGCGGTCTTCGTCTACATCTGGGGTCACCTGCTCGCCGCTGCGGCCGCCGACGTGATCGCCTCGCTCAACGCGGCCAGTCCGCCCAGCGGCGCCCCCGACGCGCGCGCCCAGTTCCTCTGGGGCCTGGACCACATGCTTTCCTCGATCCGCCGCGAGTTCGAGGGCCGCGCGCCGGGCGCCTGAGCGGCCGGCCAGCCAGCACCCAGGTTCAGAGCCGTGTTCCGGAGTATCTCTCCCGGCGGGACGGTAGTGGGCGACAGGTCAAAGAGTGTACTCTTTTCTTGCGGAAGGGGTGCTGACATGACGGGACAGCGATCCGAGGCGGCTCGTGTTAGCGGCCCGGTGACCGGCGGGAAGGGCTGGCCGTTCGGCAGCCCGCTGCACGTAGACAAGTACGGTTGCGTGCTCGAGGAATTCCTGATCGAGGGGCTCGCCCAGTCTTACGAGCCGACTTCGGACGGGGCGATCGGGCTGGACGGGAAGTGGTCGGTCCAGCCGGCCGACACAGCCGAGTACCAGACCCGGATGTACGTGGTGCGCCCGTCGGATCCGGCCCGGTTCAACGGCGTCGTCGTGGTCAACTGGCAGAACGTCACCGCGGGAGTCGATCTTGGCGTGCCCTCGCCGCACGAGATGCGCAACGGCTACGCCTGGGTCGGGGTCACGACCCAGCGGGTGGCGATCGAGGGCCAGCCGTCGCTGACGCCGGGCATGGCCGACACCAAGGGGCTGCCAGCGGCCGATCCCGACCGCTACGGCAGCTTGCGCCATCCCGGCGACCGGTACTGCTACGACATCTTCACCCAGGCCGCCCGCGCTGTCGGCCGCGACCGGCCCGCCACTGAGGCCGACCCGCTGAGCGGGCTCACCCCGCGCCTGGTGCTCGCCACCGGCGGCTCTCAGTCGGCGATGCGGCTCGGCTCGTACCTCAACCTGGTGGACGACCAGGAGCGCTTCTTCGACGGCTTCCTGCTCACTGGCCACTGGGGCTTGTGCCCGTACCCGCCGGACCAGTCGCTCCGGCGGAGCTTCAGGCCCCTCGACGGCGGCCTGTTCGCCGGAAGCTCCGCCATCAACGACCGCGGCCGGGTCCCCGTCCTGGTGCTCAACAGCGAAAGCGAGACGCTCCACAACCTGCCTGTCCGCCAGCCGGACTCACCAACGTTCCGCTTCTGGGAAATGGCCGGCACGGCCCACGCCGGCAGCGCGATCGCCACCGAGCTGAACGAGATCCTGGCCCGCGACGGGGTGGGGACGTTCCTCCAGCGCGGCGTCGTCAACACCATCGACTGGAGCTGGGCCCGCAACGCAGCCCTTGAACACCTCGTGCGGTGGGCCGAGGGCGGCGAGGCGCCCCCCTCGTTCCCACCCGTTGACGCCTCCCTGGCGGGCGGCATCCACGCCGACGACGCCGGCAACGCCACCGGCGGGATCCGTCTCCCCGACCTGGAGGTGCTCACCGCCCGGCACTCC
>Ga0209006_10007069_pt1 | contig 10147 bp, 6 predicted proteins | sample JacPin_JW_Ref_O2_FD_188567 | JGI IMG/M metagenome (GOLD analysis project Ga0209006, IMG submission 188567) | Forest soil microbial communities from Algoma, Ontario, Canada - Jack Pine, Ontario site 1_JW_Ref_O2 (SPAdes) (version 2) | ecosystem: Environmental > Terrestrial > Soil > Boreal... | reverse complement strand
AAGCTGGCGTTGCCGGATGATGTGCTCAAGCAACTCAAGGCCAGTTCGTTTCAGCCGACTTCGCAATCGATTGCCGCCCTGCGCGATTACAACCTTGGCGCGGGATTACAGCGGGACGGAAAGAATCTGGACGCGAAAAAACAATTTGAAGTTGCAACGGCGGAAGACCCGAATTTCGCGCTGGCATTTTCCAGGCTCGCGCAATCCTACAGCAGCCTGGGCTATGACAGTGAAGCGGAGCAGTCGGCGAAAAAAGCCGTAGGACTGAGCCACGACCTGCCAGAGGCCGAGAAATATCTGATCTCAGCCATTGAACTGCAAGTTGTGAAAAATTACACGGAATCTATTAAAGCTTATGAGAATCTGGCTAAGGTTTCCCCCGACAACTCTGACGTAAAAGAGACTCTTGCCGGCCTCTACCAAGAATCGGGCAATTTGCCGAGGGCTCGCGAGTATTACCAGAAAATTCTATCCGCCAATCCCAAGGATGTGGCCGCGACCATTGATCTGGGGCGTGTAGAAATCAAGAGTGGCAATCCTCAGGGAAGTCTCGACCCGCTGAATCGCGCTTACAGCCTGGCTGCACAAGTGGGCAACGAAGAACAGGAAGGCACAAGTCTGCACCTAATGGCTGTTGCTTACCGCATGTTGAGCAAGCCTGAGGAAGCTTTGCGCAACGAACGCGAGGCGCTCACGATTTGGCGGCGAATCGGCCAGAAACGCGGTCTCGCTTTCAGTCTCAACGAAATGGCGAAGGCTCAGGATGCGCTGGGCAACAGCAAAGACGCCCTCGGGAACTACCAGGAAGCTTTGCAAATACGGCGTGAAATCGGCGACAAGCGTGGGTTGGGCGATACCCTGATCGACTTGGGAAATTTCTACGACGACCGCGGCGATCACGAGCAAGCGCTCAAGATGTACAAAGAGGCTTTGGAGCTCCAGCGCGATCTCGGCAATGAGAGCCTACAGGCGATCTGCCTCAATAACATCGGAACCGCATATTCAGAAAAAGGCCAGTACGAGGACTCGCTTACTTACTATCAGCAGGCGTTGCAGTTGCGTGAGAAATCGAAAGTGCCGCAAGATATCGTAGAAGCCGTCCATAACCTCGGCGAAACTTTCGCGGACATGGGGCAGTACGATCAGGCGATTTCCTATTATCTCCGTGCGCTGGATCTGCGACGCAACATGAACGATCCGCGCGGCGCGGCGCTCGAGTCGTTCAGCCTGGGCGAATTGTTTGATTATCAGGGCAGGTTTGGAGCGGCCGTCAATTCAAGGCAAGAGGCCTTGAAGGCGTTTCGCGACCTCAAGGACGGCACTTCGTGGATGGCCAAGGTGCTGGGTGGTTATGCAGAAGCGCTGGTCCTGGCTGGGCGTGGAGACGAGGCAAAGGGTGATTTGAACGAATCACTCAAACTCGCTCGCGATCTTAAGAGTGACAGTGTTACCGCGGAAACACTTGGTTTTCAGGGCGACAGTTATTTCTATCAGGCGGATTTCAAATCCGCACGCGCTTCGTATACCCAGGCGTTACAGGCCGCAAGCCGGGCCAAAGAGCCGGTAGAAATCTTGATCGCGAAGGCCAATCTGGCCAAGGTGCAAGTTCAGGAAAAACACGCGCGCGAAGCGATCGCTGCACTGCGTCCGCTCATACAGCAGGCCAACGAACTGGGGCTGAAGTATACCGCAGTCGAGTCTTCAATATTTCTGGCGGAAGCTATGTTGCAAGCCCACGACGCGAGTGGTGCGCGCCAGGAACTGGACCGCGCCCTGTTGCTTTCCGAGAAACTAGGGATGCAGCCATTGAGCGCCCGGGCTCATTATCTGCTGGCCGCAATTGATCGTGAGTCGGGAAATGACGTCGGCGCCCAGGATCACTATCGCGAAGCTCTTCGGCTGCTGGACACGATGAGGAAAGACCCGGGGGCGGAGAAGCTTCTACAGCGCACCGATTTCAAGACCATTCACGACGAGTCTACGCGAGCGACCCAACCGGCCAAGGGCTAGCCTGGTTTGCGCTCGTAATCGAACAATTTGAAATCCAGTGGCGGTGGTCGACGTAAACCTCCTTTCTCATGCGCATAAAAAAGGCGCCCGTATCAAGGGCGCCCCTAGACTCAATCTCACGCAGCTCCTGCGACGTTTATTGATCGCTATTTGATCTTCTTACTTGACGTTGTAGATCACCGCGTTAATGTTCTGGTTGCCGCCCGAGTCAATTCCAATCGCCGAGAACACGTGCAACCCCTTACTGGACGTGTCGACTGTCCCAGAACAAGACAACCCGCTACTAGTTTGCGCGCAGGCGGCCTGAGTACCGGAGGATTGCGTGCAGCTAGCCGCCGTCAAGTACGGACCGGTTGGACTGTTCACCGGCTTCGATGTGATTGGATTGTTGCAAGCGTATGCCGCCGTGACTACTTGGCCCTTGGTGTAAGTAGTACCCTTTGGAGAAGTGATGGTCACAGCGGGCCAAATTTCACCAGGCGTGTCATAAGTTGCCACCCAGCAAGAACCCGTGCCGCTGCTAGATCCTTTCGTCTTGCCCCCCGGATCGCCCGCTACAGAGAAAGAAGCGATCTGGTTGCTCTGGAACAGAGGTCCGCTTGTAGGGGGCGTGCACGGATTCAACGGATCATTGCCCGCGCCCTTAAGGAAACCAGGGAATGGGTTCAATAGCCCGAGAATACCCGGATAAACCAACAGCGGATTATCCGAGTAAGAGAACTCGAAGTCTGTGCCCAGCGTAGCGAAGAAGTTCTGCTGAGCGACGGTACCGCACGTTCCGCCCGGAGAAGTAGGACAAGTAACTGCGAACATCACAGCCGCGTCCATTCCTGAATTTTCGGCGTTCTGATAAACAAAGCACCGCGCAGGCCAGAAATTTTTCTGGACCAATGCATTGCAAGCCGCCGAAGTCATAAGAATCGGCTGCACTGTCAGCACCGGGGTTGCGTACGGAACCGTCAACTGCGCGTTGTAGTCGTAAACATTGGTTCCCGCCGCGTTGGGAAAAGTAAGCGTGGTCGGAGAAGTCGTGGTAATGACAGCGGTCTGCGATTGGGGAACGAATGTCCAGCTCAGAATATCCTGGTTGTCATCTCCCCCGCCCGTAGCGGCGGTAAAACCTACCCAGGCGTTGCCGTTGTTCAGCCCAATCGTCGTCATGTCGAACACGATGCCACCGGGAAACAAATCGACGCCATCAACGATCACATCCAACAGTTTTGTTGAAGGCCCGGAGTAGTTGATCGTCGCCGAATGGACTTTGCCGTCCGCCAAGCTGATCGGACTCTGCAGTTGAGTAAGATCGAGTACAGCAACTGTGCACGCCGGATCAACGCTGTTTGCTCCGGTTCCTTGACAATTCTGAATCGTTACGTCGCTATTGCTGGGATCAATCCCGCCATTGAGGAAGGTATTAAACTCCACTGCCACGCTGTTCGTGATGCCACCGGTCGGTGGTGCGCAATTAATTAACGTGTCATCTCCGAACCCGATTCCGCAGCCCTCAGGACCTAGAGCGCTAGAAGCTGAATTTTGAATAACAAATGCGATACCGTCCGCCGGACTCTGCTGCGTGTTCCCTCCACTCAGCTGAAAGGTGAAGTTAGTCGAGAAAGCACTGGAGACGGGCTGAGTCGTGTTGAACCAGGCTGATCCCGCGGTGAAAGAAGCGTTCGGGGTCAGACGCAATACCGTCGTTACCCCAGATGGAGGAGGCGGGACCGCTGGATAGAATCCCGGATAACCCTGAACCGTTCCATTGTTGTTCAATGTGAGGCAGCCCTGGTTTGAGGTGAAATCCGGCGAATAATTGGGCGCCGTCGGACAATTCTGTGCCAAAGCTGCTGAGGAGTCGACAATAAACGCCAGCGCCAGCAGAGCCGTAGCCATGATCAACTTCGTGCTTCCTACCTTCATAGATTCTCCTTAGTTTAGGGATCTGCCGACCTCGCACAGTTACGCCTGAATTATCAGCGCGAAACTGGAGGCGCAAAACAACCCGCCCACCGAATCGCAATGCATTCAACTTTCTGGGAAGAACAACAGAAGCTCAGTGCTTGAAATCCGGAGTGGGGGAAACGGGAGGGCCGGAACCTCGAAGCGGAGCTTGTTGTGGCCGCTTTTCCCACCTGCACAGATGCCGGGAAATGCAAGCCAGCCCTGCGAGTCTGCTATTAAACCACGCGCCTGTCAACTAAATAACCCCAGGGAGAGACTACACCCTGCGACAGTGCAACCTCGTGCACTTAGGATGCACGGGACTGCGGTAACCCGGCCTGCTCGTGAAAACGTGCTAACACCTGCCAGTAAGAACGTCTGCAATGCGCTCGCCGGCGTGTCCATCCCAAAGGGCGGGAACGCTTCCCTTCTTGGCTTCCCCGGCTAACACTCGCGACAATTCGGTGTGTAGCTTCTCTGGATCGCGCCCGACCAGCACATTAGTCCCCATCGAAACCGTAATCGGCCGCTCGGTGTTTTCCCGCAGGGTGAAACAGGGAATGCCCAAGTAGGTTGTCTCTTCCTGAATCCCACCCGAATCGGTGATAACCGCGGTAGCGCGCGATTGCAGTCCGAGGAATTCAACATAAGGGAGCGGATCTACTATGCGTAGTTTGCCGACGTCCAACTTGAAATCCTCGATCCGTTTGCGTGTTCGCGGATGAGCCGGGAACACAACACCCAAATCCCGATCCACATCGAGTAGCGTATCCAGAATCTTTCCGAACACGGCACTGTCATCGACATTAGCCGGGCGGTGGAGGGTAACTAATACATAACGTTCTGGTATCACATTCTCTCGAGAAGTCTGCGCGAAAGACTGCTGTGCCGCGGGCAGCAAACGCGCAAGTGAATCGATCATCACATTCCCGACGCGAAAGATCTTTTTGGCTGGAATTCCCTCACGCAAAAGATTCTCGTCACCATCCTGAGATGGTGTGAACAGCAACTCAGCAAGCTGATCCGTTACCAGACGATTAATTTCCTCCGGCATGGAGCGATCAAAAGATCGTAGCCCAGCTTCTACGTGACCGATTGGAACGCCAAGTTTGGCGCAGACCAGCGCAGTCGCAACCGTCGAGTTCACATCCCCGTAAACAAGGACAACATCGGGCCGACGCTCCAGCATGACCGGTTCTAACCGCAACATGATTTCCGCCGTCTGCGTCGCATGCGTGCCCGAACCAACCGCTAGGTTCAGATCAGGTGCAGGCATCCCCAATTGTTGAAAAAACACCTCCGACATGTTTACGTCGTAGTGCTGTCCTGTATGGATAAGGCTCTGCACTACGCTGTTCCGCTTTTGCAGCGCGCGCAACACCGGTGCGGCCTTCATGAAATTAGGTCGAGCGCCGACGATATGAAATATCTTCAGGGGAATGCTCCAGTTGCTCTAAGTTAATCTAACCGGACAAGGCAGGAGAAGAACTCTCGGTGATTCGAGGCTCGGATCGCCGCAGAATCCATAACAAGACGACCATCACAAATACAGCGATACCAAAGAATACGATGCCACCCCGATGGTGAAGATTCCCGTTTAAATATCCCGGATCTACGCAAGTCCCCAGCGCGCCAATTGTGACAATGCGAAGCCCATTCTTAGCCACGGACAACGGAACTGCCAAGGCAACGAGCAGAAGTTTTCTCCACCAGGAGCGTAGAAAAAGATGTGCCAAAACAAGAGTGGAGACGACTAACATCAAACTGGAGCGAATACTGCTGCACTCACGAGCGACTTCAATGTCCAGATTCGGAATGTACAGCATGATCCCGTCCTGGGTCGCACGAATTCCGACCGCTCGAAACAGAATTCGAGCCGCAAGAGCCGACTGCAACTGCAGAAATTCAACGATACGTATCAAAACCTGCCCGGGAAGCGGCACCATCAGAAATAGAAAACAGAGAGGAAAAAGAAACCGTCTGAACGCTTCTATGCCGAAGCAGACAATTACGCTGGCAATCCACCAGATCACGAGTCCGAGGACGCCAAGAGTCAGCCGCAAATCGATGTCGATCACCGAACCCCATCTCGCATAACAACCCAGCCCCAACGCGAGAATCAGTAAGCCAGCACCGAGACCACGAGCCGATCTCGTAGCGAACCAATTCTTCGAACGCCACTGTTTTGAATCGATGTAAATCAGACCAGCGCTTAGGGGGAGAATTAAAAGAATGTGAGTGTACGCCTCATTGGAAAGCCCGAGCCGGAAAGTTGCGACCACGCTGTCCCACCAAAAAACGACTGACACCGCAACCAGCGCAGCAAACACCAATAGGTGATTTCGTTTCGTCAAAGCGTAGTTTATGTTTCGGTTCATCAAACTATATTCCAACACCGCTTCCCGTCTCATACTTGCGGACTAGTGCACCTATTGCGTTTACCTTTTGTCCTGACTTAAGAATCCACGACGTCCTCACCCTTTTCGGTATCCCCTCCGCCGATAATCCCGGCGCCGGAGCTGCTGGGCTGCTGACGGCTTGGAGCGCGGAGCGAGTTACTGCCGGTGGCATGACGAGTTTGTCTCGGGACGTGACGCTCGATGTTAAGGTCGATTGTCGATCGGTAGACATTATCGAGTTGATCCATCAAGGATACGGTCGCCTCAACTGTCATGCCCCTCTGGAACCAAGTCGGCAATGGCTCGAAACTGTAAGCGAGCACAATGCTGCATAACACCTGGTTTGGAGATAGAGGACGTCCAGTCAAAAAGTGACCATTCAAAACCTCGCCTCTTGCGAACTCAAAGTGCCCCAAGGCCTTGTAGATGCCCCCCTTCGGTCGTGACAGAAGAAAATTAAGATCATTGCAGCCGGGCACAGTGATTTCAAAGTAATCACGCAGGATGACACCGGATTTTGTGGGAGTCAGCCTTAAACAGATCGCTGCCTCGATGCCTTTGATGGGGTGCGCCACCATCGTACATCGTTCGCTCTGGTCGACTCTAAGTGCGGGCCACTCCGACAAAACTGCTTCCTCAAGACCAACTGTGATGCCAGCAGCCATGAGTCGCGCGACATTGTCGAATTGAATTTGTTGTTCAGATTTCGTCAGCTTGTATTTGATCCTCACTTGTCCTCCCCATATGTGGTATTTCGCCTACACAACCTACATACCTACATAGAAGACTGATTGGCACCATCCTTCAGAAGTTTGCACTCTCTACAGGCGGGCGCGTGGATATTCCATGCCGCACCGTATTCGAGCGCCAAAGTATGTACTAGGCGACTTACTTTGTCACTAAGCACCAAGAACATGCCTTCTGGCTGACGAGTTCTCCTCAAGGCGAACCCATCGAGCCGATGACCGATTTCTTCGGGTTTGTACTCGCTGAGCTCGCCTTGAGATCGAAGAAGAGCATTGGCCAAGCTTGCAATCTCTTTCACTTGCACGCGCCTATTTTTTCTCTCGTGAAAACAGGTCAGAAGCGCCCCGAGAATCGCTTCGTCGAGCTTCCGATTAAGTTGTCCGCGAATATTATCGTCTTGTTTTTTTAACAGCGGGATTACTCCTTCCGAGAGCTCGGGGTTGTCGACGATGCATGCGGCCAAGTTCATCGCGAACTCACGAGTTTGGTAGGTTAAACCCGAGTGTCGAATCGGGGAAACACGAATTCTCGAAAAATTTGTTAGCCGGTATCCCAACATTTTACCTTGGAACTCCGCGGCAATTTTATTGAGCGCTCCGTTTTCCAACGCGCTTCTTGGGGCTTGGCCCGAAAGTGAAACTTGAATCGTGACAGCTGCGACATCTTCCGGTATTGGATCCATTCCGACATAGACCGCTTTAGGACAGCATAAATCTAATATTCGCCCTTTCTTGATGGTGCTCAATCCGGCCCGGTTAGACGTAGCCATAAAATTGCGGAATTGACGGGTTACGCTTGGCCGGTGTATCAGCAAAGTGGGCGATAGTTCGAGCGGCAGCACCGATAGATTTGATTGAGACACGTCGGCCAGCAGTATCGAACGTCTGCACATGCACCGCAGTATTTTGAGTAACTGAACACCTTCGTTGTCGGCGGGACCCAAAATCGCCAGACCCGGCATTAGAGACAAGCGTTCAGGGAACCAAGTTGTAAATACAAAGTACGTTAGGAGACGCGCAGAAGTCTCTTCGATATTTATGTTCTGCATGATCAGGCTAAGAACTTCGCCATATAGATCCTTCGTGGACCGGAACGGGATGGGACATTTCGGCCATTGCACGGCCTCTGAAACAGTCGGTCCGAGTTTGACGGGCTCGTACACAAAGCGTCCGTACTCAAGTCGCGAATCTACTTTGGCGACGGCTCCGTCCCAGAGCAAGAGTTTGAGAGCGCGGGAGCCCGTCGTACGTCGCACAAGCTCGATCATTGCATCCGGAAAGTTTTCTCCGGAAGTATGTGTGCACCCACCCACTACTGCACCAGCACTTTTTTTACTCGACCGTCGAGTTTTACCCATACGCCGTGCACCTTTCGAGTTTTCGAACAACTTTCGCTATAAAAAAGAAAATGGCCCGAATGCTTCGGGCCATAGAGACAAGTCTCCTTACAACCATTTTAGTCAAAACGCTAACAAAAAACAACGACAGTCATTTTTATCAGATACCCGATGTTTTCAGTACGCACAGATTCGAAAAAACGACATGCCCACCTTCGAACAGCATTTCGAATCCGGACATTTCAACGTTGGAGTGCACTAGTGGAAGCTTCGTATTTATCCAAGTAACCGAGACACACCAGGAACTCCGGGTTTATTGTGGCATGCCCAAAACAGCTTGCATTTCGGTCGGGCCACATCACACCGCAACGATTGGAAGCAACGGCTCAACCATACTGAACAATGCTCCGGCGCGCATTTGTGGCAACCACGTAACGAGCGGGTTTTCAATGGACCGAGCTGCAATAATTTCGGAGAAAAAATAGGAACACATTGCTCGGAGTATTGCTAATCGAGCCCCGAGTCTTCGGCGATAGGTAGTAGAGGGGGAAAACCAAACAATGAGAGCGGAACCCCTCCGCCATTGCCGCGTATCCCGCGGGCGAGGGATGAAGGTGGACGCCGGAATCGCGTGAAGTGAATGTGAAGCGTGGAATGCCAGCAACGACAATTCGCAGCGGATCGCGCTCGTGAAGCCTCAGGGACAAAAAGGTAAATCTCCGTCGCAACGCCTCGACCCGCGCGTCGGCAATGGTTGAAGGAAGCTCCATGCTTTTTGGGGAATCGAATCTCGTCACTGCCGCCTTCCGCCGACCAAGGGCTGTTCCCAGATGAGCAGCCCACCAATAACATGAGAACCGCTACTGTCAAGAGGATTGTACAGCGCCGCGAACTCATCAGCTACGCCAGACGCTTTTCGATCCTGAGGCCCGATCCGTACATGCGAGGAGGGGGAGTGCCCAGAAACCAGGCGCCACTGGGCCTGGTTTTCTGTCATCTCTAGAATGGACTGAACCGCAAGCGCGTTACTTGTCATTGTGTTTCCCTCCCACGAACCAACCGCCACGACATCTTCCAGAGAGCAGCATGCAGCTCAACTGCCTATCCCCCAGTCGACGACCAGCGGACGAGGTTCAGCAGGGCCCGCCGTTTGCGTACTCCCGAGTACAGTCCCTGGTTGCGCGGGTGAAGCCGGCGACTAGCTATCTACTTCTGTAGGCTTTGACACTCTCGGCTCGCACATTTGACTTACGCTCTCTACAACGCGGCTGCGATATCTGACCTAACGAATCCTCTGAGAGATCCATGGCAGACATAAAGAATTTCTCCCGACGTGGATGGACAGCTCATAGCGGTGGCTCAAGCTATCATTACGCAGAACAAAAGGCAATGCGCAGTCTATCCCCTCTTCAAGCGGTTACGAAAGTTTCGAAATCAGGAGCGATCCAGTCGACTTCGAGGTTGGAAGTTATCCGAGCACTGGGTTTAAGGTATTCCGGCCTATCAGGATCACGATCTGTTTGTTCACGCGGACCAGAAGAGATGGCTTCAAGAACCGCGATGCCTTAAGCGATATCAAGCCGTATTTTACTTGGGCATATAGCCGTATATGTAACTATATGCCTTATGGCTTGCGATCATTCCCGATCTTTATCGAAATTCTGGGCGTCAGGACTCCCATTCCGCTTTGTGACGATTGCGTTTCCATCGGCGCCTA
>Ga0209006_10007067_pt1 | contig 10148 bp, 8 predicted proteins | sample JacPin_JW_Ref_O2_FD_188567 | JGI IMG/M metagenome (GOLD analysis project Ga0209006, IMG submission 188567) | Forest soil microbial communities from Algoma, Ontario, Canada - Jack Pine, Ontario site 1_JW_Ref_O2 (SPAdes) (version 2) | ecosystem: Environmental > Terrestrial > Soil > Boreal... | reverse complement strand
CGTCGCGGTCAAGCCGGGCGAGAGATTCAACTTCGTCGGCGCCGATAATCTCACCGTGACGCGCACGATAGCCGCCTCGCTCAACCCGGTCGACGACGTGGAAGTCTACCTGCTCGACCGCGAACTGCCGCGGAGCGTCACGCCGATGCACATGCCGTTCGAAGGCACCATCAGCTTCACGCCCGACACCTATATGCGCGTGGTGAAAGAGACCTGCGCTTCGATGGCCGAACATGGTGCGAAATACCTGCTCATTTTGAATTGGCATGAGTTGAACATTCCCCCGCTCGGCGTTGCCGCGGACCTATTGCATCGCGAACACGGTATGACCGTACTGACCGTGCAGGCGTGTTTCGTGGCCGAGGATCTCTATGGAAAGGATTGCGGCGGATTGACACATGGAGGGGAAATTGAGGCCCTGGCGGTCCTGGCCTACCGGCCCGAACTCGTGCACCTGGATCGCATAGACTATTCCTCCGATCACTCGCAGGCGCGCAAGATCGATAGTCTGCGCCGCACGCGGGCGTACCAACCGGTCTTGAAGGACGTACGTTCGATTGCGCCGACGGGATGGTACGGCAGCCCGCAACACGCCACGATGGAAAAGAGTGCCCGCATGTTGCAAGTGGTGGCCGATTCGATCGCCAAAGAAGCTAAAGAAGTGTTTCGGCAGCTGGACATACTTCAAGGCGGCATTGCGGAATTGAAGAATTCGAAAAGGATTCAGTAATGGCGCGAGTGTTCACTCAGCGTGCGGCGAAGTTGCTGGACCTGCCCGGCCGTACCGCACTGGAGATTGTTTCAGGGGATGGCGGCGTTTTTGGAATCACGCTGCGGAAGGTTGAGATTCCGGTTCTGTCCGCTGGCGATTTGCCGAGAAGCCGCCACGTGCACAACGATTTTGAAGAATGCATTTATGTGCTGGCCGGCGAGGGAGTGACGGAAGCGGACAGTGGAAATTACTCGTTGAAGGCTGGCGATGCGATTGTGATTCCTTCCGGCGAAAAGCACGCGACGCGGAATACCGGAACCGAGCCGCTGGTGCTCTTGTGTTTTTTCCCGGTCGGCGACATTTGGCAGGGTACTGCTGAACCTGGCGTATCTCCGAAGGACATCCGTAAGCGATGAGCGTGGATGTGCTTTGCCTGCGACCGCGAATTGATTTTGAGCGCGCCAACGCGTTGCCAGCCGCGGAATTGACCGTTGCTTATCACGCGCCGAACGATGCCGAAGTGATTTCGCTAATGAAGCAAGCGCGTGCGCTGGTGATCCCCGCCGTTGGACCGAAACTCAATCCGGAAATATTCGCGAATAGCACCGTGAAACTGGTGCAGGTGACCGGCGCAGGACTCGATCGCCTGGATTTGCCGTTGCTGAAAAGCATGGGCATCGCGGCGGCCAATGTTCCGGGCGGGAGCAACAAAGCAATCGCGGAGTATTCGGTTAGTGCGGCGGCGACCTTGCTACGGCGATTTTCATGGGCCGATGTAGAAATTCGGGCCGGCAATTATCAGGCTATTCGCGCCCGCATGGTAAGCGAAAATCTCTCCGGCCTGGAAGGATTGTTGGTAGGCGTGATTGGTCTTGGAACAATTGGCCTGGCCGTGGCGCAGGCTTTCCATCGAGCTGGCTGTCGGATTTGTTATTACGATCCTGCGCCGAGTGCTGGCGCTTCGGCTCGGGCGATAAACGCAGATTCGTTGTCGCTGGCTGAACTACTGAAGTCAGCGGATGTGGTGACACTGCATGTTCCACTGTTAGCGGCGACGCGCAGGCTCATTGGTTCTAATGAACTCAGAGAATTGAAACCGGGAGCGATTTTGATTCAGGCTTCACGCGGTGGGATTGTCGATGAAGCAGCTTTGGCGGAAGCGCTGAGTTCCGGGCGTTTGGGGGGCGCGGCCGTCGATGTGTACGAAACGGAGCCTCCTACGGCGGACAACGTGCTCCTATCGCTCACCGGAGAGGCAGCACGCCGAGTTTTATTCACGCCACACATCGCCGGCGTTACGCGACAGGCTACTGAGAATCTGTTTCGTTCTGCCTGGTGCAATGTTGAACAATTCATTTTTAAAAATGAATTGCCCCAGAATCGCGTGCAATGAACGGTGACGACTTGGTGCAGCCGAACCCAGGAAAAATAAGTTGAGCAACGCAACCTCAGTACTACCGGGGCCATCTGTAAGCAGACCCGCGCGCCGGCCCTGGTATGGCACCCTTTACGTGCAAGTCCTTATCGCCATTTGTATCGGAATATTGATCGGGCGATTTTTTCCTCATACCGGAATCGCGCTGAAACCGCTTGGCGACGTGTTTGTGGCGCTTATCCGCATGATGATCGCTCCGGTGATTTTTTGCGTGGTGGTGCAGGGCATCGCGTCGGTGGGGGACTTAAAAAAAGTTGGACGCGTCGGAGTGAAAGCGCTGGTGTACTTCGAGGTGCTCTCTACGCTGGCGTTAATCACGGGAATTCTTGTCGCGATTATCGTGCACCCGGGCAGCGGTTTGAATCTCGATCCGCGCTCGCTGGATCCCAAAGCCATCGCCACCTATGTTGGTCGCGCGAAGGACACGGGCATCATTCCGTTTCTGGTTGGCATCGTGCCAAGGACCTTCGTAGATGCGTTTGCCGGCGGTGACGTTTTGCAGGTGCTGCTGGTTTCCATTTTAACGGGCTTTTCAATTTCGCGGCTTGGCGCGCTTGGAGAACGAATCGCGCGCGGGATAGGCGCGCTCACCAAAGTTGTTTTTGGAATTATTCGCATTATCGTGAAAGCGGCGCCGCTGGGCGCGCTTGGTGGGATGGCTTTTACGGTTGGCAGCTACGGCCTGGGATCGCTATCGAGTCTCGCGAAGTTGATCGGTACGTTCTATCTGACCAGCATTGTTTTCGTAGTGGTGATTCTGGGGAGCGTTGCGGCGCTGACGGGTTTTTCTATCTTTCGCTTCATCGCCTATATCAAGGATGAACTTCTTATCGTGCTGGGGACCAGTTCCTCCGAAACAGTTTTGCCAGACATGATGCAGAAGTTAGAACGTTTGGGCGCATCGCGATCTATCGTCGGGCTCGTTTTTCCGACCGGCTACAGTTTTAATACTGACGGCACCAATATTTATTTAACCTTGGCAGTAATTTTCCTGGCCCAAGCGACCAACACTCATCTGGCAGTTGGCCAAATCGTAGGGATTTTGCTGTTCGCGATGATCGCTTCGAAAGGCGCTTCGGGAGTTACCGGCACGGGATTCGTTACCTTGGCGGCAATTCTTACCGCGGTGCCGTCGATTCCGATTCAGGCATTAGCAATTTTGGTGGGGATCGACAAATTTATGAGCGAATGTCGCGCGTTGACGAACGTAATCGGCAACGGCGTGGCCACCATTGTGGTGAGCAGCTGGGAGGGTGAGCTGGACACCGCAAAATTGCGTGACACGATGGCGAACCCAACTGAGAGCGGGGACGCGGCTACGTTGTAGTCACAATTTTAGCGCGACCCTCGCGTTCGGGAAGTTACTGTGCGGCTTGAGCATTCAGGTTGCGCACCAACCAGGGAATAATCACCTGCTTGAAAATCACCGGATCGGGCCACACTTTCACCTGGCGACCGAGATGGCCACCTTGCGGATTGATCCACGCTTCTTTGGGGACGTCGCCGCTGCTCAAAATCATGTACGCGTCGGAAATGGGCACCTGCGTGTCCAACGCGCCGGCAATGATCAGCATCGGCGAGGTGGGCTTGCCGATGAGATTTTGCTTCACTAACGACATTTTGGGGAAAATTACGGATAAATCTTCAATTGAGTTTGCGCCTTCGTAGATGGACATCAATGCGGGAACGAGCCCGAATAAATATTCGCGGTTGCCCAAAGTTTTATTCACGAGGAAATCTTTTTGAAAGGTAGCGTCCGCCAGCGGGGATTGCGCGACCACGCCTTTCAGGCGGGCATGCTCAATGATCGCGAGTTTGGTGGCCCAATACGCGCCGAAACTCTGCCCGTCCACTCCGATCCTGGTTCTGTCGACTTCCTGGCGAGTTTGTAAATAATCAATTACCCGGGAAAACATGCGCTCCGAAGTTTCACTGGCTTTGATCGGAGCTTGCCCTGTCCCCGGGGAATCGATGCCGATGAATCCAATTCCAAATGGGAGAATCGCGCCAAAATTTTCGGAGAGGTCTTCTTTGCGGCTATCCAGACCGCTAATGGCGATCACTACCGGGACCGGACCGTTCACATTTTTTGGCAAGCGCAGGTAGCCGATGATTTCCGAACCTTCGAAAGGAATGTGAACTACCTCGAGCGGATTCTCCTGCAACCTGGCGTGAGCAAGAAAAGCTTCCAGCGCTTTGGCGTAGGCTCGTTTCTTACCGGCTGAAGCGGGCACCGGCCAACGCCCGAAAGAATAAAGCCGCCAGGCGCGCACGTAGAGAGCACTGGCCTTCGCTGGATCGGCGGCTTCGCCAGCTTTAGCCTGCGCCATGTAACGGTCGGCAACGGTGCTGAATCCTGCAGCCCATTCGTCGTTATCGGTGGTGTTGATTTTGGCGAAAGCCTCGCGTACATCGGCGGGATCGAGACCGATCAATGGATACATGCCGTTTTCCGCGCGCTTTACAGCTTCTGCTTTGATTTCTTCGAGGGTGCGTTCTTTCTGTTGCGCCTGCGTGGTGGCACCGCCCATTAAGGCGATGCAGAAACTTAACCACAGAAACGCGGTTCGCCGTACGCATGCCTTTACATCTCTCATATGTTTTTGCACCTTAGTAGATCGCTTTTAGATATTCAGCTGGCCTGACATTTCGCAGCAATTATTTCCTCGGCCCTATTTTCCGCCGGACGCTTTCTTCAACGCGGCGTTGTAAAACGACGGATCGTAATACTTCTCGACGCCAGGAGGACGGCCTCCCCATTGACCTTCAATTTCGGCGCGCAATTTCAAAACATTGTTGAAGCCATCTATGTCGAGCGCGGCATCCTTCTCGAATCCTCCCGGCGCGTTCACGCTGGACTCATAGGTGGCCGCGGCAATCTCCGGTTTCATATGAAATTCGCTGATCCATAGGTCGATAACCTGCTGCTTGTTTGCGGGGTCCATCAACCAGCGTTGCGCTTCGATAATGGCGGCCAGATAATTGTCGAGATTCTCTTTGTTGTCCAGAGCCCATTTTCGTTGCGCGAAATATCCCGCGGCCTGATAAGGTCCGATGACATCCTGCACCTTGGCGAGGCTTGCAAATCCCTGTTGCTTCGCAGTGATTAGCGCCGGAGGGCCGAGCATCGAACCCGCGTATTCTTTGTGTTCCCGCATGGCAATCAGCCGCTGAGGTGTGCCGCCGATGGGTTTCATTTCGTAATCGCGCACCACTTGGAGTCCCTTCGCCAAAAGAATTTTCTTCATTTGTAACGCGTATGCAGTATTAGGAGCATCCACGATCAATGTTTTGCCGCGGAGCTCTTCAAGCGATTTAATTTCAGGCTGCACCACCAACTCATTCTGCGAACCTTCACCGCCCATGAGGATCACCATGTCCTGGCCAGCGAGTTCGACCATGGCCACGGCGTTGTCCACCGCCAGATAAGCGAGGTCGCCGTTTCCACTGGCGAGATTGCTGCGCAAAACATCGGAGCTGGGCAGATTTTCCGTTTCCGCAGTGACATTGTGTTTTGCGAAATAGCCCTGCTTCTCGGCGATGACGAATTGCACCGGCTTTCCAAGCAGCGTCAGCAATTTGATTTTTTTCGGGGCAGTGGTTTGCGCTGTCAGCGACATGCTCGTCAGTAGAAGTGCCGCCGCTACCGGCAAGCCGATGCGTTGTTCCGTGTCCATCAAAAATCCTCCTAGCGTCTGAAGCATGTTATTGCTATGCCGCGCCTTCATTCAACTTATTCAGAGACCATTCCGCGACAGGCAGGGGATCGAGTATCGGCTTGCCAAGATTGGGACAGCTCAGCGCATAGAGTCCAGTATCGGTAGCCGCCCAAATGACGTTGCGGTCCCATTCGATAAATACATTGTCGACGGTGCGATCGTAGCTGCCGAACTTTTCCAGGTCGCCGCCTTGAGGCGGAACGAAGTAAGCAACTTCTTCAGGACGATAAAGATTGCCGATGTCGTAGCAGCGCAGCCCGGCAATGAAATAGGAATAGGCAATAAAATCCTGGCGCGGTTTACCGGGGGCCTTTAAATGCGGCGGATTGTGTGCGCCAAAGCGTCCGCGCTTGAAACAAAAATCGCGATATGGCGCGTCGGGGGGCGGGACCGGCCGCGGAAGTTGCGCCACTGGGACAGGATGCTCTTCATCGCGGATATCGATGATCCAGTTGGGAAGAAAAATCTGGTTGCAATCGGAGTTGGTGGTTTCTCCGTTGGTCAGCACAAATCCACGGTCGAGAACTCCGCAATAAATGGTGTGAAACGCAATTCCCATCCCGGAGTATTGCGCGGGCGGTTCGAAGCGGCCGACTTCGCGTTGTTTTTTCGGATCGCTCAAATCAAGAATGATGAAACCGTTGCAGCCGAAAGCTCCATATCCGCGATTACCGCCGTCCTCCAATTTTTTGGGGACATAGACGGGACCGTGCAGGCCGGCGAAGGGAGTCTGGTCCTTGGCCACTTTTGGCGGCACCAGTTTCGACCAGATCCACTTGTTGTACTCCGCCTCTTCGCCTTTGCGTGAACCGGGCACCCACCACATGGAGACCTCCGAGACGTTGCTGGGGTCGGAGGCGTCGACGATCATGTTGCCGTTGACGAGCTGCCGAAAGTAGGACGGTTGATGGATGAAGGTCTCGTCGGGCGCGGTATCCAGGTAGGCGTATTTGCCGCCATCATAATAGTTGCGATGGGTCCCTTGACCGGTTGCGCCAGTACTGAACTCAGAGAGCTTGACGATCTTTGAAGGGTCCGTAACGTCGTAAAACCTTACACCGCGTAAGCCTTTGAAATTCTTGCGTTTGTCGTCCAGATGCGGGTCGTCGTACTTGCCATTGGGCGCCTGTGGAGTGGAGTCGGTAATGGGAGTCTGTGCACCCGTCATCAAAATCCACTTTTTCAGGTCCTTATTGAATGCAACCTGGACCTGGCTGCCCTGAAAGCCGCCTTTGTTGTACATGACGGGATTTCGGACGTCACTTAGGTCAAGGACGTCACCCTGCTGAAACATGTAACGGCTGGTCCCAATAGACATCATTTGCATCTTGCCGTTCCGGGATTGGCCGGGCATGAAGTGGGCAAGGATCTCCATGTTGTGGAGATACATCCTACGGTCAAGATAAGAAAGGCTTTGCGGCGTGGGGTGGCCATGATGGTCGGCCCAGGCAGCGATGTTCGAACCGGCGAGGAGCACAGATGCGCCCACCGCGCCGCGAACGAATTCGCGGCGGGTTGGCTTGGTTCCTACCTCCAGCGACGCGGGGCCTGACTGGTTCGGACTGATCGTCGCCGCGTGCCGGGGCGTTTTCATTAGAGCTCCTTAAGTGGCTAATAGGTCTGACCGCTGTACCACTTTTGCGGGGCGAGGGTCAAGAACTTTAATCGTTTGTATGAAAGTTTTAGTTGCGTCTTTTCCTACGGTGCCTCTTGGGGTATAGTGGTCGGACCTTGTGCGTCGAGGTACAAGTGTCCCCCAGTATCAAAAAAGTCGATGACCACGGCTTGTCAAGGCGATGCCGAAACCGCTGAAAGTTCGCCTCGGTACGCCTTTACGTTGCTACGTAGTGTCGAGCAACGAGCTGACGCCAGCGGACTGAGCGTTCGTCGGTGCCTGGACTTTTTTGGGTGGTCGGACCTTCGTACCTAGGTTCGTACTGAGGAGACTCGGTTGGAGATCGGCTATGTATAAGATCGTTCAAACTTCCCGCCTATACGAACAAATCGTGCAGCAGATTGAAGCGTCCATCAACAGCGGCCAACTGAAGTTAGGTGATCAACTGCCTGCCGAGCGCGATTTGGCCCAGCAGTTTGGAGTAAGCAGAACCGCAGTGCGGGAGGCGGTTAAAACGTTGCGTGAAAAAGGCTTGGTGGAAGCACACCCGGGCCGGGGCACTTTTATTACGAACGGTAGCTCCCACTCCATCTGGCAATCGCTAGATCGCATGATCCGCGACGGCCAACCTGAAGCGATGGTGCACCTGGTGGAAGTGCGCGAAATTCTGGAACCGGAAATCGCTTCGCTGGCGGCGGCGCGTGCGGAAAAAGACGACCTTGCGGCCATGCGTGAAGCTGTAGAAGCCATGGACAACAGCAAGACGGAACCAGAAGGGTTCATCGAAGCCGATCTTGATTTTCATCTGGCTCTCGCCGAGGCCGCTTCCAATCCCCTGATACTGTCGCTGATTGACTCGATCGTCGGGGTGCTGCGCGAACAGCGCATGGGCATCTTCGCCGTGGAAGGCGGTCCCGAGCGCGGCCAATATCACCACAAAAAAATTCTGGAAGCTGTGGAGCATCGCGATTCAAATGGCGCCCGCGCCTCCATGCGCGCACATCTGCGGCAAGTGCGCGAGGATTCAAGTCGTTCACCACGCGGCGGCGATTCCAACTTCACCAAACTAAATCTGTAACCGAGCTTTTCAGTCAGCGGGAGACCGGCAAGACATGGCAAATCTGGGATTCGTCGGGTTAGGCGTGATGGGCAGCGAGCTGGTGAATCGCCTGTTAAGCAAGGGCCATTCCGTGCTTGGCTACAATCGCACGCGCGCAAAGGCTGAGTGGCTGGTTAAAAAAGGCATGAAGTGGGCGGACTCTCCTCGGGCTGTTGCGGCCGGGTCCGATGTAGTCTTTTCGATGGTCACGAATTCCGCGGCGTTGGCGTCCATCACTGATGGACCTGATGGAATTCTAGCGGGTCTCACGTCAGGCAAAATCTTCGCTGACATTAGTACGGTAAGCCCGGCATTCAGCCGCGAGGTAGCAGCCAAAGTACGCGCAAAGGGCTGCGACATGGTGGATTGCCCGGTCTCCGGCAGCGTTATCACGCTGCAAGAAGGCAAGCTTTCGGTAATGGTGGGCGGACGCCTTGAAACTTTCGAGAAGATGAAGCCGCTGTTGCTGGATATCGGACCGAAAGTTACGTACGTTGGCGACAACGGTTTGGCTCTAGTGATGAAGATAGGGACGAACCTAAGCCTTGCGGTGCAAATGCTGGCTTTCTCCGAAGGGGTGTTGCTAGCGGAGAAAAGCGGGATCAAACGGGAAGTAGCGGTCGATGTTCTTGTCAACAGCGCGGTGGCTTCGCCGATGATCAAATATCGCGGGCCGTTTGTGCTGCAATTGCCTCCGGAAGCATGGTTCAACGTCAACATGATGCAGAAAGACATGCTGCTGGCGCTTGAACTGGGGCGTCAAGTGGACGTGCCCATGCCTGCTACGGCGATTTCGAATGAATTCCTGACGGCCGCAAGAGCGATGGGATTAGTGGAGCAGGACTTCGCGGTAGTGTTCGACGTTCTGGCGCACATGTCCGGAGTGAAGCGATGAGCCCTGTCATTAATAAAGCGAAGAAACGTGAAGCCAAAAAGCCTGAAGTAAAAAGGCCCGAAGCAAAAACAGTTGAAATGAAAAAGCCGGAAACAAAAAATTCAAACGGCATGAAAGCGCCGAAGGCTGAGGTGGAACGTTCGCTGCGCATGTATCGGCGGATGTTGATGATTCGCTTATTCGAAGAGCAGGTGAATGAATTGTATACACGCGCATTAATGCCCGGCCTAGCGCATTTGTATGTAGGTGAAGAGGCCGTAGCCGTCGGAATTTGCGAAGCGCTACGCGGTGACGATTACATTACCAGCACGCATCGCGGACATGGGCACTGCGTGGCTAAAGGCGCTGCTCCCAACCGCATGTTCGCTGAACTGTTGGGCAAAGAGGCGGGTTACTGCAAAGGAAAAGGTGGGTCGATGCACATTGCCGACCCCGCGACCGGAAACCTGGGCGCAAATGCGATTGTTGCGGGCAGCGCGGGCATAGCGACGGGCGCAGCGTTTTCAGCGAAGCATAAAGGTAAACAGCAAGTGGCGGTGTGTTTTTTTGGCGAAGGAGCGTTAGGCCAGGGCGTGGTCTATGAAGTGATGAACCTGGCCGCGCTGTGGAAGCTGCCAGTGATTTATGTTTGCGAAAATAATATGTACAACGAATACACGCATTTTTTGGAGAC
>Ga0209006_10007066_pt1 | contig 10148 bp, 10 predicted proteins | sample JacPin_JW_Ref_O2_FD_188567 | JGI IMG/M metagenome (GOLD analysis project Ga0209006, IMG submission 188567) | Forest soil microbial communities from Algoma, Ontario, Canada - Jack Pine, Ontario site 1_JW_Ref_O2 (SPAdes) (version 2) | ecosystem: Environmental > Terrestrial > Soil > Boreal... | reverse complement strand
GTCTCGCTGGCCACCATCGCCTTTGCCAACGCGCTCGTCGTGCTCGGCCTCATCATCCTGTGGCGCACCGGGCTCGTCCCGTTCGGACAGGCGCTGTTCTACGCGATCGGCGCCTATGCGGTGGCGCTGATCGGCCGCTATACGCCGGTGCGCGACGTCTTCGTCGTGGTGGCGGCGGGTGCGATTTGCGCTGCGATCGTCGCCTGGCTCGTCGGGTATCTCCTCGCGCGCTACCGCGAGATCTTCTTTGCGATGCTGAGCCTCGCGATGTCGATGATCCTCTACGGCATCCTGGTAAAGACCGAGACGCTCGGCTCGACCGACGGTTTTCACGTTGAGGCCGGCTCGTTCCTCGGCTATCGCCCGCATGGCGAAGCGCTCAATCTTGCAATGTACTGGCTCACGCTCGGCTGCGGCGCCGCCGCAGCCCTGTTCGTCTCGCTCTATTTCCGCACCGTGGCCGGTGCGCTCGCCGTTCCCGTGCGCGACAACGAAATCCGCCTGGAATTTCTCGGCGTCTCGGTCAATCGCCTGATCCACTTGAAGCTCGTGATCGCGGCGACGCTCGCCGGCGTCGGCGGCGCGCTCGCCGCGCTGTCGATCGCCCATGTCGATCCGAATATGTCGTACTGGACGACGTCCGGCGGCTTCGTGTTCGTGACGATCCTGGCCGGCACCGCCTCGGTCGCCGCGGCCTTCGTCGCCTCGTTCGTGTTCGAGCTGGTGCGCTCGATCGCGGTCGATATCGCGCCCAACACCTGGCAGATCATTTTAGGGACGGCGCTGCTGCTCACCATCCTGTTCCTGCCGGAAGGCCTGGGGTCGCTGCTGGTGCGGGTTCGCGTCCGCAAGGCGGACGGAAAGGCGCGCCCATGACCGCGATCCTCTCCGTCCGCGATCTCGAGAAGACTTTCGGGTCGATCGTCGCCGCCCGCGACATCACCCTCGACGTGCCGGCCGAGCAGACCGTCGGCATCATCGGGGCGAACGGTGCCGGCAAGACCACCTTCATCAACATGATCACCGGGCACCTGCGCCCGAGCAAAGGCACCATCCGGTTCGGCGAGCACGACATCACCGGTCGGCCGTCGCGCGAGATCACCCGGCTCGGCGTGTCGCGCTCGTTCCAGGTGGCGCAGATCTTTCCCTCACTCACCGTGTTCGACAACATGTGTGCGGCCGCCGCGGTCGCCGGCAGCCGCGGCGGCACGCTGGGCCATGCGCTGGCGCCGCTGCGCTCGCCGGCGCTGATCGCACAGGCGGAGGCCGCGCTCGATCTCTTCCGCATCGCGCCCTACCGCGACGTGCGTGCGGCGACGCTGCCCCAAGGGGTGCGCAAGCTGCTCGACATCGCCATGGCGGTCACGGGATCGCCCCGCGTCGTGCTGCTCGATGAGCCGACCAGCGGCATCTCGATTGCGGACAAGTTCGGCATCATGGAAGTCGTGATGTCGGCGCTCAAGAGCCGGCGGCTCACGGTGCTGTTCGTCGAGCACGACATGGAGATCGTCGCGCGGTACGCCGACCGCGTGCTTGCCTTCTACGACGGCACCGTCATCGCCGACGGACCGCCCGCGGCAGCACTCGCCGACGCCCGCGTCCAGACGCTGATCAGCGGAACGCGCGTGCGCGGAGGCGCCGGTGCTTAGGATCGCCGGCCTCGACGTCGCGATCGGGGCAATCCCGATCATCCACGGCGCTACCCTCGCCGTCGCGACCGGCGAGATGTGCGGCCTCATCGGCCGCAACGGCGCAGGCAAGACGACGCTGCTCCGCGCGCTGATGGGCGCGACGGCGGCGACAGGCACTGCGACGTTCGACGATGTCGACCTCATCGCGCTGCCGGCGCACGGTCGGGTCGGCCGCGGCATCGGCTACATGCCGGAGGACCGGCGCCTCGTGCCGCACTTCACCGTCGAGGACAACATCCGCCTTCCGACCTGGACCACGGCCATGGCCGACGTCGAGCAGCGGCTCGCCTGGATCTATTCGATCATGCCCGAGATCGCGGCGTTCCGCCGCCGCCGCGCCTTGGAGCTATCGGGCGGTCAGCAGAAGATGGTGGCGCTCGCCCGCGCGCTGATGGCGGGGCGCAAGCTCCTCCTCCTCGATGAGCCCTTCGAGGGCCTCGCCCCGGCACTGGCACGGCGGCTCGGCGAGGTGATGGCGAGTCTCAAGGACGAGGGCCTGTCGATGCTGATCGCCGAGTCGAACGAGGTTCACGTGGCCGACTTGCTGTCGCGGGTGTTCCGCATCGAGCGCGGCGCAGTCGAGGTGGGGTAGGGAGCGCACGAAGCGCCACCGCGCGCCGGTTCCATTGCGCGGCCAGAATGGCCGCGCCGGCCCACTGGATCATTTTGCATACACTTTTTGACCGATTGAAAACCCCGAGATGCTACTTCGGCTTCACGTTGTGTCGGCCCATTGCGACGGAAATCGCTTCAGGGCGGCAGAAAGGCCTCCGATGAAGCCGCAGCAGCACGACAGCCCGCAAATGACGCGCCGTCTCTTGATCGGCGCGGCGATGGCAGCAGCCACTACCCGTACGACATATGCTGCTCTCTCCGACGTTCCCGCGGAATACAGGGGCGCGGTCGCGGCGTCTGACGAGGCGGCCGATCCAGCGAACGTCGCGAATGGACGGTTCTTCCCCGGGTTCCGCCGATCATTAGTCCGGACGAGCGGCGCGGCCATCAATACCCTTGTCGGCGGAAGCGGCCCTCCGCTGTTGCTGATCCACGGACATCCCGAAACGCACGTGGCTTGGCACAAGGTCGCCCGGACCCTGTCGCAGCACTTCACCGTCGTGCTCACCGACCTGCGTGGCTACGGCGATTCCAGCAAGCCGGATGGCGGAGAGAACCACATCAACTATTCCAAGCGGGCGATGGGGCTCGATCAGGTCGAGGTGATGCGTTCACTCGGATATGAACGATTCCAAGCCGTCGGCCACGACCGCGGCGGCCGTGTCCTCCATCAGATGATGCTGGACCATCCGCAGGCGGTGGAGCGCGGCGTCGTTCTCGACATCGCGCCCGCGACGCTGATGTACGCTCATACCAATCAGGAATTCGCTACGAGGTATTTCTGGTGGTTCTTCCACATCCAACCGGCACCATTGCCGGAGCGGTTGATCGGCGCCGAGACGGAACTTTATCTGCAGGACCATCTCGCCGTGCAGAACAAGACGCCGGGAGCGGTGACCGCCGAGGCGTTCGCCGAGTATCTGCGTTGCTATCGCAATCCGGCTTGCATTCACGCCGTGTGCGAGGACTACCGGGCTTCGGTTTCGATCGACGTCGAGATCCACAACTCGATCCACGCAAAAGTGCAGCCGCCTCTGCTGGTGCTGTGGGGCGCCAAGGGCACCGTCGGACAGCTTTTCGACGTGCTCGCCCTTTGGCGCGAAGACGCAGCCGACGTGAGCGGTCAGCCTTTGCCTTGCGGGCACCTCATCGCCGAAGAAGAGCCGGAGGGGCTGATTGTCGCGTTGGACAGGTTTCTCGTGCGCCCGTGAAGGTCCTTGGGCGTACGTTGGGCGAAGGCGGCCGCGCCGGTTCGACTTCCTCCGTGGCGCCTGATCCGTCGCGCCTGCGTTGGTGGCCCGAGGGTGGGCAGGTTTCGCTTTGCCCACCCCACGGCGCCGCGGCGTTATTTCTGAAATATCGCCTTCGGGAGCATGCCGCGCATGCCCTTGGTGCCGTCGACGATCTCGCTCACCTGCAGGTCCATGGCGGCGCTGAGCAGCATCAGCGCATCGCCGCGCGAGAGGCCCTTGTTCGCCACCACGAAGTCGAGCATCTCGCGGATCGCGATCTTGGCGGCCTGGTTGAGATCCTCGTTGAGGCCCATCGACATGTAATGCGTCGGCGTCTCGGCGCGCGGCCAGTTGGTGTGCATGCCCTTGTGGAGGATCACCTGGATTTCCCCCTTGAGCGACGTTTCGACCGCCGACATGCCCACTTCGCCGTCGCCCTGCACCGCGTGGCCGTCGCCGATCGAGATCAGCGCGCCCTTGGCGTGGACCGGGAGGAACAGGCTCGTGCCAGGCTGGAGCGCGGCGTTATCGAGGTTGCCGCCGAACACGTTGGGCGGGCCGCTCGGTGTCCGTCCCATCGACGGCGGTGGGGCGACGCCGATGACGCCCCAGAACGGCCGCGTCGGCACCACGACGCCGGGTGCGAACTCGATCGCCTTCTTCGCCGGATCGAAGAAGAACACGCGGTCGCGCGAATAGGGGAAGTCCTCGGGCAGCGAGCCGCGATTGGCGCGGAAGCTCATCGCCGCGATCGGCAGCCATAGATCGATTGCGCGGATCTTGATCTCGACGGTGTCGCCCACTTCGGCGCCGCGCACCTCGATCGGGCCATCGAGAGTGTGGTCGTCGCGGGCGTCGCCGGGCGCGCCTTCGAAGGCGGCGAAGAGCTCCGCCGGGATTTTCTCCTTCGGTACGCCGAGGCTCTCGAAGTAGCGGGGGTTGCCGGTCGTGGTCCACAGCTTCACGACGTCGCCGGAATCGATGGTCAGCACCGGCTTGAGCGAAGCGTCGAAGAAGCCACGATGCACCGTGGTGGGCGAGGCCTTGAGCTCGTGAACCTTCTCTTCGCTGCGCGCGGGGGCGGCGGCGACGACGAGCGCAGCACAGGCGGTCAGAGCGAAAACGATTGATCTCATTATGTCCTCCCTTGATGCTTCACGCGCGCAGACGCTGGGGCGCGTCGGTGCGGAATTTGGGCGCGACCTCGGTGGCGAACAGCTCGAGCGAGGCGAGCGCCTTCTCGATGCCGTACCACGGCGGGTAGTGCACCATGATCGAGGACGCGCCGACGACGTCGCGCAGATGGGCGATCTTGTCGACGATGGTCGCCGGCGATCCGTGCAGGATGATGTCGTTCGCGAGCGCGTCGTAGCCCGAGCGGTCGCCGACGGTCTTCTCCTGCACGGTGCCGAGATAGCCCGAGGTGTGGCCGCTCGAGAAATGCGCGAGGTGGCGCAGGATGCCGGCCTCGCTGTCGCGTCGCGCTGCGGCGTCCGTCTCGGCGACATACACGAGCCGGGCAATGTCGACGTGGCCGCGCGCCGGATTGGCGCGCCATGCCGCGGGCGTCTGCGCGAGCTCGGCGCGATATTTCGCGACCTGACGGGCGAGGTCGGCGAACGGCGTCCAGCTCGACAGCATCAGGCCGAAGCCCATCTTCGCGGCGACGGTGATCGAGCGCTCGGTCGCGCCGGCGAGGAAGATCGGTGGATGCGGCTCCCGCAGCGGGTGCGGGAACAGCTCGTAGGCCCCGGTCACGTCGAAGTTGAAATGCTTGCCGTGATGGGAGACGCGTTTGTTGTGGAAGAGGTCGAGCAGCAGCGGCAGTGCCTCCTCCTGGATGTCGCGGCGCGCCTCGAAGTCGATGCCGAAGCCGTCGAACTCGTATTTGCGATAGCCGGAGCCCAGGCCGAGCACGAAGCGGCCGCCGCTGAGAATGTCGAGGAATGCCGCGTTCTCGGCGACCCGCAACGGATTGGCGAGCGGCAGCGTCACCACCGCAGTGCCGATCTTGATGCGCTTCGTCAAGCCGGCGAGATAGCCGGCGTAGACGAAGACGTCGGGCATGATGCCGTATTCGCTCGAGAAGTGATGCTCGGCGAGCCAGGCGTAATCGAAGCCGAGTTCGTCGGCGCGCAGGATTTCGCGGGTGACGCGGGCGTGCACGTCGCGATGCGGATAGGGCTCGGTGTCGATGTTGGAATGGGAGGTGAACAGGATTCCGAATTCCATGCGCGACGTCCTCTGAATTTGCCCCATCATCCCACCTTCGCGGCGGACGCGCCACGCAGAAATGCCGCGCCGGCCCTGCGGCGATCGGGGATGGTTGCCGACGGCTGCGGCGGATATGTTCGGCGCCCGGCTTTGAAGACCGCGGGCCTCACGCGCGCCGAAGGGATGGAAGCAAAAAGGGACCCTGAATGAACGCGACCGATAAGATCGTTCCGCCCGCGCCGATCGCGGTGATCGGGCTCGGCAACATGGGCGTGCCGATGGGCGCCTGCCTCGTGAAGGCGGGCTATGCCGTGACGGGGTTCGACCTCTCCGCCGCCGCGCGCGAGCGCTTTGTGGCCGCCGGCGGCAAGAGCGCTGCGAGCGTCGCCGCCGCGGTCGGCGGGGCGAAGGTCGTGATCACACTGCTGCCCAACGGCAAGATCGTGCGCGAGGCGGTGGACGCCGTGCGCCCGCATCTCGCGCCGGGAGCGATCCTCATCGAGATGAGCTCGTCGGCGCCGCTTGGCACCCGCAAGCTCGGCGAGGAGCTGATCGCGGCAGGCTACGGCTTCATCGATGCGCCGGTGTCGGGCGGCGTCAAGCGCGCGGTCGACGGCACGCTCGCGATCATGGTCGGCGGGGACTCCGCGACCATCGACCGTGTCGATCCGGTGCTGGCGGCGATGGGCCGGTCGATCTTTCGCACCGGCGGCCTTGGTTCCGGCCATGCGATGAAGGCGCTCAACAACTACGTCTCGGCCGCCGGCCTCGTCGCGACCGTCGAGGCGCTCCAGGTCGGTCGCACGTTCGGCCTCGATCCCAACCTGATGGCCGATATCCTCAACGTCTCCTCTGGCAAGAACAACACCACCGAGGTCAAACTCAAGCAGTACATGATCTCGCAGTCGTTCAATGCTGGCTTCCCGTTGCGCCTGATGGCGAAGGACGTCCGAACCGCCGACGATCTCGCCCACGGCCTCGGCATCGCGACCCCGCTCGCCGACCTCTGCGCGAAGCTATGGGACGAGGCCGCGGAGAATCTCGCGGAGACCGCCGACCACACCGAGATCCTGCGCTACATGGAGCGCCTCAAGGCGTGACCGCGGCCCGGCAGCGCCGAGCACGCGCGGCGCGCCATGCCAACCGGAGCAGATCATGACCGAGTTCAAGGTCGGCAAGGCTTCCATCGTTCGCATCGAGGAGACTTATCTCCCGACCTATCCCGTGCGGAATATCTTCCCCGCCTGCGACGACGGCATCCTTGCGAAGCACAAGGCATGGCTGGCGCCGAGCCACTACGAGGCCGAAACGGGCCTCATCAAGCTCAGTGTACACAGCTGGCTCCTCAAGATCGGCGGCCAGACGATCCTGATCGACGGCTGCTGCGGCAACAACAAGATCAAGCCGGCGCGGCCGTTCTGGAACCTGCTCAATACGAATTATCTCGAGCGGCTCGCTGCTGCCGGCGCGCGGCCGGATGAGATCGATCTCGTGATGTGCACCCACCTCCATCACGATCACGTCGGCTGGAACACGATCAATCGCGACGGGCGCTGGGTGCCGACCTTCCCGAACGCGCGCTTCGTGTTCTCCAAGCCCGACTTCGAGTACTACCAAAAGCTCGACACCGACGAGGAGCCGGCAGAGTTCGGCACCTTCCGCGAATGTGTGCTGCCGGTGGTCGAAGCCGGCCGCGCCGATCTCGTCACTGGGCCGCACCGCCTCAACGACTTCATCGAGATCATCCCCGCGCCCGGCCATTCTGCCGGTCACGTCGTGTTCGGTCTCGACAGCGGCGGCGAGCGCGCGGTGTTTCTCGGCGACGTCTTCCACCACCTGTTGCAGGTCTATTACCCCGACTGGAATTTCCCCAAGAACTCCGATGCCGAAGAAGCGCGCACGAGCCGCCGGCGCATCCTCGCCCACTGCGCAGCGACCGGCGCGCTGGCGTGTCCCGGCCATGTCGGCGCGCCGTTCGCTGGCCGCATCGAATCTGTGGGCGAAGGCTTCGTGCCGCGGTTCTGAACCGCGACGTCGCGCGGAGGACCGCAATGGCGCATCGCACGCACGTCTATCGGCCGACGGTGGAATGGACCGGAAACATCGGCAACGGCACGTCGGACTATCGCGCCTATGAGCGCGCCTACGTCATCCGCTCGCCGGGCAGGGCCGATATTCTTGGCTCCTCCGATCCGGCCTTCCGCGGCGATGCGGCGAGGTGGAATCCGGAGGACTTGTTTGTCGCCGCGGTCTCGGCCTGCCACAAGCTCTGGTATCTCCACCTCTGCGCCGACGCCGGCGTCATCGTGCTGGCGTATCGCGATGAGCCGATCAGCACCATGATCGAGGAGGCGGACGGCAGCGGCCGGTTCGCGAGCATCGTGCTTCATCCGGCGGGGCGGATTGCGGCGGGATCGGACCCCGCGAAGGCGATGGCGTTACACCACGACGCCCATGCGAAGTGTTTCATCGCCAACTCCGTGTCCTGCCCGGTGTCGGTGGAGCCGTCGATCACGCAATAAGACCAACACCTCGGGACTTGCGGGACCCGAGTGCAAACTGCGTGGTGGAACGTGGCCCCGACCGGCACGGTTGGTCGGGGCGTCGTTCGGACGGAAGGGAGGCTATTGGAGGTCGCCGTCGACCAGGAAGACGCGCGACTTCGTCGACTTCTTCCGGATCGCGTTGACCTCGCCTTGCAGCGGGGATTTGTCCCAGGCCTTCGCCTTGTCCATGGAATCGAAGGCGATCAAGACGAACCGCTTCGGCGGCGTTCCGTCGAGCGCAACGATGTTCTCGGTGCGGCTGAGGAATTTCCCGCCGAACTCTTTGTTGGCCTGCATCGCCTTGGGCAGCAGGGTCACGAAGGTGCCGGGGTCGTTGATTTCGCTGATGTCCACCACGGCATAAGCGGCCGGGCCCGCATTCTGCGCATTGAGGCCAGCCACGGCCGCGGCGCCGATGAGGATTCCGGCGAGCATTCCAATTCCCGTAAAAGCGATGCGAGTCATGTTCTGCTCCTTTGAGAAAATAGCTTTGCCCGGCACGAAAGCGCGCAGGCGCCAACGCTGCACCAGACCGCAAAGGCAAGGTCTGTCGACAGTTGAGGTGCCAGCCGACGGCAAGCGGCTGCCCGAAAAAAATCAGGAACTCGGCACGTCCCGAGGGCAGCTCAAGGTCAGAATATACGACTTCTGCGACAGTAAGCCTATCGCCTAGCCCGGCCAGGTTGAGGTCGCGGACCGCGAGACGATTACTCCGAGATGCCTTCCGGCGGATCGGGAGTCACCTCGAAGGCGAAGTGGAAGGCGGGCAAATCCTCACCGGGATGGTCGCGCTCGCCGGTGAGCTGCGGCAGGCGGTAGTTGACCGGCCGTGTCTCCTTGCCCTTGTAAATCGCGGGGTAGAGATCGATGAAATGCCAGCCCGGCTCGCCGGTGGCCTGCATGATGATCTCGACGTCGCCCTGGCTGTTGAAGCCGCAGGCATAGCCGGTAAGGCCGTTGTCGTAGACGACGGTGTAGATGTTCGCGGTTTCGCTCCAGCCGACGCCCTTGAGGTGGACCTTGAAGGTGGTGCCGACCGGACCGCGGGCGACGTCGAGCGGAAACGTCGTGGGTGCGATCCAGAACGTCCCGGTCTTCGTCACGCCTCCCGCTTCGGCAGCGAGGCCATGGGCGCCGCCGAGATCGTCCGGCGCCTTGAAGTGGAATTCGACACGGCCCGCGGCATCCGGGACCGCGTCCGCGATCACCCGCGCATTCTCCTCCCAGCCGCGGCCCGTCATGCGGTTGCCGGTGAGCGTCCACCATTTGAGCGCAACCGGCTTGGCGGCAGGGTAGCCGTTGCCGCTCACCACCACCGGCTCCGGAAAAATACAACACGTCATCATTATCGTTCAAGAAAACCGCAGCGTGAACAATATGTTCCAGGGCTTTCCCGGCGCCGACACGGTTCCCGAAGCCAAGAACTCGAAGGGCGAAATGATCACGCTGCAACCGGTCAGCTTAAAGGTCCCTTACGTGATCGATCACTCGGCCTACGCGATGTTCGCCGCGTGCAACGGGACCGGAAAACTCCCCGGAACCGACTGCAGAATGAACGGCTTCGATAAGGAAGAATCGTTCGGCGGCCCTCCCAATCCGGAGTTCGTGTACGTCCCGCACGACGAGTCTAAACCGTATTGGGACATGGCGCACGAATGGACTTTGGGTACCCGGTTCTTTCCGTCGCAGTTAGACGAGAGCTTCGTTTCGCATCAGTACATTATCGCCGGGCAGGCGCAAGGCAGCGTCGACCTGCCGTACGGATACTGGGGATGCGACGGCGGTCCTAGCGATACGGTGACGACGCTCACACAAAATCGTACCTACGGGCCACAACAAGCGGCCTGTTT
>Ga0209006_10007065_pt1 | contig 10149 bp, 15 predicted proteins | sample JacPin_JW_Ref_O2_FD_188567 | JGI IMG/M metagenome (GOLD analysis project Ga0209006, IMG submission 188567) | Forest soil microbial communities from Algoma, Ontario, Canada - Jack Pine, Ontario site 1_JW_Ref_O2 (SPAdes) (version 2) | ecosystem: Environmental > Terrestrial > Soil > Boreal... | reverse complement strand
TGCCCTCACGCGCCTCCAGCGAGGGTCACATGAATGGGTAAAAACCCAACCTTTCCATCTACGACAGGTTGCAACGTAGGCGATATGCGTTGCGACACGACTACTTTCGTATCATGAAATTCCAAGCTCCTGATGAGGGTCGCCAGGATGACCTTGAACTCGAATACAGCTTCAAATTTTTCGCGTTAAAAATAAGGTTCGAGTTGAAAGTCAGATCGGGTCGGTCCGGGTTGGTAGTGATCGACGGTTTTAGGTAGGGAAAAGAAAACGATAAAGTTAGTACAAGGCAACAAGGCAACAGGAACGAGAAATGATGGCATAAAGGAAGTACCCAAATGATCTCCGAAGCTTCAGAGATATTGACAAGCCCATTCGAAACGAAAAAAAGGATGAAACGAAGGGGGTAAAAAAAAACCCACCCAATCTCCATCCAATGCAGTTCCGCGGGCCGTCACAGAACGTTGTTAGGCCACTCCATCCACTTGGCAAATCAGACGGTGCGGGAATACCACCAGGTACGAGCCACCTCTCAGGGTTGAAAATCCCCGCCTCTGGACCCCATACAACCGGGTTGGTATTCATAGTCATAAATGGCACTACAAAGACCTAAAAGAACAAAAGTCAGAGAGAATGGAGGGAAAAACAGACGAGAACAACAACATACTTGTCCCTTCGCAATCCTCACGGATTGGATCATGTTCCCATCGGCACCCTTGATCGGCGCGCTGAGGGGTAAGACATCATCTCGAAGCGCTACGCGCTCCGTTTGGGGTGACGCGGGGTGTAATCGAAGTCCTTCTTTGACAACTGCGTCCAAGAACTCCAATTTCTGAATGTCATCGTAGCTCAAGTCGCGTCCTTTCGTAATGATTTCTTCACGTAGTCTGGACTAGTAAGAATATGAGATAAAAGACGAGAATCAAATAATGAAAGTGTGCAGTACTTGTATAGCTGGGTGTCTGGCGAGTTGCATTATAGTCATATCGATAACGCCAGCAGTAGTCTCATGTCCTACCATGGTGAAGGTTGAGATCTGAGCAGAAAATGATCAGTGGATGAACGGGAAAACAAAGAAAAGAAGAAGCGTACGGAATCGAGAATGACATCGTCGCTTAGGCCTCGTGCGTCCCCCTTCTCCTCGTTGCGGGCACGCATCATGATACTCAGGATATCATGAGCCTTGTTCGCGGTAGGCGAACCAGCAGCCAAGAACTCTTTTTCACGCTCAAGTATACTTTCGAAAAGATAAAGATCAGAAAGAAATTCGACGAAAAAAAGGAAAGAAACTTACCGTCCAGCTAGTCTCTTCACGACTAGCTTTGTCTTTCCCTGCGCTCGCATAAGGGGAAGCGGAGCGCGTGTTATTGGGGGAAAGGCCCGAACGACGATGGGTGCGATAAAAGAAGTAAATTCGAGACCGGTTTCGACGAGCTTCGCCCAGGAGGAACGAATAGCCTCAGCGTCGGAAATGGGACCTTGTGATTCTGGGGCTCCTTTGGATGGGACCTCTGCTTTGAAATCATGACCGAATCCAACACGACCGATGATATCGAGTGTTGCTGCAGAGATGTATTCGACGATATTGACTGTGACACCACCGTTATTTGCGAGGATATGGTTTGTGAGTCTACTCTCTAGCTTTTCTGAGGATTCGGAGATGTCCGAGGACATGAGTTTTATGGACTCTTGACTAAATAAAATAGAAAAGATGGGGATAAATGAAGTGATAAAAGGAAGGAGGAGAAAACTGACGAAAAGGCTGGTGAAAAGAGCTTTCGTTGAAATTTGTGCTCGTCTCCTTCTGCCCAAACCATACCACGACCGAGTAAGTTTATGATCGGGGGACGAAATGCTTGAGATTTGACATAATTGTCAGTATCTGAGAAGATGTGATGAGCAGCGGTGTGATCTGCTACGATGATCTTGGAGATGAATTAGAGAAAGGATAAATGGAAGAGAATAAACGAACAATATCTGGATGGAAAAGAGCAGCTTTTATCTTGTAGAGAGGACCGAAAGCAGTAGACCATATTGAATGTATTTGACTAGCGTCATGCATGAATACGATGAGTTCATGACCCCATATCCAACTAGCGAAAGATTGAGACTGAAGGGAATTGATAAGATTATAATGATGAGTAGTAGTATTGAACTTACTGGACCTGGTAAGTTGATTAAAAGTGAGTGAGAACGAGTACGGCGATAATATTGAATGAATAAAGCGAGTACGATAATTAGTAGAACAGAAATTGAAAACATATTTCTGGGTGGGGAAAAGAAAGGAACGAGAGATTATATTATATTTACAGTAATAATATATTTACAATATATTATAAAATATTATATTAATTTTATAATAAAATACTAAATATATTAACCCGATCATCTTATTCTATATCGGTACAATAGCTATTTTACCCACGGCCGCCTAACAAACAACTAGCCAACCCTGGTACTCATACTTGTATTATCATCTACATTTAAACAGCTTCCTTTCATCATCTTATCCTCATCCCGCTTTACCCTCAAATCATCTATCTTTACAATAATGGTAAACTGGAAATCACCCGTAGAACTCTTGAAAGAGAGCGTCATCTTCACTAACTTTATACATGCCCTACTCGGTCTATACATGTCAGCTCTCTCTTTCCTATGTCATATACTATACTAATCATAATCCTATCAGTTGGGAGTTTTGCGTATCTTTAGGCTTCGAGTGGGATATCATCTCCCGTAAAAAGCGTTTCAGATGGCCTTTGGTAACTCTTTTGCGTTAACTCTCATAGAATCACAACTCATCTTTCGTACCTTAGATATTCTACTTTGCCGGCAGATATTGTCTACTCTTCTCGTTAATCGGAGTGTACGTTTGACTCTTTTCTTCTCCTCGGTTTCCTCCCATATTCATCACATTTGCCCCTCCCATATAGTGCAGTCGCGCTGGACACGACACACGAGATCAATTGTCAAGCACTTTACACTTTTAACCAAGTCCGTATCTTTAACCATCTTGTAATAAAACACACTTGCTCATTAACTACCCAACTCTCCAGCTGACCGGAAATGCCGCCGTTGGTCTTGCTAGCATTAACTTATCTATTCGCACGTACGTTCACATCCACACTTCTCACTCGCTCACTCGCTCACTCCATCTCCCAGTATGGCTGTATGGTCCCAGAACAGGTACATCATCGCCCTCCTTATCCTTATCATCCTCGGTCATTGGTCCCTTATCCTCCAAGGTAACTAAACATTTTCTCCTTTTTTTCTTCATACTCAACTAACATGAAAACTTCCAGGAGTCCTCTTGACCGCAATATGGGATCCCCAAATCGGTGCCTGCGTCATCACCCACACTCAAAACTCCGTCCTCGCAGCCACTTTCATCTACAGCATGGCTTTCGATCTCATCGTCCTCACCTTGAACGCTTATAAACTCATCACGACCGGCCTCGCGGGAAAGAAGAACGTCGGCCACTCCGCAGGGAGCCAGATCGGCCGCCTCATCTTCTCAGATGGCTTAATCTTCTTCTTCATCGCGTCAGTGTTTTTCCCTACCTTTTTTTCGTGTCTGTGCTGATCTTCCCCCTCTAGATTCCTTTCGAATCTATTAGCAACAGTCTTTATGGTTCTTAACCTGAACCAAATAATGAGCGTCATCTTTAACGTCCCCGCGGCCGTTGCTTCCACCGTGAGTCTCTTTTTTTTTGATGATTATGGCAGTACACTACGTCTCCTCGTCGAAACTTTGAGCTTGGGGATGATGTCAATCGGTCATTAAACCTTCCAATGAGCCGAGTTTCCTCCCTGCGTACGCAAAGCGTAAAGCCGTACGTTTATTCGAGGGGGCGTATATATTTTTTCCATCTGTCCTTCTCTTCTCGTCCTTTCTCGCTCGACTCCCCCAATGCTGACGTCTTGCCTTTCACGCCCTACATACACAGATCGTCGCATCGCGTGCCGTCCGCCGACTTACGAATTTCACAAGCAAGACTACGTAAGTCCCTCCAACGCCACCACCCTCACCTCACCTCACCTCACCAACCCCTCCAAATACATCAGCGCCTCCACTTCAATGCACCAAACTTCTCAATTATACACACGCAGCAAACGCCCAGGTTATGGAAGCGGGGCTTACGGCAGCAGCAGCCCCGTCAAGGCGCCCGGTCTCGGGAGCGACGGGAACGGCGTGCACGTTCAGATGGAGACCTTCACCCGGGCGGAGGAAGGCTTCGGCGATGAGAACGTGTCCGTCGTTGGCGGCGTGGGTGGCGGGAAGAAGTTGGTCCTCACCCTCGATACTGGGAAGACAGTCGTCTTGGGTGGTGATGACACCTCGAAGGGCCGCGTCTACGCGGGTTGAAATTGAACTGTAATCTCCTCTTGTCACTCATTAAATCCTTCCTCTCTCTCTCTCCTTCCGTCCTTTTGTATCGATTCGATCGCATTTTCTTTTCTTTCGTTTCATCCCTTTCGCACTCTGGAAAAACGACTTTACCCTACTCTATATAATCAAGAGTCCACCACCACCCCCTTACATATACCATAGCATTTCTCTCTCCAACCCCTTATCATATATATCTCTCGAACTTCGTTTGTACCTACGTATAGATAGTAGCTACATGTATCCACTACCTACTACATTTTACGTCGTTGCCGTGCCTCTCAGTGCATCCTCGATATTTTCGGTTCATTTTCATGATTACTATGGGCATTCCGTCGTGTACATACATATCTTCGCCGAAATAATTCATGTTTGGCAGGATTTTCTTGTTTGTTTTGCAGGTCGCTTTTGCGATCGATTCAGTATTAACCGAGCATCAGAGATATACAGGGGAGTTATTTCCGATCACATATAGTCGACATCGCGGGTTTTCTATATATGGCAAGTCCCTACTTTCGAGTATCAGTACAGCCTACTTTCCGCGCGCAAAGATATATCTCAAGTTCCAGGTATGCGTTTCAATAGGGTGCTAATCCCAATAAATTTCCTGACCACTTATGTACATATACATAGGACCCTCGATCGCCTGCGTAGATAGAAAACCCGCGCGACTATGTGATCGACGCAGTTGAGATCGGCCTGTTACAAATAAAAAAAAGACATAAAGAAATTCGCTACTTCACAATAAACAATCGGAATTCGGAACAAAATGTCAGGGTCGTTAGTTTTCAAATTTCACCGCTCATCGCAAAGAAATTCATTTTGGCTTAATTAACTGAGCTAAGTACGCGGGTAACTGACGCCACTGGCGCCACTGGTCCTAGTGAACGTATTTCCTTCTTATGGTTTCCCGACATCTCAAGCGATGGGAAAAGTGGGGGAAAAAAAAAGTGTCCCCGAAACAATACCAAGTTATCAAAAATCCCTGATCACCCCCTTGCAACAATAAAGATGGCTCTGGTAAGGAGTTACCTTTTACATACATATCGTATGTCCACTATCGAAGTTTCATGTAATACGAAGCTCTAAGAAGCTTGGTTTGTTGGGTAGGAGGAAATGATGCAACCAGATCGATCGATTCCATCATAATCAGAATGGTGAATCGGTAGAAGCATCCTGAAGCCGATCACCCTACGCTCTTGTTGCAATGCACAACCTTGCCTTTCGGAGTCGCAAGGTCGATAAGATAATATTGCCGAAGCACATTAGAAAAAGAGTCTGGGCCGATCACCTGGATGCACTCGCGTTGATCAACAACAACCTTAGTAATAAGTCCCAAGGTCCATGCGACGAGGTTGAAGGACTACACCAACAAGCATTAGTGGGATGGGAGAATCACCTAGGAGCCGATCACCTCAATACGTTCATGTCGATCAACAACCTTGCTAGCGTTTACCAGTCGCAAAGTCGATGAAGAACCATGAGCAGGCGTTAGCGGGAGAGTTACCCAGCGATGAGAGTCTCGATCTCGCGAGGCACAGGATGGGTTGCAAATATTCAATCCATACGCAATTTTACATCTCATGTCATGTCTTTGCTTGGTCTCTTGGTCTAAATCTTCAAGTAAAAGTTACAAAGTCAATAACAAATATCAAGGAATCACATGCCTATACAGGAATTTCAACAGCTCCCCCACGACGACCTCCCACTTCTCTTGCTGCACCCAATGACCAGCCCCGTCGACAAGAACAAAATCCTCCTTCTCCATTCTCGTGCAGATATCATCTTTCATCGTCTCTACACCTCCCGGTATTTTATAGACGCCCCAATCCATTTTTCCAGCGATGAACATGCTTGGCACGTCTATCTTCTTCCCAAAAAGCACTTGCAGCTCGCTTGAGTATCTCGGATCTCTTATACAGCGATACCAATTCAACCCGCCTTGAAAGCCTGTTCGTGCGTATTCGGAAACATACACGTCGAGTTCCGTATCGGGGAGCCATGTGTTGTTCGCTACGGAAGAAGCAGAAGGAGCGTCGAGTGAAATAGCTTGGGGCATTGATTCGTACAGAGGCATAATGTAATATTGAGGCATAACTACGAGATCAGATGCCATTGGGGAGGGTAGGCGGTACGGCGTAACATGGGCGGAGTCAGCGCTTTTAGCGTGAAAGTATGTGCGGAGGAACGAGCCCAGGCCGCCTGGAGGATTGCACATGTCTGTATTGGCTTCGGCCGTGGAGTAATACTCGGTATAGTCTTTCCGAGGGGGTGTCAGCGCAGCTAATGCATGGCCTAGGGGCCCTACGCCTGACAATCCGAGTGGAGGAGGCCCAGAAAATGGGTGACTCATGAGTACTACAGATTTAAAGACATCCGGGCGGATGAGTGCGCTATACCCAGCTACGAGTGAGCCAAAGTCGTGTCCTACAACGGCCGCGACAGAGGTATAGCCGAGAGTGTATACCAGGGAAACTATATCTTTAACAAGGTTGAGCATTCGATAAGGGGAGAGATCGTCGTTGTATTGGATGATACGATCCGGAGCAGTACAGTTTTTGGTGCGACCGTAGCCACGTTGGTCTGGCGCGACAACATGAAAGCCAGCGTTTGCGAGTGGTACAATGATTTTACGCCACGAGTACGACATCTCTGGGAACCCATGTAGAAGTAAAACTAACGGAGTCTTGACATGCTCTGGACCAGGAGGTGAGCTCGGTTTGTACTCGAGTATGTGCATATCCAGGTCGTTGACAACTATGAACCTTGAGGTGATTTGAGGTGACATACTTGTCCATTTTGAAGCCATTTCTGGGAGGGGATTTTGCATGAATGTAATCGATATCAATGCGGGACACTTGCCTCGTTGAAAGTCTGAACAGAAACCCGCCTTTCAGAATTCACCAGAGAGTACCTTCAAAGTTACTTGAATCATAGGCATGCTCAAAGTCAAGAGAACGTTCTCATCAGCAAAAACGACCAAAGTCATAAATAAAAGTGCACGACCATTTGAACTCTCGAATCATAACCAGTTCGTCCCTTTACCCGACACTAACCATTTCATTTTCTCTCTCTTCGTTCAGTGCCCCTTTGTCGAAGCTTGCATCGCGTTTGCTAGGAGACTCACAGGCCTGTTGAACAGGACCCTACCACTACTGCTTCGACGGACTTCTCTTCTCTTGGCTTTGGCCGTGACATCGCGTCCAGTGCAACTTCCTACACCGCCGATGTCTATGCTGCCTCCATGGAGGAGGCTCGCTCGTACTACGCGGGCCTTCCTTCTTCGCCCACGCTGCTCTACCGCACCGGCAAGGCGTGGTCACCGCCCAGCGGACCTGAGGCCTATCCCCGCCTGAAGGAGTTGCGTCCTGTTTTCAACCATCCCATCGTGGACATTTGAGACAAGCAGTCGAGCGTGGAGGTTGAAGCCGTCTTGGATGCTCGCGTAGTCAGCCAATCTTATCCCTCATATCGTATTACTTATGTAACTTAGATCCACTTCACCAGCGTCGACTTGGTGCGGTTCAAGATGCTTGAGATCGACGACGAGCACTTGGGCGGAGAATCAGACGTCGGTCCCGTGGCGATCTGGATAGGCGTCTTCCTCGAGATCACCTCCGCCACGGCCGCCCGCGACGCCGCTCAGGAAATTCTCGCCCTCCTCGCCAAGCACCAGATTACGGGCGTTGACGTCGACTTCCGTGGTTCGATCTACACACACGAGGTTGGCCCTGAGTCTGTCCCGCTCGTCGAGGATCTCGACCCATTCCTCGAAGTGGTTAGTCCCATCACTCCTGCTCTCGGCCTTCACATCTCCGCCAGGGCCAGGCCGATTCCTCGAGGAGCTGCGTTATAGCCACATCCGTGTATTTCACCGATATAAGAGTATTATCAGGTTTTACATCTATAAACGGTTTAGTTACACGGATAATTCCGTGAAGGAAGGGAAGATTGCCTGTGTGGATAAGGCCACACTCGCGGTGAGGGTAATCAAGAGCGAGGAGTGTTGGCTTTTGGAGAGGGAAACTGTGTCCGCCGGGCTGCACGATACGAAGGTTGACCATATTCCCGCCAAGAACGTTAGTGACAAGGCACATATGAGGACCGTGGTGGCTTTTGTCAATGAATGCATCGTAAAGATTCGGAAGGCAGTGTTTGTAGCCTGGGTGATTGGGATTGGACATTTTAATAACCTTGAGAGAGTCTGCCTCACCTGGAAATCCACTCAAGACACCTGCGGTCGCATTGACGGTGAGAAACATGGCCGCGACGTATCCTGCAGGATATGCCTCTCTGAGAATTGATTCTTCATAACCACATATATGCTTGAATAGGCAACAAAATCGCGCACCTGTGTATTCGCGCCAGCCACTGGAATAGCTTGCCCAGCCAAGCTTCCTCACCATCCCCCAGATACTGTCCTAAAGTGAGAGGGTAATACCCATAACCCTGCTGAGGTGTAAGCATATGAGGTTCTCCGTCGCACAGAATCCGCACACTGATTGATGACTCGTCGCCCGGAGACATCCGTGAGTCTGAGAAACCGCGGTATGCCCTGCCGAGGATTTCGCAGCGAACTGGCGAAGAGCATTATTATCTAAAGCGCGCATTATCTAAAGCGAATCCAATGGCTGCTGGGCAAGGTTCGATCGCTGCTGGACTTGGACTCTGTGTACATACATAGACCCTGCTGTGGACCCTCTGAGGCGTTGATCCACGTATCTAATGTGATGGGTGAGTCTCAAGATAACAACTTCCGTGTTCGATGGAATCTTCCAGTACTTACACGTTTTTTATGACCAGACCACGGCTTTCCCGGTAGACTTTCCACTTGATGTCATGATGTACGTGAACAACGGAGATGAACATCGATCTCGTTTGTTAAACCAGAAATCTGATAACGATTGCATCATGATATAGGCTATCTCTAGATTGTGGCCAGCGACCATCACTCTTCCAAGTGCGGATAATCAGGTCATCCCCGTTCTGTAAGGAAAATCAGAGGCATAAGGCTGCGTTTGATAACACCGAGCGACTCGGAATCGTATACATGCGTATGAATGCCTTTAAAGTTCGTCCGAAAATACGATGAACCTGTCTATTCATGGATGAAAGGGAAATACAACAAAACACCAGTGCAACCGAATCGAGGTGTTTTTCCGTGGAGGTACATACATACAAGAATTATTTATCCGTGTCAAGAAAGATGGACGACGGGTGGTGCAAAACGCGAAAACCGATTTTTGATTCAGAGTCCGATGAGGCATGATGTTGATGATAATGTTTTTTGGTTTGTTTGAGGATCCAGGATGCAATTGAGGAAGGCTGAATACGTAATTCCAATCTGGAATCAGTAAGGAGAATGCTTGAATTCTGAGTTGGCGCCTTGAGCTTCTAAGTCTAGCGAATGTTCTTTCGTGGGTTTCCCTGGTGTATCGAAGTCCACGAACGAATGGTCCGAAGGGCTCTCGAACGTCTCCATCTTTGGTCGGCAATGGTTAGGACGTGTACTACGACAGTAAAGAATAAGGGGTGATACCTGGACGTGAACACCGTCTGTCGGGACCTTGGGACGAACGACTGACTGTGCTCCGCCGCGGAAAGCAACGGCTGTGCCATGGAGAGTGGTGCTAAAAGGAATTGAATGAGAATCAGAAGATAGACAAAGAACCACGGAAACGTACGTGAAAACTTCAGGGCCTTTGGATGCATAATTTGTCAACCTGCGCACTGCACGGCAGGCTACAATCTGACCATGGACAGGG
>Ga0209006_10007064_pt1 | contig 10149 bp, 10 predicted proteins | sample JacPin_JW_Ref_O2_FD_188567 | JGI IMG/M metagenome (GOLD analysis project Ga0209006, IMG submission 188567) | Forest soil microbial communities from Algoma, Ontario, Canada - Jack Pine, Ontario site 1_JW_Ref_O2 (SPAdes) (version 2) | ecosystem: Environmental > Terrestrial > Soil > Boreal... | reverse complement strand
GTCGTCTTCAAGGGAGAGCGCGTCGAGCGCTCGGAGTTGTTCGACCAGCACTAGGAATGGGCGGCGATGAGCCGGCCCGTGTTAGCGGCTCAGTTTGGCTTTCGCGATAGGCCGGTTGAGCGGGAGATGACGCCCAATAAAAAGTTGGCGGTTTGGCGCGATTCGCCTGATTCGCTATACTCTCGCCGATCGAATCAGAGCGAGCTTGAGACGCGTTCCCGTCCTCATCGTCATTCAACGCTTGCCTCTCGAGGTGCTGCATGGCCGTAGCCGCGGTCCCACCTTCGTCTCCGCTCAGGCCCGCTCCCTCCGCGCCGGAGCGCGGAGGGCTCCTAGCCACCCTTCTGATGGCGCTGGTTATGGTTGCTCTCGTAGTCCTCGCCTGGACCGGAACTTTGCCCGCCACGCCATGGGCACAGGGATACGATCCGCTGGGCAACTGGCTGCTCTCCACGATCTGCGCGACGTTGCCGGTACTCGTGCTGCTCGGCACGCTCGCCATCTTCCGCATGAAGGCGCATTACTCCGCATTTCTGGGCCTCGTGACCGCGTTGGTGATTGCCAGCGGTGTCTTCCACATGCCGGTCAAGATGGCCAGCATCACGGCGATCTATGGCGCGTGTTACGGCTTGTTTCCCATCGGCTGGATCATTCTGAACGTGATTTTTCTTTACCGCATGACCTGCGCCACCGGACGGTTCAAGGTCCTGCAGGAGAGCATGACCGGCATTACGCAGGACACACGCCTGCAACTATTGCTGATTGCATTTTCTTTCGGCGCTTTTTTTGAAGGCGCATCGGGATTTGGAACACCGGTCGCGGTTACGGCAGCGATTCTCATCGGCCTTGGCTTCAAGCCGCTGGAAGCGTCCGGCTTATCACTCATCGCCAACACCGCGCCGGTGGCTTACGGAGCGCTGGCCACGCCGATCGTCGCTCTGGCACAGGTGACAGGGTATAGCGAGGTTGTCCTGGGCGCGCAGGTCGGGCGAATACTGCCGTTCTTTTCCATGCTCGTTCCTTTCTGGCTGATATGGGCATATGCAGGGTTCAAGGGAGTGAAAGAAATTTGGCCAGCCATCGCGGTCGCCGGCGTGACGTTCGCGATCCCGCAATACGTAGTCTCGAACTACCACGGCCCGTGGCTGACCGACATCATTGCGGCGCTGTGCTCGATGGCCTGCCTTATTCTGTTCTTGAAGATCTGGCAGCCCAAGCAGGTCTGGGGACATGATGGATCGCAAGACGCGCTGCGCGCCGCGCGGGGCGCGCACGGCCACAGTCGCAATGAAGTCATTCGGGCGTGGCTGCCCTGGCTGGTGCTCAGCATCATGGTGTTTTGTTGGGGGACGTATACCGGCAAGAAAATCATGAACACGCCGGAAAAAGCTTTCCCGTCGACGAGTACGTGGTCAACTCCGCCGAGCAAAATCACCAACCCGCAAATTCCCGTACCCGGACTCAACAAGATGGTGCAGCGGGTGCCCCCGGTGGTGGCGAAACCGACGCCCGAAGCGGCAGTTTTTGGCCTGAACTGGCTTTCGGCGACGGGATCGGGAATTCTGATCGCGGCGATCATCTCCGGCTTCATCATGGGCCTGTCGTTTCCGAAGATGGTGGTGATGTGGTGGCAGACCGTGTGGCATGTGCGCTTTTCGCTGATGACGATTGCGGCCATGATGTCGCTCGGCATTCTCACGCGATATTCTGGCGTGGATGCAACCATGGGACTGGCGTTCGCTCGTACCGGACATTTTTATCCATTCTTCGGCACGTTGCTCGGATGGCTGGGGGTGGCGCTGACCGGGTCCGACACGTCGTCGAATGTGCTGTTCGGCAGCCTGCAGAAAATTTCGGCGCAGCAGATTGGAATCTCCCCGGTCCTGATGGCTGCGGCCAACAGCTCAGGCGGCGTTATGGGAAAGATGATCGACGCACAGAGCATCGTGGTCGCCAGCACCGCGACGGAATGGTATGGGCATGAAGGCGACATTTTGCGCTACGTTTTCTGGCATAGCATCGCGCTGGCATGTCTGGTGGGAGTTCTGATTTTTTTAGAGGCTTACGTCGCTCCGTTTACGAAGCTGGTTGTGCAATGAGTTTTCTTTAGAACGAGGGGTATTTTGTGATGAGTGCAGATCAGGGAATCGGAATCGCCCGCATCGGGCAGATTCAGATGCGCGCGCATGATGTGGAGCGCGCGGCGGATTTCTATCAGAATGTTCTCGGACTGCGGCTGCTCTTTAAAGCGCCGCCTGGGCTGGCATTTTTCGACTGCAATGGAGTGCGGCTGATGCTCGAGAGGCCGGCGAAGCCAGGGTTTGACCACGCCGGCTCGATTCTTTACTTCGCCGTGCCCGATATTCAATCTGCGTTCGCCAGGATGAAAGAGAAAAGCGTGAAGTTCGAAGACGAGCCGCATATGATCGCCAAAATGCCGGACCATGATTTGTGGATGACGTTCTTCCGCGACAGCGAAGACAATCTGCTCGCACTTATGAGCGAAGTGAAAAGATAAAGTGAAGAGATGAAAAAAATGGGAAATCCCGCCGAGCACCGGCGCGGCCTGCTTCCGGAGAAATACTTCCGCTGGCGGGCCGGTGAAATCTCGCGGCCCGAGGCGTTTTGCGATGTCGTATTCGGCTTCGCGCTGACTCTGCTGGTGGTGTCGCTCGAAGTTCCGCACAACTATGCTGAGTTGATGACGGCCATGCGCGGATTCGTTCCCTTCGCTGTCTGCTTCGCGCAGCTCATCATGATCTGGCGCGCGCACTACCAGTTTTCCCGGCGATACGGCCTGGAAGATCCTTATACGATGATCCTGAATTTCCTGCTTCTGTTTCTGGTGCTGTTCTATGTATATCCGCTGAAGTTCGTGTTTACCATGTTGTTCGATGAAGTCACTGGCCACAGCATGGAGATCAGCTTCCACGAGGCCTCGGTGCTCATGCGGATTTACGCGGCCGGGTTTGCCGCGGTCTTCGCGCTGTTTACGCTGATGTACGTCCACGCCTACAAGCTGCGCAGTGCGCTGGAACTCAATCGCGTGGAGCTGATGCACACGCTCTTCTCGATGCGCGAATGCCTGATCATGGTCGGAGTCGGTGCGATTGCATTCGGGCTGGCGTTCAAAGATCCGGGATGGGCCGGCTGGTCATTCTTCGTGCTGGGCCCGGCGCTCGGATTTCACGGCGCGATCTATGGCAAACGGATTCGCCTGCTGGGGAAACAGATGAGCGCGCAGCAGGTCGGCGAATAGCCCTCGGCAATGCATCGATTTCCTCTGCTATCATCGCTGACGGAGTGATTTCCGCGTCCACATCATGGGTTTCCTCGTAAAACACTTTCTCGACGACGAAGATTTCGAAGACGACGAGGATCTCCCGATTCTTTCCGGAAGAGGAGAAGGCATCATGGAAGAAGTTCCAGCAACAGGATCAGGCGCCGGACGGCGCAATGAAGATATCGCCCTGGATTTGATGAAATTCGTGGCCATGACCACGGGCTACGGGCGGACTACGTCGACGGGCGTGGGATTTCAAGGTTCGGGATCGGCGGCAAAGCCGGAAGACTACGCCGAGCAACTGCTCGAACTCTATGGCAAGTGCCTGTCTGCGGTCGGGAAGAATAAGAAATAGCGGCTGAACAGGAAGCTATTCGTGCACGGGCTTACGCGTCAGGCCGGTTCAATCGGAGATTCCATTCGACGCGCTTCGCTTACTCAGGGCAGGCTCTTCACTCCGCCTGAGAAACGGCTTCGTTCAGGATGACGCCAGACGCTGATTTTGAGGTTACTCAAACTGCACGACTCCCAACAGAAAACCGCGCCCATGCAGGGCGCGGTTTTCGTTTCTTACCGAACTCTTAACGGCGCTTCTTGCCTTTGGCTTTCTTCGCGGGCTTTTTCTTGGCCGCCTTCTTGGCTGGTTTCTTCGCGGCTTTTTTCTTGGCCGGCTTTTTCGCAGCCTTCTTCGCTGGTTTCTTTGGAGCCGGTTTCTTGGCGGCTGGTTTCTTCTTGGCTTTGGGTTTTGCTCCGCCGCCGCTGGGCGCAGCCGGTGCGGGCTTGGGTGCGGGCTTGGGCGCAGGCTTCGGGGCTGGTTTCGCCGGCTTCGGAGCGGGAGGCGCGGGAGCGGGTTCGTGCTCCTCGGCTTCCGGCTCAGGCATGCCGGACTCTTCCTCTTCTTCTTCCTCTTCGAAATCTTCTTCGAGCGACTCGTTATAAGCGCCGCTATCGCCGAATTCGTCTTCTTCGTCACGTCCGTAGAGCGTGGGGTCGTAGAACGTCATTGCTCCTCCTGATTTCAGTGGCGGCCGAAGCGCTGTGCGCCTGGCTGCGGGCACGAGAGAATTAAAAGAACCACCCTGACTGCTGCTGGAACGGCGCGCGATTATAGCACGCTGTTTGGTGCCGACTGCAAGACTAGTGGCAGAAAAAACTGCACGCTATCCTGTTATCACAGTACGCTGACAAAAGGAAAGTGGAATCGGGTTTCGTGGGCAGTTTGGCTTGCGCTTTGGGCCGGTTTAGCGCGGGAGATCCCTCTCTCCGCCTGGGCGTTTCTTTGATAAAGCGGGGCTCCGCTCGGGATGACGCCATTCTGAGGTTCTGAGGTTGGGACGCCGACTAGCGGGGTGTTTGGATTACCAGGATCATGCCGGGGCGCAGGACGGCCACGTCGCGATTGTCGCGCTTGAGGGCGCTGACCGTGGTGTTGTAGAGATTGGCGATGGAATAGAGGGTTTCGCCAGTCTTTACTTTGTGATGGACGATGGCGGGAGCTTCGGTCCGGCGAGTTTCATTTCGGGCCACCTCCAGACGCTCAATCTGGGCTGACTTGGTCGCCGGCGGTTTGGCGTCGGCGGACTCGGATTTGGGAGCAGCGGCGGAGTGTTTCGTCTTGCTGCGTGATGCCGCTACTTCCTCGTGAGAATTCGGTGTGACGGGCAGGTGCAGGGCCAGCACCTTGCGTCCGCTGAGGCTATCGCCGCGCAGGCCGTTCCAGCGGCGGAGCATCAGGGGCGAAACCCCGAAGTTCTCGGCCACGGTCTCAACCGTGTCGCCGCGACGGACTTTGTACCGCGTGATCCGGCGGGCATAGGTGGCATTGTCGCTTTGCGGATGCTTGCCGGGAGCGATAGGTATGACCAGCCTGGCATCGGCCTCAAGTTGCAGGTTATCGAGATGGTTGGCTTCGGTAATCGCCTTGGCTGTCACATGATAGGTGCGAGCCAGAGAGGCGAGCGTGTCTCCCGATTGCACCGTGTGATAACGCCACCACAGGCGCATGTCGGTTGGGACTTCGGCGATTGCGGTTTCGTATTGTTCTTTGGTTCCAGCGGGCAGGTGCAGGTCGAACTTTCCTTCGCGCGGGGTGGTCACGCGCAGCAGGCTCGGGTTGAGGTCCTGAAGTTGGTCCTGGGTCGAGCCGATACACTGCGCGACCAGCCGCAAATCCACCGGGTAGTTGATGGTCACGGTGTCATACTTTGCCGGGCGCTCCATCTCGACGTTCGTCAATCCGTACTGCGACGGATTCTTGGTCATGATGGTCATCGCCATGATGATGGGCACGTAGTTCCGGGTTTCTTTCGGCAATACGTCGCGGCGGTAAAGCTCCCAGAAGTCAGCGTAGCCGGTGCGCTTCACGGCAGCCTGCACCCTTCCGGGGCCGGAGTTGTAGGCCGCCATGGCCAGGTACCAGTCGCCGAACTGGTTGTAGAGGTCCTTCAAATGGCGAGCGGCGGCGCGAGTCGACATTTCCGGGTCTTGCCGGTCGTCCACCCACATATTGTGGTTCAGGCCGTATCCCCGGCCGCGGCTGGCCATGAACTGCCAGATGCCGCGAGCGCCGACGCGCGAAACGGCCAAGGGATGGAAGCCGGACTCGGCCTGCGCCAGATAGATCAAATCCTGCGGAACGCCTTCCTCTTTTAAGGTCGACACGATCATGTCGTGGTAGCGGCCGGAGCGGGCGTAGGCGCGTTCAAACACTCCACGTCCACGGCCGGAAAAGTAGCTGATGAATCCGGCAACCTGGTCGGTCATCATCAGCGGCAGGTCGGAATGGGTGCGCTTGATCTCCGCTTGCGCCTTGGCCAGGGTGCTGGCGTCGGCGGTGGGGGTCAGGCCATTGGTTTCGTCGATGGGAGCCGGCTCGGACTTTTGCTGCGGCTCCTGCGATTGATCCTGCGCGGTTTCCGTTTCGGCAGCCGTGCCGCCGGGATACAGATTATTCACTCCGGCGACGATGCGATCGAATTCCTTCTGCAGCCGGTCGTCAGAGCGGACGTCGAAATTGCTCTCGAGCAGGGCGTTCAGAGCTTTATCGAAATACTTCTTCGATTCCTCGGTGTTCCCGGCGTGGTAGCTGTCGACTCCAGCCTGAAATTCCTTCTCGGCTTTGGCGATGAGATCGGCGACCGCGTCGGGAGCGGCGGGTTCTTTTGCGGTGGTGTCGGCAGGCTCTGGTTTTGCGGGCTCGGGCGTCGGTTTTGCTTGTTCCTGTTTTGCCTGTTCTTGTTTCTCTTGTCCCTGTTTTTCTTGTCCCTGGACCGCAGCCGGGGCTGGGGAGGCGTCTTGAGCCTTGGCCGATGAAGTTGCAACCGGAGCTGCAGGCTTAATGCTTGGAGCAGTTCCGGGAGGTATAAGCGCGACCGGCCTTTGGGCACATCCGCCGCCCGCTGCGATCAGCGAAGCGAGCGTGACGAGCTGGATGTGAAGGCTGGTTAATCGCATATTTCTTAATGAGATGCGTGCGTCTGCCCGTACCGTTGGTTGGGTGTTAAGGCCGGGTGAATTCTACCAAAAATCGTACCCGGCGGTCGCAGCGGGGTCAACCCCGAAGAGTAATGGAGGAGGGTTACTTTGGGAATCGGCCTGGGCAACGGCAGCAGTGCAATTTGGCTTACGCGTCAGGCCGGGTGAGCGGGAGATCCCTCTCTCCGCCTGAAAAGCGGCTCCGCTCGGGATGACCTCTTATTCGTCTTACTTGTTCCTACACGCGCCAGTTGTCCGGGCGCCAAGTCTGGATGGATTCCTTGATCTGCTTGCGGGTGAGCTTTTCGTTGAGTGTGCGCTCCACTAACTTCGGGACTTCCGGGTCGGACGCGAAGCGGATGCCGCAGAGCTGGTCCACGCTGAGTTCAGGGATGCGCGAGCGCAGCGGTTCGGATAGAAGCTGATTCAACCGCAACTGCTCTTCCAGCCGGATCACCCGATCCTGCACCTTAAGGGCGTAGAGGCGAATCTTTAAAATCGCAACCAAGAGAGCGAGCGCCAGCAGGATCAGCAGGAAAGCGTGGAAGTCATCCTGGAAATCGGCATGTCCGAGGTGGGCGAAAAAATGGATCAGGGTCAGCACCACTCCCAACCCGAATACCGGCAGCAGGAAAAAATGAAATGCAGGGTCCCATCGGGCGTGATTGGTAAAACTCTGCGGCTTGTTTTCGGCCATGGAGAGCTCCTAGCGGAGAAGCGAAGAGGAGCAAGTGTAGCAGACCGGGTGCTGAGACCTGATAAAGGAGGAATCGCGGTGGTGCAGCTTGGCTCACGCGTCAGGCCGATTCAGCGGGAGATCACCGAAAAGGATTTCAAGCCAAACGGAAAAGGGTTCGGGAACCCCCCGATTCCCGAACCCTCCGTTGCCGTCCCTGAAATTATCTCCGGGAGGCCAGCAGCACCTCTTCGGTCATGGGGCTGCTCTGTGCCCGCAGCTCGGCTTCCTGACCAGTTTCGTAGAGTTGCTCGATCATCTTGTCCCCTTGCCTGATTCCAGTCAGGAAATAGCGGTCTCCGTATTTGTGGAAGACCAGGGAATAGGCGACGTTATCTTCGGCGGGCCGCTCCGGTATCGCCGACACCATCGTGCTCTTCCTGGCTGCTACGTTGAAGATCATCAGCGGCCCTCGGCCCTGGGCCGACGATTCGACGATGCAGTTGCCCGCCGGAATGGCCTTGTCTCCGGCCTTGAATTGGAAGGGCACATGAGCCACAAGCTTTTCATTACTTTTCAGCTGAGCGACGGCCAACATTGGGAGCAGGGTGAGGGTTAAGGCGAACATACGGGTTGCGGTTTTCATAAGCCACCTCCAATTGAATTTTTCATCTAACGTTTTTCATCCAACGACAGTTGCATATTGCAACGGCATGGAAGAAAGGTCCATGGAGACGGTCTGAAGCCGTATCAATTGATCTGAAGAAATCGGGCCTGGCTTGACAGTGGGAGAGCGCCAGACCAGAATTGTGAGTCGTACTTCGAGGGGCCATGCCGGAGAAAAAAGTCCGTTTCAGCGAATTCGAATTGGACTTTGCCCGCTTTCAGCTTTCTCGCGGTGGACAGCCGGTGCGTTTGGAAGGTTTGCCCCTGCAGCTATTGATGTTTTTGGTGGATTCTCAAGGCCAGTTGGTGACGCGGGAACGGATTGCTGAGACGCTGTGGGGAAAAGACGTTTTCGTGGACGTCGAACAGGGGATCAACACGGCGATCCGCAAAATACGGATGGCGATCGAGGACGATCCGGCGCAACCGCGCCACTTACAGACCGTGGTCGGCAGAGGATATCGCTTCGTAGGCGCGACCGGGACAGACGAAAACCCCGCCGCAGCGCCTGCCGGAGGAACCATGTATTCGGCGGAGGAGTTGGGGCAGGCGGTCATGTCCGCGGCCGGCTTGCTGCCCGACGGTTCTAAAGCGCCTCCGAAAGCAGGCCAGCACTAAGCCACTCGAGCAACACCGCAAGTACAATTCTTCCATGAAAGCCATACAAGTCAAACAACCGGGCGGACTAGAAGCGATGCAACTGGTGGATCTGCCCATCCCTGAGCCGAAGGCGAATGAAGCGGTGGTGAAGCTTGCCGCTTCCGGCGTGAATTTCATCGATGTCTATAACCGCGAAGGCCGCTACAAGGTTCCGCTGCCGTTTGTGTTGGGGCAGGAAGGCGCGGGCACGGTAAGCGCTGTCGGTGCCGACGTGAAGTCGTTGAAGGTGGGCGATCACGTGGCATGGTCGAGCGTGCTCGGATCGTATGCCGAATATGCCGCCGTGGCCGCCGATCGTCTGGTGCCGGTGCCCTCGGGCGTGACCGATCAGCAGGCTGCGGGCACGATGCTGCAAGGCATGACCGCGCATTACCTGGCGCATGATTCGTTTCCGCTGAAGCGCGGCCAGACTGCGCTGGTGCACGCTGCCGCGGGAGGCGTGGGACTGCTTCTGACGCAGATGGCGCACAACATCGGCGCCCGCGTCATCGCCACGGTTTCAACCGAGGAAAAAGCGAAGCTGGCGCGCGAGGCAGGAGCCGACGAGGTCATCTTTTATACACAGACAGACTTTGAAGCGGAGACCAAGCGGCTCACCTATGGCAAGGGCGTCGACGTGGTTTACGATTCGGTCGGCAAGACGACGTTTGAAAAAGGCCTGAACATTCTGCGTCCGCGCGGCATGATGGTGCTGTTTGGCGGCTCCAGCGGCGCGGTGCCTCCCTTTGATCTGATTGCTCTCTCGACTAAGGGATCGCTGTTTGTGACGCGTCCCAAGCTCGGAGATTACATCGCGACGCGCGACGAGTTGATGGAGCGGGCGGAAGATGTGTTCGGCATGATCGGCGCCGGCAAACTGAAGCTGCGGATCGAACATATCTATCCGCTCGCCGAAGTGCAGCGCGCGCACGAGGAATTGGAAGGAAGAAAGACGACAGGAAAGTTGCTGCTGATCCCGTAAACTGAACCCTCAAGATGAAAGCCATTCGCGTACAGCAAACCGGCGGACCTGAAGTGATGCAGCTCATCGAAGCTCCGCTTCCGCAGCTCAAACCAAACGAGGCGCTGGTGAAGGTCACCGTGGCCGGCGTCAACTCCATTGATGGCCAGTTCCGGGATGGCAGTTTGCGCACTCCGCTGCCATTTATTCCGGGACAGGAAGGGGCTGGCGTGGTTGAATCCGTCGGCTCGCAAGCGAAGCTTGTGAAGCCGGGCGACCGCGTGGCGTGGAGCGGAACGCTTGGGTCGTATGCGGAGTACGTCGCTTCGCCGGAGAATCATCTGGTGCCGGTGCCGGCGTCGATCACCGACGAACAGGCGGCGGCCGCGATGATGCACGGCCTCACTGCACACTATCTAGTGAATGACGCCCACAAGCTCAAAGCGGGCG
>Ga0209006_10007063_pt1 | contig 10150 bp, 6 predicted proteins | sample JacPin_JW_Ref_O2_FD_188567 | JGI IMG/M metagenome (GOLD analysis project Ga0209006, IMG submission 188567) | Forest soil microbial communities from Algoma, Ontario, Canada - Jack Pine, Ontario site 1_JW_Ref_O2 (SPAdes) (version 2) | ecosystem: Environmental > Terrestrial > Soil > Boreal... | reverse complement strand
CGGATTAAGCGCGCGCGAAGCGGAAGTGCTGGCCCTGATCGTGAAGGGCTACGGCAACAAGCAGATTGCCTATGCGCTTGGAATCGCGGAGCACACCGTCAAGAATCATGTGAAGAGCATACTAAGCAAGCTGAGCGTGGACGATCGGACGCAGGCGGCGACAGCGGCGATCCAGCGCGGAATTATTCATCTCTGAACCGCGCGAGCGGGCTCAGACGTCCATGATCTCGATGGCCTGATTCAGCGTCTGCGCCCCATCCCGGCCAGCGCTGAGCTTGTACTCGTGCGCGATGTACCCGGTAAATCCTAACTCGGCGATAGTCTGCGCAACAAAATGATAATTCAGCTCCTGCGTGCCGTCGATCTCATGGCGGCCCGGCACGCCGCCAGTGTGGAAGTGCGCGATCCATTGGAAATTGTCGCGGATGGTCCTGCAAATATCGCCTTCCATGATCTGCATGTGATAAATGTCGAACAGCAGCTTCACGCGCGGTGAATTCACGCGGCGGCAGACGTCGACGCCCCAGGCGGTGTGATCGCACATCTGATCCTTGTGATCGATTTTGCTGTTGAGCAGCTCCAGACAAATGGTGACGTTTTTGTCTTCGGCCTGCGCCTTCACGCGATTCAGAAACGCCACCGAATTGTCGGCGCCCTCGGCATCGGACATACCGCGGCGGCTGCCGGACACGGTGATCAGGTTGGGACAACCGCCCGCGGCGCATTCGTCGATGGCCGGGCCCATCGATTTGACAAGCTCGTCCTGAACGTCCTTGCGATTGATTCCATCGGGAATAGTGACGCCTGTGTTCGGAAGGCGCATGGTCGGGATCAGGCCGTATTTTTTCAGGATGGGCCAGTTTTGAGCGGGAACCAGGTCGAAGCCTTTGCATCCCAGGCGCGCGGCTTCCCGGCAAACGTCTTCGAACGGCATTTTCGAATCGAATACACCGCGCGTGACGCATTGCTTCAGGCGGCGCTTGCGCGGAACGGGAGCCGGGGCCTGGGCGGAAGCAACCGTCGCGGCGGCGAGGCCGGTGACGAAATCTCTGCGTCGCATAGGCGGATTATACAGTACACGACACTGCCCGACGACTCAGCTCGACGAGCCGAGCGTTCAGCGAATGGACATTCCTCATTTCGGCTGGGACTGTTTCTGGGCCGGCGCATCGCCGTACTTGACGTCGTCCGATTTACAGGCGAGCTCAGCCTTGTCACATAATTTCCGAACCAACTCGGCATAGTGGGGCCGATCGGGAGGAGCAACATCGTAAGTGACATGCTCATTGTCGAAAAAGGGATACTGATTAGCGATTAGGAACGGGAGCAGCGGCGTCCCGATCCTACGAGCGTCCCACCAGTCACTGTCCACAAAGGCCACATTCTTGAACCTCACGTTCCCGCCTAAATCGGCGTTCGCAAAGTTAACGTTTTGCAATTTCGCTCCCGTAAAGTCCGCATCCGTGAGGTCGACGCCGGATAGGTCTCCATTTAGAAGAAAGACGTCCCTAAAATCGGCGCCGCGGGTCAGTGTTGGATTCGCGCGATATAGGGCACACAGCCTTTCGGTTAGGAACTCAATGTCGTCAATCGTTGCGCCCCTCGCGGCATCGAGGATCGACGGGTGGCTGGGTTCAGCAATTCTGGTGTCTAGTTCTAACATGTTTCCGAAGACTTCTCGTGAGAGGCCCGTCAAAAAAGTGACATCAGTCCAACTCTCGCCTATGTGGTGGGAAAGAAAAAAGTCCTTGAACCTATCGGAAGAAGGCACGGTAGACAGGAGGTGAACGGCGAGGACTGTCGCCTCCCGCCCAACACGATCGTCGGAAGTGTAAGGTTCCAAGAGGGTCATGGCCAAGGCTGGATCTGCGATCACGCTGGGCGGTTTGCTTAGCTGACTTAAGACATTTTTTTCAGTCTCACGCCACTGAGTGTCCCGATTGGCCTCTCGTGTCGCCTTTAGCTGCGCGGCCTGGATATATACCGTAACGGCAAGAGTCGCTATCGACAGGAAGGGAACAAGCAGCGCGGCCCACGTTTTGAACTCCTCATACCTAAGCAGCTTCGGCTGGCTGCTGGAGTCGGATGTCGCCTTTTGAATCTCTGCTGACTGTTTCGCGATATTCGTTGCCTTCTCGAGATCGTCGATCCGACCGCTGTCCATCGCAGCTTTCATCGCCTTATCCTCAAGGGCGCGAAGAGCTTCGGCATCCATTTTGGTCACCTCCATCGTTTATCGTCTCATATAATTTACCAATGAAGAGAGAACGTGGTTGATTAACTAGCTTTATGCATAATCAATTGCGGACCCGACGAGCGAAACACAGATATCTATCCTGTTGCGGAAGGGAAATCCTCGGATTGCACCTTCTGGCAGTGCAGTTCAATGCGACTATCGATTTGGGGAATTTCTATGGGCACGATGAAGGTGAGCCTGAGCACGAACGGTCCAGACGTAAACACTCCAGCGCGGAATTAAGCTGGGCGACGCACAGGCATGGAACAATCGGGCGGGTTCACGTTCTTCACGAGGCCTGGGACAGCCGTCGATCGGCTTCCGAGCGCAGGCGAATTTAAGCAGCGAAGCTTTTACGAATGAATTAGATACTGGAAAGTAGCTCCAAAGGGCCACTAACCTATCGGCCCGCTGGACCATCTTTACTACCATATAGCTTGAGCTCTGTATGTGGATAGTCCGATTAGCGCTTAGACGCCCTTATACCTTCGTTGTGATGTCCGTGGCCATTCTGCTGCTTGGAGTTGTGTCCATCATCACGATGCCCATCGATATCTTTCCTTATATCGATATCCCCGTGGTCAGCGTGGTTTGGAACTACGCGGGCATGTCGCCTTCGGAGATGGAGAGCCGAATTCTCACGGTCTTCGAGCGAGGCATGACCACCACGGTGAATGACATCGAGCACATCGAGTCGCAATCCTATTACGGCGTGTCGGTGGTGCGCGTCTATTTTCAGCCCAACGTAAAGATCGACATGGCCATGTCTCAGATTTCGGCCATTGCGAATGTAGTGGTGCGCGCCATGCCGCCGGGGATTTACCCACCCAACATTCTGAAGTACGACGCTTCCAGCGTGCCCATCCTCCAATTGGGACTGGAAAGTAAGACGTTGAGCGAGCAGGAAATCCAGGACTACGGAAATAACTTCATCCGGACTCCGCTGGCCACGGTGCAGGGCGCTGCCGTGCCGGGTCCGTACGGCGGAAAACAGCGACAGGTGGTGGTCGATCTCGACCCGAATGCGCTCTACGCCAAGCAACTATCGCCCATCGACGTCTCCAACGCTTTCAGTCAACAAAACCTGATCGTGCCGGCCGGCACCATCAAGGTGGGCGATACCGAGTACGCGGTGCGTCTCAACAGCAGCCCTGAAATCCTGGGCGATCTGAATAATCTGCCCGTTAAGACCGTGAACGGTGCCACCGTTTACTTGAAAGACGTGGCTACCGTGCGCGACGGATTCTCGGTGCAGACCAACATTGTGCGGACCAATGGAACGCGCGGCGCGCTGTTGGTCATCCTGCGCAACGGCCAAGCTTCCACGCTCGACATCGTGAATAAGGTGAAGGCTGTGCTGCCTAGAATCGAAGCCGCGATGCCGGCGGGGCTGACAGTGCGGCAGCTCTTCGACCAGTCGGTATTCGTGCGCGCATCCATTAACGGCGTGGTGCGGGAAGCCGCGATCGCGGCGCTGCTCACGGGCTTGATGATTCTTCTGTTTCTGGGAAGCTGGCGCAGCACGGTGATCGTTTGTATCTCGATTCCGCTGTCCATTTTGACGTCGCTCATCATTTTGAAGATGATGGGCCACACCATCAACGTGATGACGCTGGGCGGCCTGGCGCTGGCGGTCGGCATCCTGGTGGATGACGCCACGGTTGAAATCGAAAATACCCACCGCAATCTGGCGATGAAGAAGCCGCTGGTGCGCGCGGTGCTGGATGGCGCGCAACAGATCGCCATCCCGGCGTTTGTTTCCACGCTTTCCATCTGCATTGTGTTCGCGCCGGTTCTGCTTTTAACGGGCGCCGCCCAGTTTCTGTTCACGCCGCTGGCGCTAGCCGTGGTTTTCGCCATGCTGGCGTCTTACATGTTGTCGCGCACGCTGATTCCCACCATGGTGCACTATATGCTGAAGCCGGAAGTGGACATGTATCGGTCCGGCGAACATGGCGAGGGCGGAAGCGCGGAAGGCCGCTCCATCATCTGGCGGGTCCATTTCGCTTTCAATCGCAGGTTCGAGCGTTTTCGCGCCGCCTACACTGGATTGCTGGACTGGGCGCTCGATCATCGTGGCGCCGTTCTCGCAGGATTCCTGATTTTTTCCTTGGGCTCTCTGAGCTTGGCCTACATCGTGGGAAGGGATTTCTTCCCGACCGTGGACTCCGGCCAGATTCGTTTGCACGCCCAGGCGCCGGCTGGAACGCGCGTCGAGAAAACTGAGCTGATCTTCGCTGAAATTGAGCGGGAAATCCGCGCCGTGATCCCCGCGCGCGAACTGGACACCATTCTCGACAATATTGGCGTGCCTCCCGGTGGGTTTAATCTGGCCTTTGGCGACAGCACGGTCATCGGGGAGAATGACGGTGACATTCTCATCTCGCTCACCCAGGACCACACTCCCACTGAGATCACCACCCAGCGTCTGCGCAAGCGGCTGCACGAGAAGTTTCCCGACGTGGTTATCTTCTTCGAGGCCGCCAATATCACCAACCAGATTCTCAACTCCGGGCTCCCGGCGCCCATCGACGTGCAAGTAACCGGCCGGGACTCGGACGTGAATTACAATATCGCCGCGCGTTTGTCGGAGCAGATTACGCGGATTCCCGGCGCCGCCGACGTTCACGTGCATCAGGTAGTGAACGCACCCGAGCTGCGCATCAATGTGGATCGCATCAAGGCCGGGCAACTCGGGCTCACGCAAAACAACGTGGCAAGCAGCATGCTGATCTCCTTGAGCGGCAGCAGCCAGGTGGCCCCCAGCTTCTGGCTCAACTGGAAGAACGGGGTGAGCTACAACGTCCTGATTCAGACGCCGCAATACAAGCTGGATTCGCTCGACAAGTTGATGCGAACGCCGGTCTCGGTGGGTGGCGCGGCTGAGGCTTTCAATACTCCCGGCTCCATGGCCGGCGTGGCCAACCAGGGCGACGGATCCACGGGCGCGGCGCCCAATCAAAATTCGGCGGCGTATGGCAACCCCGGCGCGCTGCCGTATCAAACGCAATTGCTGTCCAACCTGGCCACCGTGGAACACAGCACCGGCCCTGAGATCGCAAATCATTACAACGTGCAGCCAGTCTTCGACGTGTACGCGAACATCGACCGGCGGGATTTGGGTGGCGTGGCCTCCCAAGTGGAAAAAATAATTGCGAAAACCAAGATTCCCCCCACCACCCAAATTATGCTGCGCGGACAGGCTGCCACCATGCAAAGTTCGTTCTATCGTCTGGGGCTGGGCCTTCTGGCGGCCATCGTTTTGGTATACCTGTTGATGGCGGTCAATTTTCAATCCTGGGTGGATCCGTTCATTATTCTTACCGCTCTGCCCGGGGCTCTGGCCGGCATCCTATGGATGCTGTTCGTAACCCAAACGACCCTGAATGTTCCGTCGTTGATGGGCGCCATCATGTGCATCGGAGTGGCCACGGCCAACAGTATTCTAATGGTGGTCTTCGCGAATGACGAAAGACTGGAAGGGAAGAATGCGCGGGAGGCGGCGCTTTCCGCTGGATACACGCGCTTGCGGCCGGTGCTGATGACCGCGGCCGCCATGATTCTGGGCATGCTGCCGATGGCGCTCGGGATTGGCGAGGGGGCCGAGCAGAACTCGCCTCTGGGGCGCGCGGTTATCGGCGGCTTGCTGCTGGCCACCGTCACCACGTTGTTGATTGTGCCGATCGTTTACAGCTACATGCGCAAACTTCCGCCGGTGGATCATGACAAGCTGATCGAAGAGGAAGAGCGCGAGGGGCTGTCGGAATCCGAATATTTATTGAAATCTTATTCTTGAAATGTCTGAGCTATTGTAACGATGACTTCATCGACTATTGACGAACCCGATAATCCAATCGACAATCCCGTGGAAGGCTCCGCGCCGGTCACGCACGCGGAACTGCGCGCTGAAATCGACCGGCTGACGCGGCAATTGGAGCAAAAGAATTCGCACGGAGCGCATTCGGCGCTGGAGCATCCCAAGCGGCCGTCGGGCGGCAAGATCACGATGCTGCTCCTGCTGGTGGCCGCAATCTTTGTGGTGGCGTTCTTTGTAGGCTATGTCCCGCATCACCAGCGCGAGCTGCAGATTGTCGCCGAAGCCAGCATGCAAAACGACGCGCTGCCCGAGGTGAGCGTGGTTGCGGCCAAGAAAGCATCCACGATCGGCGATCTGTTGCTGCCCGGCAATATTCAGGCCGTGACGGAGGCCCCGATTCTGGCCCGCGCCGAAGGCTACGTCGTGCACCGCTATGTAGACATCGGAGACCGCGTGACCCCTGGCCAGCTTATGGCCGAAGTGGAGGCGCCGGATCTGGATCAGCAGGTGAAGCAGTCCCAAGCCTCGGTGGAGCAAGCCGAGGCGGACCTGGCGCGCGCCAGCGCGGCTCTGGAACAAGGCAAAGCCAATGAGTCTATTGCCAAGGTAACGGCGACGCGCTGGGACAATCTGGTGCAGCGCGGTGCGGTTTCCAAGCAGGAGAACGATCAGTATCAGGCGCAATATCAGGCGCAGGCGGCCAACGTGCGCGCGCTCGAACGCGCCGTGGATGCGGCTAAGGGAAACATCGCCGCGCTGCAGGCCAACGTCGGCCGGCTGAGCGATATGCAGGGATATCTGAAGGTGCGCGCGCCTTTCGCGGGCGTGGTCACCCTGCGCAATGTGGATACTGGAACGCTAGTGAACACGGGCAGTACGATGCTGTTTCGCATTGCCCAAACCAATCTTCTTCGCACGTACTTGAACGTCCCGCAATCCAGCGCATCGGACGTGCATGTGGGACAGACGGCGTCGCTCGCCACGCCTGAGCTTCCGGAGCGCAAGTTCCTGGGCGCAGTCACGCGCACGGCGAACGCTTTGGATCCCTCCAGCCGCACGCTGCTGGTAGAGGTCCAGGTGCCGAATCCGGAAGGCAAGCTGCTGCCGGGAATGTACGTGGAAGTGGACCTGCATCTGCCGCGCAAGAATCCGCCGCTGCTGCTCCCGAGCGACACCCTTTCCGTGCGCCCGGAGGGGACCATGGTGGCCGCGCTGGATGCAAGCAACGCCGTCCATTTCCAGCGGGTCGTGGTCGGACGCGATTATGGGAGCGATATCGAAATCCTTTCCGGGCTGAACGAAGGACAGCGCGTGATCGCGAATCCGAACGATGCGGTCCAGGAAGGCGTGAAGGTTCATCCGGTGCTGGTAGCGGGCGACGGGGGCGGAACCAAACGCTCGCACTAACTGGTGCCTTTCCCCTCTCTCACGTACTCTGAAAGAACACGCGCCGGTATTCGTATCTTTGGCCGCGTGCTTGGAACCAAATCGATCATGAAAAAGATCTGCGTTGTACTTCTCTGTTTGCTCCTGCTCGCGCCGGCAGGCTTCCCGGCCGAAATGTTCAACTGGGCGAAGCAGCCTTACGTGGAACACCCCATCGCGCCCGTGGATCTGTCCAACTCGCCGCGCATCCGGCAGTTGCTGCGCTCCGGAAATATTTATCTGTCGCTGTCGGACGCGGTGGCCCTGGCGATCGAAAATAATCTCGACATTGAGCTGGAGCGTTATACTTTGCCATCGGCCGATACGGAGATGGAACGCGCCAAAGGCGGCGGGCTCCCGCGAGGTCTGACCTACGAAGTTTATGAAGTGCCGGTGGGAGTGGGCGGACCAGCCAGTCCTCTGGTTACGGCGGCAGCCTCGCCGGGCGTAGGGGCCGCGGGTTCGGTACCGACCAATCCTTCCGAGCTGGGAGCGCTGTCCGAGCAGCTCGACAATCTTTCCATGCTGCAGACGGTTCCGCTTTCCTCGGGCCCTCCCATTCCGCAATTTGACCCCGCGCTGACGGGTCAACTGAATTGGACCCATCAGAGCACGCCCGACACCGATCCGCTGGCCTACGGCGCCAACGCTCTCACCGGCAACACCACCAACGCCAATGCAGCGTATACGCAAGGCTTCGGACCAGGCACGCAACTCAGCGCGGGATTCGACAATGCGCGCTACACCACCAATTCATTGCAGAGCGCTTTTAGTCCTTACACCGCCTCCAGCCTCGGATTCACGGTTACGCAGCCGCTGCTGCGCGGCTTCGGTCTGGCCGTGAATCGCCGCTATATTCAAATTTCGAAGAACGAAAAGAAGATCGCCGGGCTATTAGTCCAGCAGCAGCTCATTGCAACGGTGTATGGCGTGGTGCGCCTCTACACCGATCTGGTAGCGCTCTATGAAGACGTGAAAGTGAAGGAACAAACGCTGGCCTCGGCCGAGAAGCTCTACACCGATACCAAGTCAGAGGTGGATGAAGGCACGCAGGCGCCGGTGGAGCTGACGCGGGCCAACGCGCAGGTGTATTCCATCCGCCAGGATCTGATAGACTCGCGCGGGCTGCTGGAAGAGCAGGAAGCGATCGTCAAGAACGTGATCACGCGCCGCACTGACAACGATTCCGAGATCCTGAATGCGCGCATCATCCCTACCGATACCATTGAAGTTCCCAAGACCGACGAGACCCGGCCGCTGCAAGAGCTGGTAACGCTGGCGTTCGCCAACCGGCCGGACTTGTCGCAAGCCGGCATCCAGGTAGAAAACACGCAGATCAGCTTGAAAGGCTCGCGCAACGAACTCCGGCCGGAAATCGACCTGGTGGGTACGGCTCAAAATAGCGCTCTGGCCGCTCAACTGAATCCGCTGGTGCCGCCCATTGAGTCGCCCCTGCTGGGCGGGTACGGCAACGCGCTGGAGCAACTTGCCACGCGCAAATATCCCACGTACGGAATTGGCCTCAATATCACTTTGCCGCTGCGCAACCGGATCGCCCAGGCCGACGTCACCCGCGACGAAATCCTGCTGCGGCAGAGCCAGGTGGTGCAGGAGCAACTGCATAAGCAGGCGCAGCTGGAAGTGGAAGACGCCTTGATCGCCATGCGCCGTGCCCGGGCATCTTATGAGGCGGCCACGGAGACACAAAAGTTGCAGCAAGAGTCGCTGGATGCCGAGCAGGCCAAGTTTGACGTAGGCGCCTCCACGGCCTTCTTCATCATTCAGTACCAAAGCTTTCTGGCGCAGTCCGAGTCCACCGTGGTTGTGGCCAAGAGCGCCTATCTGAAGGCTCGCGCGGCTCTGGAACGAGCCACCGGCACCATCCTGGACGACAATCATATTTCCCTGGGCGACGCCGTTCGCGGCCGTGGAGCAACCACCACGCCCTGATTTGATAGTGTGTATCGCTCCCGAACCGAGGGAATCCGGTTGGCTAATTTTGCGTTGTTAAGGCGATTTTAAGCAGATGAATTGATGAGCAGATCGACGATCGAATGTGATACTCACGGCCCTGCCTTTGAAACTTATATCTGCGAGCACCTAGCTGCCAATCCTTTTCAAACGTGGTTCTCGTCCGCCCCTACCAAAGAAGATCCCTGGCCTGACGCGTGGTGTTCGATCTGCCACGAGGCTTATCAGCGCGAGGGTATCTGGAACGAAAGGAACGAAGCCTACCTTCGCATCAAGCTATTTTGCCACCACTGCTACGAAGCCCATAGAACTCAGGGGAACCACGTGGAGTTGACGGAATAGCCAACCCCTAACGAACGTGCCATGATCGCCAACCCCCAATCCCTAACCCCAATTTGCATGGTAGTGTCTGAAATGTGCGTTGACGAATAAACAGCTAGCGATTGCTTTTCGATCCGATAGGCTGCACCATTGAAGTATGGCATCTGACCGCGCTTCACTCGTAGCCCTTCGTGAACTGATCGCCGATACCGATCTCACGCTTGAGACGATCCCCGATCTTCCACAGAACCGCACGGCGCATTGCCGGGAGAATCTTCGCGCGGCTCTCGCCCTGGCGGACGATCTGCTGAAGCAACGGGGGAAGACGGCGGCGGCGATCCTGGGACACCAGGGCGGAAGCACCACAGCAAAAAGACTCG
>Ga0209006_10007062_pt1 | contig 10150 bp, 13 predicted proteins | sample JacPin_JW_Ref_O2_FD_188567 | JGI IMG/M metagenome (GOLD analysis project Ga0209006, IMG submission 188567) | Forest soil microbial communities from Algoma, Ontario, Canada - Jack Pine, Ontario site 1_JW_Ref_O2 (SPAdes) (version 2) | ecosystem: Environmental > Terrestrial > Soil > Boreal... | reverse complement strand
TCCCTCCGATTTCAAGAGTTGACGAGCGGCCGCAACGGACCGTTGGGGATGGGGAATATTTTCGTTGACCCAGAGCTTATTGCCCGGTCCTACATTGCCCCAAAGGGCCGCGCCGCGCGATCCATAGACCAGCCGGACGATCGATTGACGGTCGACAGCGGCGGAGATCGCCTGACGGAATCTAAGATCGCGAAACCACGCTTGTTTGCCCGCCACTTCGTCTAGCTTCTTTCCGCTGAGATCGTTCAGGTTGAAGAACAGAAAGTTGTAGTCGAGGCTGGGTCCCATATCCGCGAGCTGCGAGCCGGAGAGCGATTTCTCGCGCGAAAGGAGATTGAAGTTCTCTGAACTGAGGCGGCTGATCACGTCGGTTTCGCCGGCCTCGAAGCGCATCACCTGCGCATCCTCGGTTCCAACAAAGAGGAACACGAGTTCATCAAGATAAGGCAGCCGCTGATTCTTCTGGTCAACCTTCCAGTAATACGGATTACGTTCAAGAACGATTCGCTGTCCGGGTACGTACTGCTTCAGTCGAAATGGACCCAGCCCCGCGACTTCCGATGCTTGCGCGTTCAATGACCACGCCTGCGCGAAATGGCCGTCTTTATAAGGCTTTTCGAGCAAGTGCCTGGGCAACATTGCCAGGCCGTCGAACAATCTTTCAGCCGCGGCATAGGGACGCGGCAGGGTGAACCGAACTGTATAGGGATCGATTTTGGTGACGGCGATCGGCTTGCCGTCGATGATCAGCAGATCGCGCTGCGGCGAATCGATCGCCTCATCCATGTAGACGCGGAAAGAAAACACCACATCGTCGGCGTCAAAAGGCTGACCGTCCGAGAAACGAATTCCCTTGCGGAGTTGGAGAGTAAACGTGCGGCCGTCGGGAGATATCTTCCACGATTTGGCGAGAGCCGGCTCGGTCTGTTGCGTCGAGCGGTTGATCTCGATCAGATCGCCCATAAGACGCCCGATCACTTCGCGCGAAACCTGGTCGGAAACGATGACAGGATTTAGAGTCTTCGGTTCAGCGCGTTCTCCAATCGTCAGATGGCCGCCATAGTGCCCGGGAACGATACCGGGAACGTCGGGTGTACGTGCAAGCTCTTCGCCGGGTTTGGCTGCTTCCGGTTGGGGTGCTGCGGCAAGACACACAGCCGCGAGCAGACACACCTGTAGGGCTAGGCGAGCGAGCGCTTTCATAACACCTCTTACCCCACAGAACTTATTGTTACTTGATTGAACCAGTCTTGATTGAACTAGGTTGAATACGATTTTAACCGGGAATGAAACACCTCAGCGAGGTAACTATAGAGTACGGAAGTAACTACCAGAGCCACGGCAGGAGCGAGAAGCCATCCATAGGAAACGAGGACGCTGTATTGCTGAAGCGTGCTGAGCATGTTGCCCCAGCTCGGCGTAGGCTCGTTGACACCCAGGCCAAAAAAGGAGAGCGTCACCTCGGCGGCAATATACTTCGGAATCAGCAGTGCTGCCTGGGTCAGCAGCAGGCCAAATGTCTCGGGCAAGATGTGGCGTTTCAGGAGGTAGAAATTTGTTCCACCGAAGCCACGCGCCGCCAGAACGTAGTTCCGGCTGCGCGCGCTCAATACCACACCCCTTACCAGGCGGGCTGGACGGGCCCATCCGATCAAGCCGATTACGCCGGTTAATAGAAAGAAAGTGTGGAGCGCGCTCAGGTGCAGCGGCAAGAATGCCCGCACTCCCAGCAGGAAGTAGAGCCATGGCAGTGATAGGAATAGTTCGGTGACGCCCATCAGCGATTCGTCGATCCAGCGCCCGTAGTATCCAGCAATGACTCCGAGGAAGCTTCCAGCAAGCAATGTGATAAAAGTTGCGACGATGCCAGCGGCTACTGAGATCTGTCCGCCGAACAAGATACGCGACAATTCGTCGCGGCCGTAGCCATCGGTGCCAAAGAGGAAAACCTTGCCGGGTTCGTCGACTCCGAAGAAATGCCGGTTTGTTCTGTACAGACCCAATACTCTGTAACTCGATCCGATAACGAAGAAATGTATAGGATAGGCCACGCTTCGGTCTTCTTTGTAACTCTCTGGTTGATCGCTATCTGCAGGGTCGACATCTATCGGGTTAACCCATCCGTATACAAACGGACGCAAATGAAATCCGGAGCCGTCCCGTAAGTGCAACCGGGTCGGTGGAGCGTAGGGCAACTCGCGATCTTGCGTGGTGGGATCGTAAGGCGCAAAGAATCCAGCAAACAATAGAACCACGTGCAACGCGGCGAGCAGGCCGATTAGAAATTTGGCTCTAGCTCGCACTGGATCCTTCTTGCCCAGTACGAATGCGGGGGTCGAATGCGAGCAGGGCCAGGTCGGCGATGAGATTGCCTCCGACCATGAACAGCGCCGACAGCATGATGCCGCCGATGACGAGGTATAGGTCACGGGAAAGCGTCGCCTCCAGAATCATGGGGCCGAGGCCGGGCCAGCCGCAAACCACTTCGACCATTAGCGAGCCGCTGAGCAATCCAGCCAGAGAAAATCCAAGAAGTGAGATCGCAGGGTTTGCAGCGACGGGTAATACTTGCCGGAAGAGCAATCTGGCGCGGCCGATTCCGAAGCCGCGTGCGGACTGCACATAGGGCGCGCCCAATACTTCGAGCACGCTGGCACGGACGTGCCTAACGATGACGGCTGTTTCACAGAGCACAAGGATCAATGCGGGCAGCGCGAGGTGCAACAAGATATCTCGCACTTTCGCAGGCGTCGGGAAGCTTTCGAAGTCGGGCGAAATCATGCCGCCGACGCGGAAAATCTGCCAGCGAACGGCGATTGCGAGTAGCGCCACGGCAATTACCAATTCCGGAACGGACACGAGGAATGACGTCGTAACCGTGACGGCATGATCCAGAAGGCCGCGGCGCCGATTCGCCGCCCACACTCCAAGCGGCACAGAGATGATCCAGGTAAGAAGCAAGGCTGTGATGGTGAGCAGCAACGTGTTTTTCGCGCGACTCCACAACAGGGGCGCTACCGGCGTGTTGTAGGCGATGGAATATCCCAGATCGCCGTGCAGCGCCGATTTCATCCAACGCCCGTATCGAACCGGCAGTGGCTGATCGAGTCCGTAGTGGGAGCGCAGGGATGCGATCGTCCCCGGCGAAATCTGGGGATTGAGGCGCATTTCGTCGAAGAAGCTTCCTGGCGCCATTTCTGTAAAAAGAAAGCAAAGGGCAGATACTCCGATAAGCAGGAGCGCCGCGCGTGCCAGCCTGCGGACGAGGTAACTCACGCCGTCCCCATCATCATGACGGTTGAGAGGTTCGAGGCTGCCGTCTGCACGGAGGCCAGCAGCTTTTTCGTCGCCGCGTGAGTCGGGTTCGACGTGATCTGTCGGGTCGATCCGATTTCTACCAATTGGCCGCTGGACATAACTCCGATGGTGTCCGCCAACCGGCTGACTAATGCAAGATCGTGGGAAATCAGAAGATAAGTCAGGCCGTGCCGTGCCTGCAGATCGAGAAGCAGGTTGGCGATTTGCGCCTGGGTGGATAAGTCGAGGCCGGATAGCGTTTCGTCCAGGACCAGAAGCTGCGGACGCAAAGTAAGGGCGCGCGCCAAGGCCAGCCGCTGGCGCTGTCCACCACTGAAGTGACGAATCGAGCGGTGCATCCAGTCGGGAGTCAGGCCAACTTCCTGCATCAGATCTCGAGCCGCGTCGTGGGACAACGGCCGATTGTTGCCGGTTCGACTTTTGCTCTGAATCAGCAGTGGTTCCTCGATGACTTCGAGTGCGGTAAAGCGTGGATTCATCGCGGTTCCGGCATCCTGAAAAACCATTTGAATTCTGGCGCGAAAAGGTGCCAGAGCTCGCGAATCAATCGAAGAAATATCGGTGCCATCGATTAAGATTTGCCCGGTATCAGGTCTCTCCAGGCGGGTCACGCAACGGGCTACGGTGGATTTGCCGGATCCAGATTCTCCTACCAGGGCGAGGGTTTGGCCGCGTGGGATCTCGAAACTCACGCAGTTTACGGCGGCTACGGTAACACGTCGCCATAACGCTCCTCGAACGTATCTCTTGCTAAGGCCGTGTACGCGCAGCAGGCTTGGCGTCTCATCCGTCGAGTTAGTTGGCGAGTTATGCAAGTCACTCTCCATACTTGAAGCAACTGACTAGCCTTGCGGGTTCAGGAATAAACTCGGCTGGGTAACGGATGGAGCAGGCTTCCATTCGCTCCGCGCATCTCGGTTCGAAGCGGCATCCTAATGGGACGCATGTGGGATCAGGAGACTCACCAGCGATTGCGGGGAGAGGCGCTTTCGTATCGGTTGCGCTTACTAGTGTCGATGCTGCGATGCTTACCAACGCTTGCGTATACGGATGCAGAGACTTGCGAAAGATTGCAGCGGTGCTTCCGACCTCGACGATGCGTCCGGCGTACATCACTGCGATACGATCGGCAAACCCTGCGAATAGCGACGGATCGTGGCTGATGACCAGAATCGCGGTCCCGTGTTGTTGTCGAATGCGCGACAGGAGGGCGACTATCTCGGTCTGCAGAGACGCGTCGAGTTTGCTGGTGGGTTCGTCCGCGATCAGCAGAGCTGGAACGCACGATATGGCCTGCGCGATGGCGATGCGTTGGCGTTGCCCTCCGCTGAGCTGATGAGGATATGCGGCGTAGATCTCTTCTGGACTGTCGAAGCCTACTTCGCGCAGCAACTCCATTACGCGCTCGCGGCGCTGCTTGGCGGTGAGTGGGAGATGCGCACGCAACACTTCGCTGATCTGTGATCCGGCTGTCATTACGGGGTTCAGCGAGAGCGCCGGATCTTGCGGGATCATCGATACTTCCTTGCCGCGAATGGCGCGCAAGTCCCTTTCGGAGAGTTGCATCAGGTCGCGTCCGTCTATGGATATTGTTCCCGCTTCGCAGGTCGCGTGCGGTGGCAATAACCGCAGCAGAGCGCTGGCCAGCGTGCTTTTGCCGCATCCGGATTCGCCCAGAATGCCGACGATCTCGCCGCGAGCTATTTCGAGGCTGACGCCTTCGAGTGCACGAACGGGCGCTCCAGTCTCGGGCGCGTACGTGACTTTCAGATCTCGGATTTGGACAAAGTTAGCCATCAGGAAAAGCAGCCGTCAGCCGTCAAGAAAACCAGCCTTCAGCCGTCAGGTAAAGCTCCTGAATCGGGCAATCGAAAACGGCTCGGTAATTCGATCTTATCTAGAAGGCTCGTGGGGACGAAAGTTACCGTTGGGAAAGCAGCAGTCAGCCATCAGGCAAATCAGCCATCAGGTAAACCCAAACTTTTCCCCCAGCAGGTTTACCTGATGGCTGACGGCTGATAGCTAGCTGACGGCTTTGTTGCGGAACTGGCGCAGACCTAAGGCTAGGAAAAGCGCGTCGAAAATCAGTAGGGCTATGAAGACGGCTAGCAATGGCAGATGCGGGAATTGCGGGACTAGCGTTCCGCGCAGACCTTCGCTGGCGTAGACGAGAGGATTAACGAGAACGAATTTTTGCAGGATTGGAAAGTGGCTGAGCGCGCTCCATGGATAGTAGGTGCAACCGAAAAATATCATCGGCGTTAGCACCATGCTGAACATGAGGCCGATGTGGGTTTGACTCACGCTGCAACCGAGCGCGAGACCTCCGCAGGAGGAAAAGAGCGCGACCAGTAGAGTGATGCAGGCGAACTTGAGTGGAGAATTTAAATTTAATTCCACTCCAGGCCGCAACAGGAGCCAAGCAGCGGGAATGACGACTAATCCGGCGACGATGGCTTGCATGGTGCCGAAAAATACTTTTTCGATGGCCAGCCAGGAATTTTCAATCGGGGCGAGCAGGCGATCTTCGATTTCGCGGGTGAACTGGAATTCGCTGATCAGCGGCATCGCTACGGCCCAGACTCCGGTAAAGGTCATGCTGATGGCCATGATTCCGGGCAGCAACAGGCTCTTGTACGCGGCTGGCATGTAGCCGCTGCTCACCATGACGCGTCCGAAGATGAACACGAACATCATGGGCTGCAAGAAAGTTTGCAGCAGCAAGGGAACGAAGTTACGGCGAGCGACGTGAGCATCGCGCGAGAGCAGAGCGAAAAAAGTTTTCCAGTTCAATCGCGCAAACTCCTTCCGGTATGGTGCAGGAAGAGATTTTCGAGGCTGGGCTCGGAGATGTGCACATCGCACAGTTCGACCGACGCGCCAGAAGCGAGAGTCGCAATCTCGGAAACCAGCGAGCCTCCGCGATCGGCGTATACGTCGGCGGAACTGTCGTTATTCGCTGCGCTATTAGCGCTCGTATCGCTTTTATTTTCGCTATTATTTTTGGCTCGCACTTCTCTTACACCGGCGAGAGTTTGCAGACGTTGCAACAATTCCGGAGAGTTGCGGCCGAAGCGCAGGCGCAGCAGATAGCCGCCTGGAACGGAGGCTTTCAGTTCCGCGGGAGTGCCGAGCGCGATGTTGCGGCCGTGATCGATGATGGCGAGGCGTTGGCAGAGAGCGTCGGCTTCTTCCATATTGTGCGTCGTCAGCAGGATGGTTTTTCCGCGCTGATTGTATTCGCGAATAATTTCCCAGAGCAGCAAGCGGGTTTGCGGATCGAGTCCGGCGCTCGGCTCGTCAAGAAAAAGAACTTGCGGATCGTGCATCATGGCGCGCGCGATCGAGAGACGCTGCATCATGCCGCCGGAAAATCCGCGCACCATTTGATCGGCGCGATCGGTGAGCTTGAAGCGCTCGAGTAAGGTATTGGCGCGCTCGGATCTTTCTTTGGAATCGATTCCGAAATAGGCTCCGTGGAAGAGCAAAATTTCGCGCGCGGTGAGAGAAAAATCCAGATTCGGGCGCTGCTGCACCACTCCGATCATGCGCTTGACCGCGACTTGCTCCTTCCAAGCGTCGTGGTCGCCGATCCAGGCCTGGCCGCCGGTGGGGTACACGCGGGTGGTCAGAATTCCGACGGTGGTCGATTTTCCGGCGCCGTTCGGACCGAGCAGGCCGAAGATTTCTCCGGGTAAGACTTCAAGCGTGAGGCCGTCAAGGGCTACGATCTGCTGCTTGGGCTGCTTATTTTTTTTGCCGCGCGCGGGCGTGAACCCGAAGCCGCCGCCGGAAGCCAGGGGCGGAGCCGAGTTGTAGACCTTGCGTAGGTCGCGGGTGCGAATGCCAGCCGACATGCCGAGTCCCTTTTGCAGTCCGTTTGATGGAATCGATCGGGAGAATTCCCGATCGGGGTTTTATTGTAATTCCAAACGGCATTGAGGGGTACTTGTGTTCTTCGACTCGTCGTTTTCCAGACTCTGCGAACTCCGTTGTCGTAGGACTTGCGGTTTATGGCCGTCCCCGAAGCGCTCGTTATTGGTGTACCCCCCACCCCCCACCATTTCTATACCTTTAGAATCAGCGAGTTACAGCTACATACCTCATTCTTAAGGGCCAATTTCGTACATACCGCATTCTTAAGCAGTTATGGGATTCTTTCCCGCGATTCGCGGGTTCGGACGTCTCAATTGTCGAAGAACAGGCGCTGGCCGGCAAAACTTTGTTTGCCTTTGTATCTATTGTAAATGAGGCTACAAGTCCTCTTTCGTGGAGTGAACGAAGGTGGATAAGCCACGGCTTGCGCCGAAGCTGCCGTCCTTCTTCCGGGCTTCCTGGGAGGGTCCTCACGGCCGGTTCGTGGCGAATCGTCAAAGCAATTGCGGCGCTGCGACTGGGTACACGGATGCCGCCAAGAGTCTGCTACCATCACTTTTCGTGAGGTAGGTATGCCCGAATACGTGATCGAACGTGAAATCCCCGGCGCTGGGAATTTGTCGGATGCGGAATTGCAGGAGATCGCGCGAAGATCGGTGAGCGCGCTGAAGGAGATGGGACCGGAGATCCGGTGGCTGCACAGCTACGTGACCGGCGACAAAGTCTATTGCGTGTACTTGGCGCCGGATGAGGAAACGGTTCGGGAACATGCGCGGCGTGGAGGGTTTCCGGCGAATCGGGTCTCGGCGGTGCGGCGGATGATGGATCCTAGTTTGGGCGGGTGAGGGAAATCGAAGTCGAGTTTTGGTTTGCTAGTTTCAGCTTCCGAATTTCAGGTAGTGTCCCAATTTGCCAGCTACGCGCCTACCGGTAAACCCCTTGCCCGCAACGCGACAGTGAAGCGGCTGCGCGATCAGATTGCGCAGCTTAGTCTCGGCTCCCGAATCCGCGAAATATGCAGGCGCGGGTGCAGGGCTGGAAACAGCTTTGGAAGTGGCGACGGTAGATGAGGTCTCATGCGTTGTCTAGCCTCGATAGGATCGGTCCGAGCACGAAGGCGACAAAGAATCCCGCGACGTAGATGGCTGCCGAGGCCCACAGCAGGATCCGGCTGAGCTTGCTGGCTTCGGCGCATGCGTCCGGATTGTCGGGGCTGCATTCTTTTTTCGTCAGCCGCGGCAGGATGTAGTAGGTGTTTACGAAGCTGCAGGCGATCAGGAATCCGGAGATGCTGAAGGTCAGGACTTTGTGACGCGAGAGCGTCACCAGCCATGGTAGGAATGAGAGCATCGATGCGACTGATGCTCCCAGCCCGAACAGCACCAGCAACGCTGGCAGAGCGCAGCATAGAAGCGTGCTCAGGGACGTGAACAGCGAGAAATAACTTAGAACCGCTGAGCGCTTGGCGGTGGGCAACGCGGCATTTGTCATTTCGAGTTTCCTTCCTTCATGGAGTGATAGCGGATCGAGTCGGGCGATTTGCCCTTGCTCGCTTCCGGGATGGTGCCTTCGACGAGCACGGATTTCCCCTCGAGAGATGCGGGTGGTGCGGATGCGGCCGCTTCTGGAACCAGCTCTAACATTTCGTTGGAGCCGGAGACGCGGAGCTGGACGTGTCCGTTGGCTGAGACTACGGTGCCGGCGATGGTGGCGGTTGATTGCTTCATGGTGAATCCGTTTTTGGCGATCGCATCGTTGAGTTGCTTGAGAGTAGCTGGATTGCCGGGCTTCATTTTCACGGAGGCCAGTCCTTTCTCAAGGTTCACATCGACAGTGTCGACGCCGGAAACTGCTTTGAGGGACACGCGCACGGCGTGTGCACAGACCTCTCAATCCATGCCGAAGATGGTGAGGTCGATCGACCTGATCTCGGCGCTGGCCGAAGCCGCGAGGAGCAGGAACAAGAGCGCGATAGTTTTTTTCATCTGAGTTCTCCTAGTGTGAGTGTTGAAAAAGCAAGTAGCTGAGGTTGACAGCGAAGCGCGCGCGTTCTTTCGGGAACAGCGAGCCGACGTCGTGATAGATGGGGAGTTGCGCTCCGAAGCTGACGGTGTAGTTGCGATAGATTCCGAGGGCGGTGGGGCCGAGGAAAAGCTGGTGGGCTTGCGTGCCGGCGACGAGCGAGTTGGCTTGCAGAAATTCCTGCGAGCGTTCGCCGACGAGTTCTCCGAAGAGGCGCCAGTCCCATTTGTCGGGCGGCTTGCGCCATTTGGGCGGGCGATATCCGTAGACCAGGCTATAGACGAGGACACCGGGGCGGCGATCGCCGTTGTGCTCGAAGAATTCCGTGTAGGTGGCTCCGAGCCAGAGATAGTTGCTGCGCGAGGCCGTGCCAGTGACTGCGCCTAGCATCAATCCGGGTGCGTTTGAAGTGTTCGCGATGCCTTTGAATCCGGATTGCGGGCCGGGGACGACGAAGCTGGCGAATGCGGTGCTCTCGATCCGCGTGCCGACTTTGGTGGCGCGATGCTGAAAGCGCCAGGCGACGGTGGAGTCGAAGTCCGCGCCGGGCTGGATCCTCGTGGGCGGAAGCTTCGCGCTGGCGGCGACGATGGGGAGCGTGAGGAAGAGCGACAGATGTGGAGTGAATCCGTAGCCGATGAGCGTGCGTGCGGACACCTGCTCGCCGTCGCTGGCCCAACCCCAAACGGGCACTTCCATGCCCTGCTGCAGGACCATGTTGTCCGAGAATAACGCGGGCAAACGCACGTCCGCGCGCGCGAACGGGGCGGCGCACAGCCCGAGCCCGACCAATGATAACAACGCAATGTGGAATCTGCTTTTGTGGATCATAGTGCGACCATGCAACCCAAGTTGGCCGCGCCAGTCAATCATTTAACGATTTTGTCGGTCCAGTTTTGGATTGCCCGCGCGGTCATTCGATGTTGTGCTCATT
>Ga0209006_10007061_pt1 | contig 10151 bp, 3 predicted proteins | sample JacPin_JW_Ref_O2_FD_188567 | JGI IMG/M metagenome (GOLD analysis project Ga0209006, IMG submission 188567) | Forest soil microbial communities from Algoma, Ontario, Canada - Jack Pine, Ontario site 1_JW_Ref_O2 (SPAdes) (version 2) | ecosystem: Environmental > Terrestrial > Soil > Boreal... | reverse complement strand
CGAATCTTATCAAGAAGATGCAGCAGCGTTTCGACCGACCGCAAATCGTTCGACGCCGGATTCACTCCGATCACCGCATCGCCGCTCGCGTAACTCAACCCATCGACGATACTAGCCGCGACTCCCCGTGGATCATCAGTCGGATCATTCGGCTGCAAGCGCGTCGAAAGCCGGCCGCTTGTCTCTGCCCTTGGCGCCAGAAATGCCATGGTCCCGGTAGACTCGCACCACTTCCCAGCCGGCCCGTTCAGCTATTTCGCGCAGCTCGCGCTCTTGGTTGGCCGTGGTTTGATCGGTGGTCGAGAACAATGTGGACCGGGCACCGGCCGGCCCCAGTGTCGCGTCGGCTCGCGGAATCGAAGTAATGCCGCCAAAAACATCCTGCACAGTTATCGAGTCGACCTGGCACAGCGAGCCGACTGGCACATCGAGCGGAGCAATAAACCAGCCGACCCCGTGGATCAGCATGAAGTCGAGAAAGAGCAGCCGCCCGGCGTCGGAGACATCGGCGACCACGTTTCCGAATTCGATTTTGTTCGACTCGAAATCCCAGAAGCGATCGTTCGGCATTCCACGGAAGCGCACGTGGGTGGGAATTACGCTTTGGGTGACCAGCGGCGCCGCAGACGCTCCCGCGGCAGCCTGCGCGACCTCGAACGAATACCATTCGAGATCGTTCGAACGGTCCGGCTGAGCGGAGAGCGTCGCCGAACGTCCATCGGGCAGCGTGGCCGTAAACGAGATCGAATAGCCGAGTGACGCAGCACTCCAGTTGGCGGGAGACGCAGTGCCGATATCGCCCAGGACGTCGACCACCCATTCAGAGAAGGCCGCGAAGACTGGCTTAAGCGCCGTATTCGTCGTCGCATCGAACTCCGGGAACTGATTCCTGGCGACATCAGCGTAGACCGCCACGCCGTCCGGCACTGTTCCGGTACATGCTGCGAGCAGGTTCACAACCGCCGGGTCGGTCGAAGCAGGCAACGGGTATTTCGCGAGCAAAGCTGCTTTCGCGGTGGTTGCAAGCGTTGCCGGACTCGCCATCTGGTCGATCAGACTATTCAGGAGCTGGCCCAGTTCCACCCGAACCGTCACGTCCGGGCTCACCGCCTCGCGTTCGGCGATAGGCTCGAGCGGTGTATTCGCGCGATTGAAGACCGCTGTCCGCGTGCCGATATCGACGAACGCGGGCGAACCGCCGTCCGCGCCTAGAAATTCTCCAAACTGGAGTTGCCGCGCCAGCATCCATGCGGGGTCCCGCACTTCGGCGGCCAAGCCACGTTCGAGCGACGTATCGAGCGGCTGTGGGATCAGCCGGTTCCAATAAGTGATCGACGTCATTTCAACTCCCCGCTAACCGGCACCCACTGAATTCGTTCGCCCACGAATTTCCAAAGGTTGGTCGACAAGTCGTCCCCGCCGGAATTCACCGTTAACGAGGTGGACGGCAGCAGCAGCGAATAGGACGAAAGATGATCCGGGATGAGCAGCCGGATGCGCGACAATTCGAAGGCCTCGCGGACGATGTCGACCAGCACGACAGTCGACCATACCCTGGTGTCGGCCGGCGGCACCGCGAGAAGCACCGCTTGCGGAGCTTCGGCACGCGGGCTCGGATAGTTGAGCGCTATACCGGTCTGTTGAACGGCGGACGGAACCAGCTCACTCCACTCGGCCAGCAGAAGTCCCGCCCAATTGCCGGAGGCCGCGGTCTTCCATGGCCGGTGAATCGCAATGGAGACGGTACCTGATGGCGGAACTCCGCCGTTTGGAAAAGGCAATGCGCACCAAGTGGCGGTCGGCGAGTAAGGAAGCTGGACGACTTCGAACCCGGCCGAAGGCGCGCCCAAGGCATCGGTGAACAAACGCGTCCGCCGCCAGCGATCGAGACCCGGCTGGACACGAGCAGCTTTGTGCATCCACCTCGAGACGTCGGCATTGGTCAATCCTGCAGGACCGGCCATGGCAGGAGGCACCGCCGTGGGCAGCGCGAAATGACCAGCCATCGGCAAGCTGCGGGCGAACACGCAGCGGATGATTTCCGCAGGATCGGTGGCGGTCGCTGCCTGCCTGACGCGCGCCTGCCTTTGGGCGTCGATGCGTTGCGCCGTCGCCGCGAGGTCCGCAGCAGTGGCGTTGTCGGCGACGTAGGCTCCACCGAAGCCGAAGAGCGCGGCTTGTCTCAATTGCGCGCGCTGCGTTGCAGCGGTCGTCAGGTCGAGCGCCGTGAGTGCCTGCAAAGCATCTTTCGCGCGCGCCGCGACGTCGGCGTCCGGTGCGTCGACGATTGTGTCGGACGGTGTGGCGAGGTCGCTCGCGACCAAAGGCCGCGCCAGCGAGATGAGTCGATCCGTCGTCTGCGCCAACTCGAACAGCGTGGCGAAGGTCACAGCGCCGGCACCGAGGCTCGGGTCAGCCGTAAAATCCACCGTCGCGGCGGGATCGCCCGCCACGTCGCGGATGCGCTGATCGATTTCCGAATTCCCGTCGAGCGGCGCGGCGGAGAGCGCAATCACGTCGATGGGGCGCAGTGCGAGTTGCGCGAGGCTGATTAGCCGGACGCCTGCCGCCGTGGTAGCCCGGCATTTCACTCGCGCGGGGTCGCCCAGAAGTTGGCCGAGCCAGCCGTCGATGTACCTGCACGCCGACGAGCGAGGCGTGGGCGCGGAGGTCCAGCCCGGCGCCTGACTATCGTCCAGAATCACCGCCACGCGATGCGACAGCGTGGTGCCGGCAATCGGTGCGTGCGCCACCTCGGGCTCGGGCGGGCGCACACCCTGGCCCAGCGCGTCGAGTCCTGCTACGGCGCCTGCAGGATTGCCGCGGACCATTTGATAAATGCTCTCCGCAGTCAGCAGATCCGCCGCAGCGTCGAGCAGTTGTGAGACGTCCGAAAAAATGGCCGACGGAAACTTTGGCGAAGCAGGATTGGCGCGCCAGGCCAGCACCGCCGCAAGTCCGTCGACGATCGTGCTTGATGGCGTGGGATAAGCGATGCGCAGGGCTTCGAGGAAGGTGGTTGCCAGAGTCACGCTGGCGCGCAGGCGCGTCTCGACTTCGGTGCCGAGAATCTCCGAGAGCGACTCGCCGTCGCGGATGCGTTCAAGGATCGCCAGGCCGGCGCGGACCTTGGACGAAGATAGATCAACCGCATAGGGGACACTTCCGGGTGCTCCGCGAGCCATATATCCGTTGCGAAGAATCGCGGCTGCCTGCGCGTGGTTCGGCGACGGCGCGTGGATGAAGCCTCCGGTTCCAGGATCGAAGGGGCTGGCTGCGGGCTTCAGATTCTGCACCCAGCCGAAAGCCCCTAAATGCGTCCCCTGCCCGCCCGCGCCGCTGCGCAAATCCTTGAGACGCGCCGTCGCGAGCGACGTAATCCATGCATCGAAGCGATGCGAGCACAGATCGAGCGTCTCGCTGAAGAGTCGCTCCAGGTCGGCAATCGACAAGCTGGCCAACGTGGTGAGCGCCGCGGTGACGTCGGCCAAGTGCGGAACCGGCGACGGTGGTGGCGTCGTCGTCGGTGGTGAAGTACCAAGCGCCTCGGTGGACTCCGTGGCGGTCCCTGACGTGCTAAGGTGCAGATCAGACGTCGTGTCTTTCTTCGTTTCCTCTGTCGTGTCCTTGGTGGCCTCGAGCGTCGTGTCTTTTAATGACACCGAGGAAATCTCTTCCACGAGACCGAGCACTTCCGCCTCGCGCAGGCCGGGACGCGCGGCCCGGGCCTTCTCGACGAGGACGGCGTGGCGGAGCAACTGATAGAGGAGCGTGCGCTCGTAAGCCGCGGGAAGGGAATCGGCCGCAAGGTCGGCAGCTCCCGATGCAAGCTCAGCGATGATCCATTTGATGTAGTTTTCACTGTCGGGCAGCGGGGACTGGCGGTCGGCGAGGCTCGAGACCAAAACGCCGCGAAAGTTTTCCATGAGCCCGAACGATGCCTGCGCAATTCGCGGTGGATTGGCCGACGGCAAGCCCGCGCTCCGCAATAGCGCGCTCGCTACCGCGGCCTGATTGGCCTGCGTCGAGAAAATGGTGGCGCCGTTCAATCCCGGCAGCGCGGCCAACCTGGCTTGCAGCTGCGAGCCGATCAACACCTGCACCTGGAACGACAGGGAGTTTGCGTTCAAGCGCAGTACGTTGATGAGGTCTCCATCAGGATCGGACGAAGAGGGGTTGATACGCGCAGCCTGATCGCTCGCCGTCAGCAGGTTTCCATGCAGCAAATTGAGCGCCGTGGCAATCGGACTTGGAAACGCCGCCGCAAGGCGCATCACCGACGTCGCCGGCAGCAGCCCGTAAGGAACCGCGCCCACGCGAAACGCAGGCAGCGGACCCGCAGGACGCACATTCGTTCTCGTGTAATTGTAGGCGGCGGCGATGGCGTTAGCGTCGAACGGCGCGGGCAGTGTTGCGTCTGCCGGGGCCATCATCTGCTCAAGTTGATATCCCAATGTCGCGGGCCAGAGTGCGGTCAGCATGGCCTGCGCGGTGGCATCGGTCTGCAAACCTGTCTGGTCGAGATGGGTAATGACGCTCGCGCCGATGCCGAGTGCGCTGGCCGCGAGAAGCCCGTCTCCGGCGGACGGCGTTCCGCGCTCAATCGCAAAGCTCGAGGCGCCGCGGGAATCGGGCAGAGGGTAGCCGGCAGGCGCCCCCGGCAGGTTCGACGTCGGCGTACCTGGTGCGACCAGAGCGAGTCCTCGCGTGTAGTGATGGCCGTCGAGCAGCGTCTGAATCTGCTGACTTGCCTCCGCCGGCGAGAAGGTCCCTTTGGTGCCGACGACGAGCAGGAGATCAAAGCCCAGCGCCCAGTCTGCCGCGGTGACCGGAAGCTCCAGGCCCATGCCCGCGGCTTTGGCTGCCGCGAACTGGACTGTCCACAGCAGATCGGAATCGATTTGCAACGAGCTGCCCGCAATGGCGACGCGTTGCGCGGCGTCCAACACTGGTGACATGGTCAAGGTCAGCGGCTCCGGGATGGGCAAGCCGACCATGGTTGAGACGACCGCTCCGCCGCGAAATGCGAAAGCCGCGAAGTTGTCCGGCAGCACCGCGGTACCCGGCCGCGTCCAACTTGCCGCGCGAGCAGGCGGGCGCACTGCGGTATCGCTCTTGCTCACGATCCACGCGGCTCGCGGGACGGTGAAACGGGCGAGCAAAGCCGACCACGATGCTGCTGTGTCTCCCGCGGTCCAGTAAGCTCGACCCGCCTGCCACTCGTCGTCGGTCAGTTCGGGCTCGTGCGTCTGGGCCAGAATGTCGTCGGGATAGACGCGGATTTGCAACGTCCCCGAGGGACCGGCGGAGGGCACGCCAACCGGTCCGGCGGCGGTGGTTGCTCGGACGTAACGCGTCTCCAGCCGCACGGGAAACAGGGCTATCGGCAAATTGCCTTGCAGGTTCGACGCGCTATCTGCGCTTGCCGAGATTGACGCCGCCAACGCAGTGTTCAATGCGTCGCGATTGGCGCGCGCCGTCTGCTGAGCGCTAGTGAGCGCCGCCTGATTCGCCGCACTCGGCGCGACGGTTTTCTGGTAGAGCGCCTGCGCCAGTGCAGCGTCCGCGGTTCGAACCGCCTGGCGTTGGCTGGTGAAATCAGCCATGGCTACGAGCCTCTTGTGGCGGGTGCCGTCAGCAGATCGGCCGCGTAGATGGCCAGCCGCACCGGATGCTGAAGCAGCGCGGCGGCCACCGCGGCTGAACTGCCCACCGGCATGCTTCCCCCGAATCGCGGCTCCGACGGATGTTCCTGAATCACGAAATAGTAGCCCGGCGTCGTCGCCGTTCCCATCGCCTGGGCAGCCGTGAGAGGAAATCCGTAAAAGGCCACGTCAGGATCCATGTGTCCGGAAAACAGGATCGCGGTCTCGATAGTGCCGAGCGTCCGCTGCGGCCCGGCCGCCGTCGCCTGCACGGCGAGCACTTGCATATTGGGATAGCGCCGAACCAGGTCACCGCGGACCAGAAGCACCATCGGGTCCCCAGAAAAACTTCCCGCAGGCGGATTGTGGCCGAGCGTCCCCCACACGTTGACCGGTGCGATATCGTCGGCACCCTGGCTCCAGAAGCTCTTGAAGAACGTTGCGCCGAGATCGGTCGGATACTCGTCGAAGATGAGCCGGCTTCCCATCTCGTGATTCAAGCCGGCCATGAAGGCTTCAAGGAATCGCCGGTCGGCGGCGAGCAGCGAGACGGTGTTGGCCGGCACTTGCGAAAGTCCTGGGAGCAACCACTCCTGGGCAACGCCGCTGAGCCATTGGCTCATCGCCTGGCTGAACGACGGAGCCACCACGAAGGGAGCGGCGCCGCTTCGCCCATCGTCACGGATCGCACGCGAGTGAACTTCAGCATCGATGGCCGCCGCCGGGTCCGCTTGCGAGGCGACCGACTTTTGAAAAGTTGCCAGATTGAGCGCCTGGAGCACGATGCCCGGTGTGGGCGCTGCGCCCAGTTGCTGAAAGAGAGTCGCGGCAGCGTCCGCCAATCCGGTCTTGTCCCCAGCGGCCTTCAGCGTAGTCACCGGATCGCCGGTGCCGAAGAGTCCTGTGGCTGCGCCGAGCCGCGCCTGCGAGTATCGCGCGGAAGCAACGGCGGAAACGGCCGTCGTGCTTTTGACGACGCTGGTGGTAACCACGGCTCCGGTCGTCGCCGGCGCTCCAGGCGCGGGCTGCACCTGGACCGCGGCACCGCCGAGCCACGCCCCGTTACTCAACTTGGTGAGGAGCGCAGGAGCCGCCGCACGTTTCTGGCGCAGCGCCAATGGGCCAAGCGGCCGGGTGAGCTTCCGAAGAGCCGGCGAGAGTGCGCCGTCCGGGATCGTGCTTCCCTTGATGGACTCGGCCATGGTCGTGGCGCCCGTGCTGACGCGCGACGCGATCGGGCCGACGAAAGTGAGGAAGGCATCCGGGGAATTAGTTGGCGCGTGCCGTGCCCATAAGCTGCGCGCCAGTTCCCTCGACATCTCCCACTGCCGGAGCTGTTGATTGGCCTCGCGCAATCCCTCGGCCTGACTCCATGCTCCGGCGAGCAGCGCGTCGGAGTGCTCGCGGACCACCTGCGCGCCCAGGCCGGCCGCGGCGCGAGTTCTCGGATCGTGATTCAGATCGGAATACCAGGCCGCTTCAGTGGCGCCGACGTAAGCGTTGCCGTATAGCGGAGGCCGTACCGCAGGCGGCGATGGTGCGAGTGCGCTGGCGTAACGGGCGGTCACTTTGAGCTTATCTGCCGCGGGCAAATCCTTGATGGGATGCGCGGCCGTGGTCAGCGATCCCCCTATGCCGATGGGCGTGCTACCGCCGGAGACGTCGCTCACGTCCATGTCGCGCAGGGCGACGGCATCGGGCAAGGGATTCGCGGTCAGCTCGCGAATGAGAATACTGAAGTCGCCTGGGTCGCCGGTAGAAAAAGTCCACGTGTAGTAAACCGGCAGGGTCACCGGCACGGTGGACCATGCCGGAGTAGAGACCCCGACGGCGGAACCTGGCGTCAGCAGGCCGCCGAGGCGCCCCAGTTCGAGCGTCGGAACCAGGAAGGCCCTGTACGCTGTGTTGGGAGCAAGCAGGCGCGGGCACAGGATCCTCGAACGGATCAGCTGCGGACTGTCCCGCATCAGCGAGGCGGCCGAGGCACCTGCGAGCGAGGTTTCGCCGATCCCTTCGGCATGCGCCCAGGCGTAGGAATGCGTCAGGTCGGGCAGCGCCGCTGCGGCGGTGATGATCACGGTTCCGAGCGGCCGGTCCGCAGTGCCGGGCACCAGCGACGAGAACTCGACCTCGGTTGCCACGATCAGGCAAAGCCACGGCGCAAGCTGATCACCCGAAGGATCGCTTGGAGTAAATCTCCAGGGCAGGTCAGCCTGGTCGAATTCGATCAGCGCCAGATAATCGGGCTCGGCATTGGTTGCCCCGGTCGAAGGCCAGACGCGGCAGATCGCGGCCGGATCGAAACCGACGATGTCACCCGGACCGTGCAGCGCCAGCGGCGGAGAGCTGATGGCGTGGCCACCCACCTGGAACGCGACCGAGACGGGCGTTTGCGCAGCGGCGGCAGCGCCCAGATGCAGGCCCACGCCCCTTCGCAACCACGGCACGAAAGCAAACGAACCAAAACCCGACGCCGGCGTGCTCATGCGCTCTCCCGCTGCGGCATGGTCTGAATCGACGTCGGATCGATCGCATGCAAAGTAGCGAAGGCGGCGAGCGCCAGCGAGGCTTCATAGCGCGTGCTCGCCACGGCCGGAGCCTGCACGGTTAGATTCGCCGTCGACACGATCGAAAATGATCGGCTCCCGAGCGAAGCCTTCGGTGCGGCACCGCTTGCCGCCGCAAAGGAGCTGAGCCCAACGGCGCGCCATGGAGCCCGCGCTGCCGGACCGGTCGCTGCGCTCGATAACTGCAAATCCCTCGTCGGCAGGAACGGAACGCGAGGGCCCGCCTTCCTGGTCGAGTCGAGAATGATCAAGTCGTAAGTGAGCGCCGCGACCACGCTGGTCCCGACGCTCGCGCTCGCGCCAATCGTCATTCCCGACGGCAGAGACACGAAGGACTCCGCTGACAGCTTCTGGTCGTCGGTCATTTGCGTGAATTGCGCCGGAGCAAATTCGTTGCTCACCGTGCTCCACCCCGAAGCGTCCACCGCCGCGCCGTTCACCGCCGGGCTCGCCAGATCGAAGCGTATTGCTGCCGGAAGCGCGGTCTCCGCGAAACGCTCGATCGGCTGATTCAGAGGAACAGCCTTCTGGTCTAGGACCAAATTTCCCGCGGGATCAAGAAGGATCGCGCCGCCGCCAGTAACCAGAGCGAACGTGACCACCGGGTGGACGCTGGGCGGTAATTCGCCTCGCCAGCTTCCAGGATCGGCCAGCGCAGGCGCGAGCGCCGACGTCCACGGGTCGACCGGCGGCAGCGTCGACGGCGCGTCCGAGCCCCAGGTGCGGTTGAAATCGATTCCGACGCTGAAGAACAGGAGGCTGATGGAGGCCGATCCCTGGGCATGCCACGGCGCGGGGCCGGAGAGGGTGCCGCTGATATGGACTCCGGCGAAGTTGTCTCCCTCGAAGGAGATGGACGCCGAGGCATCCAGGTCCACCTGGAACGAGAACGGGTTCTTGACGAACAGAGCGTCGAATGCGAAGTGGCCAGCAATATCGCAATCGCAGATACCGGCCCTGAGATCGGCCGCGGCGCCGATCTGGAACGTGTTGGCGGTGATGGCGAGATACGCCGCCAGATGGAAATGGATCGGGCCGTTGCTGATGTCGAGCGTGATCCGCGCGAGCGACGGGAACCCGGCGGGCGGCTGGAAGTGCGGATTGAAGCCGCCCACCGCTAGCGCGAGGCTCTTTGGGCTGGCCCACGAACCGCGGAGCGAAAGAGCGCCGGAGATGGGATAACTCTCGATGCGGGAGCCGGTCAGGCTAGCGTCGAAGAAGAAGCGGCTGGTTCCGAAATCGACTCCACCCGCGAAGTTCACCTTCAGGAAAACGACCGACTTCTCCGGCGGAAATTGCGCCACGACACTACCGAGAATGGCCACGCGAATCGGCGAAGGGAGTTCCAGCACCAAGCCCACCTGCGCGGTGAGGATGGGCGGCGCACCCCAGAAGATTTTGCCTGTGGGTCCGAAAACGTAGTGGCCCGGCGCGGCGGGGAAGAGCGTGTTGAGCTCGCCCAGGACGGCGACCGCGTTGCTGATGGGCGCGCTGGGGAACAGCAAATCCTGCGCCGCGCCTTTCCACATCGCTGTCTCCAGCGCATCGAGGTCGATGGTACGATTTATTCCCGCAAGGCCGCCCACGCCGGCGAGCGAAAAGTCGAGACCCAGTTGGATCGGCACCGGGAACGTGGTCGCGATCAGAAGCAGAAAAGAGACGTCGGGCTGCGTTTGCACCAGCCCCAGAGCGGAGACGCCCACTCCTTCGATCTTGAGGCTAGCCGCACCTTCGTATTGAGACTTGTCGGGATGGAACGAAAGAAATCCGCCGCCCGTGACGCCGCCCGCGTCAATGGCGATCCCCATGCCTGAGGGCGGTTTGAAAGAAAGCGTCGCATCGAGCGGTCCGAGGTTGCCGCCTTGATCGGGGAACGTTAAGAGCGCCAGCATCCCCGTGCGATTGACGACGACGTGCACCGGGCCGAGATTGAGGCCGG
>Ga0209006_10007060_pt1 | contig 10151 bp, 5 predicted proteins | sample JacPin_JW_Ref_O2_FD_188567 | JGI IMG/M metagenome (GOLD analysis project Ga0209006, IMG submission 188567) | Forest soil microbial communities from Algoma, Ontario, Canada - Jack Pine, Ontario site 1_JW_Ref_O2 (SPAdes) (version 2) | ecosystem: Environmental > Terrestrial > Soil > Boreal... | reverse complement strand
TGCTCGTGATGATGACGGATGATGGGCAGCACCAGGTGCAGCGAATGCAGCGGTCGGCAGATATTTTCGCCGGTAATGGGATGGAGCTTCATCACAGTCCATTCCCCCGGCGTAAGGTCGGTGCCCTTCTTCAGAATCTCATCCGGTACGGCAATCTTGCCCAGATCGTGGAGAAACCCGCCTCGCTTCAGCGCGAGCAGAGAATCCGCGTCCAGCCCAAGGTGACGTCCCAGGTCGGCGGCGCGCACTGAAAGTCGCTCGCAATGACCTTCGGTATAGGGGTCGCGGCCTTCGACGATTAATCCAAGAGTGCACAGCACGGAATCCGCGGTCTCCAACTCGTCGGTGAATTCCTTCAGTCGGAGCAGCGACTTCACCCGTGCGATCAACTCTTCCGCCAGCACCGGCTTGTTCAGAAAGTCATCTGCCCCAGCCTCAATGCCGCGTACTTTGTCAGTGCTGTCACTAAGCCCGGTGATCAGGACGAAAGGAATCAGCCGCGTCGCGGGGTTCTCCTTCAACCCCCGGCAGAGTTCGTAACCCGATTTTCCCGGCATCATCACATCGGAGAGGATTAAATCCGGCAACTGCCGCCGAACCTCGGCTTCCGCTTGCTCGGCACTGGAGGCAGTGACCACCTCATAGCCGCGCATCATGAGCAACTGGCTCATCAATCCGGCGATATTCACCTGGTCATCGACCACCAGGATGCGAGGAGCCCGACGCCGTGGTAAAAGATCGCCCATACTTGTATAAGAACCCGCCCCCGCCTTCATAGTTGTCCTCGGGTTCGGCACCGGTGACGACTCAGAGGAAGGCGAAAAGCTCATAGCAGAACTACTCTCCATTCTACTGCCACCGGCCAGATTTCGCTGGAGCCCCGGTTCCGTTTTTGGAATCTATCAGCTTTTTTGCGCTCCACATATTCCCAATTCGGTACGCACCGTCACGAGAATGTGATCGTCAACCTTGCTTCGCCCCAACATAATCCCTACCCTCACGTGATGCAGCGAGAATGTCCGACCGGTCGATTGGTCCGTGGATCAGTTCGAGGTCGCTTTTGAGAGGTCGCCTTGAAAAGGCACGGCCTTCGCAGTTCGGTGAAAAACTCGCTTTTGGGTGGCGCAGCGCTTCCAGCGCTGCGGTAAAGGCTTTCTTTTCTGCAAGGGCTTTAGCCCCTGAGGCGACTGGAGCCAGTTTTCGGCAAACTGTCTAACCCCGAGGTGAACCATTTTCAAACTGACCCACTCCCGCCGATTGTTATCGAGTTTGTTCGCTGCGGTCGCGCTGATGGCGCCGTCGGCGGCCGCCAAAGCGCATGTGCTCACGTTCGGCAAATGGACGACGGTGCAATGGTTGCCCGGAACGGGCATGGAGGGCGAGAAGCCGCTGACCCTGAAGATTCGCGCCCTCCTGGTGGATGGAGTAATCAAAGAATTCGTGCTGGGAGCACCGCACGAAGTGACCGACCGCCTGTTCGTGGCGCGCCGAATGTTCCGTGTGAACGACAGCCTTCCCGAAGATGGCGGCACACGCTGGCAGTGGCAACGTGGAGGTTGGCTGCTGGTCGACCGCGCCACGGGGCACATTGCGCCCGTGAATCTTCCCGAGTTCGACGCCCTGTATTCCGCCCTCAGTTGGTATCGCGACTACGCTGCCTACTGCGGAATCGCCGACGACGGCAAGAAGACCTACGCCATAGTCGCGCAAATTAGCCGCCGCAAGCCGGTGCTCAAGAAGCCCCTGTCCGGCTCAGGCGTGTCTGACGATGCGGCGCCCGATTCCGCTTGCCCCACGCCCCTCTGGCAGCGAGGACCGATGCGAGTCAGCTTTGAACCGTCGGGCGGAGCGAAGCAGACCTTTGCCATCCGCGGCCACGTAGTCGATGTCGTGAACGGTGCCGATGAGGAGGACGAAGCTTCGAAGTGATTGCCGGAAGCCACTGAGCACATCAGATGCGGCGACTCAGAAAAGTCGCCACACGAAATGTCCCAGAAATGCGAACAGCAATACCCCGCCAACTCCGCCCACCCAAATGAGGAAGTTGAGCGTAAGTCCCGGAGAATTAATTTCTTTCTTGTTCATGGGTGTTCGCAGGCAGCCACAACTCAGATGTAATTGCCTGAAAAGGGTTGCCGGCACATATTGCGGGCTCGATTTTGTTTTTCTTCGCGATCTTTGCGGCTTTTTCTTTGCGTCCTTTGCGGCTAAAAGCTCTTGACTTCATACGCTAAACCAACCAAAGCCATTAAACGCAAAGGACGCGAAGGAAAAGCCGCAAGATCGCGAAGAAACCGGTTATCTCCCCATCTCAATCGCTCGCCCCTTCCAGCGCCGGCGTCTCCGCCGTCACAACGTTCTCTTTCACCTTCGCGCTGGTCACCAGAATCACCGACAGAATCACAATCGCACTTCCCGCCAGAATGAATCGATCTACGCGTTCGTGCAAAATCAGCCATCCCAGAAACACAGCCACCACCGGATTAACGTACGCATAGGTCGATACCTTGGACGTGGGAACATGCTTCAGCAGCCAGATGTAGGCGGTATATCCAATCCACGACCCGCATACCACCAGGTAGAGAGTTGCGCCGACGCCGCGAGCCGTCCACTGTACATGCGAGAAATCGCCGGCCAGCAGCGCGAAAATAAAATTGCCTGCGCCCGCCGCCACCACTTGCCATCCCGTGGCGCTAAAAACATCCATGCCCGACTGCCAGCGCTTCGACAACACCGATCCCAGCGCCCATAAGAACGATCCCGCTATCAGGCTGATCGACGCCCACAGCTCACGATGCCCCAGGCTGCGCGACTGCAACTCCGGCCACACCAGAACGAACAGCCCTAGAATTCCCAGCACCAGCCCCGCCTTGCCGCGTCCGGAAATGCGATGGTGTCCAAGCAACAGCGAGTCGAGCACCAGAAACCACAGCGGCGTGATGGCCACAATCAGCGCCGCCAAGCCCGATGAGACCGAAAGTTCTGCGTAAGAAAGCGTCAGATTGCCGCCCATTAGCAGCAACAGGCCTACCACCCCTGCGAGCGCGATCTGCTTGGCCGAATAAAAAATCCTGCGTCCCGTCGCGGCGCACACCGCCAACATCACAACTCCTGCGATCGAAAACCTCACTCCGCACATCAACGCCGGAGGAATGGTCTGCACCGCGATGTCGATGGCCAGATAAGTCGAGCCCCAGAACAGGTACACCAGCCCGAACGCAAGAATCACCATCCACCGGCTTGGGCGCTGATCAGAGTGCATTTCCATGGAGAACAACGGGCGAAACTACAACATATCAGACAAGCACGCCGGCGAGTTGGATTCTAAAAATGCGGACACGCATCGGCGAACGGAATCACTGTTTTTCGCGAGGCGCAAACGATGCCGCCGGTCCGGTTTCTCGCGCAGTGCCTACTTCGCGGTAATCCCAATCGTCAGTAGCCACCTCTCTACCAGCATGGGCCATTCCGTAATCGGAAACTCCGTATGCCGCAGACCAAATGCATGACCGCCCTCCGCGTACAGATGCATTTCCACTGGAACTCCAGCTTGTTTCAGCGCGGCCCAGTAGGCGAGCGAGTTCTGTACCGGATCGATCGGGTCATTTTCCGCCTGCAGCAGAAACGTAGGCGGGGTTTGGCGTGTGACGCGAAGGCGCGGATTCAACTCAAAGTTGTCTTCGGTCCACAGATGCCCGGGATAGATTGCGACGGCAAAATCCGGCCGGCAGCTTTCTCGGTCTGCGACATCGACAGGTGCGTACAACCGGTGATCAAAATGCGTGCTGATCTCCGCTACTAGATAGCCGCCGGCAGAAAACCCCAGCACTCCAATCTTGTGAGGATCGATATGCCACTCGTTGGCATGAAAGCGCACCAGGCCCATAGTTCTCTGGGCATCCTCCAGCGCAAGTGTCGATATGGCAAGTCCGTTGGGTCGGCAATCGCAGTGCCAGTCATAAGGCAGGCTCGGCACGCGATATTTCAGCAGCACGCACGTAATCCCTGCAGACGTGAGCCAGTCGCAAACCTCCGTGCCCTCGAGATCGATCGCCAGTCTCACATAGCCACCGCCTGGAAATACAACCACCGCCGCGCCTGTATTGTTTCCCCCCGGGGAATAGACGGTCATAGTCGGTTGCGAGACGTTATCCACCTCGACCCATGGCCTTCCGGCGACCGGCTTGTTCCCTTTTGTCGTGGCGAACTCCGGCCCGGGGACAGACTGCGCATCCGGCACCGCACCCGGCCATATCGGCAGTTGTGAGTGTCCGGGCGATGGTTGCCAGGAGGCTGTTTGCGCCCCCAGAGAAAGAACACCCGAGAAGACAAAGAAACCCAGAAAAAGGCGGTTCATGCTCCCACCTCAGCTCAAGCATGGAACTGCGATGCCCACGGTGGCATTCTAGGGTCACGAAGTCTCCGGAGTCAGTAAGGGAATCTAGATAGTTAGATAGTCAAAAGGTTTTGGCTCACGTGGGTTTGTCGATCCCCTCAGCAGACACGATGCACCCGTTGTAATAAGGTCTTAGCTAACTTCAGTCTGCCCAACCACCGGCGAAGCAGCCCATCATGCGACAATCTTCTTGCGGTAATTATTCTGCGGCAATCATTCTGAAGAGCGGCGCTGAAATGCCGTTTCCAATCGGCGTCGCACTGTTGGAGCACGATGGCAAATATCTCGAAACGTTTAGAGCCACGCTGGCCTGCAATGCTCGCTCTGCTGGCCGTGGGCGGACTGCGGCTTTCTCTGCCCGAATCCCTGTCAGTGGGCCCCGACTGGTCGATCATCGCCGTTGTCGGAATACTTCTGATACCGACTGCGTGGGCACGCCAGCGCGGCAAAGACAAGCTCAACAAATTTCTGGGCTATTTTCTAAGCGCGATCGTGACTGTCGACATGATCTGGTCGCTGGGGCTGCTGGTCGCGGCTCTACCAGCGCATCGACAGTCTCCCAAGGAGCTATTGCGTTCGGCGGCCGCTTTATGGATCACGAATATCCTGGTCTTCGCCTCCTGGTACTGGAGGCTCGATGCAGGTGGCCCTCGAGAGCGCGAGCTGCGTGGAGTACATACGGACGGAGCATTCCTTTTTCCGCAGATGACTCTCGATCAGCAGGCTAAGCGCGAGATGGGCGAGCAATGCTGGAGTCCTGGCTTTGTGGATTACCTCTTTCTCGCCTTCAATACCAGTACCGCATTTTCACCAACGGACTGTCCCGTATTATCAGGATGGGCCAAAATCCTTATGATGGTTCAATCCCTTATATCGCTTACAACGGTAGCGTTGTTGGCGGCTCGCGCGGTAAATATTCTTTAGCCGACGATGTGACGACTCGCTGCCGAGACCACGCAGCGGGATCCCCAATCGCTCTTCCTTCGCAGCAAGATGGGAGCCTTGTCTCGATTGCAGTCGATCCCCTGAACCGCTGTTGGTATTGATACGACTTGGTCAGTTGCTGCGTAGGTTGCCCGTTCAGTAGCAACGAGCTGCTCACTACTGACGCCGCAAGATACCACCGAGCTAGCGCCGGGACTGCAGTGCGGTGACACCGTGGCGGTTCGATCCATCCGGCAAGTTCGCGTACGCGATCGGTAGTGCTCAGGGGAGTTCGAGTTGCTTAAACTCACCGGGAGCACTGAGCTTCGTTGGTTTGAAAGGGTGCGGCTTTCAGCCGCACCGTAAGTCTTGGGTACTGATAGCAGCTCCGGAGTTTGCTGAAAGACTCGTCTTTCGGTGGCGCAGCGCGTTCAGCGCTGCGATAAGTCCCATATTTCTGTAAGGGCTTCAGCCCCTGGGGCGCGCGTGTGTTGCGAGCCTTCCGGGTCTCGATGAACAAGTGAGCTAAAGAAGACCGGATGCGCGATGAGGACCCCGGACGAGGGCGTCCGGGGCTCCACGATGTTGCACTTCGGGGGAAGATTACCGGCGCTTCCTACTTCAGCTTCTCGTATTCCGCCCTGGCAGCCTTGAGGATGGGCACGTCCGGGTCGGCGTCCTTCCACGCGGCGAAGAAATCCTGATACGTAGTTTTCGCTTTCGCCGTATCGCCTTGTAGCGCGTACGCGCGCCCGAGATTCAGCCGCGCCAGAGGATATTCCGGCGAGAAACCGGCCGCGCCGCGGTGATCCAGGATGCGCTGAAATTCGCCAGCGGCCTTCGCGCCATCATGCATCTTGAGATAAACATCGCCGCGCAGGAAAATCGAGGTCACGCCCGCGCCCCGCGGCCCTATGCCGAATTCATAGGGACGAAGCGTCTCCAGCGTCGCCAGCGCGTCGGCGAGCTGGCTCTTCTGAAGTTGTTCCACGGCTTTCGCCTGGGGGATCGCCACGGCCTGAACAAAATGATTGTCCGGAACCTTGCGCTCAACCTCTGCCAGAATCGCCGTCGATTTCTGCAAATCTCCGAGCGTGGCAAGGAGCTGTGCCGCGGCGGCACGCTCATCCGGTTGGTTCGAAAGCTCGAGCGCCTGCGTGGCTCTCTGCCGTGCCTCTGCCGTATATCCAAATAGTGCCTCTGCGCTACCTTCAATAATCAGGAAACTAGCGGCTAGATCTTTCGCTCCCGCGCTCACATTTTCCTGATCGGCTCGTTGCCACAACTCATGCGCGGCCTTCACCTTGCCCTCGGCGTCATGCCATGCGGCATTGAAAAGGAGCATGAAAGGCTCCAAGGACGTGCCCTTGATAAGCTCCAACTCGTGTTCGTAGGCGGCGCGGTCGCCACGCATATAGGCCAGATCAGTGAGGACAAAGTGCGTCGCGATTCCGTCCGTTTTCTCGGCCACCGCTTGTTGCGCGATGCTCTTGGCTTCATCGAAGCGGTTCAAGGCCTCATACGCCTCGGCCATGTTGTCGTAGGCGTAAACATCCCGGGGGTTGATGCGGTGCGCCTCGCTGGCCAGATCCAGCGCTTTGTCGGGATGGCCCATTTCACTCCAACTCAAAGCAGCGTTCTCGTAGGGAATCGTGTCCCGTGGATAGGTCTGGCGCCAATCGGCGTAGACCTGAATCGCCTTTTCCGCATCGACGGTAACTTCCGTATAGTAATGCGCCTGGATGTATAACTTTTCCCGCTCACTGGTGCGATTCCGCAGGTCATAGGCCTTGCGGACGGCCTGCGCACCCTCCGCGCCGCGGCCATTGTTGGTGAGAGAAACTCCCAGCGTGGCCCAGGCCATGGCGAAGTTTGGATCCAGCTCCACCGCTTTCCTCAAGTGCGGAACCGCCGCATCGTCGTGCATGAGCTGGTGCTCGCCATTTCCCAAACTGAAAGCTTGCAGCGCCTCCAGCGATGAAGTGGTTGCCTCATCCAGGGGCTTGGCGAACTGTTGCACCGAGGCCAGCGACTCGCCCATCTTCTGCCGCAGGTCGGAGGCGGCTTTGTCCAGTGACTTCAGCACCTGCTCCTTGCTGTCGACCTCAACCTGCTGCGTTGCCAAAGTATCGCCTGTCGATCCGTTGACCGCCGTCAGCGTGACGACATAGTGGTTGCCCAGGCTAGCGATCGTCCCGGTCAACATTGCTTTAATTCCCTGCCGCTGGCAGATTTCGCGCGCGACGTCATTGCTAAGCCGTTCATCCGCCGGCTTGCCCATGAAGCGCAGCGCCTCGCGAATTCTGGACTCGGGAACGATGTTCAAATAAGGCGACTGCTCCAACTGCACGGCGAGCGCCTGCTTCAGTGTGCCGTCGAAAACCGGATCGCCGGTGGTGTTCACAAAGTCGGCCAGCAGCACGCTGTCTTTCTCCGTGAGCTTGGCGGTTTGCTTCGAACGCAAATACAATCCGCCGGCGACTAGCAGTGCGATGAGCACGACCGCCGCAATCGCGATCAGGAGAAAGTTTGAAGTTTTCTTCGGCGCGGTCGGTGTCACTGCGCTCCCCGCGGCCGAGGACGCAGCGGCGGCCGACGGTCCCACAGATGCGGAAGCCGGCAACACGGCGCTCGAAGATGCCGGTGTGGTGTGTGATGAAGCCGAAGTTGGCGCAGGCGCCGCACTCACGGCCGAGGGACTCGGTTCCACAGCCACTGCCACTGCTCCCGAACTGTGCGCGACTGATCGTCCGCTATCAGTGTCGCGCTTCAACCGCTGCAGGTCGGCGCGAATGTCGGCCGCGCTCTGGTAGCGCAGGTTGCGATCTTTCTCCAGCGCCTTGTTGATCACATCTTCCAATTTCGGAGGCAGATCGGGATTCAGCCGGATCGGAGAAACTGGGGCGCGGTCGAGAATCGCCTGAAAAATCAGCGCGGAAGTTTCCCCCCGGAACGGCAGCGTTCCCGTCGCCATCTCATAGAGCACTACGCCGAAGGAAAACAGATCGGTGCGCGCATCCAGTTCCTTGCCCTTAGCCTGCTCCGGGGACATATAGGCGACCGTGCCCAACGTCGAGCCGGGGCTGGTCAAATGTTCTTCGACCGCTACCGCCGTCGGCGCAGTCACGTCGGGCGTATCGCTCGATGTGGTCGCACCCGCCTTCACCTTGGCCAGGCCGAAATCCAGAATCTTGGCATGCCCGCGCTTGGTCACGAAAATATTCGCCGGCTTGATGTCGCGGTGAACAATGCCGCCCGCGTGCGCCGCGTCCAGCGCGTCAGCGATCTCGATGCCCAGCGAAAGAATCGTTTCCAATTCCATTGCCCGGTTCCCGATCAGATGCTTGAGCGTGGCCCCGTCGAGGAACTCCATGACCAGGAAAGTACGGTTGTCCTCCTCGCCGATGTCGTAAATGGTGCAGATGTTAGGGTGATTCAGCGCCGACGCTGCCTTGGCCTCGCGTCGAAAGCGCTCCAGCGCCTGCCGGTCCTGTGCCAGATCTTCAGGAAGAAACTTGAGGGCGACAAAGCGTCCCAGCCGCGTGTCTTCGGCCTTATAGACCACTCCCATACCGCCGCCACCGAGTTTTTCGACGATCCGGTAATGCGAGATGGTTTGGTCAAGCACAGGAAGATCCCGCCCCAAAGGATCGAGCCATGCTAAGGCGCGAGCGGCTGGAAGTCAAAATAAGCGTCCACCCAGAAGCGGTGCCGGTTGCCGTCGGCCGGATAGCTCGTGCTTGATGTATGCGACCGATTCTCGCCCCGACTGGTTCTAGCTCTGTCGCAGGATGGGCAGGCAGAGGCAGGGGCGGAGGGCGAAATCCAGCCCCGACATTTCTTCCAGAGCGGGATGGAGCAGGGCGTCACGGCAGGGCTCCAGCGTAATCACGAACGGCAGCGCGGATTTGTCGAAGCCGGGCTTCTGCAACAAAGAGTCGATATTGAGGTGATGCCCAGCCAAAATCTGGGCCAACCGAGCCACGATTCCAGGTTGATCGCGCACGAAGAATCGCAAATACCAGGGTGTCTCAAAATCACTGGAAATCTCGGGCGTGAAGACGGCGTTACTCGCGCTGGCGCGGTTTGTTCCGGCTGCCAGGTTTTGCGCTACACACATCAGGTCTGAAACCACGGCCACGGCGGTAGGATCGCCGCCCGCGCCCGCGCCCAGAAATGCCATATCCCCTCCGTAGTCGCCAGACGTGACCACCAGGTTGAGATTTCTTTGCACCCGCCCAAAGGGTGAGTCGGTGGGCACGAGGCAGGGGCCGACCTCGGCGAAGAGAGTTCCGTTTTTCGGTGTGCCGTCTTTAAAACGGGCGCGCGAAATCTGGCGGATGGTACATCCCAGTTCGGCTGCGTAATCGAAATCCACCGCGTCGATAGTGCGAATCGTGCGGGCGCGGACCGATTCCGGCACCACTCGAGCGTGAAGTCCAGCAAGGGCGAGAATGGCGAGTTTGGCACGGGCATCGCCGCCATCTAGATCTTCTGAGGCATCAGCCTCGGCGTATCCGCGGGCCTGGGCTTCTTCGAGCGCTTCACTGAAAGGGATGCGCGCGTTCTCGATGCGGCTGAGAATGTAGTTGCAGGTACCGTTGAGAATGCCCGCGATCCCGTGCAGGCGATCTCCGGACAATCCGGTGCGCAGGGCGGGCAGCACGGGAACTCCTCCAGCCACCGATGCGCCGAACTCTAGCTGGCTGCCGTGGCCTGCGGCGAGTTGCAGCAGGTCGGAGCCGTGGCGCGCGATAAGCTGCTTGTTCGCCGTGACCACGGATTTGCCGGATTCCAGAGCCGCACGCACGATGTGCTCGGCCGGATTCAG
>Ga0209006_10007058_pt1 | contig 10152 bp, 7 predicted proteins | sample JacPin_JW_Ref_O2_FD_188567 | JGI IMG/M metagenome (GOLD analysis project Ga0209006, IMG submission 188567) | Forest soil microbial communities from Algoma, Ontario, Canada - Jack Pine, Ontario site 1_JW_Ref_O2 (SPAdes) (version 2) | ecosystem: Environmental > Terrestrial > Soil > Boreal... | reverse complement strand
CGAACGGCCTGGAAATCAGCGGTGTGCTCGCGGGGCGCGAACAGCGCCGCGAATTGTGGTGGAAGTCGGTGAAGCGTTTGTCGCAGGTGAACGCAGAAGACCGCAAAGAATTTCTGGAGGCTGTACGCGTTCATTTGTCGCCGGACGATCACGGGATACATTTTCCGGCCGTCGACGTGCCGCTGCAGCGGCGATTCCGCCTTCTCAATCCCTCTGAACTCAAGCAACTGCAATCGGCGGGAATGACGATTGGCGCTCACACGATGAGCCACCCGGTGCTTTCCTGCTTGCCAGTAAACCTGGCTCGCGCCGAGATTGCCGAAAGCCGCGCTCATCTCGAAGCGGTTCTCGGAAAACGTATTTGGGCGTTTGCTTATCCCTTCGGGGACCAGCAGTCCGTCACTCCAGGAATCTTCGACATGGCAAAGGAAGCCGGGTTTGCCGCCGCTTTTCTCAACTACGGCGGAGGGCTGGGTGCGGACCTCCCTGCTTTCAGCATTCCGCGCATTCACGTCACCGCGTCGATGAGCCTCTCGGAATTCGAAGCGCACGTGGCGGGATTTCATTCCTTTTTGCAGAGAAGCGCTGGCCGGGGTCCACAGACTGGATCGCCTGACACTAAGGCGGCCTGACTCACCAAATTCCGACGTCTCGCAAAAGCGGCGCGACATGCGGACCGAATCCCGGTACTGTGCATTGCCCGGCCTGAGAATTCTGGCGTGGCCGGGCACATCGTGGCAACCCGCACATTGGTAGTATGGAGTGTTCGCTCAGAAGATTCGTTAGAAAAAAATGACGAGGTAGGTGGAGATTGCGGTTAGTCCTGCATCGCGAGATTCCCGATGATCCAGCACTGCGCGAACAGTGGAATTCTCTCGTTCAGCAGATCGAAAGTCCGCAGATTTTCTACACTTGGGAGTGGGCAGTCGCCGTACAACGCGCATACGGCACCACGCTGCATCCGCTACTGTTTCTCGCCTACGACGAAAAAGACTCGCTGTGTGCGATCGCGGCTCTGGCGACAAATTCAGAGAAGACTTTGGCGACATTTCTATGCGCCACAACCGGCGACTATTGCGATTTGCTCAGTTCGCCGGACGACAAACGTGCTTTCGTCGCCGCCGTCCTGACCGAGTTGCAAAAACTTGGCATCGGCGAGATTGTCCTGACAAATCTTCCGGCCGATTCGAGCAGCGTGCCTGCGATCCGGCAAGCCAGCCGGTCGCACGGGTATCGGTTCTTCGCTCGGACCGCTTATGTTTGCACGCAAGTGTCCCTTGCACATCTTGAGCGGCGTCCGGGCGAGAATCGCCCGATACTCCCGCGAAAGAAAATGCTGCGACGATTCCTTAACGCGATGGGACGCGATGCGCCGGTGCGCCTTGATCACGCGCGCTCCTGGGATGCCGTCCAGCCTATTTTGCCCAGGTTCATGCAGTTGCATGTCGCCAGGTTTCTGGTCACCGGACGGATCAGCAACATGGCACGGCCAGAACGCCAGCTCTTTCTCTATGAACTGGCAAGACTTCTTTGCGACAGCGGTTGGCTGGCTGTAACCCGGATGATGTCGGGAGAGATTGCCTACGCCTGGAATTATGGTTTTCAATTTCAGGACACATGGTTCTGGTACCAACCCACCTTTGACAGCGCGCTGGAGAAATACTCGCCTGGATTTTGCATGTTGGCGAAGTTGATTGAGGAATCATCCGACAACCCTGCGCTGAAATTTGTCGATCTGGGACTGGGTGACGAGGAATACAAGGATCGATTCTCGAACCGGACTCGAGAGACGCTCTATGTCACATTGAATAGCTCAACCGCACGGCACTACCGCGAGGTTGGCCGGTACGGCGCGGCCGAACTGATACGGACAATCCCGAAGGCAGAAATTGCAGCAAGAAGTCTGCGTCAGAGATGGCGTCTCATCCGGGGGCGTAACGCACAGGTTGGCGTCAGATCTACGCTGGGCCGCGCGGCGAAGCGAGTCGGCCAGTGGCTTTACTCAGGGAGCGACGTATTTTTCTACGAGTGGAGCGGGCCGGCCGATAGGAGTTCAAAATTCCCGGAGTTGCAATCGCTGGACTTGAATTCGTTGGCTTCCGCAACAATGAAATATGTAGATGATGATTTCACGATGGCTTATGTGCTGCGTGCAGCGGACCGCCTGAGCGAAGGTCCTGCAGAAGGGTTCGGGTTGGTCGACAGCGAGGGCTCGATTGTACATTTCGCCTGGGCGACCGTCTTTGATGGATTCTTTCTCTCAGAATTGAATTCGAAAGTAGACGCGCCTGCGCCCGATTGCGTCATGATCTTCGATTGCTGGACTCCGCCCGCACTGCGGGGCCACGGATACTACGGCCAGGCGATCGCTGCGATTGCCAGGCAGATACGGGATCAGGGTAAGAAGCCGTGGATCTTCAGTGCAGCCAGCAACGCCGCGTCCGTGCGCGGGATCGAAAGCGCAGGATTTCAGAGACGCTACTCGCTCACACGCCGGCGTGCCTTCGGTTGGCAGTGGATTGACGGCAAGGCTCCTGCTGCGATGGAAAGTCCGGTCACGGAGGTCTCGGCCCGCGTCTGAAGACGCGGGCTTGCCATGCGCGTGCTGCTGCTTCATCCCGAGGATCCCCCCTTGGTTGGGCCCTGGGCCCGGCAGAAATGGGATCTCGTCGTCGATCTCGGGAAGAGTTCGTCATTCTCAGAAGAACGGTGGTCGACGCATTGCGGATGCCCCGTGCTGCGCACAAATCTGTTCTGGCACGGCATCGAAGATGCAAAATACGTTCAGAGAATCTTTGCCGCAGGCCGGGGTCGCCTGATCGACGAGCAGGGGGTGGACTGGTGGGACATCGCTTCTCTTCAGGCCGCGCCGGAAGCTTTTACTGCGCTCGCCCTTGTACGCGTTGCGTCGAAAATTGATCCATCCGCTGAACTGTGGGCGACGCGGCCCGGTTGGCCAGCCAGCGGAGTCGTCGCAGTGCTGGGAAAGCCCGTACGTACTTTTGAAAGCGGGGGCATGGCGCGCTCAGTCGCGCATGTCATGCATTACGTTGGGCTGGCGCGGCGTTTCTCCCCAGCGCAGATCAAAGAGATTTTTCTGGATAAGTATGACTACAGCTATCGCTGGCGCGCGCGTTTTGCCTCGAAGCCGAAGGGTTGCGAGAGTCCGGTCGTGCTGGTGCCCAGCGCGTACGGCAACGTATCGCGTATGGCGGCAGAGTATGCCCGCTTGCTCCCACAGCAGTCGTTTTTGCTGGTGGCCGCGCGCCAGAGCGCAAAGCAGTTCGCGCCCACAGTGAAATTGGAAATACGAGACCTCGCCTCTTATGCCAAACCGGACGCTCCCGTGTCGGAGATCGCATTTCTGACGGCGAAATGGTTCGACCTGAAGGCTGATTTTTGTTCCTGCCCGGAAATGAGGATTCTTGTTCAGGCCGGGGTGTTTGAATCATTCCCCCGGTGGCTTCACGATGGACTTTGCGCTCGCGACGCATGGAGCGCAGTGATCGATCGCGAACCGGTACAGGCGGTGCTGTGCGGCGACGACAGCAATCTGTATACCCGCTTGCCCGTATTGCTGGCTGCGAGAAAAAAAATTCCAACTGTCGACTTTCATCATGGCGCGTTTGACGGCCGCTATCTTCTCAAAGACCTGCCCTGCGATATCTACCTGACGAAGAATGAGATGGAGCGCGATTATCTGACGCGGGTTTGCGGACTTTCAGACGACAAGTTGATGGTTGGCGCGCCCGACTCCGCACAATTGCCAGACCAGCCCCCGCAGCGAAATCAGAGCACGGCTGTCTTCTTTTCGGAACCCTACGAATCCGCGGGGATGCGCGGGGAAGAGGTTTACGCCGAAGTCCTTCCGTTTCTATGCAAGGTTGCACGCGAACATGGGGGGAATGTCATGCTCAAGTTGCATCCATTCGAAAGCCGCCAGCAACGTTCCCGCATGCTCGATGAAATCCTGTCTGCCGACGATCGAAAACTCTTGACGGTGATCGATGGCCCATTGAGTAGCGAAATTCTTTCACAGGTCTGGTTTGGCGTGACCTGCGAATCGACGGTTGTGCTCGACTGTTTGCAAGCCGGCGTTTGCTGCTTTCTGTGCCGTTGGCTGAAGGTTTCACCCTTCGACTATGTTGAGCAATTCGCGCGCTTCGGGGTCGGAGAACTGCTTGAACGCGCCGAACAACTCCTGGAAATTCCGAAGTTGCTTGAGCACTTTCATGCCCGTGCACGCAACAGCAAAACGTCGAATCAAATTGATCCTTCGACTCTACAGCGGTTGTTGACGTCCGGGACGCTCGAGCCTCCTGGCTTGAGGTCGGTGTCGTGAGCGCCGGGATCACAAACCAGCCGCCCGAAGTGGGCGCGGCTGAGACGCAGCAATTTCGCTCCCAGGTCGGACACATCTCGCGTCAGTCCGGAGTGTATTTCGCCGGCACCATCTTCACCCTCGCCTTCGGCTACATCTTTAAGGTGTACCTCGCACGCGTGCTCGGCGCTGAAGCTCTGGGCATCTACGCTCTGGGCGCAACGCTGATGGGTTTTCTCGGCATATTCAACACGCTGGGACTGCCGGGCTCGGCTCTGCGTTTCGTTGCTTCCTACCACGCCGCGGACCGGTTCAAAGAACTGCATGCCCTGCTATGGCGCGGCGCCGGCCTGTTGCTGCTCGCGAATATCGCGTTCGGTCTGGGGTTGTTGACGCTTGGCCGCGTGCTCGCGGTTCGCTTCTATCACTCCGTGGCGTTGGTGCAATATCTGCCGTGGTTCGCGGGCCTGATGCTGTTTGGCGTCGTCAGCAGCTTCTACGGCAAAGTGCTCGCAGGATACCGTGATTTAAAGCTCAGGACAGTCATCGTAAATTTCATCGGCAGCCCACTCACAATGCTCCTCTCCGTTCTGCTGATCTCAGCCGGATTGGGATTGCGCGGCTACCTTACCGCCCAGATTCTGAGCGCCGCCGCAGTCGCATTTCTCTTGCTTGCCGCGGTGCGGCATCTCACGCCTGCCGCTGCGCGGCTTTCCGCGATGGCAGGTTCCAATCCCCAAGCGGAGGTCTGGTCGTTTTCAGGAGCGATGTTGGGAATCAGTTTTCTTGAATTTCTTATTTCCCAGGTCGACAAAATAGCGTTGGGCTATTACCGCAGCACGGCAGAGGTCGGCATTTATTCGGTGGCGTGGGCGGTGGTGGCATATGTTCCGGTGATCTTGAGTTCGGTGAATCAGATCTTCGCGCCCACGATCGCCTCTTTACATACTCGCGGAGACGCCTTGCTGCTCGCGCGGCTCTTTCAATCCCTTACCAAGTGGATTGTCGGACTCACGCTGCCGTTGGCGATGGTGATTATTCTTTTCGCCCGGCCCGTAATGCGAATCTTTGGCCATGATTTTGAATACGGCTGGAGCATCCTAGTCATCGGAACACTCGGTCAACTGGTAAACTGCGGAGTCGGTTCGGTGGGCTACCTGCTTCTGATGTCGGGCAATGAAAGGCGCCTTGTGAGAGTCCAGATGGCAATGGCTGCCGTGATGGTTGTTCTCAGCGCTGCTCTGGTGCCGCTGTGGGGTATTATCGGCGCGGCCGTGGCGGCGGCGATCACCAATGCTGGCATGAATCTCTGGAACCTGTGGGAAGTGCGCCAGACCCTGGGGATTTCTCCTTATAACCGAGGTTATCTGAAGCTTGTGCCCGCGACCGTTGTTTCGGCGGGTGTTGCGCTGATTGTGCAGCGATATTCGAGCGCTTTTCACCACGACTGGCTTGCAGTCGGCGTAGCGCTCGCGACCTGTTACGGAATTTTCGCAGGCATGATTCTGCTGGTTGGCCTGGATGCCGACGACCGGTTAATCGCAGGGGCAATCTACTCCCGCGTTCGCGGCGTCTTCGGTCCAGCCGCTGGGGCCGGTGCATGACAGACGCAAGGGTGGTGCAACTTCCCGAGGACCTATGCTCGGCGGCCGAAAAGAAATTCGCTTCCACCTTCGCCAGCGTTGAAGATCTGCTTTCTTTCGTCCTGCGCGATCTGCTGCGCGACGAAGCCGCTCAGTTCGACGCGGCGGAGCAACAGTTCGTAGAACAACGGTTGCGGGAACTTGGCTATCTCTAGATCTTCCTCCCGGCTCATGGAGACACTGGCATCAGTCAATCGCGAAGGTCGGGAGCGGCTTTATCCGTCGTTAACCAATCCCAGTTGGCTCGTACTTCGAAAACGGCGAGAAATCTTCGAGAGATGGTTCGCGCAACTCCAAGCCAGCCAGCTTGAGGTTCTAGATGTCGGCGGACGGATCCAGCCGTATCGTCCACTACTGGCGGGGCGCGTGCGCCGGTACGTCGCGATTGATGTGCGCCGGACTCCGCTGGTCGATGTGATGGCGTGCGGGGAGCAGATTCCTCTGGCCAGCGAACAATTCGATGTTGTGATTTGTACGCAGGTGCTGGAATATGTGCCGGAACCGGCGGTTGTTATTTCGGAGATGCGGCGTGTGCTCAAGCCCGGAGGTTATCTCCTTTTAAGCGTGCCGGCGATTTTTCCGCGCGACTCCGACCAAGATACTTGGCGCTTTCTGCCCGAGAGCCTGAGAGTTCTGCTGCATTCGTTCTCCAGCGTGGAAATAGTTGCCGAAGGATCGAGCGTCGCCGGCTTCTTTCGAACGGTCTGCATCTGTCTGATTATGTTTGCCCGCCCCGCTTTCGTTGGTCGGCTATTCCGATTCACCTTAATCCCTATACTGAACATTACTGCTGCTTCACTGGAATCGTTGTGGAGCGGTCGGCATGATCGGTTTGCCGCGAACTTCAGCGCACTCGCCCGAAAATGAAACAGGAATTCGCCAAAGAAATCCCGCTTACGGATGAGCAGTTGCGCGCGTTGTTGCTCGCATACCGTCGCGAGAACTGGCGCGGGATTCAGCCCGAAGCGATTCAGCGCCGCGTCGTCGAGGAACTCATCCATGCGGATGCGGAAGGACCTCTGCGGCAGATCGAGCCTTACCTCAGGATTTCCACGGAATCGAAAATCCTCGACGTTGGCTCAGGCACAGGGAGCTTCGTCGTGGCCTGCCGACGGCGCGGGCTACGAGCATTTGGGATGGAGCCCGACCGGATCGGTCAGGGCGCAAAGATTACCTCGATTCAGATTGCGCGGCGCAGGCTGGACTCGTCTGTGTTCGTTAGTGGGGTCGGAGAAAAGTTGCCCTTTCCTGACGCGAGTTTTGACCTCGTCGTTATGAATCAGGTGATCGAACATGTAGCTGATCAACCCATGGTTATCGGGGAGGCCGGTCGCGTGGTCCGCGAAGGGGGCTTGATCTATATCGCATGCCCGAATTATTTGCGCTTCTATGAACCTCACTACAAGATTTTCTGGGCTCCGGTGCTGCCGAAGGCTTGGGGCCGAACCTACCTTCGCCTGCGGGGCCGGAGCCCGGCGATGCTCAATCAGTTGACCTACACCACGAACGCACGGCTGCGGCGATTGTTGGCGACGCTTGGTCCCGACTTTGAGATTTTCGATCTGCACCGGGAGCAATTTTTGAAAAGACGCGCCGATGCTGGTTTTGCGGCACGATCGACGCGGCTAATCTCGAAACTTTCGCAACTCCCCTTGGTGGGCGGCATGGTGCTGTGGGCAGTTCTGAAGTATGCATCGATTTCGGAGGGCGGCTGTGAAATGGTGGTGATGCGCAAACCGAAGGCGGCGGCAGGGTGAGGCTTCTTCGCAAGCTCTGGCAACGCGGCCGCGAACTGGTCCCGATCCCGGGCTTTTACTTCGACCGGCCGATCGTACTTTTGCAAAGCGACGACTGGGGGCGTGTCGGACTGCGCGACCAGGAAGGTCTCGATCAACTTCGATCCGCAGGACTGGTGCTGGGTGAACGGCCATATGATTTCTACACACTGGAGACGGCGGACGATCTAGGCGCGCTGCGCGCCATGCTGAAGCGTCATCGGGACTCTACGGGACGTAATCCGTGCGTACTCATGAATTTCGTTTCGGCCAATCTTGACTTCGCAAAAATGGAAGCGGCCGGATTTGAAAAAATATTCACGCTGCCATTGGCAGATGGCCTTCCCCAAGGCTGGTCTCGGCCGGGTTTGGTCTATTCATTCCGCGAGGGAATCGACGAAGGCGTTTTCCACCCGGCCTTGCACGGAACGACGCATTTCTGCCGCCGTGCGGTTGAGCGCAATTTGGCGTCGAACGGTGATCGTGCCGATCTGCTTCGGACACTCTGGCGGGCAGGCACACCCTACATTCACTGGCGCATGCCATGGATCGGATACGAATATTGGGATTCCGAGCTACACGAAGATGATCGCTTTCTATCAGCCGATACTCAGCGCGAACTCATAGGCCAAGCGATTGGGGAATTCTCCAAATTGTTTTCGACTCTTCCGCGCTCGGCGGTTGCCCCGGGCCATCGCGCCAACGGCGACACTCATCGCGCGTGGGCGCAACACGGAATTCGCGTAGCTCAGAACGGCCCTGGAACGCACTTCCCGCCGCATTTCGATGATCACGAGATCTTGAATTTATCCCGCAGTGTCGATTTTGAAGTTGCCACCAATGTGTCCTTCTCGGTGGATGAGTCCTTGGGCCAGGCTGAAGCCTGTTTCGAGCGCGGCATCCCCGCAATTGTTTCCTTACACTCGATCAATTTTCATTCCACTGTGCAAGACAATCGCAGCCGGACGATCAGAAGCCTGGACCAGTTCTTTACCGCGCTGGAGGCGAAGCACGCCGATCTGCTGTATCTTCACGATGAGGATCTACTACAAGCTGTGACGATAGGTTCCTATCGAACACAAGACGAAACTACGAACGTGAATGTGAGCAAGAAGATGTTCTCCAAGTCGATGTTCGGAAAGGCTTGAAGGAAACAGGCGTAACATGAGCGCACAGAAATCGATCATTCTCGTGACCGTTGACTGTCTGCGCGCCGACCATGTCGGCTTCATGGGGTATGAGCGCCCTACGACTCCGTTCCTGGATTCGCTGGCGTCAGAGAGTTTCGTTTTTCCATCGGCAATCGTTGCCGGAGCGCCGACGTATTATTCATTCCCCGCGCTTTTGGCGTCGCGGTACCCGCTGGCTTTAGGGCGTGACATCGTGGGTCTTGCGCCCACGGAGCCCACTCTCGCCACCGCGCTTAAGCAAGCTGGGTATGCGACCGCGTCATTCGGCGCCGCCAACCCTTACATCTCGTCGCGCTTCGGTTATGAACGCGGGTTCGATGTCTTCCGCGATTTTCTGGATGTCGAGGGGACGCCGCTTTCCGACGAGCGAATGGCCGCGGAACGAATCAACGCTGCGCCGGGAAATGGTTGGGCCAGCCGCCTGAATCGAGAATTTCAGAGCGCGCGCCCCGCGCTGGGGCCTCTGGCGGCGATCTACGACGAACTTTACTTCCGGTACTGTCAACGAATCACGCCCGTGCCTGATTCACTCGACGCGCTCAGACGCTTTCCTTCCGCGGACGCAATTGTCGACTCCGCAATTGAATGGCTGGCATCCATCGGAACGTCCCCGTTTTTCCTGTGGATTCATCTGATGGATCCGCACTCTCCTTACTATCCCAAGAATGAGGTACTGGCTCTGATGGGCGACCCTCCGCTCACTCCGTTTCGTGCCCGCTATTTGAACTGTTACTGGAATCGATCTGATCTGGGGCCGCAGCGGTTCGCGCGCCGGCGCGATGAAGTCGTTTCTCTATACGACGCTGGAATTCGTTGGGTAGATGAGCAGATGGCCCGCTTCGTCGAGACGCTGCGCAGGTCAGAGCGATGGACCGATTGTGTTCTCGCTTTTACGGCTGACCACGGCGAGGAATTTCTCGATCATGGCGGGCGTTATCATCCGCCGCAACTGACCGAAGAGTTGATCCACGTGCCTTTGCTGTTGCGGGTGCCGGGCCGTGCAAAACAAGAAGTCGCGAAATTTCCCTTCAGCATGCTGAATCTCGCGCCCACGTTGCTCGATGCCGCGCAGTTGCCCATTCCCCCAGAATTTCAGGGCGAGAGCTTTTGGCCGCAGGTTCGCCAGGGTGCGGACCGTGAAGCAGTTGCCATCTCGGAGTGCGTTTCGGGTTGCACGAATCCGCTTCGACCGAAGAATCGCCTTGGGCCGCGCATTTTGTCCG
>Ga0209006_10007057_pt1 | contig 10152 bp, 8 predicted proteins | sample JacPin_JW_Ref_O2_FD_188567 | JGI IMG/M metagenome (GOLD analysis project Ga0209006, IMG submission 188567) | Forest soil microbial communities from Algoma, Ontario, Canada - Jack Pine, Ontario site 1_JW_Ref_O2 (SPAdes) (version 2) | ecosystem: Environmental > Terrestrial > Soil > Boreal... | reverse complement strand
CCGTCACCCGCTGGCCGTTGACGTTGTAGCGCTGCTCGACATTGACGTCGAACTGCTCGACCCGAAAATAGTCCGGCACTTTTCCGAGCGTACGGCGGGCGAGCAGATCGAACGAGGCATTGGCGGATTCATACGCAAAGCCTGTAGCCTCGCGCTCCTTCAACTCCTCGACCAGGCGGGCGAGTTTCGGATCGTTCTTGTCATAGGCAATGCCGGCGCGATCAAGCTCGGCAATGACGTTGGAGCGGCCGGCCTGGTCGGACACCAGCACCTTGCGGTGGTTGCCGACCTTTTCGGGCTCCACATGCTCGTAGGTCTGCGGGTCCTTGAGCACGGCGGAAGCATGAATGCCGGTCTTGGTTACGAACGCGCTTTCGCCGACGTAAGGCGCGTGGCGGTTCGGCGCGCGGTTGAGCATGTCGTCGAGCGTGCGCGACACCTTCATCAGGGTCGTGAGCTTCGCCTCCGATACGCCGATCTCGAAAGCATCGGCGAATTCGCGCTTCAGCTTCAAGGTCGGGATCAGCGAGCACAGATTGGCGTTGCCGCAGCGCTCGCCGAGCCCGTTCAGCGTGCCCTGGATCTGCCGCGCGCCGGCGCGCACCGCGGCGAACGAATTGGCGACCGCCTGCTCGGTGTCGTTATGGGCGTGAATGCCGACGTGATCGCCGGGAAGATGTTTCAGCACGTGGCCTACGATGCTCTCGACTTCATGCGGCATGGTGCCGCCGTTGGTGTCGCACAACACCACCCAGCGCGCGCCGGAATCATAGGCAGCTCTGGCGCAGGACAGGGCGAATTCAGGGTTTTCCTTGAAGCCGTCGAAGAAATGCTCGCAGTCCAGCATGACTTCGCGGCCCGCGGCCCTGGCGGCACTGACGCTGTCGCGGATCGAGGCGAGGTTTTCCTCGTTGGTGGTCTCGAGCGCAACGCGAACCTGATAGGCCGACGACTTCGCGACAAAGCAGATCGCGTCCGCCTTGGCCTCCAGCAGCGCCGCCAGACCCGGATCGTTCGAGGCCGAACGGCCGGGACGCCGCGTCATGCCGAATGCGGTGAAGCTGGCGTGATCGAATTTTGGTTTTTCGGCAAAGAATTCGGTATCGATGGGATTGGCGCCGGGATAGCCGCCTTCGACATAGTCGATGCCGAGGTCGTCGAGCATGCGCGCGATCAACTGCTTGTCGCGCAGCGTGAAATCGACGCCGTTGGTCTGCGCGCCGTCGCGCAGCGTGGTGTCGAACAGATAAAGGCGTTCGCGGCTCATTGCGGGCCTCCCGCCGCGGCGGCGCCGGCTAACGCCTTCTGCATCGTGGTGTTGGCGAGCCATTCGCCGTTGACGGTGACCGTGTTGCGCTGCATCGGCACAAAACCGCGCTTTTGGAAAAAACCTTGCGCATTGTCGCTGGCATCGACAGTGAGACTCTTGGCACCGCGACCACCGGCGAGCTTTTCCAGCGCCTCGCACAGCATCGAGGCCACGCCCTGCCCGGCTGCACCGGGGTGAACATAGAGCATGTCGATATGGTCGGCGCCCTTCAGCGAGGCAAAACCGACAGGCGAAGTCTGCAAGGTGGCGACCAGCGTGAGTTCACCCGCGAGCCGCTTGCCGAATGCTTCCTCGTCGTCGGCGGCGCTGGCCCAGGCCTCCTGCTGCGCCTCGCTGTAATCGTCGGCCGCCAACTCCTCGATGGCGGCAACGAAGATCGCCGCCAGGATCGGCGTATCGGCCGCCAGATACGGCCGCAACGCAGGCTTTGGCAGCGCCTGTCCCATCACGCGATCTCGCTGAGATTGGCCTGGCAGGCGCTCATCGCGCGATCTCCCAGGTGGTGCCTTCCTTGGAGTCCTTGATGACGACCCCCATCGCGGCGAGTTCGTCGCGGATACGATCGGATTCCTTAAAATCCTTTCGTGCGCGTGCGGCGGCGCGCTCGGCAAGCGACGCTTCTACGAAGTCTTTTACAAGGTCTTTGCTTAAGCGAACGTTGGGATCGCTGGCGAGGTATTCTTTTTTTGTTTTCTCTAGGAGACCAAGCGACATTGCGGATACCTTAAGTTGCCGCTTGATTTCGATCTGCTTCTGTCCCGAGGTTCCGATACGGCTCGACGCGATCGCATGAAGGCGCGATATCGCACCCGACGTGTTGAGATCGTCGCCTAGCAGAGCCCGAACGCCTTCGTCGGGTTCGCCCAGCGCTTGCGTATCATCACCAACAATATCGTACCAAGAATCCAGAACCTTCTTGCTCTCCTCAAGTGAAGCAACAGTCCAATCGATCGGTGACCGATAGTGCGTTTTCAGCATTGCAAGCCGGAGCACCTCGCCCGACCACTTCCGCCCACCAAACATGTCGGTGGTCAAGAGTTCATTGATCGTCACGAAGTTGCCGTCGGACTTCGACATCTTCTTACCTTCGACTTCCACAAAACCGTTGTGCATCCAGTAGTTCGCCATCGTCGGCGTACCGTGCGCGCAACGCGATTGCGCGATTTCGTTCTCATGATGCGGGAAGATCAGATCGAGGCCGCCGCCGTGGATGTCGAAGACGTCGCCGAGATAGGCGGCACTCATGGCGGAGCATTCGATGTGCCAGCCCGGTCTTCCGTGAATTGCGACGACTTGAGAGTTAAGTCGAAGCCTGCGGGCATTTTCAGGAGGAATTGTGAAATCTGCGTCATAGCCACCCTTTGGATCGGGCCTGAATTCGCCCTTCCAACCAGGCTCTTTCGCGCCAGATTCCTTCCAGAGAACAAAGTCCTCTGCATTCTTTTTATGCAAGTCTACGGCAATGCGGGCTCCGGGCATCTGCTCGTCCAGTCTACGCTTGGAAAGAGCGCCGTAGTCCGGCATCGAACTCACGTCGAACAGAACCTCCCTACCTTCACTGCCTGTGGCGAGATAGGCGTGGCGTCGATCGAGAAGCTCTTGGATCAGGCTTTTCATGTCTGCCCGTCCGTCGCTACGCGGCAGCACGAAGTCCGTTGCACGGGGTTGAAAGGTCGGGTCCAAGCAGCCAAGCGCATGTACGTCGGCCTGAAACTGACTTTCGGTTGCCTCTGTAACCTTGCGTATGGCGTCGTTCAGCGGCAGGCCGGGATGATCGCGCAACGCCCGCGCATTGATCTTGTCGTCGACGTCGGTGATGTTGCGGACGTAGGTGACGTGCTTCTCGCCATAGAGATGCCGCAGCAGGCGAAACAAAACGTCGAACACGATGACCGGGCGCGCATTGCCGATATGGGCGAAGTCATAGACCGTCGGCCCGCAGACATACATGCGCACGTTGTTGGGATCGAGCGGCACGAAAGTGCGCTTTTCCCGCGTCAGCGTATCGTAGAGTCGAAGTTCCATGGATACCCAATCCCTTGCGGCCGGGCGTCCAGTGATCTCGTTTTGAGAAAAGACGGCCTCAGCCAGCGAATCGCTAGCTCATAATCTCGCGGCAAATGCTACAAATGGCGAGGAGGCTGTTCATGCCGGTACCATGCGGCAGCCGGGGGGACGGCGTCAAGGCCCGAAACGGCCGATTTCCGCCATGAAACCGCCCTGACTGCCATGGTTAATCATTATTAACGTATTTGCCCTACCAGACCCCGCCGGCCCCCTCATTCATCGGTGCAACATGCGACTAATGCCAGCCGCTCTGGCCTGTATCCTTGCGCTCGCCGCGTCCTCTGCATCGGCCGACAGCCGGGTTTTCATCATCGGCAACCAGCCCGACGGCTACGGCATCGACCAGTGCCTGGCCAAGGGCGAAAAATGCGGCGCCCATGCCGCGCGCTCGTATTGCCAGTCGCGGAATTTCGTCGACGCATCATCGTACCGCCGCATCGACCCGGATGAGATCACAGGCTCGGTTCCCAAGCCTGCCGGCGTAAACTGCCACCATGCCGGCTGCCATGAATACGTCGCCATAACCTGCCAACGTTAAATCCGCCCCGCCGGGCATGATTGGCAAGCCCGATCCGCCACGCCGCCGCCGCGGAAACGACGTGACGTTGCCCCGAGAAGCGGCTATGTCAGCCCGGCGCCAGCTTCGGTTTGCCCGCCGCGCACTTTGTTCCAATGGCCGGATATGCCTGAAACGCTGATTGCCACTTTCTCCAGATGCATCCTCGCCTGTGCCGTGCTGTTCGGCAGCGTGGCGCTGAGCGCCGAGGCATCCGCCCAGGTGAACCCAAGCGCGCAAGTGAACCCGGGCGGGCCGCCGCCGGGCGCGCCCGTCAATCCGATGTGCCCGCGGCTGGAAGCGCAGTTAGCAAGTATCGACCACGGCGGTGGCACCGACCCGGCCAAGGACGAGCAAATCCGCCGCTACCAGGAGGCCGCCGCCAAGCAGCAAAGCGAACTCGATCGCGTCACCTCGCAGGCCAAGCGCATGGGCTGCGACAGCTCCGGATTTTTCTCGCTGTTCAACAACCAGTCGGCGCAATGCGGCCCGGTCAATAACCAGATTCAGCAGATGCGGGGCAATCTCGATCAGATCACCACCAGCCTGGAGCGGCTGCGCGGTGGCGGCGGCTTCGCCAATGCCGATCGCGACAACCAGCGCCGCTCGGTTCTGACGGCGCTGGCGCAGAATAATTGCGGCCCGCAATATGCCAACGCCGTGCGTGGCCCCGGTAGTTTCCTGGACAATCTGTTCGGCAACAACAATCCAGCAGCGCCCAGCGCCGATGTCGGTCCGCAATCCGGGACCTATCGCACCGTCTGCGTGCGCACCTGCGACGGCGCCTATTTTCCGATCTCGTTTGCCACGGTGCCTGCGCGATTCCCCGACGATGAGAAGACCTGCAAGGCGCTCTGCCCGGCGGCGGAGGCCAGCTTGTTCTCCTACCGCAATCCCGGCGAGGACATCAACCAGGCGGTGTCGGTTGGCGGCCAACCCTATACCGCCCTGCCCAACGCATTCCACTACCGGACCGAATTCAATCCGTCCTGTTCCTGCAAGGGCGCCGGCCAGACCTGGTCCGATGCCCTGAAATCGATCGACGACACGGCTGCCGCCCAACAGCAGGGCGACATCATCGTCACCGAAGAGAGCGCGAAGAAAATGTCGCAGCCGCCGACAAAGGGCGCTCCCCCCGCCAAGAAAGGCGCCGCCGCGCCAGGCACAACCGCACCGGCGCCCACCGCATCGACACCGCCAGCCGATTCAACCGCCACCGCGGGCGACAAGCCGATCCGTTCGGTCGGTCCGACGTTCATTCCGGCGAAGTGAGCAGCCTGCTCCCCCGCCCCGCCACGCAGCACTACCCCTCGAACGCTTCGGCCGATCCGCGGCTGGTGCGCGATACCAGCTTTTCGTCCGGCTCAGGCAGCGACTTCCCGGAATCGCGAAAGCGGTTGGTGATGGGATAGCGGCGGTCGCGACCAAAGTTCTTTTGCGTGACCTTGACGCCGGGTGCGGCCTGCCGCCGCTTGTATTCGGCGATGTTGAGCAGGCGGTCGATCCGCGTCACCACTTCGGGGTCGAAACCCGCCGCGATGATCGAGGCCAGCGGCTCCTCGCGTTCGACCAGGCGCTGCAGGATCGCATCGAGAATATCGTAAGGCGGCAACGAATCCTGGTCGGTCTGGTTTTCGCGCAATTCGGCCGTCGGCGGCCGGGTGATGATATTGCTCGGGATCACCTTGCCCGTCGGTCCCAGCGCGCCTTCCGGCTTCCACGAGTTGCGAAGAGCGGAAAGGCGGAACACTTCGGTCTTGTAGAGATCCTTGATCGGATTGAAGCCGCCGTTCATGTCGCCATAGAGCGTGGCATAGCCGACCGACATCTCCGATTTGTTGCCCGTCGTGACCACCATCGCGCCGGTCTTGTTGGAAATCGCCATCAACAGCGTGCCGCGGGTGCGGGCCTGCAGATTCTCTTCGGTGATGTCGCGCGGCAGGCCGGCGAATGTTTCGGACAAGATCTCCTCAAAGCCGTTGACGGCTTGCGCAATCGGCAGCACCTCGTAGCGGATGCCGAGCCCGCGCGCGAGCCGCGCGGCATCGTCGAGCGACACCTGCGCGGTAAACCGAAATGGCAGCATGACGCCGCGCACATGTTCGGCGCCCAAAGCGTCGACCGCGATCGCCGCGCACAGCGCCGAATCGATGCCGCCGGAGACGCCGAGCAGCACGCCGGGAAACCCGTTCTTGCGGACATAATCGCGCAGGCCGAGCACGCAGGCGGCGTAGTCGCCCTTGTCGCCGTCGAGCACCGGCGTTACCGGCCCGGCGCAGCGCCAGCCGCCATCGGTCCTGCTCCAGCTCAGCGTCGTGATGTTTTCCTCGAAGGCCGGCAATTGCGCGGCCATCGAAAGATCGGCATTCAACGCAAACGATGCGCCATCGAACACCAGTTCATCCTGTCCGCCGACCTGGTTGAGATAGACCAGCGGCAGCCCGCTCTCGGTGACGCGCGCCACCACGATCGACAGCCGCAGATCGTTCTTGCCGCCGGCATAGGGCGATCCGTTCGGCACGATCAGGATTTCCGCGCCGGTCTCGGCGAGGCATTCGACGACGTTTTCGTAGTCCTCGGATTCTTCCAGCCAGATGTCCTCGCAGACGGGAACGCCGACCCGGATGCCACGGATCGTCACCGGACCCGCGGCAGGCCCGCGCGCGAACAGCCGCTTCTCGTCGAACACGCCGTAATTCGGCAAATTGGCCTTGAACCTGATGGCCGCGATGCGGCCGCCGTCCAGCAGGACACAGGCATTATAGAGTTTGCCGTCCTCGACCCAGGGACTGCCGATCAGCATTGCCGGCCCGCCGTCGGCGGTATCGCGCGCCAATCCCTCGATGGCGGCGCGGCAGGCCGACTGAAACGCGGGTTTCAGCACCAGGTCTTCCGGCGGATAGCCGGCGATGAACAATTCGGACAGCACCACGAGATCGGCGCCGTCAGCGTGTGCGCGCGCGCGCGCGGCACGCGCCTTGGCGGCGTTGCCCGCGACATCGCCGACAACAGGGTTCAACTGGGCCAACGTGATCGAAAATCGAGTGTCGGGTTCGGTCATGGGGCGATGGTGCCTTGGCCGCGGGCAAACTGCAATTGCATGGTTCAGACCACGCCCATGCGCTCGGCGATGGCGAACAGCCAGAACAGGCCGGCCATCACGATCGACACGCCGACCGCCGCCGAGCCCATATCCTTGACCCGCCCGATCTGCTGATCATGATCGGTTGTCAGCCGGTCGGCGAGCTTCTCGATCGCGGTGTTGAGCAGTTCGACCACCAGCACCAGCACGACGACGGCGACCAGTTCGACGCAGCGCATCGAGTTCACGCCGATCAGCCATGCCAGCGGCAGCGAAAGCACCAGTGCCGCGAGCTCCTCGCGAATGGCCTGCTCCGAGCGGATAGCAAAGACCAGGCCGTTGCGCGTATTGATGGTGGCCCGCCAGAAACGCAGCAACTCAAAGTCCCGCCGCGACCGGCATCGGCTTGACCTTGCCGCTACCTTCCTGCTTGAGCAATTCCGCGATCAGGAAAGCCATGTCGATCGACTGCTCGGCGTTGAGCCTGGGATCGCAGACCGTGTGATAGCGGTCGTTGAGATCCTCGTCGGTGATGGCGCGCGCGCCGCCGATGCATTCGGTGACATCCTGCCCGGTCATCTCCAGATGAACCCCGCCGGCGTGGGTGCCCTCCGCGGCGTGGATCGAGAAGAACGACTTCACCTCCGACAGGATACGGTCGAACGGGCGCGTCTTGTAGCCCGATGTCGAGGTGATGGTGTTGCCATGCATCGGATCGCAGGACCAGACCACCACGTCGCCCTCGCGCTTCACCGCGCGGACCAGCGCCGGCAGGTGATCGCCGACCTTGTCCGAGCCGAAGCGGCTGATCAGCGTCAGCCGTCCGGGTTCGTTGTCCGGATTAAGCACATCGATCAGCCGCAGCAGGTCGTCCGGCTTGAGCGAGGGACCGCATTTCAGGCCGATCGGATTCTTGATGCCGCGGAAATATTCCACATGGCCGTGATCGAGCTGGCGGGTGCGATCGCCGATCCAGATCATATGACCAGACGTCGCGTACCAGTCGCCGGTGGTGGAATCGACCCGTGTGAAGGCCTGCTCGTAGCCGAGCAGCAGCGCTTCGTGGCTGGTGTAGATATCGGTGGCGCGCAACTCCGGATGGCTTTCCAGATTGAGGCCGCAGGCGCGCATGAAGTTCAGCGCGTCCGAGATGCGATCGGCCAGTTCCTTGTAACGGCGCGACTGCGGGGAATCCCGCAGGAAACCCAGCATCCACTGATGCACGCTGCCGAGATTGGCGAAACCGCCGGTCGCGAAGGCACGCAACAGATTGAGCGTTGCCGCCGACTGGCGATACGCCATGAGTTGACGCTGCGGATCGGGGATGCGCGAGGCCGCCGTGAACGCGATATCGTTGACGATATCGCCGCGGTAACTCGGCAACTCGACGCCGTTGATGGTTTCGGTCGGGGACGAACGCGGCTTGGCGAATTGTCCGGCGATGCGGCCGACCTTCACCACCGGCAACGCCCCGGCATAGGTCAGGACCACCGCCATTTGCAGGAAGACGCGGAAGAAATCGCGGATGTTGTTGGCGCCATGTTCGGCGAAGCTCTCGGCGCAGTCGCCGCCTTGCAGGAGGAAGGCCTCGCCGGCGGCTACACGCGCCAGCGCATTTTTCAGGTTGCGGGCCTCACCTGCAAAAACCAGCGGCGGAAACGTGGCCAGCTGCGCCTCGACATCCGCCAATGCCTTCGCATCGGGATATTCTGGCACTTGCATCACCGGCCGGCTGCGCCAGCTGTCGGGTGTCCACCGCTCGGACATGACGTTAACTCCTGAGCAAAAACCGCTGCTTATGTGGGGATAGCGAAGGGCCGGGTTATACACAGGCTAATCCCGGACGGCTAGTTGGATTTCCGGCCCCCGTGACAAACCCTTGCGGCAAAAGCCGAATTCGCATTTGCTGGGAGGTCGCGAACGACAGGGGAAATCGCGGTGGTTGAAGCAGGGCCGGACGACGTTTTCATCGACGACATCACATTCCCCGCCGCGGACGGATATTTGCTGGGGGCGACGCTGTTTTTGCCCCGCGGAGCCAAGCGCCATGCCGTCCTGATCAATTCGGCCACCGCGGTGCCGCGCAGGATCTACCGGGGGTTCGCCGGCTATCTCGCTCGGCGCGGCTATGCGGCCCTGACCTACGATTACCGCGGCATCGGCGATTCCAGGCAGAAATCGCTGGTCGGCTACAATCAGCCAAAATCGCTGGTCGGCTTCAATGCCTCGATGGCGGACTGGGCGGCGCTCGATGTCACCGCCGCGGTGGCGTGGATGCGCGAACGCTACAAGACGCTGCCGCTCAACTATGTCGGCCATTCCTTCGGCGGCCAGGCGCTGGGGCTGCTCGCCAACAACGCCGAGGTCTCGCGCGCGCTCTTGATCGCGGCGCAGGCCGGATACTGGAAACTGATGGCGACCCCGGAGCGCTACCGTGTCTACGCCATGCTGAATTTCGTCGGCAGTCCCCTCACCCGGTGGCTCGGCTACGCGCCGGGCTGGAGCGGCGTGGGTGAGGACTTGCCCAAGGGCGTGTTTCAGCAATGGGCCGGCTGGGTCATGAATCCCCGCTATCTGTTCGACGACCCCACGCTCAAGCCGGCACTTTCGAACTTCGCCGGCTACAAAGGCGCGTTGCGCTCGCTGTGCCTGTCCGACGATCCCTGGGCGACGCGGCCGGCAGTCGAGCTTCTCTGTTCGGGATTTACCGCAGCCAAGCCGGAAATCCTGACCGTCACCCCGGCCGACGCCGGCGCGACCAAAATCGGCCATCTTGGCTTCTTCCGCCCCGAGCATCGCGACACGCTCTGGCGCGGTGCCGCGGAATGGATGGAGGCGGCGGGATAGCAATCCCACCTTCGTGTCCAGGCGAACGCCGGGACGACGGGGAACTTGGTGCAAGATGTCGCCTCACCAGAAGTCGTCATACCCCGCGGAAGCGGGGTATCCAGTACGCCGCAGCTTCTCGGGTCCACGTCAACATCTCTGGAATACTGGATCATCCGCTTTCGCGGATGATGACAGCGTGGGAAGTGCTAAAGGTTTCAAATGTCAGACAGCCAAACACACCTTCGCATTCTCGCGGCGCATCACGCCCGAGTCATGCATGGATCTTCC
>Ga0209006_10007056_pt1 | contig 10153 bp, 9 predicted proteins | sample JacPin_JW_Ref_O2_FD_188567 | JGI IMG/M metagenome (GOLD analysis project Ga0209006, IMG submission 188567) | Forest soil microbial communities from Algoma, Ontario, Canada - Jack Pine, Ontario site 1_JW_Ref_O2 (SPAdes) (version 2) | ecosystem: Environmental > Terrestrial > Soil > Boreal... | reverse complement strand
CCCCTCCTGCTTCAAGGCTGCACAAAGATAACCGGCATAGCCGAGATCGTACTGCGACTTCCACCATCCTCCATGGAAGAAGACCACCAGCGGAACCAGCGACTTGCTTTGCGTCCGCGGAATCCAAAGATCTCCGAATTGATTGGGTCCGGCACCGTAGTGGATGCGATGATCCGCGGTCAGCACCGGCCGGGAAAGGATATCCATTCCTAGCTCAGCTCCACCATGATCGGGGTATGATCGGACGGCCTTTCCTGGCCTCGCGGTCCCCTGTCGATCACGCAGCTTTGCAGCCGGTCCGCCACCCTGGGCGAGAGCAGAAAATGGTCGATGCGAATGCCGCGATTGTGTTCGAACGCCTGACGAAAATAATCCCAAAAAGTAAACTGGCCGATTTCGCCAGGGTGCAAGGAACGGAACGCATCGGTGTAGCCGAGATCAAGGTATGCCCGATAGCGCCCCCTCGGCTCCGGCTGGAAGAGCGCGTCGCGGATCCACGAAGAAGGCTTGTGGCAATCAATGTCTTCGGGAATCACGTTGAAGTCGCCGCCCACCAGCACCGGCAAATCTTCATTCCGCCAGGCACTCAGTTTTTGCATGAGCCTGTCCATCCAGGCCAGCTTGTATGCGAATTTTTCCGTGCCTACGGGGTTGCCGTTGGGAAGATAGATATTCACCATGCGAATGCCCTCGATAGTCATCTCCAGATAACGGGCATGGCTGTCCGCTTCATCTCCTGCGAGCGTCGTGCTGATGGTCTCCATCGGATAGCGCGACAATACCGCGACTCCGTTGTAGGACTTCTGGGTCACTGCCACGCTCTCATACCCGAGCGCTTGAAATACCAGCGCCGGAAACTCAGTCGCCTTGAGTTCCTGCAGCAGGAGTACATCCGGCTGTTGTAGCTTGATCCACGCGGTCACATGATCAATCCGGGCGCGAATCGAATTCACATTCCAGCTCGCAATTTTCATGAATACCACCGTCTCACATCAAGCAATCCCTGACCAGCTATGATCAGGACGAAAGGCTCCGCGCTTATGTTTGTTCCTCTTCCGATCGGCTTTGTGAGTAGCCCATACAGCGATACAAAACAAATTCCCAAAGGTTTGCACACGAAACATGAAGCAGAAGGCACGCTCAGGATCCTACCCGAATTCGAGGTTGGACTCACCGATATCGAAGGTTTCTCGCACCTCTTTGTCCTCTGGGAATTCGACCGATCGCACGAGTTCGACCTGATCGGCACGCCGCCCTTTGACGATCGCCCCCACGGAGTGTTTGCGACGCGATCTCCCCGCCGGCCCAATCCTATTGGGCTTACGGTCGTCTCGTTGCTTCGCCGCGAAGAATGCATGCTGCATGTGCGCGGGGTCGATATGCTTGACGGAACGCCCATTCTCGATATCAAGCCGTACTTGTCGAGTATCCCGGCGGAGACGTTGCGCCGCGGTTGGTTGGCAGAAGCAGAGTTACGGCGCGGCGGTTAGGGCGTGCACCGGGTGAATGAAGGGTGCCAGGTACTGGATGCCGAGGTGAATGATTTCCAGCACCAGCACCACAACCAGAATCCGAAAAATCCAGACCTTCGCCTGTGCATGCAGAGTCAGCCGCGCTCCCAGATAACCACCGCACATACTGCCGGCTGACATAACCAGTCCCATCGGCCAGTGTATGCTGCCGTGGCCAGCGAACAACACAACCGGCACCAGGGTGGAGAGGAAACCCAGCAGCGCCTTCAAAGCATTGGCATGCACCAGGTCGTAGTGGAACAACAGAACCATCACCAGCAACAGGTAGGTGGCTCCGTCGATGGCGATTAAGCCTAGCCAGAACCCAACAGCGAACAGGACGAAGAGGCCGACGGTGGTGATCCCGGCCACGCCGGGCGTCGGCCGCTCGAGGACCTTCTTCATTTTGGTGAGCAGCAAGATGAGAGCTGCTACGACGGCTGCGGTGATTGCCAGAGCCATATCACGCCGTCCCATGCTCTCCGCAGCCAGCACCCCGGCAAAGCTGCCGAGGACGGTCGGGATCGCCATTTTCCAGCCGGCACTCCAGTCCACTAGGCGCTTGGCCTGAAAGGTGCGGAGCGCCATCATCGTGGCGAACAAAACCGCCAATCGGTTAGTCGCGTTCGCATCCAGGGGCGATAGCCCGAACATCAACAGAACAGGCAGCGAGATTGCAGATCCCGAAGAGGCCAGCGTGTTCACCAGCCCGGCGCCGAGTCCGGCCACGAGCAGGAGAAACCCATAGAAGAGGTGTAACAGCGTTGCGCCCAAGCGCTTCTTCCCGTCGGAGGTTGGCGGATCCCAACAAGAAGCTAGCTTTGCTTCCCGATCAAGTCAATTTGTTTTGTTGAGCGACCCCAGCCTTGGTTGGTGTCAAGGCTGGGAGACGCTGAGGAAGAAAATTACTTTGAAGCGGTTTCCGCGCCCGCTGGTTTCTGGTTGACGACAGCACTGTTAACCCAAGCAGTCTTGCCCTTCAACCATTGCGGATCCTTGAACTCCCAGGCCACTCGTGGTTGCTCTGCATCCCCGTGCACTGTACCGCTGGCGATGCGGGTCTTGTGCCCTGCGAGCATCTCGAACTTCGACGGCGTAGCGCCTCCACTCGCACCCGGGGCAAACGAGATCGTCATTCCCTGGTTAGCGTCCTCACCCGCCCCCGAGTAGTGCAGCTTCTCAATAGACCACGCCCCATTGGTCAAAGCCGCGTCGATGGTCACCGTTCTGCCAGGGAAATGATCGTCTTTATCGAGAATAGTCGCATGGTCGCCGTTGACTGTCTGCACGTGCAAGGTGCGTTCGAGGCCGTCCTCGGCCTTTAACTTCCATTCAGCGTCGGCAGTCAAGGCTTTTGGCGCACTGGTAGTTGTCCATTGCTGCCCGGGACCGGCAAAGACGGCGATATCCACGTCCTGCGAGACAGCGCCGCGATACGCGACAAAGTACGGAGGTTGGCTGATCTCCGTCCAGACGTCAGCAACACTGACTGCATTGCCAATCTTGAGCGCTGCGCCTTCCCCCGCGACCGCGGAGCGGGTGCGATAGACCAGGACCGGCGGCTCGACACCGGCGGGCGAGCTTCCACCACCGCGCTCACTGATGTCAGAACCCTGGATAAACTGCCATGACACTGGCTGGCCTGCGTGATCGACAAACCGCAGCAGGTAGTTAGCACCCTTACCTTCATTTGCGGGACGATCGAGCTGCATCGTCGTGAGGTAGGCATCGGCCCCTGAACGCTTGTCGATGTCAACCATCCCCTGTTGGTTAGCGTAGTGGATGCGTTTGCCGGTCGAGCGCTCGGTGAGCACTGCTTCGTAGAGAGGCGTTGTCCCGCCTGTAGGATCGACGTAAAGTTCGATCATCGTATAGGGCAGTTCCGGCCCGATCCACTGAATAAACTGTTCCGGCCAATGCCGATAGACGATTTGTTCAGAAGGGACGGGGGCCGGAAGCTGTGCCAGCATCGTGGTAGCGCTGCCGAGAAGAAGCGAAACAGCAAGAGCTTTGAACATAATGTCTCCTTTTTAGAAGGTGTAGCGGATACCGAATTCCACCCGTCGCGCTGCTTCGGCGGCCAGTGGCTGCGTAAATGTGGGCGAGCCGACTACGCTGCCCACGGTGGTTACATTGGTGTGGTTGAGAAGGTTGGCCGAGCGCGCGTTCAGCGTGATGCTCTGGTGCCGGTCGGCAGAGATGCCATGCGAAGGAAGTTGGAAGGTGCGGCTCAGGTTGGTGTCAAGGTGAACAAGCGCCGGCATGGTTCCTGCGTTCCGTTCCAACGAGCCGTTGATGCCGGTGGTGTTGAGCAGGCCGAAGGGAGTCTGGTAGGTGCCAGTGCCCTGCTGCGTGGTGAGCGAAGGACGGTCGTTGAAAACGCCGTCTCCGTTGTTGTCCATGCCGGTCACCGCGTTGTAGGGATTTCCGGAGGAAGCATCGAACTGGCTGGTAAGCGACAGGCCGGCCGGCAGGCTTAGCTGCCCGATCGCAAACAGCCGGTGCGTGGACTCCCACGATGCACGTGCCGTCTCTCCGCGATCGGAGTAGCTGGACTGGGGAAAGAAGGTGGCTGAGTCCGCATCGGTTTTCAGGTTGAAGTATAAGTAACCGACAAAGATGCCGAATCGTTTGTAGCTGTGCTGATCCGCCCCCACAAATACGACCTGGCCATGCAGATGACCCGACTGTTCAAACTGAAAGATATTTCTGCCGGGTGCAAGCGGGCGTGGCGCGAGTAAAGGATTGAGTGTGCTGTCAGCAATGAGAGGTGCATTGATATTGCGCGAGCGAAGCGAGCCCCAGGCCTGCCCATCGAAGAGGTTTGCCTGCACATGCCAATGTTGCGGCAACTCGTGTTCCACGCCCACCTGTGACTGAAAGGACCAGGACTGTCCCAGATGGCCTGCGAATTGGCGGCTGGTTGCGACTGTAATCGTGGACGGAGTAGGCACCAGTGGCTGTGTAAACGACGGCGAGTAGAGAAGCTGCTGCGTTTGCCGCGATCCATTCAGGCGGTAGGCCTCGGTGGTTACATCCGGCATGATGGGACTGGAAAATAGTCCGCCACGCAGGTGAATCACCCAACGCTGTTTACGGTCGGGCGACCAGGCCAGGCCCACGCGGGGTACCAGGTTTCCGTAGCTTGCAGGCGAGGTTTGCAATGCATACCGGAGTCCCAATGCCAGCGACAGGTTCGGTCTCACGCTCCATTGATCCTGCGCGAACAGCGCCACGCGCCACTGCGTGAACGGTACAAGGGGGATGCCCTGGGTGACGTTGTAGGTGGTGGGAACTCCGCCCGGCAGGGACAGCAGAGTTCGCCGATACTGTTCCAAACCTGTGATCGCCGTTTGGGATCCACTGTTGTCGAGGGCCGGCGCGAGTCCACCGCCGAACACGAAGGCCCCGTTGAAAGTATCAGGATCGTAGTCGTGAACCAGCGCGCCCAGCGACGTTACTCCCATTTTCAGTGAGTGCTTGTGGTGGGTCCACAGAAAGTCGTTGTCTACTTCGAGGTCGCGCTCGCGATTTTCGAGGTGGCCTGCGGTAGCGCCGCCTCCGGTGAAGGCGCCAGCCACTTGCAGGCTGGGAGCGGTTGAGATCGGTATATCTGTGGTGCTCTTCCAGGTAAAACCGATGTGGGTTTCATTGAGCAGAGTGGGGCTCAGGGTGAAGACATCCGTCAGCCGTAAGTTCTGTTCGCTGATGGTGCCGTTGTAGCCTGCCTCGGGGAGAACCAGGCCACCGCTGCCCATGTTGTCGGAGTCATTTACGTTGGTGGAATAGGCGGCGACCAGCATGTTTTTCTGATTGAGTTGCCAGTCGGTGCGCCCGCTGCCAATCCACAACCGTTGCGGCGCCGAAACGTTTTCGCTTAGCGGCGTCTCACTACCCCCTCCGTCGAGCACCACGGCGTTCACCACGTTGAACTCGTGAATGTCGCGTCTCTCCAGGGCAAGAAAGAAGTCACTCTTTTGTTTGCGAATGGGGCCGCCGAACTCAAACCCATAGCGACGTTTGCCCGCGGGAGTGGCGCTCAGCGCGAATGGGTCTGTTGCGTTCAATCCCGACTCGCTGTCGGTGAAGAAAAGAGCTCCATGAAACGAGTCCCGGCCTGGCTTAGTGAAGATCTCGACCCGGCCTCCCTGGTAAGGCGGCCGATCATATTCGGCCGAGAACATGTCGGGGTTTACACGGATCGAAGCGATGGAGGATTTGGGAGGTAGCGTGCTGCTGTTCTGGAATCCATCGACGGTAATGATGGCCTGACCGGGAGCACCACCGCTGGTAGCGGCAAGCACTTGCAGCTGGCGCTTGAAGTCATCTGGATCATCCGCCATGCCCTGAAGATCCTGGGCATTGAGTGTGTGTGTCCCGGCGCCGTGGTCGGCATCGACAGAAACTTCACTTTCTTTTCCCACTTCGACGGTGGTGTGAACATCGGCGATACGCAGATGAACGGTGATGTTTGCCGCACGGCCGTTCACCTGGCCATCGGCGAATCCGTCGGCGTGGACGGTGACCTGGTAGGCACCATTCCCGACGCAGTCGAAAAGAAAGGCGCCCTGTTGGTTGGTGGTTGTTTGCTCCGGCGTGGCCGCCTGCAAACGGACGTCAGCTCCGACGACTGCGGCTCCAGTAGGATCGAGTACGGTGCCGCTAAGATTTCGGGATTGGGCCCCGCAGGTTTGTGCGTGCAGTTTTCCGCCGATGCTCAACGCTGCGCAGAGGAAGATGCCAGTCCATCGATTCATAGGTCAGCCTCGACTTACAAGCTGAGAATCGCAGTTGGCGCAAAAGCAAAACAGTGCGGGTTGTCATCATAATCGAATGACAGTTGTCATAGGAAAGAAGAACGGAAAGTGCGTGAGATTGGCGTTGTATCAGCAGCTTGAAAACGGACCACGCGGTTCTTCCAAAGGCTCCGTCAGCCTTTGGTTTTTTTCGAAAGCTACAGCCAGCCTTTGCTGCGTGCCAGACGCGCCGCCTCGATTCGGTTGGCGGCGCCAAGCTTATTGATCGCTTCCGACAAATAATTACGTACCGTGCCTTCAGACAAGCGGAGATCCACCGCAATCTCAGCACCGGATTTCCCTTCACCGGCTCGCCAAAGAATCTGCCGCTCCCGCTCGCTCAACGGGTCAGGCTCCTGCGTCCATGCCTCGGCCGCAAGTTCAGGGTCGACCACTCGCAAGCCGCGGCAGACGCGGCGCACACAATCCGCCAATTCTGCCGCAGGACGATCCTTCAACATGTACCCCTGAGCACCGGCATCCATTGCACGGCGAAAATACCCAGCGCGCGCGAAGGTGGTGAGAATTACTATGTGCACCCGCGGAAAAGACCCATGCACCTCCGCTGCCAGGGTAAGCCCGCTCATCTCCGGCATCTCAATATCGCTAATCAGTACATCCGGCTGGTGCTCAGCAACCAGCGTCATTGCCTCTCGCCCATTACGCGCCCGCGCGACCACGGCGATATCCTTCTCGATTTCCAGCAAAGCAGCGAGGGCGCCCAAGACCATCGCCTGGTCTTCCGCCAACACCACGCGGATCTGCTTGCTCACGGCTCCCCCACCTGCGGCAATTCGATCTGCAAACGAGTGCCGCGATGAGACTCCAGCGACAAGCTGCCCCCCAGCTCCCGAACCCGTTCACGCATCCCGCGCAAACCATTGCCTTCCTGCCGGATGTCACCGCGCCCATCATCCGCGATCACCAATTGCGTTTTGTCTTCAGCCGTCGACAATTCGATGGAACATTCACTCGCGTCGGCGTGGCGCACGATGTTGGTGACCGCCTCACGGAGCACCAAAGAAAGAGTCGCCTCATGCCGAGGCGTAAGATACGGCGCCTTGGCCGGCTTGTGAAGCCGTACCCCGGCCGTCTCAAGAACCTCGGCCGCGCGTGTCAACTCGGAGGCGAAACCTTCGCTGCGATACCCGCTGATTGTTTTGCGCACCTCAGCCAAGGCGCGCCTCGCGGTGGTTTCAATCTCTGCGATCTCAAGCGCAGCCCGTGCAGGTTGGTTGTCGAGCAGCCGCCCGGCCAGTTCACTCTTGAGCACAATCAAAGAGAGGGAGTGACCCAGCACATCATGCATGTCCCGGGCGATACGCTCCCGTTCAGCTGCCTTCGCCAATTGTTCAATCTCCTCATGGGCCATGCGCAGCTTGGCGTCGACGCGATCCTTCTGCTTCATCCGCAGCCGGTTCATTCCCCACAGCAGTGTGCTTCCCACGCCCGTCGCCCACACCCAGGGTGACATGTGGAAAATCCAGCTTTCTGCTACGATCGCACCGCATTGCACCATCAGCAGGCCGATGACCGCGTTGGTGGAGTCAGCTACCTCCGGGATACAGACCGCGACATAGATATAAATTCCCCAGGCGCCGGGGTTGATTGGCACATAGACTAGCGCCAAGATGAACATGGCCAGCACCCCAACCCAGCGGACCCTCCGGGGTGCGCGCTGCGCTATGAGATACGAAGGAAGGAAGAGAGCGAGAGCCAGGCACAACCAGAGCCACTTTCCAAGGGCCTGGTGATCGGCCACGGGCGCAACAAACCAGAATGCTAAGAAGACCAGCCATATGGTGTGATCGTAGGCGATCCAACGTCGCCAGCTCAGAAGAGGAAGACGTTCCAGAACTTCATCGCAATCGCTTCTGGGTACACCACCAGCGGGGATCATGTATTAGGCTTGTGCCTCTTGCCTGCGAAAGATGAACGCGGCTGCTAGCAAAAATACTACCGTATAAGAGGCGAGCAACGCCCAGGCGACCACTGCAGAACCATCGACATACCCTATCGTCCGAAGCGCCAGGCGGGAAAACCAGAACGACGGTAACCCGTGCGCCACAAGCTGTAGCCAGTGCGGCAAGGTTTCGATCGGCATCCACAGCCCGCCGCAAAACGAGAGCGGCAGGTAGACCAGGTTGATCACTCCAGGGGCAGCGTTCGACGGCATCAACAGGCCAATCACCAGTCCCAGGCTGGCGAACGGCAAAACCCCGCCAGCGATGACCAACACAAGCCGCAGACCTTCCATGGCGGTGATGTGAACACCGGCGAACGCAGTCCCCAGGATCATCAGCAGAATCGTAACTCCCACCCCAAAGATGATGCTGACGCCCAATTTTGCCAGCAGGTAGGCGGCCGCAGGCATGGGGCTCGCCCGCTTCATCTCCAGCCATCCATGGCCTCGTTCGAAGGCCAGCCCGGCTCCGATGCCAAACAGTGCAGAGCCCATGGCGCCGAAGCACGAATACCCAGCCAGAAGGTAGCGGGCAATGGTGTGTCCATGGAAGACAGCATCCTTGTTGGTAACTCCAAATAAAAGGTAGAAGATGACTGGAAAGCCGATCATGGAGAAAAGGTAACTACGATTGCGCGACAACTTGAGCAGTTCAAAGCGCGCTTCGTTGAAATAGATAACCGGCATCGTGGCCATGGTGCCTCCTAGTTTGTGGAAGATGTGGTCTGGTTCGTGAGAGCAAGGAAAGCGTCTTCCAGCGCGGTTGCGCGCACTTCCAGGCCGCTCAGTGTTTCGTCCTGCTGCAGCATGATGCGTAGCACAGTTTCAGGTGTCTGCGTCCGCACCAGCATCGCGCGTCCGTCCTGCTCCACGCTCGAAACTCCAGGTATAGCCGAAACAATCGACGGCCGGAGCGAGGTGATGCAGCGGATAGCCCGCGAACCATCCGCGGTCTTCAGCTGTTCCGGCGTACCTTCGGCAATCACCCTGCCCTTCTGAATGACCACGATCCTGCTTGCCAGGGCGTCGGCTTCTTCCAGGTAATGAGTAGTCAGCAGAATGGTCTTGCCCATCGCTGTCAGTTTGCGCACCTGCTCCCACATGGACCGCCGCGCTTCCACATCCATGCCCAGCGTCGGCTCGTCGAGACAGATAAGGTCGGGATTGCCGCACAAAGCGAGGGCGAAGAGCACGCGTTGCTTTTGGCCGCCAGAGAGAGTGCCGAACAGCCTCTCCTCCAATCCCTCGAGCCCGGCGACGGCCAACAGTTCATTCAGCGGTCTCGGCTGGGCGTAGTAACTGCTGAAGAGTTGCAGATGTTCGCGAACCCGCAGCGCCTCCGGCATGCGGCCCACCTGCAGCATGGCGCCCAGGCGCATGCGGCTGGCCCGGTCTCTCGGGTTGCCGCCGAAGATCTTCACCTCGCCCGACGTGGCTTGGCTCAGCCCCAACAGCAAGCGGACAGCTGTTGTCTTGCCTGCTCCATTGGGACCCAGCAAAGCCACGACTTCTCCCGCATGGAGTTGGAGAGAGAAGCGATCTAGGGCCACGTGCCCGCCAAATTTCTTGGTGACCTCTCGCAGCGAGGCGACCGGGGAACCATCCTGTTTCGTCGCGTTGCGTTGAGGCTCTACTAGGACGCTTGCGGCCATAATCCCTCCCTCAGTTTCATGAAAGAAGTATTGGTTCGCCGAGATGCTTGGCAACAGTGTGTTTTGTCAGGAAAATAGCTGACATTTGTCATGCCATCCCTGGCATGCCGGGCGTTCTCATTGCTTTCGACATCGAAGACAAGTACCCTTCTCCAAGAAAAAGGGGTGGTTACTTTGAAGCAATCACGCAGAGATTTCGTCAAAGCCGGTTCGGCTTCACTTATCTACGGT
>Ga0209006_10007055_pt1 | contig 10154 bp, 4 predicted proteins | sample JacPin_JW_Ref_O2_FD_188567 | JGI IMG/M metagenome (GOLD analysis project Ga0209006, IMG submission 188567) | Forest soil microbial communities from Algoma, Ontario, Canada - Jack Pine, Ontario site 1_JW_Ref_O2 (SPAdes) (version 2) | ecosystem: Environmental > Terrestrial > Soil > Boreal... | reverse complement strand
TGAAGATCGCATCATCGGAGGCGAGTCGATCGATCACGCTCGCGACATATTGCGGATGGATAAGTTTTTCGTTGGGATCGCCGCTCGCCAGCTTGTCCAGACCCTGGCGCGCCTTACGATAGTGCTCAAGCGATTCTTTCAAATGCGTTTCATATTGATTTTGTTGCAGCCTTGGCAACAGCGCTCGCAGCGTGGCTTTCGTGTCTCCGACAAAGCCATAATCAACTTTGCTGCGTCGCCCTAGCTGCTCGCCTCGAAGATCGATCTGTATGACAGTCGCGTTCTTCGGATAGAACTGCTGGTAGGGAAAGTCGGTCCCGAGCATCAGCAACGTGTCGCAGCTCATCATGGCGTGATAGCCGGAGGAAAAGCCGAGCAGGCCGGTCATGCCTACATCAAACGGGTTGTCATACTCGATGAACTCTTTGCCGCGGTAAGCGTGGACGATGGGAGCCTGCAGTTTTCCTGCCAGCGCAACTAATTCGCCGTGAGCTCCGACGCATCCGGCACCGCCAAAGATGGTGATCTTCTTTGAACGATTGAGCACATCGGCAAGGTCGTTCAACTCGTCTTCGGACGGGCACACAGTTGGGCTTGGCTGGTCAAAAAGCAATCGCGGCTTTTGCTCAACCGCATCTCGCAAGGCCACATCCCCTGGAATTACGATTACTGCGACGCCACGTTTTGAAATCGCTGTCTGGATCGCGATTTCGAGAATACGAGGCATCTGGTCGGCCTGCGAGATCAGCTCGGAATAATGGCTGCAACCGGCGAAGATCTGTACCGGATTCGTCTCCTGAAAATACCCGCTACCGATTTCAGCGCTCGGAACCTGCGCCGCGATGGCGAGAACGGGGACGCGGCTGCGCTGGCAATCGTAGAGGCCGTTGATCAGATGCATGTTGCCAGGGCCGCAGCTTCCGGCGCAGACTGCCAATCTGCCAGTGAGATGGGCCTCTGCCCCGGCCGCAAAGGCCCCTGCCTCTTCGTTGCGCATGCCGACCCAGTGAATATTGTCGCGAGTGCGAATCGAATCCGTAATGCCATTGAGCGAATCGCCGGGGACTCCGTAAATTCGCTCGACGCCGGCCTTAACCAAGACATCTACCAACAGGTCAGCCACTCTTTTTGCCATAGTCTTGCCTTTCCAGCGCTAGTCGCAGCCTTACCTTCTCAAGTCTCTCAAAGTCTTTAGATCGTCGACAACATATGCCAAAGAAGCCCGAAGGCCGGTTCCGCAACGAACCGGAGCCAGGTCGGAGAGTTCTTCGTTTCGGCAAACTGGCAGCGTCAATGAACCCTCACCGATCCACGCTTGCTCAATCTTAATGTCATGAGGAACGTTCTCGACCAGCTCGTGAACCGCGGGATGATCCTGTTTGTCGGTTGCGAGACGCGGTGTGTGGAGGAGATTGACCACGGGTTTCTGTCTCAGGAGCGAGAGGTCCTTTACCGATTCTCGCAGAGTAACAACCGCTTCTGCCAGCCGTTGTCCGCTCGATGTTATCGACCCGGCAAACTTAGATCCCGGAGCAAGCGCAGGCCCTGCTTTTCCGGTCGCAGCGTAATACCTTGTCTGGAAAACCTGGCCGAGACGCTTGGGATAACCCTGGGTCCAACCACGGGCAATGGCGGCGTCATTGTCCACGAAAATGTACGGGCAGTAAGCGACCGGCTTGCCGTCGTACAACGCATCTACGAGGATAAAGAACTCGCGGTACTGATAACGCGCGGGGTCAAGATATTCGTCGTCGTTTCCGGTGAACTGCCAGTCGTAGAAACAAGCATTGGCATGGCCATTTGCGGAGCGGTCGGGATCAAGCCCGGGCGGCAGAACTGCCGCGACCGCAGCGGGAGCCGCCCAGAATTCAATGTTCAGAAAGTCTGAAGAGTAATACCACGGCGGAGGCGGATTCAGCGTCGATTTGCCTTTTGGAGTCAGCGGATAATTGAAACCTTTCAGCATACGAGTTCTCCTTTATTGATGTCGGTTCATGGGAATCTCGATCAATCCAGGGCATCGACGAATTGCATTCATCCAATTCGGTTGCCGGCATTCGGTGGGGGAGAGAGAAGGACTGTTAGCGTCTTCGCGCCTTACGCTGGATGGACGACAATCCCTCCAATATCCCCGGAACCGGAAACGTCAGGGCGTTCCATAACGCTCTCCAAGTGAGCAAGCTCACTGCCATTGCGAAGCCTCAATACCGAGCCATCTTTGCGGCGTGAAAGTGCGGATGGCGCCCTTGATTTTACGGCGCGATCGTTTCGGTACCGACATCGGTGAACTCAACGCAGGGTGAAACTGCTGGTGTCATGCTGGTGACAAAAGGACCCGAGTCAACAGAATGACGCGGCGGTTCAAGGAGTCGGTAGTGAACTCGTTCGGGGCACGCTGGTTTCAATTTTCACGAAGGCCGGTGTCAAGTGTCGTGTGACATGTCAAAGATTGGGCACCTCGAAATCCAATTCTGTTTTGAGGGCGGTCCAAACAACGCGGATTTGCAAGACTTGCAATGACCGGTGCGCCGTCTCGATTGGAAATGCAGTTGCTTTGACTGGTTCCATGCGAACTCTCGCGCTTCGAGATCCTTTGACACTCGAATCCTTGACGACCAAGGAGCAAACCTAATGTCGACCTCGCCAGTGTCTTCGGGATCCGCAACATCCGCCTCCCAACCAGCACCGCCGAAAAGCCATGCCGAGGATCCGGCTCCCAGCCAAGGTGCGAGATGGCAGAAATATGTAACGCCGATTCTCGTAGTGGCCCTCGCTGCGGCCATTTTGATCACTATTACGCGCAACTGGAACGGTTGGGAGGGTGGCAAGGTCGAACAGGTCACGGACGATGCTTATGTTCGCGGAGACGTTACACCGCTTAGTACCAAGGTCGCGGGAATTGTTCGCGCCGTGGAGGTGGCCGATTACCAACAGGTCCACAAGGGCGATCTGCTTGTTGAATTGCAGGACGACGACTATCGGGCGCAGGTCGATCTAGCCGAAGCGGCCGTCGCGGCTGCCCGCGCTAGCATCGAGGAAAATGTTCGCCAGCGGCAGTTGCAGGATGCACGCATCGACAAAGCAATGGCCGGGATTGATCAGGCTAAGGCGCAGATTGCCGCCGCCGAAGCGGGCAAGGATGCCGTGCAAGCTGAGTTGGTTCGTGCCCGCTCCGAACGTCAGCGTCAGGAAAGTCTTTATCAGACGCATTCAGCGACGCAGCAGAATCTCGAAGCCGCTGTTGCCGCCGAAGGAAATTTAGCCGCCCAATTTGCCAGCCGGGATGCCGACCTCGCACAAGCTCGAACCATGCTACACAGCAGTGAAATCGGCGCCGAAGCCGAGCGCCGCAGCAAAGCCGTCCTCGAATCGCAAGCGATACAACTCCAGGCCGATGTGCGCGCCAAGCAGGCGAGTCTAGCGGTAGCGACGGTAAACAAGGGTTACACGAAGGTCTTCGCGCCAGAGGACGGGACTGTCGGCGAACGTCAAGTTCGGCCCGGACAGCTTGTTTCTCCCGGCACGCAGGTGATTTCGTTTGTTGCTTTGACCAAGTGGGTGCAGGCCAACTTCCGCGAAACGCAGTTGACCAACGTGAAGGTGGGCGATGCTGCCGAACTTCGCGTTGACGAATATCCCGGGAAAGTTATTCGCGGCAAAGTGGTCGAGATCGCGCCGGCCAGCGGATCGCAGTTCGCACTTTTACCCCCCGACAACGCCACTGGCAACTTCACAAAAGTCGTGCAGCGTATTCCGGTCAAGATCGCGATCGAGGATTCGACCGTAGCGACGACACTACGTCCCGGACTTTCCGTGATTGCAACCGTGCGCACCAGACAATGAGCTAGAGCCTATGGCAGCTTTGAGCATCGTCGTTCGCCCATCTCCGATCCAGATCGCGCGGGCTGCCGCCGCCGCAATACCTGCGGAGGTTTCGAGCCGGCCGCTGGTGGGAATCCTGGGCGTCGTCACGGGCGCAGGCGTTGTGACACTCACCAGTCGCATGATCTCCCTCGGCTTGTCGGACTTCAAGGGCACCCATGGATTTGGCTACGACGAGGGCGCATGGATCGGCTCCGCCTTCGATATGGGCTTGATGTTTATCGGTCCGTTTACGGTTTATCTTGGCGGCCTGCTGGGACCACGGCGCATTTTGCTTTCCGCAGCCGCGCTTTTCACCGTGCTGCTTATCTTTCTGCCTCTGGTACACAGTTACAGCCTGGTGATTGCGATGGTGCTGCTGAGTGGTCTGGCCTCCGGCACGTTCTATCCGCTCACGCTCACGTTCGCGCTTCGCAATATCCCACTTCGATATCTGCCTTTCACGGTTGCCTTGTATGCGGTGTTTGTTGACGGTGCGGTAAACATCGCGCCTTCACTTTACGGCTGGTACAGGGATCATCTGTCCTCGAATTGGATGTTTTGGAATTCGGCTGTGATCACACCGTTGATGATGATTTTTATCTATTACGGGATACCCAAGTCCCCCGCGGCGAAAAAATCCGGCGCGGCGCCGAGCTTCGCCGGATTTTTGTATGCCAGCGCGGGACTCGCAATTTTGCTGGCCGCCCTGGAACAAGGTGAAAGGCTCGACTGGTGGCGCTCCGGGCTATTCACTGCAATGTTCGCCGCCGGCACATTCCTCTTGTTATGCGCGCTCATTCGGAGGTTGCTTGGTCCAAATCCTCTTGTGGCGTTACCGTATCTGCTGAAGTGGAACACGGTCCTGTTGGGAATCCTGCTCTTCTGGTTTCGCTTCACTCTTTGCACAACAATTATTTTGGTTCCGCAGGCGCTCGCCATCCGCGGCTTCGAAGCCGATCAAATTGGACCGGCGATCATCTGGAGCGCCATCCCGCTACTTCCGCTCGCATTCACGGCAGCCCTGCTGTTGCTTCGCAAAACTGATCCCCGTCTTCTGCTGGCGTTCGGCCTGGCTTGCACTGCCTTTGCCGCCTGGCTAAATGCTCAGTACAGCACCACGTGGGCGGCGGAAAATTTCTATCGTACCGAATTGCTCACTGGCGCCGGGCAGGCTTTTGCATTCATCGGACTGGTCGGCTGCATCGTGCTGCAAGCGATCTTCGCTGGTGCCTTGGCAAAAGGTGAGTGGGTTCTGACTTTTTCAGCGTACTTTCACGTCATTCGAATATTCGGTGGCACGGCGGGCGCGATTTACATGGGTCACTTTTTGGCGCAACGCGAAAAGCTGCACTCGAATCTTCTGGGACTTCACGTCAGCGGCGGCGACTGGATCACCACTCAAAACATTTACGCGCTGACTGCTGGTCTGTATGCGAAATCGTCAGGCATAGCGTCCGCGGGAGCGCGAGCCATCGGTCTTCTGGGGGCCCGGTTGCGTCTACAGGCCTACAGTTTGAGTCTGCTTGATGGTTTCCTGCTTATCGCCTGGAGTTGCGCGTGCGCCTTGATTTTTGTCGCGCTGCTGCGCAAGTCACCGCTGGACTACGGCGACCTCAGCGCACAACAGCCGGTGCCAGTTCCCGCGAAGAGGTCCAAATAGAGGTCCAAATAATGAGACGAAATGCTGCACTCTTTGTACCGACGGTGCTACTGACGTCGCTACTACTCGCGACCGTCTTCTCGGCCAACCTTGCGGACGCCCAGGAAAAAGGTGGCACGCTGCCTCCCCGCCACATCACTCTGCACGAAGCCGTTCAACTGGCCCTTAACCACAACCATGACATTCGGATTGCCGGTTACGGTGTGGAGGAGAAACAACATGCGAAAGAGGCGGCGAAGAGTTCGTATTTTCCATCGATACGGAATGACAGCAGCTTTATGCACGTAACCGACACTGAACTGATCGAGATTAAGGCCGGAAGCCTCGGCGTCGTAGGTGGCACGGGGATTCCGCCTGTGAACGCGATCATCAATCAGGGTGGCGAAAACTTTATTACCAGCGGAACCCAGATTACCCAGCCGTTGACGACGCTGCTCAAGATCAGACGGCAAAACGATCTGGCCCAAGCCGCGCTGATGGCTTCGCGCGCCAAGGCCCAACTCACCGGAAACGACGTTGCGCTCGCCGTCCATCAGGTCTATTACCGAATTCTGATTGCGCAGGCGCACCGCAGCGCCACTGAGGCGAGAATCAAAGCTTCTGAGGATCTTCAAGGCGAACGAGTTGAGCAAGTCAAGTTCGGCAGTACATTAGAACAAGACTTGATCGACAGCCGCGCACAATTGCTGCAGGCCAAGCAAGAAATCCTGACGACCGACCTTCAGCTGTCAGATCTAAAGTTAAAGCTCAACGACCTGACCGGCCTGCCGCTAGCCACCGCGCTGGATCTCGATTCTGCCGTTCCCGATTTTCAGGAGACATGCTCGCGTGAGGGATGCGTCAGCGCCGCCATGGCCTCACATCCAGAAATCCTGGCAGGTCGTGCCGAGGTCCAGAAAGCCGAGGCTGCGGTCCGATTGGCGACGACAGATAGGTGGGTTCCCGATCTTGAAGCCTTTGCCCGCTACAGCTATCAGGAAAATGTTCCGTTTCTGGCGCGCAATTTTGGTACCTTCGGAGTCCACTTTAGCTATGAACTGTTCGACTCGGGCCACAAGAGAGCTATAGTCCACGAACGTGAAGCGCAGCTCTCTCAAGCCAAAGAAAATCTCGCGAAGGTGACGGATGAATTAGAACTTGAGGTCGAAACTGCCTACAACAAGCTCGAGAGGACACAGCAGATGTTGAAAGTCTCGGAAGAAATCGTGGCTCTTCGCGACGAATCGAACCGTGTAATGCAGCAGAGACTCTTGAAGGGATCCGCGCTAAATTCGCAGGCGGCGAACACAACAGCCCAACAATACGACGCCAAGGCGCTCCTACTCCAGTCGCAGTTGGACTTCCTGCAAGCTAATGATGAACTCCAGACTGCGATTGGCCGCACGCCCAACTAGCTCTGCAGGATTCAACATTTGGAAAGATGCCGACCCCGATGTTCCCGTCTATCGACAAGCCAAAGCCGAATATGCTCAACTAACAAAACTAGGCAACCAGGGGCGATGACTCCGGGACCTGGATCGGCAGGGTGAAATGAAAAGTTGCGCCGCCTCCGCTGTTGGCGCTTGCCCATAGCTGCCCGCCGTGCGATTCCACGATGGAGCGGCTGATGGCTAATCCCATGCCGCTGCCCTGCGGCTTGGTGGTAAAGAACGCAGAAAAAATTTGGTCCAACTTTTCCGTTGGCAATCCCACGCCCGTGTCACTGATCGAGAACTGGAGATGACTGTCCTGTAATTCCGACTTAACGGTAAGCTCTCCGCCTGAGTCCGTCATGGCTTCGATGGCATTGAGCATGAGGTTCATGAAGACTTGTTGTAGTTGCACACGGTCCACCATGATTCTGGGGAGCTCAGCGCAAAGGTCTGTACGCATGGCAATGGCGGATCGCGTCGCCTCGCCTTCAAGCAGTGTAAGCATTTCGTGGATAATTCCGTTTACGTCGACCAACTCTCGTTGTGGAGGAGATTTTCGGTAGAACGAACGCATGCGGTCGATGATCTCAGCCGCGCGATTCCCATACTTATCGATTCTGGCTACTGCCGCGCGGGCACGATCGAGATTAGGCGGGTCGTGTGACAACCACTCGACGCAGCTGTTGGCGCTGGTGATGGCGGCAGCGATGGGCTGCTTGATCTCGTGTGCCAGTGATGCTGCCATTTCGCCCAAGGTGCTCACCCGATTGATATGTGCCATATCCGCCTCGAGTTGGCGCAGTTTTTCGCGCTCCTGCTCGGCAAGTTTGCGTTCCGTGATGTCGGTCGAGCTGCCTATGAATTGCTCCAAATCCCCGGTGTCGGAAAGGACGGGATGGCCAACCGTGTGGATCCACTTCATGACGCCGTTCGGTAAAAGGATACGGTACTCCTGATCGTAATCGGTTTTTTCCACGATAGCTCGTTCGATACTGTCCCTGCACTTGAGGCGATCCTCTGGGTGAACGCGTTCGAGATATTGGTCCAAAGCGGGCGGCACTTCCGCCGAATCGAACCCAAAAATGCGATACCATTCCGTGGAGACATTCACCGGACCCCGATCCGCTATGCGCCAAGCCCAGCTGCCTGTCTGGGTCAGTCTCTGCGCCTCAGTCAAGTGCGCTTGCCGACGCTCCAATTCCTGGTTTAGCAGCTCTTGCTCGGTAGTATCGATCGCGGTGCCGAGAAAACCTTTTAGGATTTCGCCTTCAACTACTGGAATTCCGACGCAGCGAATGTAGCGTAGTTCACCGTCAGGGCGGACAATTCTCTTTCTTACATCGCAGCCCGAGCGTTCCCTAAGCATCCTCTTTATAGTGTTCGCCATAAAGTCGCGGTCTAGTGGGTGCACGGTGGCCAGATACTGTTCGAGTGTGGGAGCACCGTTCTGCGGATCGAGTCCGTAAATTCGAAACAGCTCCCCAGACCAGTGCTCAAAAAACCCGGTGGGATTGAATGCCCAACTTCCCATATGGGCAACACGCTGTCCTTCATTGATATAAAACTGGCTTCGCTGAAACGCCTCCTCGGCGCGCTTGCGATCAGTGATGTCCTGGACGGTGCCGAACATCCTATAGGGTCGGCCTGACTCATCTCTGGTCACATCGCCGGTACTGTGCACGATGCGGATTTCGCCCGTGGGCCGCAAGACTCGATAGTCCAGGTTGTAGCGGGCGCCAGCGCGGAGCGCCTCTTCGAGTGCGTGAGACACCATCTCCCGATCTTCGGGATGGACCTTTTGCCGCAGCGCGGCTAAGTCGACCGGATCTTCTTGTGGCTTGAGCCCGAAGATGCGATAGGTTTCGTCCGACCAAGTGATGCGCTCGGTCGCGAGGTCTCGTTCCCAATAGCCGACATGTGCAATCCGCTGGGCTTCTTCAAGCTTGGCTTTGCTGTCTTGCAAGTCGCTAGACACGAACTGCAGGATTTGCTCGGCGCGCTTGCGATCTTCGATATCAGTCGCGACCCCATACCACTTGACGATGTTTCCACCTTCATCTCGGAGCGGAACACCGCGATCCAAATGCCAGCGGTATTGCCCATCCGACCGGCGATAACGTGACTCATTTTCGTGAGCTTTGCCAGTAGTAACCGATTCGTGCCATTTACTGACGTGTCGCTCAAGATCATCAGCGTGGATTGTGGTTTGCCACCCTGATCCGGCCGTCTGTTCCGCCGATGGTCCCAGGTACTCCATGAATCGCTTGTTAGCATAAGTATTGGAACCATCGGGAAGAGCACTCCACACCGCTGCCGGAATGGTATCGATCACGTCGCGAAGTTCTTGTTCGCTCTTGCGGAGAGCATCTCGCTGGCGCTCCAAATGGCGGAGTCGAAGACGAAAAAGTCCGGTAAGAAGCGCCAAGAAGAGAACTACGCCGAGAGCACGAAACCATACGGTCTGGTAGAAGGCCGGCTGGATAGTGAAAGCCAGGTTGGCGGGTGCGCCAGACCAGCCTCCGTTGGTATCGGATGCCTCGACGCTGAAGTGATAGGAACCGGGGGGAAGGTTGCGATAGGTAACGGGAGTGGCTGCCGCTCCTTCATGCCAGTCCTTGTCGATTTCCTGCAACTTGTAACGAGCTCGGATGGCCTCAGGATCAGAGAGGCTGACGGCGCTATAGCTGACCTGCACGCTCGAGGTGTGAGCTGGTAAAGAGAGGTGAGGAGCGGGGGTGTAGCTTTGATCGTCGCCAGAAACCGACTGGATGGTGATGGGAGGCGGAACTGCCCGTTTTTCAGAGTTAGCTGGATCGAGCCACACCACTCCGTTGCCCGAGGTAAACCACAATCGCCCATCAGTGCCTTCGATGGCGGTCGGGAGCGGGCGCAATTGGGCTGCTATACCTGGAAGTCCCTCGCGTCTGCCGAAATGTTCGCCGTTGACCCGATAGTTGGGGTCTTTCAAGGCGGCGGAGATTTCCTTCTTACTGACATGGAAAATCCCAGAAATCGCGTTGAGCCACAGATCTCCGTTGGCCGTTTCCACGATTCCAGAGATTCCGCGCAGCCATTCGTCGTTCACAGCGGCGATGTTGCGGAAGCGTCCGTGGTCAAACTGCACCAGTCCAAATTCACCCCCGATCCAAATCTCCGATCCTCGCCCGTGGATCGCCAAGATGGCGCCCACCTGAAGACCATCGCTCGGACCGAATACG
>Ga0209006_10007053_pt1 | contig 10157 bp, 8 predicted proteins | sample JacPin_JW_Ref_O2_FD_188567 | JGI IMG/M metagenome (GOLD analysis project Ga0209006, IMG submission 188567) | Forest soil microbial communities from Algoma, Ontario, Canada - Jack Pine, Ontario site 1_JW_Ref_O2 (SPAdes) (version 2) | ecosystem: Environmental > Terrestrial > Soil > Boreal... | reverse complement strand
GACAACCGGACAGCCGCGTCCACGGCCTCGTCGAGGACCTGGATCTTGTGATGTTTTTCAAATGGCCCCATCACGGCGCGCATCATGACGATGCATTTGTCTTCGGCAGGCTCCTCGACTTTGACAACTTGGAAGCGCCGGGTCAGGGCTGGGTCCTTTTCGATGTGGCGCTTGTATTCGTCCCAAGTGGTGGCGGCGATGGTGCGCAAGGTGCCGCGAGCCAGAGCCGGTTTGAGCAAGTTTGCGGCGTCAGCCGCCCCGCCGCCGCCTGCGCCGATGAGAGTGTGAGCTTCGTCAATAAAAAGAATGATCGGTTTGGGAGAGGCCTGGATTTCGTCGATCACGCCGCGCAGGCGCTGCTCGAATTCGCCCTTCATGCTGGCCCCCGCTTGAAGCAGGCCCACGTCCAGTGAGCGGACTGTGACATCGCGCAGGGCAGGCGGCACATCTCCCGCCAAAATGCGGTGGACAAATCCCTCCACCACCGCTGTCTTGCCGACGCCGGCTTCACCAGTGAGGATGGGATTGTTTTGGCGGCGGCGAATCAAGATATCCACGCACTGGCGAATTTCCTCGTCCCGCCCGACGATGGGATCGATTTCATCCTTGCGGGCCTTTTCGGTCAGATCGGTGGTGAAGCGTTTGAGGGCTTCCTGTTTTCCCATTTCGGCCGGTGCCAGGGCGCCACTGGATTCGCCCGGAGCCGCGCCCGCAGAGATGCCGGAGCCGTCGCTGGCACGCATGGCATCCTCAGGCGAACCGGCAACGATCTTGGCAAATTCATCGCTAAGTTGTTCGCCCTTGATCTTGGCGAACTCGCGCGAGAGGCCCAGAAAGACGTTGCGCAGTGAATCAGTGCGCAGGAAAGCCACGACGAGATGCCCGGTGCGGACCTGCGGTTCGCCGTAAAGCAAAGTGGAATAAAGGTAGGCCTGTTGCAGGGCCGCCTCGATCATCGGGGAGAAATCGCTGATAGCCGTGGCGCCGCGGGGCAGGCGATCGAGCGTGGCGACGATGTCGGCGGCGACTCTCGAACTGTCGAGGTTGAAATGCTTGATGATGCGCAACAAGTCGGAATCCGGCACCTGGAGGAGTTGATGAATCCAGTGCACGACTTCGACGTATGGATTGCCGCGCATCTTGCAGAAGATGGTGGCGGATTCGATGGATTTATAGCCCAACGGATTGAGCTTGCCAAAAAGGGTGGATCGTTTGATTTCAGCCATGAGTACTTTCAGTTTGAGGCCGCCAGGACCAGGTTGTCGGCGTGGTCTTCGAACGGTTTAGTTTTGAGCCAGGTGGTCCAGCCCAGGCGGCCGGCTTTGGAAAGCTGCGTCTGGGGCACTTCCTCTTTGTCCAATATGAGATTGAGGTCCCAGGAAAAATGTTCTCCGGTGTACTGGCGAACCCAGTCATTGAGACGTCCGAAGGCGCCTCCGGAAGGCAGCAGACGCTCGTAATCCGCCAGTTTCATCGGCCCCATCCGGAGACGGAAATGAAGTTGACAGGTCCAAAAGCTGGACCCAACGACCAGTGTCTGGCCCAAAGCGCCGGTCTTGGCCGAGGCTCCCAACCGGCAGAGCGAAGAGGGTGGCAGTCTCAGCCAGCGCCCCACGAAAGTGCAGACTTCGGTGTGAATGCCAAAGAAATCCTGGATGATCGATTCCAAGCCTTCCGCGTTGCGGTTCTGATGCACCAGGCGGCCAGCGAAAAAAAGCTTGGCTCGGTCGGGCACACTGTCGCGCTCGACCATGCTCTCCATACCCAAGCCAAGGAGGCATCGGACAAAATGCGTCCACCGCTGTTCGTCGGGGCGGTCGAGATCAATATGTTTCTGAGCATCAGCCCAGGCGCGAAAGAAAAAGGACGAAAGACGATGATGAAAGATGTCGCAGAAGGCGGCGAAAGTAGGATCGCCGTTTTGAATGATGCGGTTGTGTGCGTACTCGGTCAGACAAAGAGGCAGAGGGCCATTTGGGCCGAAGAGGCCGAAGTGACGGCTATAGAGCCAAGGCTGGCCGGATTGACGGCGCAGACGCAACGCTTCCAAAGTGGCCGGAGCAAAATCCAGCGCCGGGCTTTGCCCAAATCGCACGGAGTCCTGCGTCGGCGACCACGAATAGCCGATTCGCGGCCGGTCGGCGAAGCAGCATTGGATCAATCGCCCGGCTGCGAAGAAGTCGAACTCAAAAGTCTTCGCGGCTAACTCGGCGATCAAAGAATCTGCTTTTTGCCTATCCTCACTGGCCATCGCATGATCTCCTTGCGTTGCTGGGTTGTAATGACTGTTTCGGTAAACGAGTTGAGCGAAACATATTTGGCGAAAAATTGCTCCAGGACGGAGCCAAGAACAAAGACTCCCTGGCCTTCAAAAGCCAGTTCATCACAAAGCAGCGTGATCTCCAGACCGCGCGCGAAGGTGATGGGCCCGGGGATTTCCACCCGCTGCACAGTGGGCTTGTAACGGACGCTCCGGATGCCGTCAATTTGTTTGAGCGCCTGTCGGTCGGCGGGATCAGCGTAAAGTCTGAGCATCTCGCGTAAAGACTCGGCGCCGGACTCGGCGTTGTTGTCCAACAGAGAAAGCAGGTTGAGGGAAAGATGGCTGACCAGGCGCCAGGCAAATCGGCCCGAAGCGACTTGGGGACGGTCCGGCTCCTGTCCCGCCAGAACCATGCTGGGCCGGGGCGGCGTCGGCCCCAGGATGGCGCGGATGGATTTTACCGGCGCGCTGGTTTCCATGGTGAAATCGGTCCGGCCCACGCCCTTGACCATCTGGATGGGCAGGTGCCGATTCGTGCAGTAAGCGCGAATGCCCAACTGGCGAAGGTCGATCCGATATGGCGCCATGTCCGCGTCAACAATGGAGATGAACACATCGGTTCCGGCGTAGGAGGAACGGCGTCCCGTGTGTCGTTCCCGGTCGCTGAAGAGCCTGGGCAGACGGTACAAAGTATAAAACGAACTGGCCTCCAGATCGGTGTCGCGCGCCTGGTAAAACGCCAGGAAACGCCGCTCCTGATCCGGCTTCTCACCGTATCCGGTGACGGAGATGATCTGGTAGATCTCGAAGTCCAACGGCCGGTTGCGATCCGGGACGAGATGAAATTCGGATAGGCGGTTGGAGACCAGGATGCGGTCAAGGGTCTTTTCAAAGACATTGATGGCCGGGACGCAAAAGAGACTGAAGCACGACTCGTCAACCCTCCCTTCCAGCCTTCGCTCGGGCTCATCCAACGCGAGAATGATATCGACTTGATCACCCTCGACCCGCGCCAAGGCTTCCTGGAAACCTGTCAATTCGAAGAACAAAAAGCGCGGCGCAAACGCGAAATACTCGCGCAGCAAGCGGTAGCCCTCAAAGCTTTGTGGCGCGGGCGGCAGCAGCGATTGATCGGAGGCAAAGCCGACGCGCCGGATGCAGTCAGGCGAAAGAACCGTGCTGGCGTGGGTGCGATCGGCCGGGGATTGAATGATCAGGCGGAATTTGTGCCCGAATATTTGCTCGTAAATCTGGCCAGGCAAGTCGTCCGCGCCGCGAATATAAAATATGAGCGGGTCGGCGCGAATCTCCTTGAACGGGTTGGCGACGGTTTTCTTGACGCGGATGCGAAAGGCAGCCTTGACAGGAGCGGAGAGATCGCGCGGCAGGTTCAATTCAGCCAGGTCGCGAATGAAGTAGCGGGCCTCCGTCACGGCCAAAGGCAATAGTCGGACATCATGCGCCGTGCTGAACGTGCAGGCAGTACGATCGCCCTTGGCCAGTTGACTGCGCAGGAGCGTCCCTCGCTTGATCACAAGGCCGGCGCTCAGCACCGCCTCCTGTTCCTCCGGCTCAAATTTCACAATCGTCATCGAAGGAACAGGGCAAAGATAGTCCGGGTAAACAGTCTCCAGAAGACCCTGCGTAAAGCGAGGGAACTGGGAATCCAGCTTCAGATGGACGCGCGCGGCCAGGAAGGCGAATCCTTCCAGCAATCGCTCCACATAAGGGTCTGGGCAGATTTCCTTGGCGTCGGTCAGCGAAAGTCGTCCGGCAATCTTGGGAAAATCTCGGCCAAACTCGGCGGCCGTTTCGCGCAAGTGCCGCAACTCGACATTGTAAAGTTCCAGCAACCGTTCATCCATTGGACGAATCTCCAAACAGGCACTGACCGGTCTCAACGTCCACAGTGGTTTTAAGGTGAAGGTGTTCTGGCAGCGGATTGGCCCACAACTCACCGTCAATTTCAAAAATCAAGAAGTTGCGCTCCGAATCAACCTTGATGGAAAGCGAACGGGAGAAAATGCGGGGTTCAAAAAAATGGATCGCTTCGCCCAGTTGTTCCTGCAATCGTTCCAACTCGGGCGAGGTCGAACCGCAAAGCTGATGCACCCCAAAGTTGAGCACGGACCGGCGGGCTTCGGGAAATTCCTTCCACATGGCCTCGGACTCCGCTTCCGGGCCGTGCCAGGCCGATGTGTTGAAGAGCCATTGCAGGTCGCGCATGACGCCCCGCAAATATCGCTGCGGGGAAACAACACGTTGGTTGCGGCTCTCCTCCTGGTGGGTGGGGTCGTCATCAGTCAGGCGATCCAACAGGCAGGGCTGGAGTTTCTCGGTGGCAACGGGATCAGACATGAGCGGCAATCTTCGCTTGGTCTTGTTGCGGTTGGAGCGTCAATTCAATACTGCGGCATTCCAGCAGCGGAAATTCGTTGCCGTCGGTCGCCAGGACGCGTTGCCCCAATCCAAGGAAAGTTTCGCCGTCGTGCTGCTGCCATTCCGTCTTGCGGGCCAGACGCAGGGGTCCGTCGCTCTGTTCTTCGGTGCCGGGGTAGCGGGTCGGAATGTGGCCCAGAGCGGTGCCACCATTGGTCCACGAGAATCGCGCGCGCAGCCATACCAAGTCGCGCAAGTCTTCCGGTTTGTCAGTTTCTATCTTGTGGATGCGGCAAAAAGGGATCCAATAATACCGGCCCTCCAGGATCACTTCGAGCACGGGCCCAAGACGTGAGTCGGCGTCGGCGATCCATTGGCAAGCTTCACCATTGATCGTGCCCTCGGAAGCCGGTGCTGCCTCGAAGGCTTTGGCTCGCAATTCGGCCGCGGCCTTGAATTGGCCTTGGGCGATCAAGCTGTTGGCTTGAACGATCGAGCCGATCCATTCCATCGGTTCGCCGAAAATGACGGGAGTGCGACGGCCCGCGAAGACTTCTTTGCGAAGCATCTCGCAAGCGATGACGGGACGAAAAATTTGGGCCAGGAGCATGGACTCGGCATTCAGTCCGGCCACGACTTGGAGCTGCGTGAGGGCCTTTTCAAAACGGCCCAACACACAATTAAGCTGGAAGAGGAAGACCCGCAACTTCAGGTCCTCCGGTTTTTTTCGAATCTCCGCTTGCAAGGCCGACAACCCCTCTTCCAATTGTCCGGCCTGCACGCATTCAGCGGAGTTCATAGAGAGTTGGGCGGCTGGCTGATGACAGCCGGACGCCGCATCAAAACCCATCGGCTTCGTTCTCGATCAACCGCCCTTACTTTCCTTCACACTGTAATTATGCACCACAGGAGAATCGAGCGAGCCATCAGCCTTCTGCGGGGAATAGGTCATTTCGATCTTTGCGAAGTTAAGGGAGATCGACTCAACTGGAACAACATCCCCGGCCGACCCGCCGATTTGGTAGCTTGAAACAATCGACTCGGCGAATTTGATCTTGAGGTATTCCTGCTGATCTTTCCCGGCTTTGCGGCAGACCAAAAGGGCTTCCTTTATATGATTCCCGTTCGCGCAATGCAGGAAAAGCTTGGGGCTGGCCTTGTTGGTTTTCATGGTGAAATGAAAGTCCTGGAACGAAACCTTTCCGGCGCCGCCACCGCCGCCTGCAGCGTGAGAGCCGCTATTGGCTTCTCCCCACGACCAACTCTCGAGATCAATTTCACCCTTGTGTTTCGAATCCTGGCTCTCGCCCGGAATATCTGTGAGTTTCAGGAAATAATCTACTGCGGCCATAAGTTTGTCTTCGCGTTTCAGGGGCCTCGTGCCTCGGCCCCAAATTTTCGTTGTCAGTTCCCGCGGACGGCACAGGTCCGCGGCCAAAATGAATTAGCTGCTACGATTTTCCGGACGGCAGTCTTGACACCAAACGCAGCGACACGGTCAATCCCTCCAACTGGTAATGCGGGCGGAGCCAGAATTTGGAAGTGTAATAACCGGGGTTGCCTTTGACCTCGGCCACCTCGACCCTGGCTTCGGCCAGCGGGAAGCGCGCTTTGACCTCCTCGGCGGACTTGGAGTCGCAGCAAAATTGGCTGATCCATTTGTTGAGCCACTCCTGCATGTCTTCGCGCTCCTTGAACGAGCCTATTTTATCGCGCACCATGCATTTGAGATAGTGGGCAAAACGGCAAGTGGCAAAGAGGTATGGAAGGCGGGCGGAGAGGTTGGCATTGGCAGTCGCCGTCGGGTCGTCATAAACCTGTGGCTTCTGCAGCGATTGCGCGCCCATGAAAGCGGCATAATCGGTATTCTTGTAATGCGACAGCGGCATGAAACCGTTCTTGGCCAACTCCGCCTCGCGACGATCGGTGATGGCGATTTCCGTCGGGCACTTCATGTCCACGCCACCGTCGTCGGTGGGGAAAGTATGAACCGGCAGGCCTTCGACCGTTCCGCCGGATTCAAGTCCGCGGATGCGCGCACACCAGCCGTAAAGCTTGAACGCCCGCGTCACGTTGACGGCCATGGCGTAAGCCGCGTTGGACCACACATATTTATTATGGTCGGCGCCGGCGGTGTCTTCTTCGAAATCAAATTCCTCGACCGGAGCCGTCTTGGCGCCATAGGGAATGCGCGACAGAAAGCGCGGCATGGCCAAGCCAAGGTAGCGGGCATCTTCGCTCTCACGCAACGAACGCCAACTGGCGTATTCGGGAGATTGGAGAATTTTGGTCAAATCGCGCGGGTTGCCCAGTTCCTGCCAGGAGTCCATGCCCATGACAGATGGGGCCGCGCCCGCCAGGAAAGGGGCGTGCATCGCGGAGGCGATTTGGGCCAGATTACCCAGCATCTTCACGTCCGAGGGCGAATGGTCAAAGTGGTAGTCGCCGATCAGGCAACCATAAGGTTGGCCGCCCGGGGAGCCAAATTCCTCTTCGTAAAGCTTTTTAAAGATGGGGCTTTGATCCCAAGCCGTCCCTTCAAATGTCTTGAGGGTTTTGTTCAAATCCTTCTTGGACACGTTGAGGACGCGGATCTTCAGGGTCTCGTCGGTTTCAGTATTATTGACTAAAAAATGGAGGCCGCGCCAGGCGCCTTCCAATGCCTTGAAGTCCTCGTGATGCATGATCAGGTTGATCTGCTCGGACAACTTGCGGTCGATTTCGGCGATGATGGCGGAAATCGTCCGCGTGGCGTCGGTGGAAATCAAGGCCGTGGAACTGAGCGCTTGCTCTGCCAGCGTGCGTACCGCCGCATGAACCGCAGATTGCTTTTCGGGATCGCGGGCCTTGAATTCCTTGTTTAACAGCGCGTCAAATTCGTTCAACTCCGCGGGCGCCGCAGCCGCCGCACCTGCGCCTTGCGCAGCATTTTCGGGTGGTAACATAGGGGATTCCTCGGGTTAGGATTTATTGTGAAGGCGGGGTGGTCGGAGCGGGCGCAGCCGCCAGCGATTTCATCAAGTCCGCGTCGGCCAAAACTTTGGCGATCAACTCCTCGGCTTTGTCCTTGCCATCCATGTAGGTCAGCAAGTTGGCCAGTTGCGTGCGGGCTTGGAGCAATTGGTTGAGGGCGCCGACTTTACGCGCCACGGCGGCCGGGGAAAAATCCTCCATGTTCTCAAAAGTCATCTCTACACTGATATTGTCCTTGCCTGTCAGAGTATTGGGAACTTGAAAGGCGACTCGCGGCTTGCAGGATTTGAGGCGTTCATCGAAGTTGTCAACATCAATTTCTAGAAACTTGCGATCGCCAACGGCGGGCAACGCTTCGGCTGGTTTGCCGGAGAGGTCGGCCAACACTCCCATTACAAACGGCAACTCGACTTTTTTCTCAGCGCCTTCCAACTCGACATCGTATTCAATCTGCACGCGAGGCGCCCGGTTGCGTGCTACGAATTTCTGGCTACTTGCTTTTGGCATAATCGGTAATATTTATTGCGACAAATGCTAAACTGGCGCGAGTATCAAGAAAAACTCCTTGTTTGTCAAGCCCGTTTGGCTCTCTTTTTATGTGTGTATGGAATCGCCACAACGGTCTGCCATTTTGCAGGGATGCTTGATTGTAAGTGTGTGATCTACAATATGATACGTTGCAACTCGATTTCCAACGCAGGCCGGATGATCAATATATGGAACCGCCGCTGACAACTTACGATGCCGTAAGGTATCCTGGTTATACCCATCCGCAAACGCATCCCGAACGCATGGCCGTCATAGGCGCGTTAACTGGTTTGCAGCCCGCGCCGGTGGACCGATGCCGTGTGCTGGAATTGGGCTGCGGCAACGGGAACAACCTGGTTCCCATGGCCTGGAGCCTGCCTGGGAGTCAATTCGTGGGTGTGGACCTGGCCTCGCAGCCCATCCGCGAGGGTTTGGAAATGGTGCAGCACCTGAAGCTGGCCAACTTGCGATTAGTTTGCGCCGACGTGATGTCGGTAGATCGGGGATGGGGAGAATTTGATTACATTATAGCGCATGGGGTTTACTCGTGGGTTCCCCAGGCAGTTCGGGAGCATATCCTGGAACTTTGCCGTCAGACGCTGGCACCGCATGGCATGGCCTTCATCAGCTACAATGCCTTTCCGGGAGGCCACCTCCGCCAAATGCTCCGCGACATGATGCTCTTCCACGTGCGCGATTTCGAGTCAGCGGGGGAGCGTGTCCGCCAGGCCATGGCCTTGGCGCGATTTATGGCTGACTCCCCCACCAGCGCCGACGAGTACCAACTTTGGATGAAGGCCGAATGGCAGGCGCTTTTGAATCATGCCGAAGGTCATCTGTATCACGACGAACTCGCCGAAGTGAACCAGCCGTTCTACTTCACGCAATTCTTGCAGGCTGCGTCGGCGCACAAGCTGCAGTATGTGGCTGAGGCAGATTATTTTGAGATTTTTGATTATGGTCTGCGCGAATCAACGCGTGAAACACTGGCACAACTGGGCCCCAACCGCATCCTCCGGGAGCAATACCTGGATTTCCTGAAGTGCCGCCGTTTTCGGCAAACCCTCCTCTGCCACGCGGACCGCTCGCTGGGGGCGGAGCCGGATGCGTCAAGAATAGGCGGGTGGATAGTGTCCTCGATGGCCCGTTGCGTGGACGCAGAATGCGATCTTCGCCCAGGCGTGAAACAGACCTTTCAAACACCCAAAAACGCCCATTGCGAAACCGATGCCTCCATCGGAAAGGCCGCCCTTTCTCTCCTCAGTGCGATCGGGCCCGAACCCCTGGCATTCGATGAATTGTTTTCCCGGTCCGCGCAATTATTGAAGCAAAAGGATCTGGCAGGTGAAACGACGGAGCCTGCCAGTGAGCGTTTGCGTGGATTTCTCCTGCAACTTTACTGCGCCGGTGTGGTCGAATTGCGCACCACGCCGCCTCACGCCGCCTGGGTGGTGGGACCGAAACCGGCAGCCAGTCCAGTGGCGCGCTGGCAAATTGAGCGTGGCAACATTGTCACCACCCTCTTGCATATTCCAGTCCAGGTGGAGGATGAAATTGGCGGCAGTCTCCTGCGATGGCTGGATGGCACTCTGGACCAGGCGGAGTTGCTGGAAAAACTTTGGCTGCTGCTCAAGTCCAAAAACGCCCTGCGCATCCCCGACGGTGACGAAGCCGCCGCCCGTCGCCAACTCCAATCCGAGTTGGAAGCGAATCTTGCCAAGCTGGCCAAACTCGGCCTGTTGATTGCGTAACCGGGCGTCGTCAGACAAATCTGGCGGACCCGACACGGTCCCGGCGGCATCAGAAGGAGGCCGGAGGCGGTGTGCCCGACGAAGCCAGTTCATCGACGGCTCCGCCCATGCTGGGACGCAACGCATCGACAGTGGCGAAACTCAGTTCCTGCACGACCTGCACAAAATTCATATTGACGAGTTTCTGGGCGCGGCGCAGCAATACCGGCACGGGGCTGGACGGTTCCACCTGGCGATAGTAGGCGCAAATGCTTTCCAGTTGC
>Ga0209006_10007052_pt1 | contig 10158 bp, 10 predicted proteins | sample JacPin_JW_Ref_O2_FD_188567 | JGI IMG/M metagenome (GOLD analysis project Ga0209006, IMG submission 188567) | Forest soil microbial communities from Algoma, Ontario, Canada - Jack Pine, Ontario site 1_JW_Ref_O2 (SPAdes) (version 2) | ecosystem: Environmental > Terrestrial > Soil > Boreal... | reverse complement strand
AGTCTGCCTTGCAAGGTTATACGGCGGTGGCCCACCTTTGTGTATACCTCCGTCATTGATCCCTACTCCCACTCACCCACTGACCCCTGGATTCCCCACACTGGCCCCCAAACACGATGCACCTCCTGGCCACCATCCTGTAACTACACGTTTTCTTCTTTCCCTTCTCGCTACTTCCATCTATCTTTCTATCCCCTCCACAGCTGTAGAGGCCCTCAAGTGTATTCTAAGCTCTATTGGACCTCATACTGTCATCGAATATCTCGATTTTGCCATTGGGAAGCCTATAAGGACACAAGGTGCTGCGGAACCCGATACTGCTGTGGGTCTCGAGAATGTTGCGCAAGAAGTGAAACGAGAGCATTCCCCAAGCGTTGACTCCACCAAGACAGAAGTAGTGGATCCCGACTCCCACTCGACAATTGGAGGGGGTTTATTGGAAACACTCTCCCATCGTTATCCCTCTTGTCCTGATGAATGCACTCTTCATGAACACTCATTCTATTATGGACCCATCTCAAGTAAAATCGGGGAGGCAGCTGCGTGTTGGCTGGCGAAATGGGGTCCTGATATCCTGAAGATCGAGGAGAAAGGTTTGAATGCGCAACCAAGGCCCACATCTGCAGGTGGCTCCTTCAACGTCACTGTTCCCGAAATATGGGGTCGAGGCGGTTTGTCTGCCAAGTGGGTATGCGCCCTCGTCTCTTCCGATTTGTTGTTTATAAGAGGTGAACGGGAACGGTACGAATTTGCGAAGTCTATTGTTGAATTCCGAAGGCAGGGTGGTTTGGATGATGCAGAAGAGGACGAATGGACTAAGATGTTTGATCAGGGAATATATTACTCCAATATGGTGGATTGGTTTCGCGCTCCTTTTTCTCTACCTCTAACATTTCCTTGCACAGTTGGTGGAGGACGTCGTTACGATTTCACAAGAAATCTCCCCTACTACGGGAAAACCATATGTTCCTTTATCTGTTCTACAGGCAGGTATATGGCACCACTCCGTTCTTCGACATCGTATTCTGTCCAGCTCGGCACTAGGCATCACCGAGACTACAGCAGATATTCTTGGTCGTCTCAATAGTCTCAACCATGTAAACCACGAACGGGAGGCAACGAGACGGTATTTTTCTATTCCTGTTGATTCGTTTTCACGACTCGGGGATCATGGCATTGAGACGACTTCGATGGACCAGCTTTTCGAATCATCATCTCATGCACCCAGCTCTGAACTTTTCAACATGTCTCGCACAACATCTGAAACCAACTTCTTTGGATTGGTGCCAGAACCTATGATAGCTTCATCCTGTGTCCTCGTGGACAAAACTGGGAAAGTCCACTGGTCGCCTTATCCCCCCTTACGTTTCGCTGTGGAATTCTCGGACCTGGACTCGCTCAAAGAAAAGCCATGTTTGTATTCACATACCGTCTGGTACGCTGGTAGTCTGTTCAACGTCCGTGTCCAAATCGTCCGCAAGAAAGGTGAACAGCTCGGTATCTATTTGCATCGACAATCAAGTGTAAGTCCTGTTCCTCCATCATCCACTCCATCCTCGCCACCACTGACACCACACTGAACGTTCACAAAACCAGACCCAGAATTCATCACAACCTTCCACCCCAATGTCACACTCGTCACTGTCTATTATTTCCCCACAATCGCGAAGCACTACCTCCACCTCTGACCCTGCAGCAAATCCTGACCTGAACACTGTCCCAGCTCCTCCCATGCACCCCTACCGTGATCCTCGAGGGACTGTCTCTGCATACTTTGCCATCTCATGTGCAAGTGCCACTGGCTCCTCGTTGGCAAGATTCGTGGGTGCTCCACGTACTTTCACAGGTCACAATAATTGGGGCTGTGGGTCAACCTCTCTAACGATGGAGGAGTACCTCAAGGTTGAGGAGGAATCTGTCTCAGATATTCAGGCTATCAGACATGATGTTAGTTTACGTGCAACTGTTGTTTTGGGGATCATCTAGGTTCCGGTGCTTCCGTTCATTGATGGAATAACACAAACTTGAGGCATGGAAGCACTACAGGCGAAGTTCAGCGGCTTCTATCACTTATATGAGTCATGGCACTACACACGATAATCATCGTCAGCGCTAAGGGACAGATTCTATATCTTCCACGATATCAGGCTAGGATAACATATGATCCAAATGTGATTCCTCCTCCCATACTACCTAACTGTATCCCAGTCGTTAAGAGTCGCAAGCACAGTCTCAATGTGCTCAACCGACAATTGGGAGCCCTGATCTAACGCTATGCACTGCGCGGTACTGACAGCATTCTTGATCTAAGCGAAATGGGTGTCAATCTCATGAAAAACAACTTCTCGAGTTGAAAAGAAACTGACTTGACGGCCATTCATCTTGTGCTCACTAAGTCGATCAACATCCTCCTCGCTGACACCAGTGGGGTCCTTTAACGCTTTCCTGATGAACGTCTTCCACACGGCCTTGCGGGAAGTGAAGTCTAGGTCGGGGTACTGTATACAGAAATGGATACGACCTAAATTGGCTGTCAGAATCTCATTATTAAGAACAAAGACTACCACAGACGTACTCTCAAATGCAGGATCGCACTGAGCCACCATATTTGTTGTCAGGATTAAGATTCCTCGGTAGTATTCTAACTGTCTCAAGAAAATCGAAACAAGGGCATTCCGTTTAAGGTCGGCTGTACTCCTCCTATGCAGGAATACATCTGCCTCATCGAGTAACAGCACTGCGTTCCACATGTGCGCGAGTTCGAGGATCCGTGCCAGGCGGGTATCGACGTCTTCGGGTTCCGTCCCTAGCTCTCCGGCGCTAACGACATACAGCGGACTATGGGTGATTTCTGCGGCAGCTTCAGCAGTGAGAGTCTTCCCGCACCCAGGGTTGCCGCTCAACAACCCAACAAGACCCTGGCCTTTGCCAACAACAATGTCGTCAAAGAGTTCCACGTGCATGGAATGTCGTCTGATGAGTGCACGAATGAGTTGCTTTTGTTTCTCGCCGAGGACGAGCTGGTGGAAAGCTTCTTCGGACCATACGACATCGAGTAAACGGTCTAGTGCAAAACCACCTATGGGATAATACGGTTGAGGTATATATAGCCAAGGTAAATTGAAACCTTGGGACTTACCCCACATCTTAGTCCCGAAGCAGAACCCAAGGACAACAGGCGTGCAAATGAGGTATTGTTCGTCTTTGAGATGGTCACGACCCTCCAGTGCGCTGTAGACTGAGAGGTTGATGCTGTTATTGGGCTCAAACAGGCGGAATGCTGCTGGATCGATCATAACGCGTCCAAATGTCTTCAATTTAAGATTGGATTCATCAAAATGAATATCTGAAGCCTAGCGCGGATGACACTCACATTGAATTTGAACATCTTCGCATCACCAAGCATATTGGCTTTCTCTGCAAAGGCAAACCCGCTAGTCTCAAAGAGTTGGCGAGTGATACCGGCGAACTTCTTCCCCCTGCGGACCGCATGTTCATATACACCTGCGTTATCGCTGTGGTAAGAAAGAGGGTATATAGACAAATCTTGGATCTTCGAAGTCCCAGGGAAAAACTGGATCTCAAGATATTCTCGGGCAAGGCCAAAGACGCTCCCGTTATCGGTAACAACATCACATACCAGCGAAGCGTAATGTTGACCGGACGATGTCCTCTCATATGAGATCCTGCGGCAAATCAACACCTGATGCTGTTCGACATAAGGGTGGTAGCGATATACATAGGTATTTGGCGCGAACAAAGCCCAAAGGAGGTCGTAAGTGATTTGTCCGAGGGAAGTCAGACGTGCCAAGTCTGAGATGGGTCCGTTATGCTCCTCTGCTATAAATTGGAGTGCAGTATCGAGGTCCTCAACGAGAGAGGTGTCAGGTTGCGACTTCGTCGATTCCTCGTCCCGTCGGCTCAAGAGAGCGGAGTGGGAGTGGAAGAATAAGTGCGTATCGGCCTACAAAGTGATCAGTCTCGATTCAGTATGTATCGTATTCGATAACATCTTACTATTGCTCTACTCTTTGTGAGCGTCAGGCCGTAAACATCTTCGTTGATGGTGAGAAGTAGATCACATAATGCTTCGCTCTTGATGTCCACCTCCGTCGATTGATACTGTCCCCTGGAATCGATGATTCGCCTAACAATAAGCAGAGGCTTCTTCTTGTTGACTTTTTTATGGTTAACAGGCTTGCTTGTTTTTCGGAGGGTGGTGGAGAACGTTCGTCTGTAATCAGACCAACGAATCAAATAACCTGGCCAAGAGAAAATAAAACAACATACTGGTCGAAGCTGTTGAGTGGTGTTGATGGGCATCAGGTATGAATAGAATCAAGGAACTGTGTACCCACTATTGGTCATAGCGCGCGATACGGATTCGAGGTGGAGGCTCATCGGTTGCCTTCTCCGTTGAAACCTGAATAGTTGTGTCACTGTATGTAGAAGCTGTCTCGCTCATGGTTGAAGGTGGCTAGAATTGGAGAATTGTGTTGCAATGGCAAGTTAAGGTAGAGGAGCAGCGAGGCGCCAGGGCAGAAGGCCGTGTTGTGCCTCGCCGAACCAGGCCTTGATGAATTAAAAATATCATAAACCTCCAAAACGGCACCAGATGTTACAATGATTGCAGTGGCTGTGCGTATTCGATCGAAGTTTCGGTGATCAAAGGCTGTTGCTTTGTGTACACATTTCCCCACCGCCTCTGCCATCTGAGCTTTGGAACGCTCAAACAAATGTTTTTGGCTGTTAAGTGTGCATCAATTACTCTGCCCCAAGCACACAGGGTACGATGGATCCCTTGCTGAAGACACCTACTGATAAAAAGTCGTATGTATACCCTACATGAAATGCGTCATTTCCCTATCGTTTAATTCATTTGTGTAGGGGATGTCCATCGACGTTCCAGAACTCACTAGATGAATACATCAACAGTCTACCTGACAATAAACGGAAGAAAAACTTCATTGCTGCTTGTTATAATCCATCCAACCCAGTCACACCAGAGATCGTCCTCGACTCTATCAAGAAGAATATTGAGGTGGATCAGTCACAAAAATTGACAATGCTTTCGAAAGTGATCAGGAAAGTCGTAAGTGCACTGAAGGACTATGATGGCGTGGTTCAGTCCCTTGGTCAGCCTTCCTTCTTAGTCCTGCTCACAAGCTCATTCATTTATTATATCATGTAGCATCCGCAGATCCCATGCCAACCGCAATCATTTGGGGTGCTCTGAGTATTGTCATCAATGTAAGCCCATACCCGATCTTCAACAGTGAGGACCCTGAGTACATAAGTCGCTGACAGGGGGCGCAACGGCATTATGAATTGCTCGATACCATCAAGAATGAGATGCGAAATCTAGCGATCGGGATCGAGCGAATCCACGAGTACGAGAAACTCTTCGGAGAATGCCCGATTCTTCAAAAACTTTTCTGTGACTCTTACATCAATATGTTCCGTTTCTGGAACAAAGTCCACAAGGAAATCACTAAACCTGGTAAGTATTAGGTCTTTCGTATTGGCTATCTTCTATTGATGCCTCGATCACTTGTGCACGAAACAAGGCTACAAGTCTGTGGCTTCTGCAGCATTCTCTGGCTGTTTAAAGAAATTAAAAGACATCGTCAAGCAAATAAACGAGGATGCTGAAAGGATGGAAGAGCAATTCGTGATACTGTCAGAGCAAAAGGCAAAAGAAGAGCGGGAGAAGGCCGATCAGGAAAGAGATGCTCAGTCAAATTGGCGCAAGAAACGGGAGGATGATGAAATGAGTACGCAATCGCCCGTTAGACATTGCATATTTTTCTCTTGACAATCCATCAGAGACCATCGTCTGCGACTGGCTGCGAAAACAGAACGTCACGCCTGCAAACTTGCACCGACACGAGGATTTCCAAAATCAACGTATGAATGGGACTTGTGACTGGCTCAGCAAGCATCCTGATTATATTGCGTGGCTAAACCGAACTACTTGTACCCCAATATTACGCCTCTACGCCCCTCCTGGATCTGGGAAGTCGACCCTCTGCTCACATGCCATCCAGTCCGTACAAATGTCTGACCCGCCGATCGCAGTAGCATATCATTTCTACCGCTTCGACGAACCCTTCAAGGCTTGCGAAGTACTACAACACTTTGCGTTACGGCTCTTCCACAGATACATGCACTCGAACTACTCGAGCGACGTCTTAAAAGATCTCGCCCAAAAGGTTCAAGGCGAAATGGGTCCTCTCAGATGCGCCGAGGAGCTTATCACCTCGCTCGTGAAAAATCTGCCCGAAGTCTACTTCTTCCTGGATGGATTGGATGAAGAATCTGTGGGAGAGAGATGGACGGAAGCGGACACAGTGCTCAACGTACTCCTGAAACTTACCCAGCAGTGGCCAAATACCGTTCGTGTTTGGATCTCTAGTCAGAATGCAGACTGCATTATGACAAAATTCGAGGCATACCCTGCGCTTGATATCAAGGAAGAGATGAAAAAGGATATGATATTCTACCTGTCAAGCGAGATGGAGAACCTCGAGGTGTGCGAGGCAGATAAGGAGTCTGTACTTCAAAATGTGGATGATGGCGCCGCAGGGAACTTCTTGTGGGCAAAGTTGATGATCAAGGATCTCAAGAAGGCAAACAGTCCAGCCGATATGAATCGCATTGTCAAGGAAGGACCGACACTTGACGATTACTTCAAGAAATACTTTGAACGTCTCGAAACGAACGACCGGTCTTTGGCTTGGTGCGTTTCATTTCACAGGCTCGAACTATCATTCCTCACGTCAGTCTTTCAGCTATATATTTGCCTTGGTTGCCTTCGCTCGACGGCCCCTAAGAATCAAGGAGCTTCAAGAGGCAGTCGGCATGCTTAGGAGCAGAGACGCGCACTCAAATAGCAAAACCACGCCATCTCTTAATCGTGCTGAGATGCCGTATGTTCATAGAATGCGTAGGTTATTCGCGCCGCTGATCGAAGTCGAGAGTGACTGTAACGAGGAGAATAATGGTATCTGCCGGCTCTACCACTCGATCGTTCTCAATTTCCTACAAAGAAATCCCCGAATTTTGTGCAACGGTTCCCACAAATGCGCAGAGTCTCAAAAAGTCGGACTACAAATCAACCCCAAAGTAATCGCGGATGCTTGCCTGCTGTATCTCTCCCAGGAACGGTACTCGTGTCTGCTGGTAAGCAGACCGGGAGATAGCCGCGAATGGTTCGATATTAAGGATGAATCGGTGGCTGCACATCACTTCCTCACCTATTCCGCCAAATACTGGGATAAACACTTCGACTGGTTCCGCCACGATGCTGAGGTCAAGCGCATGGAATGGTTACGTCATGATGCTGAGGGCCCTTGGACAATCGAACTTGAAGGATTCGAAGAAGACCTTGAACTCCACGACAAGATCAAGAACCTCCCTGAGATACTCGATCGAATCACGGCGTTCCTCAACTCACCCAACTTCCAGACTTGCATTCAAGTGCAAAGCCTCTTCGTTGATTCGCATTTCGGGATTTTCAGAACGACGGATAACGTGCATCTCAAGCGTGTCTTCCCTGACTGGTTCCTTGGGGCGAATCCCATTTACAAGATCAACTACCATCACTTTTGGTACGAGTGGAAACTGTTACTTGATTGTGGAACCTCAGAATACCCCACATGCCCCTTCAACAAATACGCAGGTGAGATTGACCGCTGCTGGTGGGCAGCGCTGGGACCACGCAACTTTCTGTCGAAAATGCCCAGTCGCTACATCAGCTTTAGGTTCCAGACCGACAATGACTTCGATCAGCTCGATCTTCTTGGCTATAGGAGAAGTTTCGAGGGTGTTACAACAGATGGAGATGGGCTAAAAATTTTGCGACTGAGGTCGGCCTTGCCCTGACATATATTGAAGGTGGCTGACGCTATAGTAGTACTTGCCACCATGGAGAGCTCAAGTTCAATTGCCAACATTGGAAATTATCTGGTGATGGTCCCATACTGCAGAAAACTCAGATCCTTCTGGTGCAGGACAACTCCACCAGCTGGCTGCAATACATGCAGAACGATGGCAAGGTCTCCGACCCGAGCAGATTCACACAACGCAAAGATAGAGCACTGCCCGTCGATTTCAGCCAAGAGTGCGATACTCTGCGCATTGGAACACAAATCTACGCTCGTAACGGCGAAGGCGAATATGTTACTATACCGACGTTCTCCAACAAGCGAGGACGGCTTCCTTATATCGAAGAGTTTTCGCGGCGGGGACAATTTGTCGTAGTTGCAAATAGGCGTTGTGCTATTGCTGAAACTAGGCTTCAAGACCCTCAGGTCACTGAGCCTGCGACGAACAAGTCAGAAGCTGCAAAAGTCACGCATTGCGACGATTCAAGTGGAGAGTCTGATTACGAATCTGATAACATTGGTGAGGAAGATGACAGCGGCACGTCGGACGAGTCCGATGACGAAGCATACGAATCTTGGAGTGACTGTTCTTCGGAAGACTCCCAAGAATCTCAGCTCGAAGACGTAGCTTGTCAAGGTCCAACCACTGATGATGAAGAGACGGACCCTTCTGATCCCGAACCATCCGAGGATGCCGAAAATGAAGACGTCGAAGAGCCAAACGACGATATGGATGACAAGTCTTCGGAGTCTGATCCTGAAGATATCGACCCTCGGACGTTCCAGTATGGCCAACGACGGAACTATGGTGAGGAATACTTAAGTGATGAAGATGAATGGCACGAATACCGTACAAAGCGGAAGGGGAAACCGGTCCCTTCCCGTCAACTCGCTTCGCTCAATGTCTTCGATGTTCAATCAGCTGTGCCTAAACAAGTTTTCCACTTCTCTCGAACGCTCCCCTTCATACTCTACGATTCTCCACCGGTGTTTCACCCTTCTCAGTCTCTAGTTGTATGGCCTCTTGGCAGTGGCTACGTTCTTTTCGCGGATTTCCTAACGAAGACTTTCTTCACCCGCAAACTGAGACCCTCTACGCTCCATAGTGGGTCCAACCTCTTCTTGTCTTTCATTCATTTTGACGCGATAGGATTTATAAAGCGCGACACATCTTTATGAAGTGCCAGTTCTCGGCGTGTGGTCGCTTCCTTCACTTCGCCTCCCTCGAGGGTCAGCACAACCTTATCCCTAAACGAAAACGAGCCAAAAATGACCCGGGATCTCAGATGAAGCTTGCACTCCTGGTCTCCACCTACCGCCTCTGCAACCGACAAGCTTCTAGGAGTCCTCCATCACTCATCCATGTCACGAAAGTCGAGTTAGGGCCGGTAGCGTCTTTATCGGTGTCAAACCTACCCTTTACATTGACCTGGAGGCCAAAAGTGCTCTACTTCACTCGTCGTGAGGTAACACTGCAGGTCTTCCAGATCCACCTGTTTAACCCAGACAAGGAATCTATACCTTCCGTAACAGTACCTCGGGAGATGATAATTTTGCCCGACACGGCAGTCGGACGTGACGTTTATTACTTTCCTCCGGCAGATGGAAGCGCGATGGCTCGAATCATCCTTGGCAGTGACCCCTCCCGAACTAATTCGCCACCGATTGGCTGCTTTGTGCATGAGCAGAGAGACATTGGAGCCTGGGTCAAATCCGGCGATCACACGGACATCCGGGAGAAATGTGTCGGACAATTCAGCCGCCCTATGGAAAAGTTTGACCCTGAAGAGGACTGCGACTGTGAGCATTGGTTCCGTCCGATACGTTTCAGTTACTGAACTTTTTTTGTTTGCAAACGTGCAGTGGAACCGTTCCTTTTCCTGGGTTAGTGATTGACCTCATTCGCTCTTGTATCTCCATGACACCCTTGGCTATTCGGGTCTGCGCTATATTATAACTACTTGAAACTTGTATGTAAAAACATAAGTACAACGTCCGGTGTGTGCATAGCTGTGTGAACATATGAATACATACAGTCTCATCGCATCCGAGGACAACAGCAATTAATAGATTTAGGTGAGTTGGGGGTCGTATTGGCAGCATCTTCGATGGGAGAATGCATATGCGCGTCTGGCTGACCACTGTCATTTCTTGCACAATCACAATCACCGCCACACAATTCGTATTCTCATCCAGCGCAACATGAAGCTGCTCATCCGAAACCTGCCCAAACGCCTTCTCCCCCATCCCCTTATAAGCCAAAAACCGCTTG
>Ga0209006_10007051_pt1 | contig 10159 bp, 6 predicted proteins | sample JacPin_JW_Ref_O2_FD_188567 | JGI IMG/M metagenome (GOLD analysis project Ga0209006, IMG submission 188567) | Forest soil microbial communities from Algoma, Ontario, Canada - Jack Pine, Ontario site 1_JW_Ref_O2 (SPAdes) (version 2) | ecosystem: Environmental > Terrestrial > Soil > Boreal... | reverse complement strand
TCATCGAAGTGCTCGAAGATGCCTACGCGGAGGGCATTCGGACATTCATGTGCACGACGCACGAACGCATTGCGGAGGTGTGCGATCATTTTCGCCGCCACGCCGAGAAATACCCTGGATTCAAGTTCTATCCCTGCCTGCCCTATGCACATAAGTACGCCAACGCAGCCGCGGAACTTGGCGTATTGGGGGCGGTCCGCAGTTTCCTGCCGCAGGAAAACGCCCTGGGCGCCCTGCTCAAGGGCGGGATGTCGCTGGCACGAAAAGATGTGGAGGGACTTGCGGGTCTGTTGATCGACGCCGAGATGAAAATGTTCGCCGGGCTCGACACGCCGGTCATATTCTTGCAGAACGTCGCGACCGATTTTCTGTTGGGGCTCGGCTTCGACGAAGCGTTCAAGATATTCAACGACCACGTGCGTGAGCGCTACGCCGCGGAACCTGGTTTCATCACGATGAATGCGCCGGTACTGCTCGAGAAGCTCGAGATGTTGGGACTCAAGAATCCCATCATTTGCGCCAACATCAACAAGATTGCGTTCCGCATGTGCGGCGGTCTTGCCGCCTACGAAGCGATGATCGCTCAGGACCGCTGCCGCTTGATCGCGATGTCGGTCTTCGCGAGCGGCGCATTGCCGCCCCAGGAGGCGCTGGATTATGTGTGCAAATTCCCGCAAATTGAGGCAATTGTATTCGGCGCCTCCAGCCGGCGTAACATTGCCCAAACGAAGCATTTGATCGAGCGGCTGATGCCGTCGAGAGAGGCGGTGATGGCCCAGCCGGCGTTGCAGCAATAGTGAATAAATTCCGAGTCCTCTTACCAAGCTCCAGCGGCGGCCATCTTACCGAAATCTTCCAATTGAAAGAGCTGCTCGCGGAGACAGAGCACCTGTTCGTGACCGAAGATCTGCCGCTGACGCGTCAGTTGCTGGAAGGGCGCCCCTGTAAGTTCGTGCGGCCGAACGGTCGAAATCGCGATTGGGTCTTCTGGAAAAATTTCCTGATCAATTGGTTTCTGGCGGTGCCGATTCTATTGAAATTCAAGCCGCATGCGATCGTCACCACGGGCAGCCACACGGCGATTCCGTTTTGCTACGTTGGCAAGCTGCTCGGCTGCAAGATCATTTTTGTCCTCTCTTTTTGCAGAATCGACTCTAAGGCGGCCGCGGCGACGGCAATCTACCCAATTGCCGATCAGTTCTTCGTGCAGTGGCGGCAGATGCGCGAGGCCTATCCGAATAGCACGTATGTGGGTCCATTGTTCTGACGAGTGGGTGAGCGCCGCAAATCATGATTTTTGTAGTGTTGGGCACGTGGGAGATGCCATTTACCAGGCCGCTCGTTCAAATTGACGAAGCAGTTCGGCAAGGGTTGATACGAGAGCCCGTCGTGGTTCAGAGCGGGCGCACGCCTTACGAGTCGCCCAACATGAAACTGGTGCCGTTTTTTGGCCGGGAGGAACTGGAGCAAATGTACGAGGAGGCGGCTTTGGTCATTTGTCAGGCGGGCGTGGGGTCGATCATGCTTGGCCTGCGCAAGCAAAAGAAGGTCATCGCCGTTGCCCGGCTATCAAAATTCGATGAGCACATCGATGACCATCAGCTGGAGATTCTGGATGTTTTCACGAAATCCGGAGCCGTCCTGCCTTGGAACGGCGCTGGGGATCTGGCGGATGTCTTGAGGCGCGCACAGGATTTCGAATCCGCGGGCTACGCCTTTGGCGAGGAGAAGATTTCACGTTCAATCCTCGATTATCTTGACGCCAACGTCAAAGGTCGGTTCTAGATTCTTCTGCCGCGCACCCTGCCACGAACCGGGCGGGCGGACTTGCCAGTGCGACGCACAATAGGGGTCACTTACGCCGCGCATCGACTTGTCGGTCTGTTCGGGTCGCGATAACCTGTCCTTTAGCTTCCTTATGCAAGTTGCCGTGTGAACATATTGAACCCTGAACTCGCGCCTGATGCCACAGTCGCTATAGCGGCCACATTCACAGCAGAGCCCATTTTACCGCCCCTGCGATTTTTATTACGCGAAGCAGGACTGGCGCTTGACCTAGAGTGCGCGCCATACAACCAAGTCTTTCAAGAATTGCTCTCCGCCTCCAGCTTGCTCGCCTCAAATGCGGGCGGCTCAAACGTAATAATCATTCGAATGGAGGATTTCACCCGAGATTCCAGCGACCTCGAGACTGCGCGTGTCCTTCTTGCGAGAACGACCCGAGAACTCGCGGAGGCCTTCGACCAATTCGCGCGGCGCGCGAAGTCACCAACCGTGTTAGTCGTTTTGGAACCATCCCCAGTACCGGCCGCCGCCCTCCGTCATGATCTTGATGGCGCCGCTGCCCGCCTTATCCACCACGTGCGATCGCTGCCCGGAATCCATCTCCTGTCGGCGGCAGACATCGACGAAGTATCGTCTGGCGAGATCTTCGACCGACTGCGCGATGAGCTTGCCCACATACCGTTCACCGAGGAGTTCTTTGCCTCGTTAGCCTACTGCATAGGGCGAAGGATTCATGCGCTGCGCGTACCGGCGCACAAGGTTCTCGTCCTCGACTGCGACAATACCCTGTGGCGCGGTGTAATCGGAGAAGACGGCATTGATAGAATCGAGGTTACCAATGCGTTTTTGCGTGTACAGCGCTTCGCCATCGAACAGCAAACGAAGGGAATACTGGTGTGCCTCGCCAGCAAAAATGCCGAGCGCGACGTGTTGGACGTGTTCGAAAACAGACCGGACATGGCCCTGAAGTCAGAGCACATCATTTCGCATCGGATAAACTGGAAGCTAAAATCCGAGAACCTATCCTCGCTCGCGCGTGAACTCAACCTCGGTCTTGATTCATTCGTTTTCCTCGACGACAACCCCATTGAATGCGCACAAATTCGCGCAGCGCTACCTCAAGTTGTGACCCTGCAAATCCCCCCGGAAGACGAAATTGACAGTTTCCTCGCTCACTTATGGGTCTTCGATAAGGTCGCTGTCACCGCCGAGGACAGCCGCCGTACCAGTCTTTACCGCGAAAATGCCGCGCGCCAGCTGCACGAGGAGTCCGCAACCGACATCTCGGATTTCGTCGCTTCGCTTGAATTACAAATCGATATTGCCGCCCCTCAAGATACCGAATGGCCGCGCGTAGCGCAGCTTACGCAGCGCACCAATCAGTTCAACTTCACCACGGTACGGCGCACCGAATCCGAAATGCGTATGGCTCAGGTGGATTCGCTGATTTTGCGCGTGAATGTAAGAGACCGATTCGGCGACTACGGTCTAGTGGGCCTCATGGTAGTCAATGGCACAGAGCGCACTCTCGTCGTCGACACCCTGCTGTTGAGCTGTCGCGTACTCGGACGCGGTGTCGAGCACGCCATGCTTCGCCGCCTCGGTGAACTCGCCAAGGAGCGCGGATTGGCACAGGTCGACTTGCTTTACGCGCATACGCCAAAGAACGAGCCCGCTCGGGCGTTTGCGGACAGCGTGGCCGCCGCCTTTAGGATCGAAGAAGAGAATCGCACAACTTATAGAATTCCCGCCGCTTATGCGTCTGAAATCGCGCATCGCCCCGGACATGACCCAGAAGAAGTCATCAAGGCGCGCAAATCGGAAGAAAGGAAAGGGATGCCTGTGATTGAACCGCAGACCGCATCCTCGATTGCCAGTAGATCGGAGCGTTACTCAAGACTTGCGCTGGATTTCGTCTCCGGTAGCGCGATCATTGATGCGATGCGCGCGAAAGACTTGCATGTGCGAACACTGCGAAATCCGCTTGAGAGGCCGGCTACCTCAACAGAGCGCGCCCTGGTGTCCCTGTGGCAGGAACTGCTCAATGTCGACGAACTAGGAGTTGAGGACGACTATTTCGCGCTGGGTGGGACGTCGCTGCTCGCTGCGCGCATGTTTGCGGAAATAGCGCGGCGGTTTGGGGTGAAATTACGGCTTACGATAATCCTGGAATCGCCGACGGTGCGGTCGCTTGCACGCCACATTGAGGGGACTGAGCGTTCCGGGAATCTCGTCGAACTCAAGCCTGGTGACGGACACAATCTATTCCTCGTACATGACGGCGACGGTGAGACGTTGCTGTACCGCAATCTGGCGCGGCGAATGCCTGAGAACCTTGCAGTTGTTGGCATCGAGCCGCACCGAATTAAAAAAGTGCCGCTCGCACATACACGCATCGAAGATATGGCGCGGTTCTACGTCGAAGAAGTGAGAAGGAGACAACCTATCGGCCCCTATATGTTGGGTGGCTTGTGTGCCGGCGGGGTAATTGCATATGAGATGGCCTCCCAATTGAAGAGCGCTGGTGAACACGTGAAGCTCGTCGCGATACTTGACGCAGCGAAACCGCACGCGTTGAAGCGCCCGGGCCGGCTGGCGGCTCAACGAGCCGATCGTCTCCGGCTGATGCTCGCCGGGTCAGGGAACACACGCACGTCGCTTTTTGTTCGCAGCTATCGCTTGGCGAAAGGTGTCACAAAAAAAATTCTTGGCTACATATCTTGGAAGGTGTCGTCTGAAGCGAAGGGCTTGAGTACGCGAATTCGGTTTCGCGTACTGCGCGAAGTGCTAAGCCGCAGTTTGCCCTGGCCGTCTTTCTTGACGGAGCTCAGCGTTAGGGAGATCTATGACTCCGCTGAGGCGCTATACGTGGCCAAGCCGCTCTCGGACGCTAACATCCTGCTGGTGCGCGCTCAAGTTGGTGAGGGCGGCGACACGCCGTACCGTGAAATTTTTGCCGACGACACATTCGGTTGGAAATCGATCTCCCCGGAAATCGGTGTCATCGACGTGAAAGGTGGCCACTCGAGCATGCTGCAAGAGCCAAGTGTTGAATCACTCGCCTCGGCGCTCACGCGAAGGCTCAAACACGAGGCTGAACCGCTTCTCACGAGTATTACTTCGGACACGTCGTTGGAAACGATCTCGACGTAGCAACTCGTTCACTCGATAGGCGCTGAGCCTGATTGCGTTCGTCCGGACAGGCGGTTGATCCAGCGTTTGCCGGTGCGGATCCAGAAGTGTTCGAAGTAGAATGTGGAAAGATGAGCCAGCCCAAACACTACTGCAAGCGCGGGAATCCGCTTGGCATACTTCTCGATCTTTGAACCAGACCCCAACCATCCCCAGTCCACAACTGGATGAAGGACGTATAATGCATAGGAGATCGCCGCAACGTACACGAGCCATTGAACGCGAAGATAGCGCGCAATGCCGGGGCTCCCCTTGTGAAACAGCGTGCTCCCGACCATGCTCGCAACGAGATATGGACGCAGATAATCGACGCTTCCGCACAGGCCGTTGGAAGCTATTACGGCGAATGGCAATAATGCAAGCGGATGAACCCAAGTGAGAAACCTGCGAATCCACGGCAGATGTTGAGTATTGCAGACCAACGCCAGAATGCCACCGACAAGAATCTCGTCCGCGCGAACGCTGGTCACGATCGAGATGAGCGTGTGCGTCTGGATTCGATGTGCAGTTACCAGTAAACATACGAGCGGAATGCACCATAAGCCGCGCTGGCCGAAAATCAGGCACACGGTCGCTATCGCCAGGTAGAACTGCATCTCCACACAAAGGCTCCACAAGTGCCCGGTGTATTCCGTCAACCAAAAGGGCGGCAAATTCGCATAGAAGAATAGCTGGGCTACATACGAGGCAAAGGGCGCTCTCATCAATGTAAGGGCAACAATCGTAAACACCCAGGCGAGCGGCACGATCCGGCATAGCCGCCGAATCAGGAATTCGGCCACGTTCGGGCGGTGTAACAACGTTGATGTAATCAAAAAGCCCGAAAGCGTAAAAAATATCGCCATCCCGAGAGCGGCGATTGAGGCGTTCATCTCAAGGTATTTTGGTCCGAGCGGAAAAAGGTGCCCCGCGAGCACCAACAAGATACTGATTCCGCGCCAACCGTCCAGCGCCGGGAATCGCGGTACGCCTCGTGAAGGAGTGAGCGTTTCGAAAGATGCGTCGGCGGGTCGTTCGAGGTTAACGGCGCCAGTGCTCAATGCCTTATCCTTCGGTTGTTTAGGCACTCAGGTTGCCTGGTGCAAACGACGATAGCACACGGCAGCAGGTTCCGTTTTCGGATTTATTCTCGCCTTTTGGCTGCATCTCCGCATTATATTGCGACGCCCGGTGCTCAAATTCGGTATAAGAACTTCGCGTAGAATCGAGTCGCGTAGTGTTCTAACGTATCGCTTGGATTTTGACACAGGCATTTCCGCGCGGGCGCGGCGTGCGATTTTGAGGGGCAATACTGCATTATGCGGCACTCGAGACCACTAGACGGAATTCGCGCAATCGCCGTGCTTATGGTGATGTGCTTCCATTACGGGTATTTCGCAGCAGGTTGGGTTGGCGTGCAGATTTTTTTCACCCTTTCGGGATACTTGATTACAGGCATCCTCTTGCAGAGCAAGGGGCTTTCGTTCGCCGCATTCATGGGAAATTTTTATTGGCATCGTGCGGTCCGTATCCTCCCACTGCTTTACGTGTTTCTTCTCGTGGTAGCGCTGATCTATGCCATTTCCGGCGTACCGGTGTCCTTCCATAGTGACTGGGCATGGCTGGTCACGTTCACCGCGAATTTCGCCCGGATGCGGCCCGTCGATTTAGGCCCCTATTTCGTGCACCTTTGGTCTTTGGCCGTGGAACAACAGTTTTATCTCGTTTGGCCTGCCCTGTTGTTTTTTCTTTCGCCGAGAGGTTTTCGCTTTGCTGTTGCCGGAATTCTTGTTTTTTCGCCGCTTCTTCGCCTCGCACTCTTTCATGTTCTAGTAGAGTTCGGGTATGGCGCGCAGTACGCGGGAAAGGCCGCCTATGTGCTCCCTTTCACGCAGTTCGACGCATTCGCAGTCGGAGCAGCGATACCGCTTTGGAATTTAGACCGGATGAGAAATGCCGGGCGATGGTTCATGGTAGTGCTCGCAGCGACCGCTGCTGCCGGCGTCGGTGTCATAGCCTGGGCGTATTTTGGATATGGATCGGGCGGTGCGTTTGTAACTAGTTTTGGCTATGCGATGTTCATGGTGCAGAGCCATGAATACGTGTGGGGATACTCGTTGTTGAACCTTCTCTCCATGCTGGGAATTATCTGCGCACTGCAAGGGGTAGGGCCCGTTAGGATGCTCGAATCAAGAATCCTTGTATGGGTCGGAAAAATATCGTACGGAGTCTATGTCTACCATCTTCCACTCTTGCTGCTCGGTGAGTTCACCTTGGAAAGGATGGGGCTGCATCTTCACGGGATTATTAGACCGGTCTTTTTTGTGGGTTGGGTAGCGCTGGTCATGATGGTGTCCGATGTCAGCTTCCGTAAGCTCGAAACTCCGTTTCTCAGGCTCAAGCATTATTGGCGCGTTGCCGCAGAACCGCAGGCATCGCGCGGATAAAAAGCCTCTCGGGAACGTCGTACGGCCGTTTCCCCGGGTGAATATTGCGCGCGCTGCCCGCATCCCCCGATCTGGTTTGCTGTTATTTGACTGACAGTATGGGCGCCGTCGGAGTCGCGCCGGCTGCCCCTATTGTGCCGGCGCATCCGGACCACCAACAGGGATTTTCGGAAATGAAATTCTGAATCGCTTGCCACTTGGTCGGTGCGCTACTTAAGGGGCTTATCGTATCCATAAATGACTCCAGCGCTCCGTATACGCCAAACTGACTGGGCTTTAAGATGTCAGTGTAAACGACGTAGATTTGACCGCCATTCGCTTTCCAGTCCTTAAACGCGGTTGAATATGCCGCCCCCATGCGAGGGTCCCGGTTGGCCGCAATGTACAAACTCAGGAGCGCGGGGTCGTACGTCTGGAGACCCTGGCCACCCTCGTAAGCTATGATCGGTAGGTTGTAGCGGTCGAGTGTCGTCTTGTCCCTCACTTCCCCTGTTGCGACCTGCGACAAGTTGTTACCGAGTTGCTGGAAAAGCTGCGCATTGCCGCCGTCGGCAGCCGCAAGGAGTGATTTTTGCACTTGGACGTTGCCAAAATACGGCGCCACGGCAACTGCATTGATGTTGTGATTCGAGCACGGTGCATTCCCGTTTCCTGTCCATAGCGGGCAGTCGAGAGCCTGGGTTGCGGTGCCGGTGTTGCCTGCCTGTGCGCCCAATACACACACCACGCGCGCCGAGTCCGCGCCCCATACTGATTTCCATATGTCGCACATTTGGGCAGTGCGCATGCCGTACCAACTACGGTTGTACGCGCCAGGATTCGCACCCGCGCTGGGCCATAGCGCCTGTCCTTGCGCGGCAGCGTAGGCGGTTTGCGCATAACCGCCGTTCCAAACCTCGTTGCTGAACTCTATGTATATCTTTTGACTGGTGGCAAGATTGGCGTGCGCCAACACCGCCATCTGAGTGATGTAGTCATTGGTTGCCTTATGGGGAACGTTCAGCCAGCAGTCCGCCCCCACGGTATTACACAGCTGGAGCACTGTTTCGATGGGCACGCCGTTGGGCCCGCCCCAACTCGCATCATTGGGGGTAGGGCGGTCCGCCCAATTGGTCAAAAGACCGCCTGCATCGTCGATCTCGAGCCACTGCATGGCGCGCAACACATGAAAATTCTGAAGCAGACCTAGGAACTTTGGCTCGAAGACATTTCCCGCAACCAACAAGCTCTCTTCTTCAGCCTTTACAACTCGGATATTGCGAATGTAATTGCCGGTGTGATTCGGGTCTGTGGCTGTGATTCTCAAATCGATGCCATTCTGGCTCGGCGTTTTCACATTGAAGACGTCGCGGCCGGGCGAGGAACTGACGAGGGCGGCGTCAATTCCATACTCCAAGGTTCCTTGGCCGTCATATAAAACAACGTACCGACCAGCCCGGTAGGGCGGCCCGGTTCCTCCATTGCTGTTGGGCAACTCGCGCTCCAGCAAAACGCCCACCGACGTAAATAGTTGCGGGGAGTGAGGATCAGCGGAGCTCGCCTTGAGGGAAGTAGGATAGCCATTCGCGTCGAGTTGCAAGTACGCTGCTTCGCCCGTATTGAAATCCATCATCGAATGCGTCGACCACCCGGTCGGTATAGAATGCGTGACGCCTGCCGTCTTGAAGATATTCAGGAATGGTTGTTCCGGATTGTAATAGTTCATCGCGGTCAGGTTGACACCCAGAGGAGACTTCGCATTCGAGGCCGTGGCGGACTGCGCATTGCCGGGCAAACCAATCATCAAAATGAGACTTACAAGGCAGATCGCCGCAAATCGACCTGAGGGTAGCGATGGCAAACCGATTCGAATAAAGGGCATTGAATTTCCGGTGAACAACATCAACTTCGACCCCCAGGATTGGTGTGGCGTCCGATATGCCTGATATCGGACAACAATACGTAACTTGTTCGACGACCGCACCGGTCATCGCGCATTGGATAGCAACAGGCGACATTGAATTGCACCAGCGCATGATCCGCAATGTGTCTCTTTCCGGAGACCGGTTCGAAATATGACAGAACTCGTGAACGATAATTCCCTCAAGCGGCTGGTCTTTGGGTCTCGCTGTTTTTCCAACTCAATCATGGCGCAAGATGGGGAATTGGTTCACTCTCGGGCTTGTTGAGTAACATAATCAAATCGTGCAAGAGCGTCTGGGTGGGACTTGCCAATACGATGCGCGCCTGGTACCAGGAGCCGGGTGATTGTAAATCTGTAGATCGACACACATTCGCTCAGGTGTAACGCGATGCCCGCCAGGTCGAGTTAGTCGCGTTTTGAGCGAACCCAATTCACCTGCCGTGCTACGAGGAATCGCGCATAGAGAGGGATTTTCCAAAGCGCGTATGCCGCTGCAAGGGCAAGACTGCCGAACGAAATGATACGGCGGCCATAGGACGCCCATGACATTAGAACCGAAACTAAAAATAGAATAGCGACAACACTGGCCATAGCGAGCGGCACCGCAGTGTCCGCCAACAAATAGAAGAGCAGGCCGGCGCACCAAACTGCGGTCACCAGAAGCACGAGGAGTGCCAAAGGCGGCACGCTTAGATCGAGCGCCGCCGCCAGCAGTTGGACGTCCCGTTTGGCGAAAGCATCCAGGTACAAGCGGGGTAATTCGCTCTCGCATTCGCGTAGGCACGGTAGCGGAGCGGTCCGCGGACCCACCGAAAATGCGTGCATATAGCGGACTAATCGGTCGAGACGATCT
>Ga0209006_10007050_pt1 | contig 10159 bp, 9 predicted proteins | sample JacPin_JW_Ref_O2_FD_188567 | JGI IMG/M metagenome (GOLD analysis project Ga0209006, IMG submission 188567) | Forest soil microbial communities from Algoma, Ontario, Canada - Jack Pine, Ontario site 1_JW_Ref_O2 (SPAdes) (version 2) | ecosystem: Environmental > Terrestrial > Soil > Boreal... | reverse complement strand
TTGCATGAAAACTGTGTCCAGACGGCGGCCAAACTTCAACCCCACCGCTTTCAGCAGTCCTGCGTCACAAAAACCGAAGCGGCGGTGCAGGCTAATCGAAGGATGGTTGGCGCTGTCTCCAATCACAGCGACCATCTGCTGCATGCCGCATGCCTGGGTTGCGGTAATCAAAGCAGGCATCAGCAACTTGCCCAATCCGCTACCCATACGATCAGCGCGCACATAAATCGAGTCCTCCACTGTGTGCCGATAAGCTGCGCGGGTCCGGTACGGGGCAGCATACGCATATCCGGCGATCTGGCCATTTTCCTCTGCGACCAGCCAGGGCAGGCTCCGGGCTTCTACCTCTTTCCAGCGTCGTGTCATCTCCATGATGTCGGGAGCTTCGGTTTCAAAGGTCCCCGTGCTGTGGTTTACATGGTAGGCATAGATAGCGGCGATGGCATCGATGTCCGATGCCATCGCCGGCCTGATCACAGCGGGCATTCTCTTCTGCTCCTCGACGCCTCAGTGGACATGCGGATACATGCCGGGAATCTTCAGGTTGATCCGGTAAATGCTGGAGCTGGCTGCGATATAAAGCGTCTTGTGATCGGCTCCGCCCCAGGCCACATTGCCCACTCTTTCCGGAATGTCGAGCGTGCCCAGATGCTTGCCCTCAGGAGAAAAGATCCAAACCCCTGCTGGACCCGCGCTATACAGATTTCCTTGCTGGTCTACCTTCATTCCGTCGGGGGCGCCGACCCGCGAATCGGAGGTGGCATCGAAAAAGACTTTGGCGTCCGTCAGCGTCCCATCCGTCTTAACGGTGTAACGCATCCAAAGTTTTTTGGGCTCCGAGTTGTTGACATAGAGATATTTCTCATTAGGAGAGAAAACAATTCCGTTGGGGCGGGTTAGATCCTTGACCAGCAACTGTAACTGCCCGCGGTCCGGGGCGGTGCCGGGCTTGTGCGTCAATGCGCCGGGTAACCGGTAAACACCACTAAAGGAAAGTTCCTTGGTCGGGTCACTGTCCTGTTTAGGGAGTCCGTAAGGCGGGTCGGTAAAGTAGAGTGTTCCATCTGACTTGTAGACCAGGTCGTTCGGGCTGTTCAACCGCTTGCCCTGATACCTGTCGGCAAGAAGTGTGGCTGGCGCCTTCGGATCGACCTGCTCCAATCTCCAAACGTCGCGTTGCGCATGACCTGCCACCGTGAGCCGTCCGCGGCTGTCTAACGTCATCCCGTTGGAGCCAGGCTCCGGCCCCGTATACGGCGCAGATTCCTTCCAGCCGCTGGGTTGCATGAAAATACTGACCCCGGACCCGGGCGTCCACTTGCGAATGCTGTTGCTGGGAATTTCGGCGAACAGTAGATGGCCGGAAGGGATCCAGACCGGTCCCTCTGTCCATTTGAATCCTTCACCCGTGGCTACTCGTTCGAGAACAGGCTTGCCAGGAACGATGAGGTCCAGGCCCGGATCCAGGCGCTCCACCTTGATAGGAGCCGGCTGTTCCCCAGCGGAGCCGGCTGCCGCACTGACCGACGATGTAATCATTGCCCCACCACCCGTAATCGTAATCGCGCCCAAAAACAATCCCCGCAATACGCTTTCTCGGATCACTCATCTTCTCCCTTCAAAAACAGAGGGATCATACCACCCATCGGCCGGCTTGCTCGACTGGACCTAATTTCATTGAAGACTGTTCGCCCTTGCCGGCATCCATGCCAACAGTGACCCAACCGACGGCTGCAGTTCCCAAGTCTCACCTCGTTCCGCCTTGTGTTGAGGTGGGAGCAACGTCTTCCGGGACCCCCTGTGCGCAGTCTGACCGCAAGTGGATTCTCATCGCAATCGTCCTCGGTTCGTCGCTGGCATTCATGGACGGAACGGTCGTCAACGTAGCCCTCCCGACGCTGCAGTCCAAGTTCCGCGCGACTGCAGCCGGCATCCAGTGGGTGGTGCAAGGCTATGCTTTGTTCGCGGCGGCGCTGTTGTTGCTCGGGGGCGCCATCGGCGATCATTACGGCCGCCGACGGACCTTCCTGTGCGGCGTGGCACTGTTTGCCCTGGCCTCGGCGGGGTGCGCTGTTTCTCAGTCGTTGGGCCAGCTCATCAGTGCTCGTGCCATCCAGGGAATAGGCGCCGCTTTGCTCGTACCCCAGGGGCTTTCCATCCTGTCGATGGCTTTCCCCGAACAGGACCGGGCTCGTGCGATCGGGACTTGGTCGGCCTGGACCACCGTCTTTGGCGCTCTGGGACCGGTGGCTGGTGGATGGTTAATGCAGGCTTGGTCCTGGCGATTGATCTTTCTTCTCAATCTGCCCCTCGTCGTGCTGATCTTTTTGCTGGCGCCCCGGATACCGGAGAGCCGCGCGATGGGCAACGGCCCGGCCCGGCCGCCCGACCGGCTCGGCGCCACACTGGCCACCCTCGGGTTCGCGGCCATCATCTACGGTCTTTCCTTCGCCCCACAACTAGGTTGGCGCGACCGCATGGTCAGTGCTCCTCTGTTGGCTGGCCTGGTTTTGTTGGCCCTGTTCGTGGGCTCCCAAAACCGGCCCAATGCCATGATGCCCTTGACGCTGTTCCGCATTCCGCGCTTCCTGGCGCCGAACCTGCTTACCTTTCTCTTGTATGGCGCCCTGGGAGGGGCGCTCTACGTGATCCCCTTCTACATGATTCAGGTGCGGCACTACGCTCCGGCAGCGGCCGGCGCTGTTTTTGTGCCGCTGATCCTGCTGATGTTCCTGTTCTCCGCACGGGTCGGGGCGCTGGTTCCCAGGATCGGCGAACGCCTGCTGATGTGCGCTGGAGCGGCCCTCGCTGGTACTGGCTTTGCCGCCTTCGCCTGGCTCGCCCCCCTGCACGGATACGCCCTATCCGTGCTGCCCCCGGTCTTGCTGCTTGGCTGCGGGATGACTCTGTGCGTTGCGCCGCTCACCAACGCTGTTATGTCGTCCGTACCGCCCACCCAAACCGGCATTGCTTCCGCTGTGAACAATGCCATCTCCCGCCTCGCCGCGCTCCTGGCTGTCTCCTTGCTCGCATTGGTGCTGACGCACAGATTTGTAGCCACCCTCAGTACCCAGCTTGCGCATTCCAACTTGCCGGTCAACGCTCAGCAACAGATGTGGGCCAACCGGGCCCGCTTGCATGACATTCCGCTCTCACCAGGTCTTACGCCAGGGCAGCATGAGCAGGCGGCTCGGCTGCTCGACCAGGCATTTCTAGCCGGATTTCGTTCCGTCATGTGGGTTTGCGCGTTCGGCGCCTGGGCGGGAGGAGTCGCTGTGTTGCTGCTGTTGCCCAGGTCTGAATCACTTTGATCCTGCGGTAAACCGATGGGTTAAGGCTTCCGTCTATGGGGGCGAGAAGGGTCAGAACCCTCTCATCCGCCAAGGAGGAAGTATGAAGCGTTCGCTCGCGCTTATTGCGGTTCTTGGGCTAGTAACGATGATGACCCAGGCGCAAACCACCCCAACGCACACCCCGCCGTCTCCTGCAGCGATGGCCCAGCACCAGGTCCAGAGGTACACCACGCTGCTCACCCTTACCCCAGCTCAGGTGGAGCAAGCGACCACTTTCTTCACCGCGGAAGCCACAGCGCATCAGAATGCAAGGGCCAGCGAACATACGGCTCACCAGGCCCTGGAAGCAGCGATCAAAGCCAACGATTCGGCCACGATCCAGTCGACCTCTGCCACGCTGGGCCAAATGAGCGGCGAGATGATGGCCGCGCACGCCGCTGCCCAGGCGCAGTTCTACGCCATTCTCACCGCCGAACAGAAAACCAAATTTGACCAGTTGGAACAGGAACACGTGATGGGCGGTGGGTTTCATGGCCCACCGATGCGATAACGTAAACTGCAGCCAGGGATAGCGCGTCTATGGAAGCATTGGAGCAGTTCAACTACCCCGGAGAGCTTTCACCCCTGCGAGACCGGATGATTGCAGAGCTTGAGGATGTCAACACGCTCTGCGCCACCTACCGGTCTCGCATCTATCGCTATGCTCTGCTTTCTCTGAAGGATCCCGATCTCGCCGAAACGGTGACCCAGGATTGTTTCCTGAAAGCCTTCAAGGCACGCAAGGATTTCCGCGGAGACTGCAGCATAGCGACCTGGCTGACGCGGATCGCGACCAATCTCATTCGCGACTGCACTCGCTCGCGCAAGTTTCAATTCTGGAAAACCGCTGGCTCTACCGCTCTCGAAGCAGGAGACATTGCCGACCGCCTTCGTTCTCCAGGGATTTCTCCGGAAAACTCCCTGGTGGTGAGGGAGGAGTTGGTGAAGGTCTGGGATGCCGTCGACGCTCTCCCCGACAAGCAGCGCAGCGTCTTTGTGCTGCGTTTTGTGGAAGAAATGGAGCTGCCTGAGATCGCAACCGCCATGGGACTGCATGTAGGGACGATTAAGAGCCACCTGCACCGCGGACTAGCCGCAGTGCGCAAGGCAATGGAGAAAACCCGATGAACACCAACCATCTATCAGCCTGGGAGCAGGAGGAGTACATACTCGATGAGAGAACGCCGCAGATGCTGCGCCATCTGACGGAATGTGCCGAGTGCCGCGCTGCGGTGGCCCGTCTGGAAGATGGCCTCGGCGTTTACCGCAAGGCGGCGGTGCAATGGAGCGCCGAATCGCTTGCCTCTCGGCCGCAGCAAGTTATCACCGCCAGAAAGCAGCCCGTCGTTTCCCTGCGCTGGGCGATGGCAGCGGTCATTCCCCTTGTGCTGTTGTTGATCGCGCTGCTTCCGTTCCGCACGTCGAACCCACGGCCAGTTCAACAGACGGCGCAAATCCGCGACGATTCGCGAGACGATGCGCTCCTGGATCAGGTTGATGAGCAGATATCGGCAGCCGTGCCCTCGTCCATGGAGTCACTCACTCATCTGGTTTCGACCCGCGACAGCGCTGCGGCCAAAGGAAGCAAGCACCTTGTTCAGAGCAACTAGCGCGTGGATCTCGATCCCGCTGGGCCTGGCCCTGGCGTCCGGCGTGGCTCTATGCCAAAACGGGCCACCGCCCGGCGCTCCAGCGGACGGAATGGGCCCGCCTCCCATGGAGGGCGGCCGTCCCCCCATGGAGCGCGCCTTCCACCTTGGACCGCACGGACGCTGGTGGAACAATCCTGAATTAGTTCAGAAGTTGGGGCTTACCCCGGATCAGCAAAAGAAAATGGAAGCCATCTTTGAGCAAAGCCGCCCCAGCTTGATGGATCTACTCTCCGGCGTACGCAAAGAGGAGATGGCGATGGAGCCCCTGCTGGCCGCCGATCAACCGGACGAGGGAAAGATCCTGGCGCAAATCGATCGCGTGGCCCAGGCCCGCGCAGAACTCGAAAAGGCTAACGCCCGTATGCTCCTTGGTCTGCGCAGAGTGCTTACGCCCGATCAGTGGAAGACCCTCCGGGCAGAGGAGCCCCACATGCACTTTCCGCGGTTTAACCAAGGGCCGCGAAACGATTCTGGACAGCCTCCTCCGCAGTGAGGCTGTTTCCCACCGCGCGCGTCAGCAAGGCATCTCCGTTACGCCGCCCCAACTTGTATTTGGCGCATACCGTTCTGACCAGCGCTTCGATCCGTTTCCGATAGGCAGTCGAAACGAACGCATTACTGTCAAAACGCTGCCGGTACATGGGTTCAAGCGCCGGAAAATGCTCGCGTACAAAAGCCAGATAGATTTCCTTTGAGCACGGCTTGAGAAACAGCGGTTGGGCGGAAAGGAAGCTGGCGTCGGCGGCCTTGGCCCTTTTTGCCATGGTGTCCAGTGCCTTGCCGGTATCCGTAAGGCCAGGAAGCAGCGGCGAGCACAAAATGCCCGTTCGCAGGCCTGCTTGCCGGAGCCGGGCAACCGTCTGCAACCGCAGATCGGGCCGTGGCGCCCGCGGTTCCAGCTTTCTCGCCAGGGATATGTTGGTGGTAGTAATCGTCAGATGTAGCACCAACGTGTTGCGCTCGGCGATCTGCTGCAGCAACGGAATGTCCCGTTCGATGAGGGTCGATTTGGTGACCACCCCAATGCGCAGCCCGCTACGCCTGGCCAGAACTTCCAGCAGTGACTGAGTCACCCTGGCGTGGCGTTCGACTGGCTGATAGGGGTCGGTGGCTGTGCCCAGGGCGATCTCTTCTCCCGGGCGAACCTGTTTCAGTTCCTGTTCCAGGAGCCACGCCGCGTTCTGCTTGATGAAAATCTTTCGCTCGAAGTCTTCCGGTTGGAGCTCCATGAACTCGTGGGTGTAGCGGGCGTAGCAATAGCGGCAAGCGAACTCGCATCCGCGGTAAGGATTGATGCTCCAGGCGAAACTCAGCCCGCGCCGCGAAACACTCCGGTTCAGAATCGAACGAACGCCAAGCGAGCGCACTTCCATCTGATGTCCCTCGCCGGCCGGGGCCGCGACGGCGGCCAAACGAGCAATCCCGGTCAAGGGGGATTTGGTGCCCTGTGGGGGAAAGCGAGAAAGGATAGGAAAAAGCTCCAGATTTTCAGCTGCCGCGATCTTCGCCATTTGTTCGCCTCTGTTACTCAGCGTACTCCTGGCGCTAGGGGAGGTCAACAGCGCTTGGTGGACCCTTGCAGCGCTCTCCTTAGGTGGGTGAGTTTCTGGTCGGCCACCCCAACGCGAAAACGGCCGTCGTTTAGCAATTACTCGGAAGCACCGCCCTCCGCTTTGTCATCTCGACCGGAGCGCAGCCGGATTTCCTGCTTCCCGCTGCTACCGGCGTCCACGTGTTCGGCTCTTCGTAAAGGGAGCCGCATACAGATCATCAAAGCCAGGGGGTTTTGCAGGAAATCTCTGTGTGGATGCTTTTTCCTGGAAATGTTTTTCTTTCAGCGCGAAGAGTAGTGGAGGGACCTGCGGTTCTTTCGCCTGGAGCATTTCAGCCACAAAGAAAGTGGCAGATGACAATTTTAGTTTTCTTTGTCGTCGGGACGCGGAGCGCGGACGGCGTAGTCGGCTCCTGGTTGAGTCACAGGGTTACGCACCTCTCCCAGTCGCGCTGTCACCGGTCCGTCATGCACGCGGCGGCGGAGTCCCAGCAACGTCTCCTGCTTGTCGCGCGCATATTCCGCCGCTAACCGGGTCAAGGCGTGAGTCACGATGTCGCTGTGATGCAGGTTCTGCATCTCCGGGTCGCGGCGGAAGTTCAGCCACAACCGATGCACCAGCTCCACATCATCGGCCTGTAGTGACGGTGCGTGCGGTCCAATGTGGAACGACTCCGCCTCGCCATTCGGGGAGACCACGTAGAAAGTAATCTGTTTCTTCGGCTCCGGCAGCGCTTCCCACGCTTGCCCGACACGGTAGGCCTGCTCATGGGCTGTCATCTTGCTCGACAGTCCCGAAACGACCGCCGCTGCTTCCAGCGAGTTAGCCGTCTGTACCAGCGCCGCAAAAATGTCTCCCGCGGGAACCACGAGCAGCGAAATGTGCTTGCCAAAGCTCTCAGCCACGGAAACTGCCTTGGTAAACAGCATCTGCTCGTATTCGCTAAACAGCTGGTCTGAGGTATACAGCAGCTCCGGTCCGCCTGCGCCGACCATGCGCGCTGTCAACACCACGACATCCTGGTCACCCGTATTGGTGCGCGCCAGCGTCCACTTCAGGGCGAAGGGATTGTTGGCGTCGCGCATCGTGACCACCACGCATCCCGGGTTGATCTGCAACACCTCGCGCCCTACCGCATCCTCATGCTCCAGCTGAAAGTGCTCTTTCATCTGCAGTTCGGTGGTGGTTCTCCTGCGCCGGTTGTCGCGTTCGGAGATGGTGAAAATGACAAAGAACGTAGCTGCGAACAAGATCCCGCTGACGGTAGCGACTGACTTGGTGAAAAGGTTTACCAGCGCAGTGGTCAGCAAAACCAGGAAGACTGAGATCAACCCGATCGGTACTTCGCGCGTGCCGATTCGCAGGTTCGGCGGAACCTTCCAACCGCGTTCCCCTTTGTACTTCCAGCGCAGCACCAGCATGGCGAGGCTATTAAAAGTAAAGCTCCAGATCACTCCAAACGCATACGCTTCGCCCAGGGCGATCACATTGCCCCGGCTGGCGACAATGGTGAACAGCTGCATGATGGCTACCAGGTTCACGATCCGGTAGCTGGTGCCGAATTTGCGATGCGGCCGGCGGAACCAATCTGTGAGCACTCCATCTTCGGCAATGCGCATGAGCACGCCCGTAGAGCCGATGATCGAAGTGTTGATTGCGCCGGAAAGAATGAGAAACCCGACCAAAACCACAAACACCCGGAAAATGATCCGCAACACCTGCGGGCCAACCATATACATGGCCATCCCGGCGATCAGGTTGTCGCGATAAACCGGCACCCGCACGGAGTCGGGAATGAGCATGACGGCAAGCAGGGAACCGACGCCGGTAAAAAGAAAGCTGTAGATCGCGATGACGATCGCCGCGCGCTTCAGGTTCTTGAGTTTGGGATGTTCGATCTCCCGGTTAACCTGGGCCAGAGTCTCTTCGCCGCTCATGGCCAGAACGGAGTGTCCGAACGCCATGATGATGCCGAACAAGCCCAGCGTCGCGGGCAAACTGGTGTACCTTAAAAACCCGAGGGCATCGTTACTGAAGTGCAGTGTCGATGGTGTAGGCCAGGGCGGCAGCTTAGCGCCTAGATGAAAGGCCGAATAAATTCCCCAGGTCAACAGAATCACCACCATCACGGTGGTGATCTTCATCACTTCGAGCGCCTTGTCGCTCGACTCCTCGATCCCTTTCAGGTTCTGCCACCAGTAGTACACGGTGACGATTGCCGCAAACGCAGCGGCGGTCAAGTCCATCGGCAGCTGAGGCGGCATATGGTGGGCGCTGAGCATAGCGCCCGGCAGCCAGCTATGCGCGGCGGCCACGGTCATTAATTCATTCAGCAGGCTGGTGATGTACTGTCCGGCGGAAACGCCGGAGATCGGGCCGGTGAGAATGTAGTCGAACATGAGCGCAGAAACGCTCAACTTGGCGAACGTGCCGCCCAGAGCCTCCTTCACCACCCGGTACACGCCACCACGAGTGAACATGGAGCAGCTCTCCACGTACACCGCGCGCACCGCAAAGGAGAACAGCATGACCCCTAAAATGAACCAGGGAGCAGACTTGCCTACGGCTTCTTCCGCAATGCCGCCGGCGTAGAAAGCCGACGAACCAAGATCGTTCAGCACCACCGCAGCCGCGCGCCAGAACGAGATAAACGTGAGCATCACCGAGGAGGCGACGACCAGTTTTACCCGGTTGGAGGGGATAGAAGGTGCATTTGCTGTTCGCTCGGAAGCCATTCGATAAGGGCCACGGTCTCAACGCCGCAAACGGGGAGTGTCGCGGTCTGGTACGCAGCCAGAACTGAGTCTATGTTGCTTGCCGCCTAGCGTCAACGACGGATAAACGCTTCACTCGCCCACCAGCAACTGAAGATCTTCGACGAAACTAATCGCAACCACCACTGCCGATCCTGCGATACCCAGGAAGAACATTACCTCAAACAGACGCATGAAAAAGATAGCGATCAGCATAGGTAATCGATTGTATCCCTTTCCTCGTCTGACCGGTGCAAGACTCTCATCCCACAAGGGATGGAGCATAGGGATGGTAGACTCTCGCCAATATGGCAAGACTGGTTCGGCAACCCTGGCTGCTCGGCATTTTTTCTGCCGCGCTGTTGATGCTGCCTTTTTCGATCATCGGCCCCGTGCCTTTCTGGCGGACGTTCCTTTCCTGGGTAGCATTTGTTCCCCTTTTCTACGGACTGTTGACGAGGGAGAATCTGAGCCATCCAAAGGCTTTGCTGCGCGGAACCCTGGCCGCGTATCTCATGGGCGTTCTCTGGTTTACGGGCAATTGCTATTGGATTTACCAGACCATGTTGTACTACGGCGGGCTGCCGCCGCTTGTTTCCGCCGGAATTCTAATCGCCTATAGCCTGGTGCTGGGGTTGTATTTTGCCGCGCTGGGCCTGCTGATCACTGTCGCAGCCAAGGCTTTTCGCAGTCCTGTTTCTGCTCTTTTAGCTGCCCCCTTTTTTTGGGTGGCGCTGGAACTGCTCTCGGCAAGGTTCACCAAAGTGCCGTGGGACTTGCTGGGCTATTCGCAAGTGGGCAATTTTCTATTGACGAGCATGGCTCCGTGGACCGGAGTGTATGGCATCACCTTCGTGCTGGTAGCCGGC
>Ga0209006_10007049_pt1 | contig 10159 bp, 9 predicted proteins | sample JacPin_JW_Ref_O2_FD_188567 | JGI IMG/M metagenome (GOLD analysis project Ga0209006, IMG submission 188567) | Forest soil microbial communities from Algoma, Ontario, Canada - Jack Pine, Ontario site 1_JW_Ref_O2 (SPAdes) (version 2) | ecosystem: Environmental > Terrestrial > Soil > Boreal... | reverse complement strand
GGGCAGGTTCACGAACTGATCGTTGGCGTCGCCGCCGTTCACGCTGAAGTTGTTGGCACGGTCGCGGCCGCCGTTGACCGATACGGAACCGGCGCTGTCGCTGCCATAGAACGTTCCGCCGCTCGAGCCTAACTGCGATTGCACACCCGGCTGCAATTGTAAAAACTGGTAACTATCGCGGGCATTCAGAGGGAGTTCGTTCACTGAACGGTTATTGACGACCGCCCCGAGCTGAGTGCTGCTGGTGTCGACGAGCGGCGCCTCGGAGGTGACATCGACAACTTCCTGGTTCTGGCCCACTTGCATCGTCATGTTCAGGGTGATGACCTGATTGATGTCGAGTGCGATGCTGTGGCGAACACTGTTCTTGAATCCGCTCAAGTCGAAGCTGATCGAGTAGGTTCCCACCACAAGATTGGGAAACACATAATCACCGCTGTCGTTACTGAGAGTGTCCTGGCTGACGGCGGTGGCATCGTTGACGGCCGTGACTTTCACTCCGGAGAGGACCGCACCCGTAGGATCGGAAATGCGTCCGAGAATACGGCCGCCAGTTCCTTGAGCCCGGAGCAGCATCGGGAGACACAGACACAAGACAAGAGCCACGCACACAGTTTCCACAAGCGCAGGGCGCGTGCACGGCTTCGACGAGCGGGGTCGCAGTGAGAGCATGGGGTCTCCAGACACCTTCGAGAGAGTTGTTTTTTGTTGGAACGCGATTGCTTGTATCCGGCCACAACCTTGCTATAATCCCGCAAGGTTAGAGAAGAGGGCTGGGAGCTGTCAAGGAGAAAAAAACTGCTCCGTCCCATAAGAATTTCTAATCAGGATTTCTAACCCCACCGTGCGAGTAATTAAAGACCGAGCATGGCAGAACCTTACTTGAAAATCGGGGACGTAGCGCGAAAGGTTGGAGTGTCGCCGTCGGTCATCCGCACGTGGGAGAGCCTCGGACTGACGCGACCACGGCGCACAGAAAGCAAGTACCGTCTGTACACCGCGGAAGACGTGAAGCTGCTGAAACGGGCGCGTTTTTTGCGCAAGGTGCGGGGGTTGAACGCGGCCGCCATTGTCCAATTGTTGAAGCGGGAAGGTAAGGTGCGTCCGGCAGCGAATGGCAGCGCCAGCGCTATCGGAGGACATCTGCGGCAATTGCGGTCGCGACGCGGGCTTTCGCTCGCGCAGGTGGCGAAAGCGGTGAGCATCTCGGTGGGATTTCTCAGCGCGTTGGAACGTTCACAAATGAGCGGGTCGGTAGGGACGCTGCGCAAACTCGCGCGCTTCTACAAAACCAATATTCTGGATTTTTTTGACGCCAACGGAACCAGCAGTCGCCGGGTTCGTCCTGCCGAAAGAAAAGTGCTCGAAGCAGGCGCGGGTGTGCGTATGGAATTGCTGGCTTGGGGCAACACCGTGATGGAGCCTCATCTGTTTCGCATTGCGCCGGAAGCGGGAAGCGGAGATCCCTACACCCACGAGGGAGAAGAGTTCATCTATGTGTTGCGCGGAGATCTGGAAATCACGGTGGAAGGCCATCAATACCGCCTGAAACCGGGTGACAGCTTTTATTTCGAGAGTGCGACGCCGCACCGGTGGAAAAATCCGGGCCGTAAAGAAACATGGGTGTTGTGGATCAACACTCCACCCACATTCTAACGACAGAACGATGGTTGGGTAGGGCATGGGCCGCTTTGTATCCGGGAGGAAAAATGAACGGGCACCGCTGGGTGCGTCTGTTGCCTTTGCTGGCAGCGGTTTTGTGTGTCGGATCCTGCTCTAAGAAGACGCCGTCCCTCAACCTTCTGGTTTGGGAAGGTTATGCGGATCCCTCGTTCATTCAAACGTTCGAGGAACAGAACCATTGCAAAGTATCGGCGTCGTACATGGGATCGAGCGACGAGTTGGTCGCCAAACTGCGTGGCGGCAGCGCCGGGAATTACGACGTGATCTCTCCGTCAAGCGATGTGGCAACCTCCATCGCTTCGGCCGGCTTGGCTGCGCCCCTCGATCTTTCGAAGATACCGAGTTACAGCCAACTTTCCCCTCAGCTCACTTCCCTGCCTCTAGTGCGCGCGAACAGCCAAGTGTACGGTGTGCCGTTCGTGTGGGGACCGGATCCAATCATTTACGACACCACCGTCTTTCCGCAGGCTCCGGATTCGTGGAATGTGATGTGGGACCCGAAATACAAAGGAAAGGTGTCGGTGTGGGACGATCTGTCGACCGTCTATATGGCAGCACAGGTTCTGGGATACGACAAGCCCGATCCGTCGCAGCTTTACAACTTGAGCGACGATCAACTGGAGACGGTCAGGAAAAAGCTGTTGGAGTTGAAGCCAAACATCCGCAAGATGTGGGCGACCGGCGGTGAATTGACGAACTTGTTTGAGAGTCACGAAGTCGTGATCGCGATGGGCTGGCCGCTCAATACGGCGGATCTAAGAAAAGCGAATTTCCCCGTGGGTGAGACCATTCCCAAGGAAAACACAACCGGGTGGATCGATCACTTGATGATCACCGCAGGCAGCGAGAATAAGGAACTGGCTCACAGATTTCTCGAGTACATGGTGGAGGCGAAGACGCAAAAACTGGTGACTGACAAGACCCACTATGTTCCTGCGAATCCGCAAGCGGCGCAGTTCATGACCACGGACGAGGTGAAGACGCTCCATCTGGACGACGTGGAGAAATACCAGAAGCGGCTGTATTTCTGGCAGAACGTGCCGCGGCGCGCCAAATACACCGAGGTTTGGAACGACGTAAAGGCTGCACAGTAGCGGACCCAGGATTCCTTACAGATTCAGGATTCGAACAGAAAACCATCCATGGCATCCCCGATCACTCCTGCCATCCCGTCAACGGCGAGCGCGCACCCAACCGCGAAAACCGTACTGCTCAGCATCCGGAATGTGGCCAAGACTTTCGGTCGCAACGTCGTGCTGCGCAACGTTTCCCTGGAGATCGCGGAGGGAGAATTCCTGACCATCCTCGGCGAAAGTGGCTCGGGAAAAACGACGCTGCTGCGCGTTATTGCTGGCTTCGAGACCGCCACTTCCGGCGAGCTTTGGATGGGGGCGGAGCGACTGGATCACCAGCCTCCCTACCGCCGGCGCGTCAATACCGTGTTTCAATCCTATGCGCTGTTCCCGCATCTGACCGTCGAGCAAAACGTCGCCTATGGATTGCGTGTGGCGAAGCGGCCTGCGTCCGAGATCACCGAGCGAGTCGCAGAAGCGCTGGACAAGGTAAAGATGACGGCGCACGCGAAAGCCAAGCCATCGAAGATCAGCGGCGGCCAGCAGCAACGAGTCGCGTTAGCTCGCGCGCTGATCAATCGCCCTCGATTGCTTTTGCTCGACGAGCCCCTATCAGCGCTCGATGCGAACTTGCGGCGTCAGATGCAGGTGGAACTGAAATCTCTGCAGCGCGAGGTAGGCATCGCGTTCGTGTTCGTGACGCACGACCAGGAAGAAGCCATGGTCATGTCCGACCGGATTGCATTGCTGCGGTCGGGCGAACTGGAACAGGTGGCCGCGCCCCGCGAGATTTACAGCCGTCCCGCCACGGCCTATGTGGCGCAGTTCATCGGACACACAAATTTATTGAAGGGCGAAGTAAAGGATGGAGTGGCGCGATGCGCGATGCTGGCGTGGCCGGTTTCGCTTCCTGATGGGCCCGCACTTTTTTCGTTGCGACCGGAACATGTTCGCCTGCGCGAGGACGGAGCTAAAACAGAAAGTGATCGGGGCGCAACGGTGCACACCCGGGGGCGAGTTCTGCATCGTGCGTTTCACGGGGCCACGGAATTGATTCGCGCGGAGTGCGCTGACGGACTTGTCCTGGTCCTACGCACGGCAAGCGGAGGCGAGGGAAAGAACGAATTTGAGATTGAGTTCTCGCCCGCCGATGCGGTTCCAGTGCGCGAGTCCGCGGAAAGGAACTGATGTTCTCCCGCGCTTATAAAACCGCTGTGACGGTGCCACCTCTGGTCTGGGTCACGGTGTTCCTGCTGACGCCGTACCTGCTGATGTTCTGCTATAGCTTCTGGTCCGTCTCGCCGGCGCAGGCCATCGTGCATTCGTGGAATCTCGACAACTATAAGGAGTTGTTGCAGAAGACGGTGTACTGGCAGACGCTGCTGCGCTCGATGTGGATCGCGGCTCGCGTGATGCTGCTTTCTCTGCTGCTGGGATATCCGCTTGCATACTTCGTGTCGTTCTATGCAGGAAAGAGAAAAGATCTGCTGTACCAGATGGTGATCATCCCCCTGTGGGTCAGTTATCTGGTGCGAGCGTATGCGTGGAAGACGATTCTCGGCTCAGATGGCGTGCTGAACACACTCTTGCAATATGCGCATCTGACGAGACGTCCGCTCGACTTTTTGCTCTACAGCCCTTTTGCGGTCGTGCTGACACTCACGCACATCTATACGCCTTTCACGTTCCTACCGATTTATGCGGCGCTCGAGCATATCCCCCGCAACCTGGTAGAAGCCTCTCACGACCTGGGCGCGACGCCGGCGCAAACTTTCTGGAAGGTTATTTTCCCGCTGTCGATTCCCGGCGTTGTGGCCGGAGCGACGTTCGCCTTCGTCTTGAGCTTGGGCGACTTTCTTGCACCCCTGCTGCTGGGAGGCCCAAGTGGCATCATGATTTCGAACATCGTGGTCAGCTTGTTCGGCGCGGCTTACAACTGGCCACTGGGCGCGGCAATTTCACTGGGCATGCTGGTGATCGTGGTGAGCCTCCTGTTTCTTTCCGAGCATCTGGAAAAGAAATGGAGTTTCTCGTGACTGCCGGCCCGATGTCCAACATTCCCCGTTCGCGCTGGCTGCTCGCACATGCTGCGGCGGTATTTGCATTTCTATATCTACCGATTGCGATCCTTATTCTTTACTCGTTCAACGGACAAGGCGTCGGCGGATTTCCGCCGCACCACCTTACGTTTGACTGGTATCGCATCTTGTTCGCCGATGAGCCGATCTGGGATTCGGTGCTGAACAGCCTGCAGGTGGCGTTTGCAGCTATGGCGATTTCGTTGACGTTCGGAGTTCCGGCCGCGCTGGCGCTCGAGCGCGCACAGTTTCCCGGCAAGGCATTTTTTCGGAGACTGGTGCTGCTCCCCTTAATCCTGCCCGGCATTATCACTGGCCTGTCGCTGCTCATGCTGTTCAATGTGATGGGGGGGAAGCTCAGCCTGATGACGATTGTGCTGGGACACGGGACGGCTTTAATCTCGGTGGCAACCACAGAGGTTTTTGCGGGCCTGCAAAAGCTTGATCGCGCGCAAGAAGAAGCCTCACTCGATCTGGGAGCGAACTACTGGCAAACGTTCTGGCGCATCACGGTGCCGAACCTGAAGCTCCCGATCATCGGCGCAGCGCTGCTCATCTTTACGCTCTCCATGGACGAAATCGCAGTCAGCTTCTTCCTCATCGGCCGCGACAACACGCTGCCGCTAGAGATCTGGGGACGGCTGCGCCGGGGTATCACTCCCGAGATCAATGCCGTGTCGACCATCATCTTTGTGTTTTCGCTGGTGACGATTGTCGTCTGGTACCGATTGCGCGTGCGTGCCGAAGGTAGTGCAGAAGTGGGGTCCGAGCTGATCCCGGGTTCGGCAACGGCCGACAAGTAAAACCGACCCACAAATTCGCAAACTTTAGAGTTCCGAAACTTGTCTCCCCGCAGCGTCTTTCGTGGTGATTTCATCCCTAGCATAGTAAAGTGGTAGTAGACAGTATTCTGGGAAGGATCCTTTTGAGTTCAAGCATTCGCAACATCGCCATCATCGCGCACGTCGACCACGGCAAGACCACGCTGGTGGACGCCATGCTGCAACAAAGCGGCACCTTTCGCTCCAACGAACACCACGTCGAACGGGTCATGGACTCGAACGAACTGGAGCGGGAGCGCGGCATCACGATCCTGGCCAAGAACACCGCGATCTTCTATCACGACGTGAAAATCAACATCGTGGATACGCCCGGCCACAGCGACTTCGGCGGCGAGGTCGAGCGCGCGCTGAAGATGGTCGACGGCGTCATGCTGCTGGTCGATGCCAGCGAGGGTCCTCTGCCCCAGACGCGCTATGTTCTGAGCAAAGCGCTGGAAGCCAAGCTGCCACCGATTGTCGTGATCAACAAGATTGATCGCGCCGACGCGCGCCCGCAGGAAGTGCTCAACGAGATCTACGATTTGTTTATCGATCTGGACGCCAAGGAAGATCAGATCGATTTCCCGGTGCTCTATACCAACGCCAAAACTGGCACGGCTACAACCGACATCAAGGGCGGTGGCGAAGACCTCCGTCCGCTGTTCGATGCCATTTTGAAGACGATTCCCCATCCCCAAGGGGATGCGTCGGGCCCGCTGCAGATCCTGGTGGCGAACCTCGACTATAGCGAATATCTGGGACGACTGGCGATCGCGCGTGTCTTTAGCGGAAAGATGCATACCGGCGAGGAAGTTGCGATTGCCAAGCTTGATGGAACGCTGCACAAAACCAAGATCACGAAACTGTTTTCATTTTCCGGCCTCAAGCGGACCGACATCACTGAAACGGAATTAGGCGACATCATCGCGGTCGCGGGCGTCGAAGGGATCACGATCGGTGAGACCATCACCGAAGTCGACAATCCTGCGCCCCTGCCTCACATCGCAATCGATGAACCCACAATTGCGATGCTGTTTACGGTCAACACTTCGCCGTTCGCCGGCAAGGACGGAACCTACGTCACGTCGCGCAATCTGCGCGAACGGCTGGAAAAGGAACTGCTCACCAACGTTTCTTTGCGGGTCGAAGATACCGGCACTACGGATTCCTTCAAGGTGCTGGGACGGGGGGAACTGCAACTTTCGATCCTGATCGAGATGATGCGTCGCGAGGGTTACGAACTCATGGTGGGAAAGCCTGAGATCGTTACCAAGCGCATCGACGGCAAATTGATGGAACCGGTCGAGCATCTGACGGTGGATGTGCCTGAGGATTTCGTGGGCGTGGTGATGGAGCAACTGGGATCGCGCAAGGGCGAAGTCACGAACATGCACAATCACGGCTATGGACGCGTGCGAATCGAGTTCCGTGTGCCCAGCCGGGGATTGATCGGGTTGCGCAGCCAGTTGCTCACCGATACGCGCGGAACGATTGTCATGAACGCGCTGTTCGACGGATACACCGAATGGCAAGGCGACATTCCCCACCGGCTCACTGGCGCACTGATCGCCGATCGCGGTGGCGTCTCCACGGCGTACGCGCTGTGGGGACTGCAGGAGCGAGGAGAACTCTTCTTGGGGCCGGGCGTGGAACTCTACGAAGGAATGATCATCGGGGAAAACGCCAAGGACACGGATCTCGACGTGAACGCCGTGCGGGAAAAGAAGCTGACAAATATGCGAGCGTCGACTGCGGACGAAGCGATTCGGCTGGTTCCGTTCCGTCCGTTGAATCTGGAGCAGGCCATCGAATTCATCGCCGACGATGAGTTCGTCGAAATCACGCCGAAGTCGCTTCGGCTGCGCAAGAAGACTCTGCAATCCAATCGCCGGAAGAAAAGCTCATACGCAACTGTCGAAGAGTCGTGAAGCACAACCCCAATTTCGAAAAGAACAAAAACAAAGCGTCGTTGCGCATGTTCCTGGTTCCGTGCAGTTGCGGAACAACCTTCGCCGTAGCAGAAAACTACGACCACCAAGGTACGGCTTGGGGCCGTTATCTGATCTGTCCCGGCTGCGGGAAGCGCCACGATCCGAAAAACCGGTTGCTGCAGATGGGATTCCACGCTGAAGGATACTGGAAAGTGGACGAGTGCTAGCCTTTCCGCGATCGGTCCAAGCTATTCATTTTAAAATCAATTTAACCAGCTGGTCTAGGAAAACCTGCTATACTGCTCGGCGCATTCGACTGTTCGCTAGCTGCGGTCCCGATTTTCAGGAAAGGTCCTCCCGACCTGCCAAGTCCGCCGAATTGCTTGCACTTCGACAGCTCAATGCAGAGGCAGACGCGTGAAGAATATTTTTGTTGGAAATTTGAGCTTCAACACGAACGAAGACGAACTGCGGCAGATCTTTGAACCTTTCGGGCAAGTGGACCGCGTAAGCATCATGACGGACCGCGACACCGGGCGCTCCCGTGGCTTCGGATTCGTTGAGATGGCCAGCAACGAAGACGGCGAGAAGGCGATCACGGCTCTGAATGGATCCTCGGTCGGTGGACGCACCATCAACGTCAATGAGGCGCGACCCAAAACCGAACGCGCTGGCGGTGGTGGTGGCGGCGGTGGCCGCGATCGCGGGGATCGTGGTGGCAGCCGTGGCGGTGGTGGCGGTGGCGGTGGCGGGCGCGGGCGCGACCGCTGGTAGGAGAACTTTTTTTCGAAAATTGTGCGAACCGTGCCTGCGGTGCACTTGCTATGCAGACGCGAGCGATCGTGCTCGGCCCCTTTGTGCGTCTGCCTTCGCCTGCTTCGGTCCGGCAAACGGATAAGGCCGAGATTGAAGCTATTTCCCTCGCCAATGTGGACTGTAAGCATCCGTGGGCGACCGTAGCTCAGATGGATAGAGCGGTTGCCTCCGGAGCCTATGTTGAATGTCACACACATGGTGTGGTTCCCATTTCAACCGTAACAACTGCGTCATGTGTGAGCTGGAGCGATTTGCCCGCCTTTATTAGCCTCTCACACCGAAATTTGGCAACGTGTTGCAAGCACTCGGCGTGTGTTTGTAATGAACAATTTGCGATTTTGGCATCTGGGGCAACATGTTGCTGGCTAGGACGTGACCGGGGCAACCCCTCCGAGCTAACTTCCTGACGAGCGAAGTGTGACCACTCACAACCCAATTCATGTGTGTCCGCATCCACTTATAGTCTGAAGACTCATAACCATCTTCCACCTAGCGTCCGGCTCGTAACGTCGCCACAGCAAGGCAACCCGCAACTCGCCTTCGGACAAGCTGTTCGGAAGTTTCGCCTGAAGCGTCCCCTGTCCCAAGAGCGGCTCGCGGAACTCGCAGATATTCACCGTACATACACCGGTGATGTCGAACGGGGCACACGAAATATTAGCCTTGTGAACATGATTCGCATCGCCAAGGCATTGCAAGTTCCCCTTAGTCGGCTGCTTCAGGAAATGGAATGATAATCCGATTTTGGCGGCGACCCGGCCAAGTTCTCAATGTGTAATCTGGTTTCGTCAGTCTGAGTCAGAAAAGGCTCTCCTGAGAGCAAGGAGAGCCGTTATACAATTCCCGCAGTTTCGGACCTAATGCAGTGAATGGCGTATCCGCTCGACGATAGGCCGGAGGAATATGCGACGTGTAGCGGTTTGGATTTTTTTACTGGCGGTTGCTTGTTTGTTGGCGGTAGCCAACGATCAGCCCTTCCAAGTCGTTTCCTGGCCTGATTCCGGGCAGCTTGTTCTTCGTTTTACCTTTTCGAAGTTCAAGGACGTCGGACGTGGAATGGGGAGGGAGCGTACCTACATCAGTGACGTAGAGGCTCTCAACCTTTCAGACAAGACCATCACTGGTGCAAGTTTTTCGTTCTATGTGTTCGACAAAGGCAAGGCGAGAATCGGTGAGGGCTACATTAATCTAACGAACATCTCTGCTGGCGAAACGGTCAAGTTCCAAGTAACGATTGCCGCATCCGGTTCCCCGAACTCCGTAGCCGTACTAACATCAACCAGTGCGCCGCGCACGGTATCTATTACGGTAAACTCCGTTCCACAAGGGGCGGTTCTAACGGTGGATGGTAAATCAGCGGGGACCACCCCCAAACTTATAGACGTCGAAATCGGGAAACATATACTCGGGTTTGAGAAGGAGGGATTTAATTCTGGAAAATTCCCGCTCGAAATCACCTCCCACGATGCTTCCGGAGGAAGCGTAAGTTATGAACTCGGCAGTGCCGCACTCGACACGATCGAGTTGAGGGATGGGTCGGTTCTGACGGGAGATTTGGTTTCCGTTAGCCGAAGTTCGTCACGGCAGTGCGATAGTCTGCGAGTTTGAATGTCGGAAGCGCGACAAGTCTTGCCTTTGCAATCGCGGGTTCAGAAAAAGCGATGTAGTGTAGACCTACCCTCTTGAAGCCACCGACAGCTGATGACAAACTCGCTGGCAGATGTTTTTGCTGCCGCATCAACGGAGGAAGAACGGTA
>Ga0209006_10007048_pt1 | contig 10161 bp, 9 predicted proteins | sample JacPin_JW_Ref_O2_FD_188567 | JGI IMG/M metagenome (GOLD analysis project Ga0209006, IMG submission 188567) | Forest soil microbial communities from Algoma, Ontario, Canada - Jack Pine, Ontario site 1_JW_Ref_O2 (SPAdes) (version 2) | ecosystem: Environmental > Terrestrial > Soil > Boreal... | reverse complement strand
GCGCCTGCCGATTCTATACGCGCTAACATATCCGGAGCGGATCGTGTCGGATATGCGCTTCCCGGTCAGTAACTTGCGTCATCTGGACTTCAGCCCACCCGACCTGAAAAAATTTCCCTGCCTTCGTTTAGCGTACGAGGCGGTGGAGGCTGGTGGTGCCAAGACGGTAGCACTGAATGCTGCCGATGAGGTCGCCGTAGCCGCATTCCTGGAGGGGCGCATCCGGTTCGACGAAATTCCCAGGATTATCGAGGACGTGCTGACCGAAACCAGTTCCGGCAAGCTGGACTCGATTGCCCGAGTGCTTGAGGCCGATGCCGAGGCCCGCCGATATGCCCTGAAGCGGGTGGCCGAGGGGAAAAAAACTGAAGGGCCACGGGCAACATCTTTCGCATGATTTTGGAATCTAAACAGTTGGAGTGTACGTACCCCTTATATGTCTGATTTCCTGACCTCTCTCGTCGCGGTGGTAGCGGTTTTGGGCTTCATGATCCTGATCCACGAATTTGGCCATTATGCCGTGGCTAAGTGGCTGGGCGTACGGGTGGAGCAGTTTGCCATCGGATTCGGTAAGCGGCTGGTTGGATTTCGCCACGGCGAAACCGACTACCGGATCAATGCCATACCGCTCGGCGGGTACGTCAAGATGAGCGGCGAGAACCCGATGGATGAGCGCTCCGACGATCCGCGCGAGTTCATGAACCATTCGCGCTGGCACCGCTTCCTGATCGCGATTGCCGGGCCGACGATGAATATCATGCTAGCCATCGTTCTGCTCACAACAATTTTTATGATGCATTACGAATATCCGGCGGTATATGACGAGGCGCCGGTGATCGGGTGGGTGCAGAAGGATACGCCGGCGGCCAAGGCTGGATTTGAGATCGGCGACCGTATTACGCGGATCGACGATGTGCAGAATCCGACCTGGAAAGAGGTAGAACTCAAGCAAGCTCTGAATCCAGGACAGCCGCTACTGGTAGACATCTTGAGGAATGGCCAGACCATTGAGAAGACCGTAGTGCCCGAGGCCTCGGGCGTCGATGAGATTGGGTGGGCGGGCTGGGCGCCGAAAGAAGGCACCGTCACCATAACCGATCTCCAGCGGGATATGCCGGCGGAAAAGGCGGGATTGAAGGAGGGCGACCAGATCCTTACCCTCGACGGCAAACCGGTGCCGGCTCTGGCGGCAATGGTCGAAAGCCTGGAGGCCACGAAGGACAAGCCAATCACCCTCACCGTGCTGCGCAAGGGCGAGCAGAAAACATTTACCTTGCAGCCGGTCCTGGCCGACCAGCGCTACCGCATTGGCATTGGCAGCATGCAGATGAAGGTAAGGACGCTGCCCTTTGCGGAGGCGCTGCAGTTATCTCTCAAAGAAAACCGGCAGAACGCGCTGCTGATTCTGGAACTGGTCAAGAAAATGGCGCAGCGCAAAATGTCGATGCGCTCGATTGAAGGACCCATCCGCATTGGCCAGGCCGCGGGCGAGGCGGCCCGCAGCAAAGGCTGGACCCCTCTGATGGGTCTGACCGCAGCCATCAGCCTGAACCTGGGAATCTTTAACCTGCTGCCCATTCCAATCCTCGACGGCGGCGTGATCCTGTTCCTGCTGATCGAGGGCCTGATGCGTCGCGACATCAGCATCCACATTAAAGAACGGGTCTACCAGGCCGCATTCGTCTTCCTGGTGCTGTTCGCTGTGATGGTGATTTATAATGATCTGCTCAAGACAATTCCCGGGCTGGCGGGGCGGATGCCGTAGGGGCCGGACTCGGCACCCAGCCCGTCTTGGATGTATCCGTGGCCTTTGGGTGGCGCAGCGCTTTCCAGCGCTGCGATTCGGGGTATTCAAGATAATTGGCTTTAGCCTCCGAGGTGCCTATTGGTTCGCACTTGTAGAGAGCACTTCTGGCAAGTACCTCAGGGGCTGAGGCCCCAAAGGCCACCCAGAGTCTACCCTCCCCGCGTGATAAAATAGAACTTCCCTTATGGCGAATATTCAACGCAGGAAGACCGTTACGGCCCTGGTCGGAGGTGTGCGGGTTGGGTCGGATGCACCGGTTGTGGTGCAGTCCATGACCAACACCGACACCGCGGACATTCCCGGAACGGTACAGCAAGTGGCGGCGCTGGCCCGCGCCGGGTCGGAACTGGTGCGCGTCACGGTGAACAATGACGACGCGGCGGCGGCTGTGCCCTACATTGTCGAGCAGCTCGACAAGCAGGGCGTACGGGTACCGATCATCGGCGACTTTCACTACAACGGGCACGTTCTGCTCACCAAGTATCCTGAGTGCGCTCGCGATCTGGCGAAGTACCGCATCAATCCGGGCAACGCCAGCATCGGCAAGAGTGGCGACTCGAATTTCCGCACGATGATTGAAGTGGCGGTGAAGTATCAAAAACCGGTGCGCATTGGCGTGAACTGGGGATCGCTCGATTCGGTATTGCTCACGAAAATGATGGACGAGAATTCGCGCCTCGCCGAGCCGAAAGACGCGCGCGAAGTGACCATGGAAGCGATGGTGGTGAGCGCGCTGAATTCGGCGCAACTGGCCGAGCAGTTTGGGCTGCGCCCCGACCAGATCATTCTGAGTGCGAAAGTAAGCGGTGTGCAGGACTTGATTGACGTCTACCGCGCGCTGGCGGTGAGATGCAGCTATCCTCTGCATCTTGGTCTGACCGAAGCGGGCATGGGGGCGAAGGGCGTGGTTGCCTCGAGCGCGGCCATGGGCGTGGTTCTTCAGGAAGGTATTGGAGACACGATTCGGGTTTCGCTGACTCCGGCGCCGAACGGCGACCGCACCGAGGAAGTCCGCGTGGCCCAGCAGATTTTGCAATCCATGGGCATTCGCAGCTTCACGCCGCAGGTCACCGCCTGCCCCGGCTGCGGTCGCACCACCAGCACTTTCTTCCAGGAGATGGCGGAGCAGATCCAGACTTACCTGCGCGAGCAGATGCCGACCTGGAAAGGACAATACGTTGGCGTGGAAGAGATGAAGCTCGCCGTGATGGGATGCGTGGTCAACGGCCCCGGCGAATCGAAGCACGCGAATATCGGTATCTCGCTGCCGGGAACATTTGAAGAGCCCAAGGCTCCGGTTTACGTGGACGGGCGACTCTTCACCACCCTGAAGGGCGACCGCATCGTTGCGGAATTTATTACAATTCTCGACGAGTACGTCGATTCGCACTATGCGGCACGCGAAGCGGTGAAAGAAGGCGTAGCCGTCTCTAGCTAACTACCGCTCAGTTCTGCCTGACCCGAGATGACCATGAACTCACAGCCTTCCACACCCGATGTTGTCGCTCTGCGGCCCTTCGTCCCGGCGAAGGATTTTGAAAAGAGCTTGCAATTCTATGTTGATCTGGGCTTCTCTGCCCACCGGCTTGGCGACTCCCTGGCCTCGATGGAACTCGGCTCGTTCGGTTTCCTGCTTCAGAAATTTGATGTTAAGGGCTTTGCCGGCAATTTCATGATGCAGATGATGGTGAATGATGTTGCAGGCTGGTGGAAACGCATCGAAAGCCTCGATCTCCCAGGAAAGTATGGCGTAAAACCACCCGGTGCCCCGGCACTCCAGCCCTGGGGCCTCACCGTCGCCTATGTTGTCGACCCATCGGGCGTGCTCTGGCACATCGCCCAAAATCCAGACTGAAATGTCCGTCGCAGAACAGAAGCCCTGACCCGCAGATTCGGTGGTCCCATCTTCATGGGCAGAGCACCGTCGTTACTACCCCTGAGCGAAACGGAGAGACAGCATCGGTGGCGCGGCAGAAACCCAGGCCCCTCGCTTCGCTCGGGATGACGGCGCATACGGCTCCCGAGGGCGCATGGTAGCTATCCTCGGCGCATCTGGCTATCCGTATATCGGCTATTGCCCGGTTAACAGAAAGACGGGACTCTGGTTTAAGGGTTCGCCGTCGAGTTGAATGGGGCCGCTGCTGAAAGGTGGGGCGATGTTGGTGATAACGGTATCGGGATTATTGCTTCCTCCGGTCGAGATCGAGCTGGTAACCGTGTCGATGTCAGCGATCACGCCCGCATCGCAAATACTCACATAGACGTGGGTGCTGTCGATGGAGGAGGCGGTGAACATGCGGAAGCGGACGGTATCGGGCGAATAGGTCGCGGCGGTCACGCAGGAAGGCGCTTGTGCGACGGCGTATTGCGTACCGGGGAACGGCGGCGAAGTGAGCAAAGACAGCGAAGGCGCCGCCAACAGGGTCGAAGAAACCGGCTTCACCGTCATGCTGGCGGCGTCGAAGACGGTCAGCATCGGAATAATGCACGGGGCCGGACTCCCGCCGGAATTCACTACGTTGGGATCCTGACAAGCGCTCTCCAGTTCGTAACTGGCCACATAAAAGCGGGAGCCATCCGGCAATGCCGTGACGGATACGGGGGAACATCCGTTGGGGCAGGACGGATTCGCGCCGCCAGCCATGGAGATGGTCGCCAGCAGCGTGGGCGTATCGTTGGCCGCCCCGGTCGAATCGACGCCGCCAGTGGCCAAGAACACGTAGACGGTGCCGGTGGCGGGATTGGTGACATAGAGCCGGTTGAGAGCGTGGTCGTAGAGCACGAAATTTGCTCCCGCGCCTACGTTCAGGTTGGTCTGGCTCGAAAGAATGGTGTTGGTCGCGGTGTCGATGGGAATGAGCTGACCACCGCCTTGGGTCAGTACATAAACCCGGCGGCTATCCTGGCGGGAAACGACCCAGGTTGGCAAACCGCTTACCGGGATGGTCGCCAGGGTCGATAAGTCCGTCGGGGAGAGGTCGGAGACGCTATTCGTGCCCTGGTTAAGGACGTAGAGATTCAGCGCGTCCGGGGTTTCGGCCATCGCGACGGGATGCGTACCGGCACCCAGATAAGTAATATTCGTGATCGTGTTTGTCGTCGTACTCAAGATTGCAACGGAATCGGTGCTGGGCAGGTTGGCGTTGCAACTGGCCGCATTCTCTACACCGTAATTCGCGAGGTAGACAAATCCCTGCTGCGTGGTGGTGACGAAGTCGGGCAGGTAGGAGCAGGACCATGCCGGTTGTCCGGTCACAGCCGGACCGAAATTCGGCAGACTGAAGATGGTTGGCGAACCGAGCCCGGTCGCACTCGCACTGTCAGAAGCTGGAGTGAAAGCCATGACGGTGTCGGCATCGCCCGGGAAAAGGCTGCCGGCGCTGGCGACGAAAACCCTGGAATTATTGGGGAGAATGGCGGCGTGGACGGGATTGAAGCCCATGTTTTCCGACCCGATGTTCGAATCTCCGGAGACGTCGATCTGCAGGGCCGTGCCGGGACTAAAAGGAACGTTGACGTTAATGGCGAATACGGCGTGGAAGTCCTGGGGATTGGGCCGAATGATGCCCGTTGGAATGACCACCGGACGATAAACCTGTCCACAAGAAATCTCCAGCATAGCCGCTGCTGCAATCGCCGCCAGCCGGCCCAGACGTCGCAAAATCATCGCCACCCCGAAAGAATAAGTCTTGGAATATGAATGGAACATTGTAACGATTGACGGCAATCCGCGCTAGGGAATGAGCAGCGGTTGTCAGTGGCCAGCTGTCAGTTCTCAGGTGGGATGCTGAGGAAATGGCGCGGGATGCATGCGAGCCACACTCAGGGAGGCCGCCTATCGACTGCGGCGCGATTTCGTGGCTGCGGCCGGTTCGTCGGACTTGATGGTGGCGGCAGGCTTTTTCTTGCCTTCCATCTGGGCCAGGCTTTGTTTGAGCGCGGCCATGAGATCGACCACCGGAGCCAGCTTTTTGGGCTTCTCCACAGCCGCGACTTCTCCGCCTTCTAGCTTGGTTTCGATCAACTGCTTCAGATTTTCCTGGAAGGTGTCCTTATATTTTTCCGGATCCCAGTCCGCGGCCAGGGCTTCGATCAACTGGTGCGCGACTTTCACTTCAGCGTCTTTGAGTTCTACGTCGGGGGGGCCGAAGCCTTCTACCTTACGCACTTCCTCGGCATAGTACATGGTGTGCAGCATCATGCCGCCTTCGTGCGGGCGAAGGAAGACGGTGTACTCGCGATTGTGCATGGTGATCTTGGCAATGGCCACGTACTCGCTCTCTTCGAGCGCCTTGGTCAGGAGAGCATAGGGGCGGCGTCCAGCCTCTTCCGGCATCATGTAATACGACGACTCGAAGTAGACGGGATCGACCTCGCTCTGCTTGACGAATTCCAGAATCTCCATGGTCTTCGCGGTCTGGGGCTCAATCTTTTTGATCTCGTCGGGCTCGATGACGATGTACTCATCCTTACGGAACTCGTAGCCTTTGACGATGTCGGCACGGTCGACCACCTGGCCGTCGGCCAGACAGACGTATTGCTGCTTAAGGCGAGACTTGTCGGGACGATGCAGCATGTTAAACGAAATGCCGCTGCTGCGGGCGCCGGAAAACAGGCGCACTGGCATGGAAATGAGTCCGAACGTTAAGTGACCGGACCAAACCGAAGATGGCATTGTCTTCCTCGCAGGTCGTCATGAAGCAGCCGTAGCCAAGCTTCAAGACCAGATAGGTAAACCCCACAGCACAGAGAGTTTAGCCTAGAACGGTAGTTGGATGCACCAATCGAGTGGCATGGTGGGCCCGGGAGGAACCGAAACTCGAAGCTAGAGGGGATGGGGGTTTAACAGCACAGGCACTAGGGGTGGTAGTTAACGGAGGATATTCCCCCCTCGTTTCGCCTCTAATTTCGCAGTCTCCGCCCTCGGGATTTCTTGAAGCGCTCATTCCTCGGCTCTCATCTTTTAGTTAGTTCAAACTTAGTTAGTTCAAACTTCACGAGTTCAAACTCCAAATTTAATTCCGGAGGCGAAATGTCGGACCTCAGCTATCCCATTGGCAAGTTTCACTTTGAGGGACCACTCACGGAGGAGCAGAAAAAGAAGTACATCGACGAGATCGCCATTGTTCCGGCAAATCTGCGATCTGTGGTAAGCGGGCTCCCAGACGCCCGGCTGGATACACCGTACCGGCCCGGCGGATGGACAGTGCGCCAGGTGGTGCATCACGTTCCGGATAGTCACATGAATGCTTACATTCGATTCAAGCTGGCGCTCACCGAAAGCGACCCGACTATCAAGCCCTATGAGCAACAACTCTGGGCCGAACTCGCTGATACAAAATCGACGCCAATCGACATCTCTCTCGCCTTGCTCGACTCTCTGCATGATCGCTGGGTGCGGCTGTTACGCTCGCTCCAAGCCGAAGACTGGCAACGCACCTTTCGCCATCCCGAACTTGGTCTCGTAAGTCTGGAGAAGAATCTGGCGCTCTACGCCTGGCATGGACGCCATCACATAGCCCACATTACAGCGCTGCGTAAACGCGAAGGATGGTAGTAAGGGCTCTTAGCTTTTAAGTTCTTATCTGATCCCCACCCTCCAGAGAGAATAGCTGATCGCCTCACGCAACGCCGCCCACGCGCGCTGCAATTCACCGCGCGGCTCGGAACCAGGCCGGGGGGCAACGTAGACCGGACCGAGGCCCTCATGCTGCAGCAGTTTGCGGATACGGAAGACGTGATAGGCATCGCTGACCGCGACGCAACTGTGCAGTCCGTTGGCGCGCATGATCACGGCCACCCGCAACGCAGACTCGGAGGTGTCGCGGCCTTGCGTCTCGGCAATCAGACTGCGCTCCTGGACGCCGTGGCGCATCAGGTAGTCGCGCCCGACTCCGCCTTCGCTGAAGACAGGATCGGCGGCGGCGCCTCCGGTCGTGATGATCACTGGCGCCAGGCCACCGTGAAACAGATCGAGGGCATGGTCGAGGCGGGCGCGAAGCACTGGCGAGGGATGGCCCGAGTACTCCGCCGCTCCGAAGATGACAATCGCGTCCGCAGGATGAAGTTCCTGCAATGACGCAGTATGGACGACTTGCACTGCTGTAATCGTCAGAAACGCAGCGAGCGCGACAACAACCACAAGGAAGAAACGGAACCACCAGCGCGGAGAGGAAGGGTGGTTGGCGGTTCCGTCGATCATCCGATGGCAGTCATCCTTGGGTAGTCATCCTTGGGCAGTCGTCCTTTGCGGGCTATCCTTTGCCGGTTATCCCTGGGTAGCGGTGTGCGGAACACACCAGCTTCGAGCTGTGTCACTCACCCTTCGGCAAAGAACTTAGAAATCGTCTCAGCGGGAATGGCGCCCTCGCGAATGATCCGCCAGCGTTCGCTTTCGTCACTGAGATCGATAATGGTCGAGGCTACATCGCGCGGAGAGGCGCCCCCGTCGACGATGATGCCGATGCGCCCTTCGAGTTGATCGCGCACCTGCTCGGCGCTGGTGCACTCCGAAGCGCCGCTGAGGTTGGCCGAAGTGGCGGTGATGGGGATCGCGGCCGCAGTCACCACAGCCAGCGGAATTTTCGCGTTGGGCACGCGCAACGCCACGTTGCCGGTGTTGGCCGTGACTTTAAGCGGCAAGCGCGAACCCGCCTTCACGATCAGAGTCAGCGGCCCAGGCCAGAATTTTCGCGCCAGAGCGTAGAACTCCTCGGGCAGGGCCTTGGCCAGTTCTTCGGCCTGATCCGTGCTTTCGATGAGCAGCGACAGGGGCTTGTGACGCGACCGGGTCTTGATGTCGTAGACTTTGTCGACGGCGCGGAGGTTAAAGGGATCGGCCGCCAGTCCGTAAAAAGTGTCGGTCGGCATGCCCAGCACTTCACCGGAGCGGATCTGATCGGCGGCGTACTTCACCAGCGATGATTCAGGATTCTCACTACTGATTTTGACGATCTCGGCGCGCACTGCTACCCCTTCCTGATTGCGTAATTGATTCTAAATGTATCGCTTGCGAGACTAATCATAATACGGCAAAACGCGTCGAAATGAGGCGGTCGAGTATGATGCAGTCAACACAATCTTCTGGAAACCATGAAGCACGCCTCAGAATCCGCAGCCAGATCTCAAAGACTCCGTCACATCGAAGGCCGCCACAACCCGCTAGTAAAGGAATTGCGGCAGGCGTTCGCGCATGCCGAACGCACGGAAGAGGGCGATTGCGCGATCGAGGGCCTTCGAATTGTTGAGGAGGCGATTCGCAGCGGTTTGCGCTTTAAGGCCGTGTTCTTCAAGGAATCGGCGCAGAACCTGGCGGACCGTCTGCTGCCGCAGATCGGCGCCAACGTGGATACTTTGCTGCTCCCCGACAAACTTTTCGACGGAGCCGTGCCCAGCGAAACCCCGCAAGGCGTTGCTGCCCTCGCACGGCTGAAAGAATTCTCGTTGGATGACGTGGTTGAACGCGCACAACTCGGTCCCATCATCGTAGTTGTCGGTTTACAGGATCCGGGAAATCTAGGGACGATCCTGCGGTCGGCTGAAGCCTTCGGCAGTGCGGGCGCAGTGCTCGGCGAGGGCACGGTGAGTCCATTCAATTCCAAAGTGATTCGTGCTGCGGCGGGCTCGGTATTTCGTATTCCTTTCGTCGTTGCCAAAACTGCGGGAGGACTCGATGCCATCTGTACGAAGTTCAAGGCGCAGGGCGTGCGTTTGATTGCGACCTCTTCGCACAAGGGAACGGCTCTTGATCAGGCCAAGCTCACGGGTCCGGCCGCAATTTTCGTTGGCAGCGAGGGCTCAGGCCTGCCCAGGACTGTGCTCGCGCAGGTGGATGAGACGGTAGCCATTCCACACACCCCACAAGTGGAATCGCTGAACGCCGGTGTAGCCGGCAGCATTGTGCTGTACGAAGCCGCACGGCAAAGAGGAAACGGCTAGGCCAGATCCGTCGTCTAAGCCTTCGGCACTTCCGGTAACTGTTACCACTCTCAACCAATCACGCCGCACGCTGCCTATTTTGCCTTTAAATATCCCGCAATTTTCTGCTCCCCGACCATTCTTAACTCGGAGTGGCCACTGGCACTCGAACATCCCCTAGAGAGAGACACGCATCCCCAGACTAGTTGCAGTCAGGCTTGAACCGTGAGGGTTGAAATATGAAAAATTCGCATCGCGCCGTGCCTGCGCGCTTCGTTCTTCCGCACCCTTTTCTTTCGCAACTCAGAGGATTGGTTCTGAGACCGCTTGTTCCCTGCTTTCTGGCTGCCGTGCTTTGTAGCATCGGCGTTCGCGCTCAGGAGAAAACTGCCGAGCCTTCCCACGCCTCGGGCTGGGTGGTGATTCCGGTTGAGGAA
>Ga0209006_10007046_pt1 | contig 10162 bp, 8 predicted proteins | sample JacPin_JW_Ref_O2_FD_188567 | JGI IMG/M metagenome (GOLD analysis project Ga0209006, IMG submission 188567) | Forest soil microbial communities from Algoma, Ontario, Canada - Jack Pine, Ontario site 1_JW_Ref_O2 (SPAdes) (version 2) | ecosystem: Environmental > Terrestrial > Soil > Boreal... | reverse complement strand
GCAGGCCGCGCAGGACATCACCATCGGCGGGCGCGTCGCCAAGACCATGTATCAGTACACCCTGAACGACGCCGACCCCGGGGAGCTCAACCATTGGGCGGGGCTGTTCCTCGACAGGATCAAGGCCATCCCCGGCATCACCGACGTCGCCACCGATCAACTTAATGCGGGGCCGCTCCTCGACATCACCATCAAGCGCGAAGTCGCGTCGAGCTATGGTATCCTGCCCTTTACGATCGACAATACGCTCGATGACGCCTTCGGCCAGCGTATCGTCTCGACCATGTATACGACGCTGAACCAGTACCATGTCGTCATGGAGGTCGACCCCAAGTTCCAGTATGGACCTGAAGCGCTCAACGGCATCTATGTCAAATCATCGAGCGGGCAGCAGGTGCCGTTATCGACCCTGGTCGATTCGGTGGTGAAGGTCGCGCCGCTCGTGGTCAACCATCAGGGCCAGTTCCCGTCCGTGACGATCTCGTTCAACCTCCTGCCGGGCACCGCGATCGGCCAGGCGACAAGCGCCATCCAAAAAGTGGAAAAACAGCTCGGCAAGCCACTCTCGCTGCAGACCAGCTTTCAGGGCAACGCCCAGGCGTTCGGCGCGTCACTGTCGAGCACACCGATCCTGGTAGCAGCGGCGCTCTTTGTCATCTACCTCATCCTTGGCGTGTTATATGAGAGTCTGATTCACCCGATCACCATCATCTCGACCCTGCCGTCGGCCGGTCTCGGTGCGCTGCTGCTGCTGATGGCGGTTCACTTCGATCTCAGCGTGATCGCGATCGTCGGCATCATCCTGCTCATCGGCATCGTCAAGAAGAACGGCATCATGCTGGTCGATTTTGCCCAGCACGTCGAGCATGAGCAGGGCTTGACGCCCGAAGACTCTATTTATCGAGCCTGCATCATGCGCTTCCGGCCGATCCTGATGACCACGATGGCGGCATTGCTTGGCGGTGTTCCCATGATGCTCGGCACCGGGGTAGGCTCGGAGATTCGCCAGCCACTCGGTTACGCCATCGTCGGCGGCCTTGCGCTGTCGCAGGTTTTCACTCTTTACACGACGCCGGTCGTCTACATCTACCTGGCCAGGTTGCAGACCTGGCTGTTCGGAGCAGGGAAGCAAGCGGCATCCGCTAACACGGAGGCGACGCCCGCCGAATGAACATGCTTCGATAAGCCCCGCTCGATGGCTTCGGTGATTGCGTGACTTGAATCGACTCGAGCGGCCATCCATCACCATTTGATGTGGGCGTTGGCCGCGAGCTGTTTCCCCATGGCCTCCCCTCAGTTCGAGGCAGATTGCTAAACTCCAATTTAGTAGCCCTCTGACGAGCCGCTGCCTACCTCCTGGATTGACGCCAACATTGATCCGGGACGCCATGAATTCTTCAGCAATCCACATCGTGAGCCCCGCTGACTTCGATCGGGGAACCGCGCAGACGCCGGGCTCGGAACGTCGCGCCGCTATCGCGCCCGCGCTCGGTATCGCTTCGGCCATCTGGGGCGGCTTGTTCGAGGTGGCACCGGGATCGCGGACGGGGGTTCATCATCATGGCGAGCAGGAGACGATCGCCTACGTCCTCTCCGGCACCTGTGAAATACGTTGGGGGGGAAAGGGAGAATCGGTCGCACGCGCGAAGGCCGGTGATTTCATTCACGTCCCCGCCTTCCTGCTGCACATGGAAATCAACCCATCGGAACTCGAGCCGTTTCGATGGGTTGTCGTGCGCAGCACCGCGACCCCTATCGTCGTCAACGTACCCGAGAACACCTGGCCATAAGCCGGACTTCTTCCCGAGGGCAGGATAGCACCAGGTCGTAAGCCTCTGATGCCTTCCCGCAAATGGTCTTCGCGGGCCATGCAAACACGGAGCATTCATGGACAAGCCAGAATCCATTATCGGGCTCGACACAATTGAGGTAACCCGGCGCACGGTCATCGAGACCGGAACCTCCGCGCTGCTGCTGACCGCGCTGCCGCGCGCCGCTTTTGCGGCCGGCCCGGCCGGTGACGACGGGCCGGCCCCGACCCCAGTGAAAGTCGAGCTTCAGATCAACGGCCAGCCTCATTCGCTTGTGCTGGACCCCCGTACGACATTGCTCGATGCCTTGCGGGAACATCTCGCACTAACAGGCTCAAAGAAGGGTTGCGATCACGGCCAATGCGGCGCCTGCACGGTGCTGATCGATGGACGCCGCATCAACTCCTGCCTGACGCTCGCGGTGATGCACGACGGTCAGCCCGTCACCACGATCGAAGGGCTCGCGATGGACGGCAACCTGCATCCGATGCAGGCGGCCTTCGTCGAACATGACGGCTTTCAATGCGGTTACTGCACCTCCGGCCAGATCTGCTCCGCCGTCGGAATGCTGGCCGAAAGCCGGCAGGGCATGCCGAGCTATGTGACGGGAGACCTGACGCAACCGGCCGCTGAACTCACCGACACGGAAATTCGCGAGAGGATGAGCGGCAACATTTGCCGCTGCGCCGCCTATCCCAACATCGTGGCTGCCATCAAACAAACAGCAGAGATGCCGACATGAAGGCCTTTACCTACCAACGTGCCGACTCGGTCGCGGACGCGGCCGCCGCCGCCGTCAAGCCGGGCGCGAAAATCATTGCCGGCGGCACCAATTTGCTCGACCTGATGAAACTGCAGGTCGAGACGCCTTCGAACCTGATCGATATCAGCCGGCTGCCGCTCGACAAGATCGAAGACGCTCCCGACGGGGGCTTGCGCATCGGAGCGCTGGTTCGAAACAGCGATCTCGCGGCCGACTCGCGCGTGCGGCAGCGTTACGGCGTGCTGAGCCGTGCCTTGCTGGCAGGCGCCAGCGCGCAGTTGCGCAACAAGGCCACAACCAGCGGCAATCTGCTACAGCGAACCCGCTGCTACTATTTCTATGACATCACAAAACCCTGCAACAAGCGCAACCCGGGCTCCGGTTGCGCGGCGCTTGCCGGCTTCAATCGCATTCACGCCATCCTGGGCGCCAGCGAACACTGCATCGCGACGCACCCGTCAGATATGGCGGTGGCGATGCGGGCGCTCGATGCCGGGGTGGAGACGGTCAATCAGGCGGGCGACACCAAAATCATCCCGATCGCCGAGTTTCATCGCCTTCCGGGCAACACTCCCGAGATCGAGACGTCGCTCAAGCCCGGTGAAATCATCACGGCGGTGACGCTGCCTCCCCCGCCTCCGGGTGTGCAGGTTTACCGCAAGGTCCGCGATCGTGCTTCCTACGCCTTTGCGCTGGTTTCCGTCGCCGCCATCGTCGATAGCGCGCGCGGCCGGATCCGCTCGGCGCGGCTCGCGTTCGGCGGATTGGCGCCAAAACCCTGGCGATCGCCGCAGGCGGAGCAAAAGCTGGCTAACGCCGCCGCTGACACAACAAGCTTCGATCGGGCCGCAGCTGCGGTTCTCGAAGGCGCGCGTGGATATGGCGGCAACGATTTCAAGATACCGCTGACGCAACGCACGCTGCACAGTGTGCTCGCCGAGACGACCCGGACCTGAGGGAGCAAACCCATGGAGATGAACTCACCCGTCGGCCCCAATGCCCTCGACGCACAGGGCGTCGTCGGCAAACCAATCGACCGCGTGGACGGCCGATTGAAGGTCACCGGCGGCGCGCGCTACGCCTATGAGATGCAGCAGGACAATGTGCTCTACGGATTTGTGGTCGAAGCCTCGATCGGAAAAGGAACAATCAAATCGATCGATACGCGGGCTGCGGAGAAGGCGCCGGGCGTTGCGCTGGTTCTCACCCATCGCAACGCGCCCGCGCAGGGCACCGGCAATCACCACGAGGCACACCCGGTGCTGACCGGCCCGCAGGTGACGGGTTACGGCGAGCCGGTCGCCTTCGTGGTCGCCGAAAGCTTCGAGCAGGCCAGGGCGGCTGCTTATCTGGTAGACGTGAAATACGATCGATCGAACGGCAAATACGCGCTCCGCAGCAACCTCAACGAGGCGCGCGTCCCCAAGCCAAACGGAGCGCCGGCAGCCGACAGCGCGGTGGGCGATTTCGCGGGTGCGTTCGCCAGCGCCCCGGTACAGATCGACGTGACCTATACCACCCCGCTGCAAAGTCACGCGATGATGGAACCGCATGCCACGCTTGCGACGTGGGACGGCGACAAATTGATCCTGCACACGGCCAACCAGATGCTCAACCAGGGTCAGCGGGCTATCGCGACAACCCTGAAAATTCCGGTTGAAAACATACGCCTGATCAGCCCGTTCATCGGCGGCGGGTTCGGCGGCAAACTCTGGGTCAATGCCGATGCTATCCTGGCGGCGATCGCCTCGCGGCAACTCAAGCGGCCGGTGAAAATCGCACTGACACGGCAGCAGATCTTTCACGTCACGACGCACCGCTCCGACACGATCCAGCGCCTGCGCCTCGGGACCGATCACGACGGACGAATCCTGGCAATCGGCCACGATGTGTTCTCGGGCAATTTACCCAGCGAGCAGACCTACGAGGGCGCGGCCCTGCAGACCCGCACGCTTTACGCGGGACCAAACCGATTGACGCGACATCGCCTGGCGCCGCTGGATATTCCGGTAGCATCGTCGATGCGCGCGCCCGGCGAGGCCGTCGGGCTGATGGCGCTTGAATGCGCGATGGACGAGCTTGCCGAAAAGCTCGACCTCGACCCGATCCAGCTGCGCGTACGCAACGAGCCCGGCGAGGATCCGGAAAAGCATATTCCCTATTCCAGCCGCCATTTGATCGCCTGCATGCAGGAAGGTGCGCGGCGGTTCGGATGGGACAAGCGCAATCCGAAGCCGGGCCAGGTTCACGACGGACGGTGGCTCGTCGGCATGGGCATGGCGGCGGCGACCCGCGGCAACCCGCTTCAGCTCTCCAGGGCCAATGTTCGACTGGATCCTGATGGTACCGCTACCGTGCGAATGGCGATGACCGACATCGGTACTGGCACCTATACCATCCTGGCCCAGATCGCCGCCGAGATGCTGGGCCTGCCAACAACAAGCGTCCGCGTCGAACTCGGCGATACCAACTTTCCACAGGCTGCGGGTTCGGGTGGCTCGTTTGGCGCGGGCAGTTCGGGCTCGGCCCTGTTCGAGGCCTGCAACGCATTGCGTGAAAAACTGTCGCGAGCCGCCGGCATGGATCCGGCAACGGCACGCTTCGCCGACGGCAGCATTGCATCCGGAGAACAGTCCAGGAAGCTGACGGACCTTGTCGGCGCAGGGATGGACGCCGACGGCGAGATCCAGCCGGGCAGCAACAACAAGGATTTCTCGCAACAATCGTATGGCGCACATTTCGCCGAAGTCGGCGTCGACGAAGATACCGGCGAGGTTCGGCTGCGGCGCATGCTCGGCGTATTCGCGGCCGGCCGCGTCCTGAACGCCAAGACCGCGCGGTCACAGGCGATCGGCGGAATGGTGTTCGGGCTCGGCGCAGCGCTGCAGGAAGCGATGACCCTCGATCCGCGCTTCGGCTTTTACGTCAATCACGATCTCGCCGAATACCACGTGCCGGTGCACGCCGATATCCCGGCCATCGACGCCGTCTTTCTTGCCGAGCTCGACGACCAATCCAACCCGCTGAAGAGCAAGGGCATCGGCGAACTCGGGATCTGCGGCGCCGGTGCCTCGATCGCCAATGCGGTCTACAATGCCTGCGGCGTTCGAATACGTGACTACCCGATCACGCTCGACAAGCTGCTTCCCAGACTCCCGGTGCGCGCGTGAACAGCGCAGAAACATTTGGCCGCCGGCGCCGTTCGCGCGTGGTCACGGCGATCGCATCGGCCGCCGTCATCCTGTTCATCGGTCTTGCGATCTCGCGCAGCGTGGCCGCGGGGCCGGAAGCGGTACCGTTGCCTCAGGCCACTGAATATCTGCCAAGCATCAGCGACCTGATGATCGCGACGATTCAACCCCGGCACGAGCGGATCTGGCGGGCCGAGCAGGATGGAAACTGGGATTTTGCGGCCTACGAGTTCGGAAATCTCAAAGGCGCGTTCAATCGACTAGGCCACGCCCATCCAACCGAACACGATATCTCGTTTCCGGACATGATAGCCACCGTCACCGGGCAGCCGTTCAAGGAACTCGACGCGGCGATCCGGGCCAAGGACGGCGCCGCATTCGCCAAGGCCTATTCCGATCTGACGGACGCGTGCAATTCATGCCACCAGGCCCTCAACCACGGCGCGGTCGAGATAACTGTGCCAAGCCGGGCATCAGCGTCGGACCTCAAAACCAGCAGCGCGCCGCGGAATTGACGCACCGCGACGCCGGGGATTCCCATTTCCGCTAGACATCCTGAACGCAAATTTAATGGCTCCGGATAGTCGGGAACCTATCTCTCGAACACCATCACGCAATTTTGGACAGGAGAGAAATCATGTTTTCGAGACGGGATATGCTAGCGGTCTCCGCAGCGGGCGCGGTCATGACGGCAGGCGCGGCGCGCGCCGCCTCATTCGGTAATCCGGACCTGCCGCCGCAAGGCGCCATCAATGCCAAGGGTCCGGGCAATCTCAGGGATCCCGGTCCGCAAAACGAGGCGCTCGCCAAGCAGTTCCCCTCGGCGCAGTTCCCGCCTGCAACCGACGTCGGCGGCATGCCGATGGATTGGGCCTCCTTTAACAATGCACCCAAGCGCCTTCAGAACGGCGGCTGGGCTCGCCAGGTGACGCAGCAGGATTTCGCGATTTCCGACACGATCGCGGGCGTCAACATGCGGCTGACGGCGGGTGGCATCAGGGAGTTGCACTGGCACCAGGCCGCCGAGTGGGCGATCATGACCTACGGCAGCTGCCGCGTGACGGCTCTTGATGCCACGGGCCGGCCCTATGTCGCCGACGTCAAGGAGGGCGACCTGTGGTATTTCCCGGCGGGCCTGCCGCATTCCTTGCAGGGTCTCGGCCCGGACGGCTGTGAATTCGTGATCTGCTTCGACGATGGCGATGCCAGCGAGTTCAATACGCTGCTGGTGACGGACTGGTTCGCTCATACGCCGCCCGAGGTGCTCGCCAAGAATTTTGACGTTCCGGCCGAGAGTTTCGCGAAGATTCCGCTGCAAGACCTCTGGATCTTCCAGGGCAAGCTGCCCGGCGATTTGGCGGCGGACCGCGCTGCAGTCGACAAAACCCGGGGGGCTCCGCCCCATCCCTTTATCTTCCGGCTGGGAGCATCGGCTCCAGTGAAGCAAACCAAAGGCGGCGAGGTGCGGGTTGCCGACAGCACCAACTTCATCGTCTCGACCACGATCGCGGCCGCGCTGGTAACGGTTCGTCCGGGCGGAGTGCGCGAGATGCACTGGCATCCGAACGCCGACGAGTGGCAGTATTACATCAAGGGCAAGGGCCGCATGACGGTGTTCAATACCGGTCCGAATGCGATGACGATGGATTTCAACGCCGGAGACATCGGTTACGTCAAGAAGAACCTGGGGCACTATGTCGAGAATGTCGGCGACACGGATCTGGTGTTTATTGGGGTCTTCAGGGCGCCCGAGTATCAGGAGATTTCCCTGTCCAATTGGCTGACCCATACCCCGCCGGCGCTGGTTGCCCAGCATCTCAATATCGACGAAGCGACCATCGCGAAATGGCCCGACGACGGCCCCGGCATCATGCCCAAGGCGTAGATCGCGGCCGCGAGCCGATCACGATCTCGCCTGAGTTTCAGGATGAGTTTTGGTTGGGTGCAGATTGCCCGGGCTGTTTTGCCCGGGCTTCAGTTTTGGCCATCCGTCACGCTGCGACGCTGCGTGCGGGCGGGGCCATGAACTCCGGGCCGACCGGATCGGTGATGGTTTCGCGCAGGATCCGATCGATCTCGGCCCTGGCAGAGGCATCGAGCGACCAGCCAATCACGTCGTCGACCGGCTGCAACTGATCGGTATGACGCGCCCCCCACAACGCCGTGGTAATGCCCTGGTCGAGCATCCAACGGATCGCCAAATGAATAACGCGCTTGCCGAAGCGTTGCGCGAGCCGATCGAGTTTGCCAACGGCCGCCAAATATTGGGCGAACCGGGGTTTTTGGAACTTCGGGTCGGTGCGCCTGAGATCGTCGCCACCGAAAACCGTATCCGCTCGCATGCGTCCCGACAGCAGGCCCCGGCACAGCGCGCCATAACCCAGCATCGCAATCTTGTTCCGGCGGCAATAGGGCAGAAGGTCGGCCTCGATTGCGCGTTCGAACAGATTGTATGGCGGCTGCAGCACATGCAGCGGCGCGACGCGGCGGAATCGCTCCATCTGGTCGACCGAAAAGTTGCTTACGCCGATGGCACGGATTTTCCCCTGCTTGAATAATGTGTGCATGGCTTCGGCGGTTTCCTCGATCTCAATCAACGGATCGGGCCAGTGAACCTGATAGATGTCGATATATTCAGTTCTAAGCCTGCGCAGGGAATCCTCGACCTCTCGCAGAATGCGGGCGCGGCTGGCGTTGCGGGCCACTGTTCCACCATCCCATTGAAGCCCGGCCTTGGTGGCAATCAGCACGTCCGGGCGCAGCCGGCCCTGGGCGATGGCCTTGCCAACAATCTCCTCGGAGCGGCCAAACCCGTAGACCGGAGCGGTGTCAACAACGTTGATGCCACGCTCGAACGCGGCCCGGATGGTCGCGATCGATTCGGCCTCGTCGGTACCGCCCCACATCCAGCCACCAATCGCCCAGGTACCGATAGCGACGGGCGACACCTTAAGCGACGTGCCCGGAATCTCGTTGCGCTCCATAGTCATTCTTGAAGCTTCTGCTAGCTGAGTCATGATCCTGTTCATCCTTTGAGTGTAAGTGACCTGGCGGTTTGGCTGGCGGGCAAATCCAACGTCAATCGGCGGCTGCCGAGGGCACGGCGTAGAGCCCGGCTTCCTCCGCGGCGACAAGCCCGAGGGCGGTCCAGTCGAGCTCGCCGTAACCACGTGCGATTCCCGTGATCAGCCGATCCCGGACCACGCCCACCGACGGCATCGGGACGCCCGCTTGCTCTGCCTCCGCAAGCGCCAGACGCACGTCCTTGAGTACCAGCGGCAAGACAAATCCGGGTGCGTAGGTCTGCCTGGCGATCTTGTCGCCGTAGATTTTGTGCGCCCGCCCGCCGAACATCGTGCTCGTCATGATTTCGATGAAAGGCTGCGGGTCCAGCCCGCGTTTCCGGACCACGGCAACGACTTCTCCGAGCATTTCCAGTGCCGTCGCACTCATCATGTTGCCGAGCAATTTGACGAGATTTGCCTCTTCGGGATCGGCACCGACCACGAAGGTCCTTTGTCCGAGCGCGTCGAGAATCGGCCCGCAACGCTCGACATCGGCCGGGGCGCCGGCGGCAACGATGTACAGCTGGCGCGCCTTGGCGGCATCCGGATTTCCGAAGACCGGCGCGGCCACGTAGCCCTGCCCGAATCGCGCATGCTCACCCGCCAGCAGCGATGCTGCCGCTGTGCTGATCGTGCTCATCGACAGGTGGATCGCGCCCGGCATCAGGCCCGCGGCCAGACCGTCGAGATCATCATCGCCGCGACCGAACACGATTTCACGCACGGCATCGTCGTCCGGCAACATCGTGATGACGACTTCGCAGTCAATCAGGTCGGCGATATCCGTTGTCGGCCTGAGACCGAGCGCTTCAAGTCTGTCAAGCTGATCCCGGCGGCGAACATATGCGATCACTCGTCGACCACTGGCCGCGAGGTTTGCGGCCATCGCCGCTCCCATGTGCCCAAGACCGATAAAACCGATTTGGCCCACGGCCAGCGAGCGGGCGGCGGTCGAGCTCGAGCCGCTCGCGCGCACGCGATCCGGAATCGGAGGGCCGCCGCTGGGCGCCAGTGGCGCGCGGGGTTCGTGTTTGGACATGGAGGCTCCTGACTAGGCGCAAGCGCGCCGCCCGATGCGCACGTTGCAAGGACACATCGGAGCATCTAGTGACTGGCCGATTTTGCGCTTGTCTCAGCTTGCCGCGCGTTACGTCCTCTTGCCTTGATCTCCCGATGGTCGTCGTCCCGCTCGAAAATCCCCCATCGCACAGCCCTCCGTCCAGGACGTCGCGTGTCGATTAAAAACAAGTTTAATTACTTGAACCGCAATTTAATGGTGCCGGCCATCCATTCGTTTAGCTTGTCTTTGCAGTTCAAATCCAAACCACAGGT
>Ga0209006_10007045_pt1 | contig 10163 bp, 6 predicted proteins | sample JacPin_JW_Ref_O2_FD_188567 | JGI IMG/M metagenome (GOLD analysis project Ga0209006, IMG submission 188567) | Forest soil microbial communities from Algoma, Ontario, Canada - Jack Pine, Ontario site 1_JW_Ref_O2 (SPAdes) (version 2) | ecosystem: Environmental > Terrestrial > Soil > Boreal... | reverse complement strand
CACGCGAGATGGTGCTGGCGTCGGATGTCTCGATTAACATTTCTTCCGGACGAATCCGCGTGCTCCCCGGTGCTCTCGAGTGTGTTCAAGCGGGCTATATTCCGGGCGGGCTAAAGAACAACCGCGACTTTGCCGAGTGCCTGGTGGAGTACGACGAGGACGTTCCCGGCGACGCGCGGGCACTGCTGTTTGATCCTCAAACCGCCGGCGGACTCCTGATTTCGACTCGTGATCCGGGTTCGCTGACCCAGGCGCTCAATGATGCCGGAGTTGAGGCAGTCCAGATCGGCGAAGTGCTGTCCAAAGTCAAACCCCGCATACATGTGTCCCGCTAGAGAAGCGGCCATACGTTCAACTGCGGGGCGCATTCAGCAGTTCCCAGATTCGCGCCAGATGATGATCGTCATGTTCCGCGACAAAGTACAAATGGTCGACGAGCCGCATCGGCGTCTTCAAACGCGGATGTGGAATGGGTCGCGCGAATAACCGGGGATCCAGGTCTTCAACTCGCCACAACAGTTTTGTTCGCGTGGCGCGAAAGTCACCAAGGATTTGTTCCAGCGGACGCTCGTTGTGGTGGGCATCGTCGGTCCTTCGATTCTGCAGATCGGTTGCGGTGAGTTCGGCTTTCTCCACAACATAATCCTCCACTCGCGCCAGCCACAGTGGCTCCAGGTCCAGTAAGTGGCCGGCATGTTCCTGGGCCGACCACTTCGTTTCCGGCTTTCTTGTCAGCGCATCGTGAGAGTGATGGCGCAGCGTCTCTTCGAGTCGAGCCGCAGTGCCGCGCATCCGCGCCAGCAAGTTTGGATATAGCTCAACGGGGAACGAAAACTCAAATTTCCGTTCAAACCAGACCGGCACCAGACTCATCGACTTCCTCCGCTCCACATGTGCTCCGCCAACAGATATGCGCGGCAGCGCCAAAGGATTCAGGAATTCCTGCAATCGCCAGCCAGGGTTGCAGCATCTCTTTAGGCTAAGCTGGAGGCTAAGCTGGAGGGTAGGCTAGAAGGTAGGCGATGGTGTGCGGCAAAATCCGTTAACCTAGTCTTTTAACTGAGGAGTCATTATGCAAATTCGTGAACTTGGACGCAGCGGCCTCAAAGTTTCCTCGCAAGGCCTGGGCTGCATGGGCATGTCGGAGTTTTATACCGGGTTCGATGACGACGAATCCATTGCCACGATTCACCGCGCGCTGGAACTCGGGATCACATTTCTCGACACGGCCGATGTTTACGGCCCGCACAAGAATGAAGAGCTAGTGGGCAAGGCGATCAAAGGCAAGCGCGACCAGATTGTGCTGGCGACTAAGTTTGGCATTGTGCGCGACCCTGCGAATCCCAATGTTCGCGGTGTGAACGGCAAATCTGACTATGTCCACAAATCCTGCGATGCCAGCCTGCGCCGCCTGAGCGTGGACACGATCGACCTTTATTACCAGCATCGCGTCGATCCGGCGACGCCGATAGAAGAAACGGTCGGGGCGATGGCCGACCTGGTAAAGCAGGGCAAAGTGCGCTATCTCGGTCTGTCCGAGGCGTCGCCGCAAACCATCCGGCGCGCAGCGAAGGTGCATCCCATCGCCGCGCTGCAGACAGAATATTCTTTATGGACGCGCGATCCCGAGGGCGAGATTCTCGCCACCTGCCGCGAGTTGGGAATCGGATTCGTGGCCTACAGTCCGCTGGGTCGCGGATTTCTGACCGGGCAGTTCAAGAAGTTCGACGATCTCCCCGCCGACGACTACCGCCGCCACAGCCCGCGCTTCCAGGGAGAAAATTTTCAGAAGAATCTGGAACTGGTGCAGAGCGTCGAACAAATTGCCCGCGAGAAAGGTTGCACCCCGTCGCAACTGGCGCTGGCCTGGGTTCTGGCGCAGGGCGAGGACATCGTCCCGATTCCGGGCACCAAGCGTCGCAAATATCTGGAAGAAAATGTCGGCGCGATGGCGGTGAAGCTCTCCGCCGAAGATCTCCGCCGCATCAACCAGGCATTTCCTCCGGAGTCCGCCGCCGGCGAAAGATATCCAGAGCACATCATGGCGCTGGTGAACGGGTGAAACGCCCCGAAGGGCAGAGGTACGAATGAGTGGGTGAAGAACGCTCGAATGCAACAAAACAAGTGAACACCTCCAGAATCTCCCGGAGGGACCCTCGAAAATATCCCGGTGTTTCAACGCCGGGTGGTTGGCGGAGAATAACAGCGTCCCGACCGGGATGCTGGAAGCGAACCCTACCGCCGCCGAAATCTCGTCGACAGCAAGACCCACGCGATTCGACGGGATGGCGAACTACTTCCGCGTCAGCCGCAGCTCGATCATCATCCGTTCTTCCCCTTTGTCGTCGACCAGGAAATGGCGATGCAGGAGCACCCGCCCGTCCTCCTCAAGGTGCGCGCGCGCCACAGTCTTGCGCCCATTCTGCTCGGAATCAAGCGGCGTGGCCCAGAGGACAATGTTCTTGCCGTCGAATGTCCCGTCACTCTGGCGAATCGACATCGTCGTCCGCTGCGAGTCGTACCACACGGTGGTAAATTGATTCGTTTTCGAATCGAACCCTGAGATTCCCGTCCCGGTGCTCTTGCTTCCGTCAGCATTGAAGAACGTGAAATCCGACTGCAGAAACTTCCCATTCTGAATCATGTACTGCTTACACGTGCCTTTTGTCACGATCGGCTTTCCATTCATCGGAAAAAACGTCTTGACCAGATCCCAGTCTCCCGCAAACTGCGCCAGCAACTTCTGCCCGGCGCCCGCAGCGTTCGCCGGCTCGTATTGATTATGGCTTTCCTGCGCTGGCGTTATCGCCGCACAGGCAGAGACAATCAGGAACGTCGCAATGATCCATTTCGTCATAGCACGCGAATTATATTTGAAATTCGTCAGCAATATCCCCAGCGCGGGCGCGGTTTTCCGGCTGAAATCCACATCTGCGGTGGCTGGACAGAGGAAACGCTTTACACGTTTAGTGGTGGCAAGGACGGCTTTGGTCCTTTGTGCCGCCTGATACTCCTCGGGGGCAAGCTATATGGCACTACGGTGACCGGCGGTGCGGCCGGTGTTGGTACCGTCTTCGAACTGAGTCCCCCAGCTAATCCCGATAGTGTCTGGACGAAAATCATCCTTCACACCTTTGCATGCGGAAGTGACGGATGCTATCCCTGGGCCGACCTGACTCTGGATTCGAAAGGCACGTTCTATGGCACAACACAATTTGGAGGCCTGCCGTCGAACGGCGGCACGGTTTTCGCGTTGCGACAACAGGGCGGAATCTGGTTTGAGGGCGCGGTCTTCAGCTTCAAGTTCAAGACCAACAACTCGCCGCAGGCGCTGTGCTCATCGGCGAAGAAGGCACGCTTTATGGCACCACCATTGGCAGCCGCATGAATGCGGGCGCGGTCTTCGAAATCCAACCTTGATGATCCTCGATATCGAAAGCTTGAGCGTGCGACTCTCGCCCTCGTGATCGAATGGAGTTCCACGCACGCCAGCAGGATGTTCCTCGCGTGCGGAAGCGGCCGTGGCACGGCGCGGTAGAAATCGCCTCAGCCATCATCGGTTTACCTTACTGAATCAGCGTCCCCCCGTTGCCGTTGGTCGGTTCCGCATCCGGTGCGATGACTACTGCCGCCGCGACGCGATCCCCCGGTTCCATGTTCAGCAAGCGGACGCCTTGGGCGGCGCGGGCGGTTTCGCGGATGGTGGTTGAATCCATGCGGATGATTTTGCCGTAGTGGCTGATCAGCATGACTTCGGAAGTTTCGTCGACTTGCGCGATGGCGACGACTTTGCCAACGCGTTCCGTGGTCTTCACGTTGATCACGCCTTTGCCGCCGCGATTGGTCAGGCGATAGTCCTCGGCGGGAGTGCGCTTGCCGTAGCCGTTTTCCGTGACGGAGAGGATCAGGCTGCCCTTTATGGCAATGTCGATGGGCTCGGGCTCACCTGACGCGGGCGCGCTGGCGGACGGGGCGTCCGCCGCTCCACGCACTGGCTCGGCTCCTGGTTTCGTGGTGGCGGCCATGCCTACTACGTAGTCGCCTTTTTCCAGATCGATGCCCCAGACTCCGAACGCGCCGCGGCCCATGGGGCGGACGTGACTCTCGTCAAAGCGGACAGCCATGCCTTCGTGGCTGGCGAGGAAGACGATCTGATTGCCGTTGGTGATGCGGGCGGCGACCAGTTCGTCGCCTTCTTCAATGCCGATCGCGTTGATGCCGTTGGAGCGCACGTGCATGAATTCGCGCACTTCGGATTTTTTCACCAAACCATTGCGCGTGGAGAAGAAGACATATTTGTTTTCTTCTTCCAGATTGCGCACTGCGACCAGCGTCTTCACCGTTTCGCCGGGTTGTAGGCCGACGAGATTGCCAATGTGCTTGCCTTTGCCGGCGGCGCTGACGTCGGGAATCTCGTAAACCTTGAGCCAGTAAACGCGGCCCTTGTTGGTGAAGATGAGAATGTAGGCGTGCGTGGATGCGATGAAAAGATGCTCAACGAAATCTTCGTCGCGCGTCTTCATGCCGGTGCGGCCCGTGCCTCCGCGGCGCTGCATGCGGTAGGTGGAGATGGGCGTGCGCTTCATGTAGCCGGAGTGGCTGACCGTGACGGCAACCTGCTCATCGGCGATGAGATCTTCGAGGACGATTTCCGCAGCTTCGTCTTCGATGCGGGTGCGGCGTTCATCTCCGTAGAGCTTCTTCACTTCTTCCAGCTCTTTGATGATGACTTTGCGCAGCTTGGTCTCAGAGGCGAGGATGGATTCGTATTCGGCAATGCTTTCACGAACGTCCTTCAACTCGTTGGAGATTTCATCGATGGAAAGCTTGGTCAGGCGATGCAGTTGCAATTCGAGGATGGCGTCGGCCTGGCGCGTGGTGAAAGGCTTTTCGGCATCAAGCTTCGGAGCGCGGCCGGTGGTGTTGATGTCGATTTTCTTGCCGCCGAAGTACATCACCAAGTTCTCGCGGGCGTCGGCGCGGTTGGCGCTGCCGCGAATGATGACGATCACGTTGTCGAGGTGATCGAGCGCGGTCAGATAGCCTTCGAGAATGTGCTCGCGGTCTTTCGCTTTCTGTAACAGGTAAGCGGTGCGGCGTCGCACGACGTCGACGCGGTGTTCGATGAAATATTTGATGGTCTGGATGATCCCCATTTCGCGGGGCTGCCCGTTGACCACCGCGAGAAGAATCATCGAGAAACTTTCCTGCATCTGGGTGTGCTTAAAGAGCTGGTTCAGAACGATCTGAGGTTCACTTCCGCGCTTGAGTTCGACTACGATGCGCATGCCGTCGCGGTCGCTCTCGTCGCGCACGTCGGAAATGTCTTCGATTTCCTTGTCGTTGACGAGTTGCGCGATGCGCTTGATCAGGACCGACTTGTTCACCTGGTAGGGAATTTCGGTGACGATGATGGCCTGGCGGTCCTTGCCGAAAGCCTCGATGGCAGCGTTGGCGCGCATCATGAAACGTCCGCGGCCGGTGCGGTAGGCTTCGAAGATTCCGGCGCGGCCGTGAATGATTCCGGCGGTGGGGAAGTCGGGGCCTTGCACGAATTTTAAAATTTCGGCGAGCTGCGCGTTGGGATTGTTTACCAGCGTGATGGTGGCATCGACGATCTCGGTGAGATTGTGCGGCGGAATCTTTGTGGCCATGCCGACAGCGATTCCGTCGGAACCATTCACCAGCAGATTCGGAATGCGCGCGGGCAGAACATCCGGCTCAACTTCGCTGCCGTCATAGTTGGGATGAAAGTCGACAGTGTCTTTATCGAGATCCTCGAGCAGCGCGGTGGAAACGGGAGCAAGCTTGGCTTCGGTATAACGATCCGCTGCGGGCGGGTCGCCGTCGACCGAACCGAAATTTCCCTGACCAAAAATCAGCGGATAGCGCAGGCTCCAGGTCTGTGCGAGTCGAACCAACGCGTCGTACACCGCGAGGTTTCCATGGGGGTGGTACTTGCCCATAACTTCGCCGACGATCCTGGCGCACTTGCGCGTGGCGCGATTCGGCTGCAACCCCATCTGGGCCATCGTAAAAAGTATTCGGCGGTGCACGGGCTTGAGGCCGTCGCGGACGTCGGGCAGGGCGCGGCCGATGATCACCGACATGGAGTAGTCGAGATACGACCGCTTCATCTCCTCTTCAATGTTGACGGGTTGAATGTTCAACGCGCCGGGGCCATCGCCGCCGCCGGGAGGAGGAGTGAGGGGAAGTTCGGGGTTTTGATCGTCAGCCATTTTCTTAAGCTCTGAGCTCTCAGCTTTCAGCCATCAACTCTGGGCGGAGCGTGGATTCAATCGGGCGTCGTAGTCGCCGCGCCTAATCTTGTAACTGATTGCATCTACAGGATGTTATGTCGTTTTAAGATAAAATTATTATAGCACGGGTTGGGCTCGGTGCGCGCGGCGGCACTGCTTGCTGGTGCAGCCAATTTGAATGTCTTTACGAACGTTTGCCGGGAAGAGCCTTCTTTTCCTCCGACGGGAGAACTGCAAAATCAAGAGCTTTTAACCGCGAAGGTCGTAAAGGAAGGGCCGCAAAGTTCGCAAAGAGAGTCAAAACAGTTCAACACCAGAAGTTCTTGAAATCAGCCTTCTTCGCGGGTGACGCGGATCCACTCTTCCATTTGGTCGAGATACTCGGCGAGGGCGCGACGGCCGGAGGAGGTCAGACGGTATTCGGTGCGGGGAACACGGCCTTCGAAAAATTTTACGCAGGAAATGTATTGCGCTTCTTCGAGCTTGCGGGCGTGGACGCTAAGGTTGCCGTCGGTGGTTTTGAGTACGCGCTTGAGATCGTTGAAGCTGAGGGAATCATTGGTGGCCAGGGCGCTGACAATACCGAGGCGGATGCGCTCGTGAATGAGGCGATCGAGTTCGGGGAGTTCGGGAGCACGAGCTGGAGTGGGTCCGCGGGATTGGTCACGCGCTGGTTCGCGAAGCTTCTGCCGAGGCTGGGAATCGGGCTTGGCGAGTTTACGCGATGGAAGAGGTCTAGCCACCGTGCCTCCGTGCGATCAGGAACCCGAACAGGATGTGCAAGCCGCCGAAGCCTGCGGCCAGGAAATAATTTCCCCATGCAATGGGAGCCAGGACGGCGAGGCCGCCGAGCAACATGAAGCAGAAGCCCATGACGGGAACGATGGCGACCGCGAAGGAGCCCCCGGTCATGATGCCGGCGCCATAGAGCAGCAGCCAGGTCGCGGGCAGCGTGGATTGCAGGCCGGCGCGGAAAAACAAGAACGTGAGGAATGCTCCGGCGACGAGTGGAGGCGCGAGACCGAAGGCCGCTTTACGCGCGGGTCCGGAAAATAACGGAAGACCGCGGCGGTTGGCCTTCCAGGCGCAGGAGAGTACTCCGATAGAGACGGCCAGGAGGCCCTCGGACAGCCAGACGCGCAACCAGGCAAAGTTCAAGGTCTGACTCGCTGCCAGCGCGGCGGCGGCCAGAGCGGTGAGGCCGAGAAGGACCTGTCCCCAGCCGGAAATGGCAGTGAAGGCGGCGGAGCGCTCCATGGTGTCGCGAATGAAGCGCAGATCTTCGGCAAGACTTGGGGAGGGCTCGGGCCGGCGAAGCGTGGGGCTCAGGCTCGGACTTTTTTCAATCGCGCTTTTCTCGACCGGATTTTTCTCCAGTGAGTCCAGTTCGACCGCGCCGGGTTTGGCCGAGCGACGAAGGCGCCGGATACGATGAGGGCGCGGAGTGAACATGGAATGCAGCTTAACCCCACCAGGAATTCGTGTCAAGTACTTTGCAGTGCAGAGTACAACGCTGCCATGAAAAATAGGGCCGGAAAATCCCCACTCTAGCCGCAAAGGGCGCGGCTAGAATGGGGCGCCGGGCGAAATCGATCTTCTAGCGGCGGGGGAAAGAATTCCTCCGGGTATTCTCCTCCCTGGCGGTCCTTACTACTATCGGCGGTAGCAATGCGTAGCGGGGCTGTGAAAAATTTATTGCTTTGGACTTGCCGTTCTGCGCGATCCGGAATAGCATGTCGTCCACCATTGATTGAGCCAGATCGCCTACCGTTACTGAGGTTTCAGGGCACGGACAAGTTTCTGGCTTTAGCCGGCAACGGTTTTCTGGTTGCTGGTTCCAGCTAACTGCATCACTACCCGCGAGGGCAATTTTCATTGCGATTCAAATCTCTACGACCCACCTTCGCGACCTTTAACCCAAGAAGTCCAGCCCACGAAGTTCAGCCCAGGAAGTTAGCCCAGAAAGTTCAACGCAGTAAGCGCACCCCAGGAGGAAAGATAATGCAAACGAAGGAAGCGATTGAGGCGGCGGCGTTTTCCCGCCGTCGACCGACAGTTTGGCTCACCCTTGTGCTCGCGACCCTAATCGTGAGTGTGACCATGCCGGCCCATGCCGCCGGAAAATATGTAACGCATAATACTCCCAACTATGTAGCCACTGCCAAGAATCTGGGCACGGTGGATGCTTCGCAGGTCATCGAGGTCAGCATCTGGCTGAACCCGCACAATCGCGCTGAGTTGGATACCCTGGCGCAACAGCTCTACGACAAGACGTCTCCCAATTATCGTCACTTTCTAAACCACCAGCAGTTCGCGGCGCGCTTTGCGCCGACGGCGGCGGAGGCGAAGACGGTGCAGGAATTCTTCGAGGCCCACAACCTGAAGGTCGTGAAAACTGCACCCGATAACTTTTTTGTGCGGGCGCGCGGCACGGTGGGTGATGTGGAAACGGCGTTTCACGTACAGATTAACCACTATGACCTGCATGGCGGCGTGATGCGCTCCAATGATCGCGATCCCTATGTCGATGGCGATGCAGCGGCGCTGGTCAAGACGGTTTCGGGTCTAGACAGCGGCTCGTTCAAGCACCCGGCGATGACCCAGGCGGCGAAACTCCCGACCGGTACCAGCAGGACGGCTAGCACCAACCGGGCAGCGGCCAGCACTCCTGGGCTGGGTTATTCCAATAACTGCTTCAACGGCACGGTTACGCAGACCTACTCGACCAACGGCACGGGCGCGCTGCCCATCGTAAAGGCCCAGGGCAACCACCTGAATCTTTACGGCCTGACCAGCCCGGGTTGCGCCTATACCCCGCCGATGATTCAGACGGCGTACAACCTGACCGCTCTTTATAACAACGGATTCGACGGCAAAGGCCAGACCATCGGGATCATCGACTGGTGTGGCTCCTTCACGATTGAGCACGATGCCAACGTGTTTTCAGCTCAATTCGGACTGCCGGCCTTGACTTCGTCGAACTTCACGATCACGAATATCCCGACCGCGACCGCGTGCGAGGGAGCGGACGAGACGGAGATTAACATCGACGTGGAGTGGGCGCATGCCGTCGCTCCCGGCGCCAGTATTAACCTGATCGTTCCGCCGACCTCACTGTTCCAGGATATCGACGAGGCGGAATACATTGCCATTGATTCCGGACTGGCGAATGTTCTCTCGGGCAGTTACGGGGCCGAAGAGCTCGAGGTCGCCACCAGCGAACTGGAGAACGGCAACCTGCTGTCAGAACTGGGTGCCGTGCTGGGAATTTCCACCGACTTCGCCACCGGCGATGACGGCAACTACACCTTCGGAATCAGCGGGCTTCCGCCATCGGTCAGCTATCCTGCGGATTCTCCGTATGCGACGGCTGTGGGCGGAATCACTCTGGCTTTGAACTCGGATAACTCGATCGCCTGGCAAACCGGCTGGGGCAACTACCAAAGCTTGCTGGCAGAAGAAGGGGAAGTGTTCGATCCGCCGCTGGCCTTTGGATTCACGGGTGGATCGGGCGGTGGGGAGAGCAATTGCGTGACCGCGGACTCCTCGGGCAACTGCCTGGCGGGTTTCCCGAAACCCTCCTACCAGAAGGGGATCCCCGGCCACTATCGGCAACTGCCGGACATCTCCTGGCTGGCCGATCCCTACACCGGAGCGGTGATCGCAATTACCGTCCCGGGGACGGTTCCGTCTCTGGAATGGCAGATATGGGGAGGCACCAGCCTGGCCACGCCCATGTTCTCCGCACTCTGGGCGATCGCGAACCAGGAAGCGGGCGCGCCGCTAGGGCAGGCGGCTCCTTATGTCTATTCCATGCCGGCCGGGACGATTTACGATATCGTTCCGACGGGCAGTCCGACGAACGTGACCGCGACCGTTAAGGACTCGAGCGGGGTCACAAAG
>Ga0209006_10007044_pt1 | contig 10163 bp, 11 predicted proteins | sample JacPin_JW_Ref_O2_FD_188567 | JGI IMG/M metagenome (GOLD analysis project Ga0209006, IMG submission 188567) | Forest soil microbial communities from Algoma, Ontario, Canada - Jack Pine, Ontario site 1_JW_Ref_O2 (SPAdes) (version 2) | ecosystem: Environmental > Terrestrial > Soil > Boreal... | reverse complement strand
CCGAGTTCAAGGCGGCCGACACGCTCGCAACCGACTACTTCAAGGCCGAGAAAATCCCGGGTCTCATCATGGCCTCGCAGAATTTGTCGGCTAGCGACCCTGGTACAAGAAAGAGCTCTTCCAGATAGGCTGGAGTCAGCTCAGAGTCGGACGCATAGGAGGCAGTGGCCCAGGAAACCACGTCCGGATCCTCGTGTAGTTCTTCTGGATCTAGTGACGTTTTTTCGACCGCGGATTGACCTTGACGGTCCCATAGTACGTATAACATGTTGTTGGTTATTATGAAATCCTGAAGGCGACAGTGAGCACTCGATCGGGAGCACTCGACGGTTCGAATCTCGTGGAATTGATCGCCGAATGTGTCAAAAAGGTGGAATATACCGGCAGACGCGGAGGATGATGGTGTCGGGTTGAAAGTAAGCAGGTAAACATGCTCCTCGAGGGAGAGTGTTGTAAAGACGCGTAAAAGTGTTTGCTGACCTGTTTCCAGAAGAACCCGAGGTTTGCTATCGTTTCCAGAAGGTTGTACGGGAGGGGTGCTCCCTTGCCCGGGAATCTTTAAGGATAACGTCTTGGAAGCCACGCAGCCGATCTTGGCTTTCCATAAACGTAAGGTTCTATCCCGCGAAAGTGTCCAGACATCATTTACGTCAGTTGGCCAAGGGTGACTGGTCATTGATATGATTTCAGATCCGTTCGAGGCCGAACTGGCCAGAGTAGGGAGAAATGAAGAGAGCTGATGGAGAAGGGAGCCAAGTTGGAACAATGATTCTGTCCATTCGTCTATGTTGGACAAACATTTAGTTTCGCTCGACCAGCAATAATCGATCGCAAGCTGGCACACCATTATGATTGTCATCTCCAAGATATTCAGTTTCCAGGCGAAGAAGTGAGCCGTTGGACTGCCCTATTGCGACACTATGTGTACCCAGTACGCGTACTAGACCCTCCATGGACCCCGCTGCATAGTTGATGAGATATTCACGACACCAGTTACCGCTGAGTGGGTCATGCCACAGCTGGTTAACTCCGCCAATGGGAAGAACGAGACGGTATAGTGAGCCTGTCGTCGTCACTACGAGAACATGAAGTTCGCTTGATCTCCATAAGAAAATGGCTGGAGATGGGAGTATTGGGGCAGGGAAGACGAAGCGGATGGGTTGATGGTCGGTTGAAAGTGAGAGGAGTTCCAAGATCAATCCGCCGTGCAGAACGCGTAAAAGAATGGTTCCAGTAGTGGGTGCATGGAATAAGGAGGAAAAGGACGCGTGCTCAGCGAGAGGACCTGAAACATCTTGGGGTGGTGGGAGTGGTGTGTTTTGTTGCAAAGTCTGCAAAGGAATCGATGTTATTTGCGAGGGTGGAAAGAGCGAAGACAGCTGTGTCGCCAGCAAAAGACCACCATCCATTTACGCAAAGGGACGTGTCTGAACTTATTAGCTTATTACCTTCGTCACTTGAAAGTTCGCACGGTCATTCAGACTTGATACCCGATTTAGCCTTTCACTTCTAAATTGCTGGGTGAATATATACCAAATTTCCCTACAGTTACGTGGGCCGTGCGGTTGGTATTCAATGCTCTAACAAATCCCGAGAACTTCTTTCTCCGGAGTTCGATGCATTTTTGATTATCGATATCAGACAAAGTCACAAAAACGTACACGGAGACATGGCGTTTGGTCAAAATGGGTTAGTTTCGGAACTCAAGCCAGCGCTGTCCCCTTGAGATTTGATGACCAAAGAACCCTATGGGTCAATAAAATGTTAACATGTCGAATATATTTACCTGATTCACTGTCAATACGTATGGCCAGCTGTTAGCTTCACACGCGTGTCATCCTCCAGGTGGACACACTGCCGATGAATTACTGCGGTTGGAAAAGTCGTCTGTCAACACTGAATGGCGTCGTTTTCAGGGCTGACGTTCAGCCGTGAGGTTAAATCAGGAGCCCACGTCGTATTCGAGAATCGCGAAGAGCTTGAGCTAAACTTTACAATTGTGACTCGAGAAATTTCCCTTCAGTCGCCAACGACATCGCTATGGCATCGACTGCATATTCAGTCAGTCTTTTCGGTGATGTTAAGAAAAGGGTGTCCACCTAGTCCGAAGACCGCCTGTGGCACGGAGTTAAGGCATCTGGTTGGATGTGTAAAGCGTGGATAATTTGGAAGAGAAGGAAATCCAGGGAGAGGATGAAGGTGGTAACAAGACCGCCCAGTAATTGAAGGGGGTAGAGAGCGTGTAGTCACACGAGAAGAGACAAAAAGGGAAATCGTTTAAATTTCTCACAGCCTCGGCGAGAACGATGCACATGTGTGTGAACTTCTGCGTTTGAACACACCATCTACCCATCGATGACAACCTACATCAAACTGGCATCAGAAGAGTGTGTTTGTGATATTGAAAAACAAATGATGTGATTAGGACACAAAGAGCGAACGCCCGATCCGAAGTCGTGGAGCTACAAATGCTGGTGGTGGTGTTCATTGTGCAGATGAATCCCGCGCGACACGCGGGCGCAGCGAAACGATCGTTTCGAGAATAAAGCGAGGTCGTCATTTGATGCTTATAGTTAGGCAGAAATGAGAGGGTGGAATGAGGCATGGATCGTATAGGGCCTAGAGCGAAATAAATACTCGGATACACGCCTGTCCGGCACGGGGGGGCTAACGGCTGCTAGGACTGAAGTGGTGTTCATCGAGCAAATTCGCGGAGTCAGTTGTACACGCGCTTGGCGCGAAATGACACTCAAGGCACTCTAGAGTACCGGATGGCCCAGATTATCTTTCAGATTTAGGGTGATAGTGGACTGAGGCAAAAGGAGAGCATTAAGGAAGGCATTTGACCCAGGAAATATAATTTACTTATCTACACCCTTGTGTTGGCATTACGGAGGTCTGACCAGCCCCGATTGGCACATGAATACGGCAAGTGAAGCAGTAGATCTTAGGATTATTCTAGGCCTTCATATTCCCAAGGCCTGGTGCCCTCTGTACCTGGAAAACGGACTCCACACGATATGCAGAGAGAATTTAAAAAACCATCGGACGATTCAACGGAATCTACTCACGGCGAGTCACAACCAGCTCACCTTATTAATTGACGCAGTGAGTTTGTTAGGAATCTGGTCTGCCTTTGTGAAAATAATGGTCATTTCTGAACTTCTTTCAAATTCTCAGAATCGAGCAATTTGGACATTTAGCTACAAATTCAGCAGCGATTCGAATGCTGGATAAACGGTAGCTGTACAGAAATTTTAGTGTCAGGGGACACATCGTGGTTGCCTGGTTTGAGAGTAAACGCCGGTGGCTTTGCTGACTCGAACGGTGCGAACCTAGTGACTTGCTAACCTAGTGACTTGCTAATTTCGGTCCGAACTCATAAACCAGCACGCTACCCTTATCCCGCCTTTGACTAGAATTTGAGCCTGAAACCAGTGCTACGTCCCCTCGATGGCCACACTAAGCCTCCGGAGTCTTCATCTATGTGACCATGTAAACACACCCGGTAGGTGGCGATTGCAAATGATCCGACCTCGTGTGTTCTAACACCATTTGCAGAGCTCCGTTTTTTTCTCTGGCCCTTTCTGTGATCGAAGAAAGCACGTACTCCTCGTTTTTCTGCTTTTTTTTGCACCATAAAAGCACTGTGTCGCGATGGCCTTTTTGGATCCTCAGTGCTCAGGTCGTCAAACCAAAGCAACTTCCTCCTACTTCGACTGTTCTAACACACCACCTTTACTTCAACATCGCCCTCTGGTCAGTTCGTCCTTTTACATGCGGGTTGACTGCTAAGGCTAAATTATCTCGGACAACCAGCTTGATCATCGGCAATGGATCAGTTGATTGCATTCGATGCTATTTTGTTCCCTTCTGATGGCCGTCCACCTCATCTCGTTGCACTCATGACAAGCCCCATGTCGGTACAAATGCAGCCTGCAAGCTCTTCCGGCCATTTCGGGCGACTCCCACACCCCGAACACTTTATGTCATTTGTTGCAGAAGGCCTCGGGCCACGAGCGTGGAAATACCAGGTACGTCTCTATTATTTACCGCTGTTATCGGTTCATTAAGACCTAGCGCGATTACAGCTCGTGGAAGCGCTTGATTGTATGAACCGCAAGTTTGCCAACCCTTACATCGTGTTCTACCCAACCGTGTCGCGCGACGGCATGCCATTTGTAAGTGGATTAGATCATGATAACGTATCGTTCAAGTCATCGACGAGTAATTTCAACAGCCCCTCAACAAGTGCATTCGCGAGATACAAGGAAAGATCTTCCAGGAGGAATGTGCATGGAGAGGTGACATCATCATTGCAAAATATCGCGATAACCCCTTTTCTTCCATGATTGACGCCTCCATGGCTGACTTTCCTATCTTGAAAAACTACTTGATGACACACGGCGCCCCTGTGCAGGTAAATGGTCTTGTACGTTTCACTGTATAATGCTAACCACTCCGTTATCAGTCATGATGTGTTCTTGGAGCCTTCCCCCCGGTATCTGACTCGAATCCTAAACTTGCATATTCATTGTGTCCATTCATTTCGTGCGCATATTAACGTTGGTAATCCTGGGACGCTACTAGTGTATATAGATCGGACAGGTTGACATACTCATATGTGTATTTATAACTCCTCATGCGAAACATCATTTTTTCCACTTGGTTTGTAATGCGGTCCAGCGGTGGAGGCGCCCTCTTTCACCGCCTTTCGCTTCGTAGCGTCACATGGTTCCGGAATTGGACTGGCAGGGTCAATGGGAGGGTGTGACACCCTGCCAACTTTGGTGTACGTTTTGTGCTCAGCAAAGAATTTCTTCCAATGATTGACGCTCTGTATGATGATCGATAAGCATACGGCAATAAAACAAATCATGGAACGGCGCGAGAGCCGTACCTCTAGTTCGGCTTCGCTCAAACCTCGCAAGTCATGAGTGCGATGATCGCGGAAACAGCCAGTGCCGAAAGATCTTGCGGCATCAACTCCAGCCCTGCGAAAATCCTGTAATTAGTATGTCGGAACCCAATATGCCTTCGAAACCCCAACATTAAATGGTAGGAACCTCCTGGTCCGTACGTCTTCGCGTTACTGGAGACGTCATATACGTCGTGATCAATCTGTCCACATGATATCGATCAAGAGTTTGGTTGATTTTACGTGTATAATTGATTTATGGTTATAATGCATCCTTACAGCCAAATAAATCGGTTTGTTTGGATTGTTGCCGTCATATCCAGCAAGGAGGTCTTCGGAGAATAGACGTTGATTGGTCTACAAAAAAAAAAAAGAGACGCCCAACGGAAATCAGCCATTCGCGCATAATCAACGAATAAATCGTTTTTTCTTTTTTTGTGATCAACACTTACTGGAAAGTACGTTTTGAGCCGCACCCATTGGCCGTCGTACTCCCATAGATAACTTCCTGTGAAGAATTTGCCAGCCAGAAGAATGACGATGACGATCCCAAGCACGAATTTGAGGAGACCAAGACATCCAACTTCTTCTTCAGCGGTGGGATCACGCTCTTCTGGTCCGACTTTCTCCCCTCTCGCTAGTTTTTCCTCTCGCTCTTTCTTCCGCTCGAGCCAGGCGTTGTGTAGTGCTTCCTGCTTCTCGCGATACTCTTTGTAGCTACAATGATCAACGAAAATGAAGATTAATACGTAAACTCGCATGACGGTTTACGACCCTGCGTACGCAAGAAATGGCCTATTTGCTTTCTTTGTCGACACCATTCTGTTTGGAATGTAAGGATCTGGAACTCGTGGATCGGTGTCATTGGCAGGTGCAGCCTGAGGTCCTTCGTTGGTGTTAATGGGTCCCGTAGTACCTCCAAACGCTTCTCGCAACCAGGACATGGCAGTGAAGAAGACAAATCTTTTGACTTGCTTATTATGTAGTTCGAGTATAATAAATAACGTCACAAAGCCTGTACGCATATGCATAATAACATACGATCGCGAAAGGTTATACAACGCCGCAGTTCGAATTAGAGAGTGGTCCCAAATGTACCTGGCCAGGTCAAGTGGATAAGTTAGGTATTATAGATATTACAGGATGAGGTTTTAGTTGCTGGCAATCTCGAAGCGCAGCAAAGTCGATGAGAACGGCGCGCCACGGACTGCCTTGTTGAAAACAATATTAATGCGTGGATGTAAGTGGAAGAAAAAAGAACAGAAAGCAAAATGACCCCCCGGGGTCCAACGTGCCAAACCGTGCTGATCACCGTAAATAATAAAAAAAGTGTAGTCGATATTGAAGAATGACGAGAGCATAGAAATGAGCCGCCAAATGCGTGTTAAGTAGTTGAGGGTTGGGACAATTGGACGATCAAGGTATGATGAACGCGGGAGTGATGTTGAGCAAGAAGTCCATTGAGAGCCATGCAAGAGAAACAAGGACAACGAGGGCCTATATCGACGTCTTTGATGATGATGCTAGGAGCTCTCGTTTCTGAGCGACCTGGCGGAGTTCCCGCTCGCTCGCTTGCTGCGAAACGGTCATGTAGGCACCTCCGACTTCTTCCTTAGGGCTGGACAGCCCTGGAGGAGCCAAAGGCCCTGATGACACAACCTGGACGTCATTGTCTGGTTCGAAATCTTCCCAATTTCGCATCGCTTGAAACTTTGGCGTCTTGATAAACTAGGAAGAACGAGAAGCATTAAGGCCAAAGCCAGTCAAATATCAGAAGGAACTTACTTTGGGAACAGAATCCGTTGCCATTAACCGAAATACGTGGGTCTGGATACGTTCATACAAACGAATCATTGCCTGGAGCTGAGTGGCGTTGAAGGCATTCGCCTGCGCAGGCTCTACCCGTCCTTGGAAGGCTTTGCCAGTCAAATTTGTCACGACCTCGTCCAGATACTTCGCCAACTCGTTCCGCAGTCCATGATCGATGTTCAGCTCACTTTGACTTGATGGCGCCAGGTAAGTATTGTAGATGATGAAGGCGGTATTAATCAGTGATTCGTGATGTCTCTCCATTGCGGCCTGACCAGGAACCCGTGTACCGCTTCGAGGCGTGACGGCTATCGCAGTTGATGAGATATTGAACTTGCGCTTGAAATCCTGCACGTCCAGCCAGAACGACAAGTTTTCCTCGCTGAAGTTACCTCGCAAGAAGTCACGGAACAGCGAGCGCAGAGCAGGCTCTTCGAGGATATAGCGAAGACGATCGGTATTGCTCTCCTTTGAACCCTTCCTCTCAGCCTCGTATGTAGCATTAAGTTTCTCCGCCATCGAGATTCTACGATGAATCTTCGCGTCGCTAGGGGGTTGTTGCGTAATATCCCCAACAACTGTCTCAGATTCTAGGCTCTCCTCGACAGACGAGCGCGCCGTAGGGGTCACAGTCGAGGTCGATGCATTAGGCGACGTATGGAGGGTTCTTGATCCGTCCCAGTGCGCAAGACGCCTGCCTTCATCAGTGATTCGGTAGATGGCCTTCGCCGTACAGCGAAACTCTCCGTGTTGCTACAACAGAGTCAGATCATGGGTTGACAGGACGACGGGTAACCAAGGCCCACTTACACTAACGGGTGAATTTCCACCAGGAGCAGATCCACGAACCGTGAAGATGATCGCAGAGTCGTTGTTTTTTCGCTTGTCGCTGACCAGAGTGATAAGGCCAAATCGCACGAACTGGGCGGCCATCTCTGCGGCTTCTTCCCTTCCAACGACGGAAGTGAAGTCACAGAGCCACTCCAGAGCGGTCACCGCAGCAAAGCAGAATTTGTGAACCTCATTCTTAATCGATCCTTTTTCTGCGACATCCGTCAGTGCGACGCCCTTCGATCGCTCATGATACTGTTGGAATGGATCCACAGTCGCAGCTGATGGTGGTGCATAGTTCGGCTGACGGCCCACAAAACGTCGGAAAAGAGCGGTGATGACGGACTGTGTTACAATGATCTCGTCGTCAACAGACCGTCGCTCGAGATGCAGTAACTTGATACAGATGGGTTGTGTTGCGAACACTTGCTGCAGATGATCAGAGTTGATGCCATTCTTGCTGATGAACCGCTCGAGAACGTGAAGGCCTTTGGGAGTGAGTATGTAGACGCCTCGGTCTTTGAAAAGGTTTGACGTTGGATCGGAGGCATTTTCGATGAGACGGGCGTCCATGAAATGTTGACTCATCGCCTTTGCCATATCACGGGTCATGGAGAAGGTCGTCGTTGTCGTTGTCGTGACTACTCGTGAGGGTTCTCTAGGGTCTGGTCCACGATTTGATTGAGAAAATTTGAGGGAGGCCAGATTCTGCGCTGCGTCATCTCTAGATAGAAATGAAGGACATTAAAGAGTGTGATATTGTAGAATGAGGTGATACTAACGTTGAGAAGGAATTAGGGTAACTACGGAAAAATTGCTTGTGGGTAGTTAGTTGGAGTGAGACGATGAGTGTAGCGAAGAGGTCGAGAGTATCCTAGGGTTAGATTTACGTTAGAGTTGGAGGGAAAAAGATGTGGTGAAAATGGCTACTTTGAGAAACGGTCTTCCGCGTTTTGTTGTCTTCATCATGTGGGACGAAGTCACTTGGGGCTCTGGCTCTGCTGGTGGAGGAGGCATAACGAAGTTGAAGAAATAAAGAAAAAGATTAACTTGAAGGTAATACGGGGGCGGGGGGGGTCAACGGGGGTAGGTAAGGTCAAGCTTAAGGAGGATGAAGAAATATGAAGGAAATGGGAAAAGGGCAAGCTTGGCGCGTGGTAAAATTTGGTTGGCAAGGTATGACTAATTTTTCTCACGGTCCTATTACGGACATAAAACAAGTAGCATTTCAATCTCCGCAGGAACCTTCTTTTTTCCCAGTCTTTTTGTACCTTTTTGTTTGTTGGTGTCCATCGCTACCTTGTAAGCGAAAAAAATATACTTTTTTGGATACAAAACGAGGCGTCGATCGGATAAATCGTTATCTCCTGTTTAGCCGGCATGCCGATAATCAAAGGCCGCCGGGAGCGATGGCATGCTCCGATGGCAAGACTCCGATCTCGCCATCACTATAACCTCTCCTGGAAAAACCAGGTTCACCTAAAAAATACCCCCAATCTACATTTCCACACGTCGCTATACAGTGAAACGAGTATCATGCCAACCTGTACTTGTCCGTCGGTGTCAATCCCCGACAAGCATCGGGACGTTTCATCTCCTGTCGGATCACATGCTTCTCCAGTCAAAAGTCACATGTAGGCTGCTTCTGCCGGTAACTAAAGTTTTACATCATCGCGTTCAGGTAAGTACCCGAAACTCTGGGATGATGATCTGTGAGCTTTAGCTGTGCGGCGTGCGTGCCGATTCTCGAACTAATCGGAGTTGTTACATATATAACGAAACTGTGGAAATTAACCTTGTAGCCAGCTACCGCCACCGGGTCCTACCGGCCGAGCGACATGCACAACATCCTACCTTCTTGTCTTGATTCGAGGAAAAGGGCGCAATATCGCAGCGGGGGGCGCCTTTTGTTGGTTTACACGTGGCTATCACCCCTTCGATCACCATTTCTGACTCTAACATTCTTCATTTATTATTGTTACATATAGGCATGGAACATCAATGGAATAATGTTATATATCTTTTCGAATTCGGCCGCATCCGGGCGGGTTTACTTCGCCACTCAAAAATCTTCTGCTGCTCGCTGATCTTCTGCATGATTCTTGGAAGGCTTCCCAAATCCATGGGGTATCTCTGCTGCAAAATTCAATTTGAGAATGAATATCTCTTGTACCGAAGACAATTCATCCCAGAATTTGCAGCCCAATTCAATTGATTTGAAGCCAGGACATATGTGGCTGTGATAATACTGCCACGTTATGTGGTCCAAGGCAGATCTGCCGGCTGTGGTGATAGACGGTACCGCCTTCGCTACTCAACATCAATGCCCCTTGGCAAGATGTGCGACTGTCAAATTGACGCAGATGAAATTCTCCACTCGATGTCGCGAAGCACTTCCGAAATACTGGAAGCGTGTCGGTACTTAGTGCCATTTGGGTTCAACATAACACGCAGTTCGAAATCTAGCAATCTCGACCGGCATCAGGCAACTACTGTAGTCGCTACCAGACCCTTGGGATGAGTTTCCAACCCTGTCCCAGCAACATCGGGGACTGGCTGGTGGCGCTCAACCCATGATTCCCGAATCAAAGCAACCCTCATCAAA
>Ga0209006_10007043_pt1 | contig 10164 bp, 11 predicted proteins | sample JacPin_JW_Ref_O2_FD_188567 | JGI IMG/M metagenome (GOLD analysis project Ga0209006, IMG submission 188567) | Forest soil microbial communities from Algoma, Ontario, Canada - Jack Pine, Ontario site 1_JW_Ref_O2 (SPAdes) (version 2) | ecosystem: Environmental > Terrestrial > Soil > Boreal... | reverse complement strand
CACAGGGCAGCGTGCTCGCCTCTGCGTCATCGAGCGTATCCGGAGCCGACGAAAACCACGCGTCCGGGAAGCACACATACTCGGCGAGAACGCCAGGATGGATTCCGCCGAGACTGTCGTAGGGCGGCACGCTTGCGGTACCTGACGGCGCGCCGTCGATCCAGCCCGGGCGGAAAGTGGAAATGACACGATCCCCGACCTTAAAGCGCGTTGCCGTATCGCCCGCCCGGACGACCGTCCCGGCCATGTCGGAGCCGGGGACAAACGGAAACTTGAGCGGCAGACCCATGCCGCTCTCGATCACGAGCTTGTCCCGATAATTCAGAGACACCGCCGCCACCTTGACCAGAACTTGCCCCGGCACCGGCGTCGGAACCGGAACGGTGCTTTGGTGAAGGCTATTCCTGCCAAGAGCGTCCATGGCCCAAAGCCGCATCGTCGCCGGCTCCGTAACCAAGCCCGCCATCAAGTCCGTCGCCCTGTTTGCCGTCATGCCCCTCTCGCCCGTTAGCCGAACAACCGCTGCTCCGATATATTCGGGATCAAGTGGCTCATTAGACGGCGGCCGGTCCCATGTTTTTTTCCTAAAAGTCTGCAATGACGGGAATCCTCGAGAAAACGACCGGCCTGCTGGCGTTCGTACGGACGGTGGAGAGCGGTTCGTTCACCAATGCCAGCCGAGCCATCGGCTCAAGCCCGTCCGCGGTCGCCAAGAGTGTCGCGCGGCTCGAGCGGCGGCTGGGCGTGCGCCTGCTGCAACGATCGACGCGAACGCTCGGACTGACCGCGGAAGGCTCCGCCTACTACGAGCGGGTCGCGCCGCTCCTGCGCGCCATCGCGGATGCCGACAATGTCGTGCAGGGGGTGGACGACGCACGCGGATTGCTGCGGGCTACGGCGCCGACGGATCTCAACCGTTTGCTGCTGACGGCCTGGATGCGGGACTTCGCGTTTCGCCATCCAAAGCTCAAGCTTGAACTGAACATCATGAATCGGCGCGTCGATCTGATCCGCGAAGGTTACGATGTCGCTGTGCGCATCGGGCCGATTTCCGATAGCGGCTTGATCGGCCGAAAGCTCGCGGAGCTTCCGCTGGTCCTCGTCGCGTCGCCCGATTACATCGCACGCCGCCGCGCGCCGCGGTCAATCGACGACCTGCAGCAGCACGCGTGTCTGCGTTACATTCTCGCCGGCCGCCCCTACGCGTGGACGTGGCAGGACGGCACGACGCTCGTTCCCGACGGTCCTTTGGACACGAACAGCGGCGAAACGCTGCGGCTGGCGGCGTTGCACGGTGTCGGCATCGTCCATTTGCTCCGTGCCGCCGTCGCCGACGACATCACCGCGGGCCACCTCGTCGAGGTGCTTCCCGATTTGCCGATGCGCACTCTACCCATTCACGCGCTGCATGCGTTCGGCCGGCAAATCCCGCTGCGGGTCCGAATTTTTATCGACTTTCTGGTCGAATGCTTTGCTGCAATGGAGAGGTGACCAGGGGCGTCGCGGCACGCTCTCCGAGCAACGAGACTCTTTGGACTGACACGTACCGTGCGAATTGGTCTAAGAAAGATACCATGATCATCCAAGCCGAGACGCTGAAACTCTCCTCACTCCGCCACGCCTTTTTCACCCGGGAGGGCGGCGTCTCCGGCGGCGTCTATGCGAGCCTCAACGGCGGCGTCGGTTCGCATGACGATGCCGGCCACGTCGCCGAAAATCGCGCCCGCATGGCGGCAGCGCTCGCGGTGAGGCCGGATCGCTTCCTCACCGCTTATCAGATTCACTCGCCCGATGTTGTCGTCGCCGACGAGCCATGGGATGCGCAGGCGCGGCCGCGCGGCGACGCAATCGTCACCCGGACCGCTGGGCTCGCGATCGGCGTCAGCACCGCCGATTGCGGGCCGGTCCTGTTTGCCGATGCGGAGGCGCTCGTGATCGGCGCCGCGCATGCCGGCTGGCGCGGCGCGCTCTCGGGCGTGGTCGAAGCGACCGTTGCCGCCATGGAACGGCTCGGCGCCCAGCGCGGCCGCATTCGCGCGGCGCTCGGGCCGATGATCCGGCAGAGCAACTATGAAGTCGGGCCCGATTTTACGGCTCGCTTTGCCGCCGAGGACGAAGCCAGCGCCGATTTCTTCCGCCCCGCGGCACGCGAAGGCCATGCGCTGTTCGACCTGCCCGCCTACATCGCCGCACGGCTACACCGCGCCGGCGTGCAGGAGATCGAGGACGTCGGGCTCTGCACCTATGCGGAGCCGGAGCGATTTTTCAGCTTCCGCCGCACCACCCACCGCGCCGAGCCGGATTACGGCCGCCACATCAACGCGATCGCGCTGGCGCGCGAATAGCGACAAGCGCGTGGAAAAACGCGGCGGGACGTCCGATCCGGGATCAGGGCGGATACCGCGGAGATAGATAATTGACGCCGGTCGGCGGGCAGCGCCGCGCCGCAGCACACGCTGTGGCTCTTGCGCACGACGGCCTTCATAATGTACATATAAACTGTACAGCTAAACTGTATATTTGGAACGATTAAGAATAGCGATCGGGAATGATGATCGGGAATCATGGACAGGACTTCGCCGACGTCCGAATTGCCGCCGCTCATCGTCCTCGCAGGTGAGCTGCGGGTTGTGATCGGTAGGCTCGTTCGTCGCGCGCGCGAGGCGGCGCATGCGGGAGATTTCACGCATGCACAGAAATCCGTGCTTCTGCGGCTGGAACGCGACGGCCCCGCAACCGTCTCAATGCTGGCGCGCGCCGAGGGTGTACGTCCGCAGTCGATGCGCACAACGGTTTCCGCTCTCGAGGCAGCCGGCGCGGTGCACGGGAAGCCCGATCCCAAAGATGGTCGGCAGACCTTCCTAAGTCTCACTCCCTCATTCTTGAAAATCGTCAAGGCCGGGCGCGCGGCGAAAGAGGATTGGCTTTTCCGCGCCCTTCAGGCGCAACTCTCCCCCCGCGAACACGAGCAGCTGGCCGCCGCCGTGAAGCTACTGAGCCGACTTGCCGACTTCTGAACCAACGCAATGGATGGTGATCGATGGATTGGGTGAATTTCGTTTCATACTTTTTTGGCGGGGCATTTCTTTGTAACGCCATCCCCCATGTCGGCAGCGGGCTCATGGGACGTCCCTTTCAAAGCCCTTTCGCCAAGCCGCCCGGGCAAGGACTTTCCTCTTCGACCGTCAACGTATTGTGGGGCATTCTCAATCTCGCCGTCGCTTACGCGTTGATCTGCCGCGTCGGGGACTTCAGCCTGCGCTCCACCGCTCATGCGGCAGCTCTCGGTCTCGGTTTTCTTTTGATAGGCGTTTTCTGCGCCCGCCACTTCGGTCGTTTCCACGGCGGCAACTCGCCTGGAGAAACGAACGGCGTCAACAAAGAGTGAGGAAGGGCTCGGAGCCCAGGCCGGGCTTGACCTGCCGGATCGGATCACGCCCTCACAATTCGCTCGGCATCTGCATCAGCTGCGCCAATCCGACCTCGCTGGTCAGTGGCGGCTTCCAGCCGAGCCCCATCAGGGCCGATGGGTCGGCGACCAGCGCCCCGGAAAGCCGTTCATAAACATAGTCTTTGCCGGCGACGTGGAATGAAAGCGCGAGCAGCGCTGGGGGCACGCTAAAAACGCCCGGCCGGCGCCCCAGCCCGCCGCGCATGGCGGCAATCATGTCCGCCACCGTTACCGCCAGCGGATCGGCGACGATCAGCGGCCGCCGCAGCGCCTGCGGTGTCGTCAGCACGGTCTCCACCGCCGCCAGCAAATTTTCCACCGCCAGCAGCGAGCGGCGCGCCCGCAGGCCGCCGAGCGGCAACGGCCACGGCAAACGCGCCAGCCGCATCAGCTCCGCCATGTTGCCCTTGACGCCCGGTCCGTAGGCCAGCGTCGCCCGCAACGCGACCCAATCGATGTCGAGCTCGGCAAGGCCGCGTTCGGCGGCGAGCTTCGAGCGCCCATAGGCATCGGTCGGGCGCGGCTCCAGCGCCTCGGTCTGCACGTCGTCAGCGCTGGGCCCGCACTGGGCGCGGATCGAGGACAGAAAGACGAAGCGCTTGGCGCCGGCACGCTTCGCGGCGCGGGCGAGGTTGATGGTGGCTTCGGTGTTGATCACCCGGTAGTCGTCTTCTGGAATACCGGACATCGCGTGCGCAAGGCCGGCCGAGTGAATGACGGCATCGACGTCCTGCAACGCCGCCGCCATGTTTTGTGGCCGCGCGATATCGCCGATCACCGCGCTTGCGGTGTTGGTCGGCAGTGATGTCGGACGACGCAGCAGCACGCGCAGCCGGTAACCGCGCTTCGGCAATTCGCGCAGCAGATGGCGGCCGATAAAGCCGGTCGAGCCGGTGAGCGCTAACAGCATGCGGGCGCCTCGTTATTCCGATCTGACTGCTTCGCAGTGCCGTCGAAGCTTACCGTGAGTTGCGATCGAGAAAAAATGCGCCAAACGCTGCCGCGACTCCGCGCTGGCCTTAGGCACCATTCGCTTGTCGTCGCGATGGCATCCGAACCTCGGAAGAGAGCAAAAAATCCTGCGGGGACAAGGCCCTGATTCGGGTTGCCAGCCCCCGAGGCGGCCTGTATCAGGGCGGTGTTTTTGCACATGGTCCCGCCCGTAATCCTCCATCTGCGGGATCGTCCAGGACGGCAGGCGCCCGGAAGCGGACTCCAGGAGAGCGAAATGGCGAGCAATAACGGAGCCATCAAGCTCGTTGCCGGTAATTCCAATCCGGCGCTGGCCGAGGGCATTGGCGCTTATATCGGTACGCCGCTCACCAAAACGGTGGTACGGCGCTTCGCCGACATGGAGATTTTCGTCGAGATCCAGGAAAACGTCCGCGGCGCCGACGTTTTCGTGATCCAGTCGACCTCCTATCCGGCCAATGACCACCTGATGGAGCTGTTGATCATCATCGACGCGCTGCGGCGTGCGTCGTCGCGGCGGATCACGGCCGTCGTCCCCTATTACGGCTATGCCCGGCAGGATCGCAAACTCGGATCGCGCGCGCCGATTTCCGCCAAGCTCGTCGCCAATCTGATCACCCGCGCCGGCGCCGACCGGGTGCTGACGCTCGACCTGCATGCTGGCCAGATCCAGGGCTTCTTCGACATTCCAACCGACAATCTCTTCGCCTCCCCGGTGATGGTGCGCGACATCAAGCAGCGCTTCGATCTCGGGCAGATTACGGTGGTTTCGCCCGACGTCGGCGGCGTGGTGCGTGCGCGCGCCCTGGCCAAACGTATCAATGCGCCGCTCGCCATCGTCGACAAGAGGCGCGAGCGGCCGGGCGAGTCGGAAGTGGCCAATGTCATCGGCTATGTCGATGGCCGCATCTGCCTTCTGGTCGACGACATTATGGACTCCGGCGGCACGCTCCTGAATGCCGCCGACGCGCTCCTGGAGAAGGGCGCCAGCGCTGTTTATGGGTACATCACCCACGGCGTCCTCTCGGGCGGCGCGGTCGCGCGGGTCAACAAATCGAATCTCAAGGAACTGGTGATCACCGATTCGATTCAGCCGACGGCGGACGTGAAAGCCTCGCCCAACATCCGCGTACTCTCGATCGCGCACCTGATCGGCGAGGCCATCAGCCGCACCGCCGCCGAAGAATCCGTCTCCAGCCTGTTCTCCGATTAAGAGCGTTTTTGCAGATTTGATGCGTCATGGCCGGGCTTGACCCGGCCATCTCGATTCAAAAGCTCTCGGAGCAAGTGGCATCGGGATGGCTGGAACAAGTCCGGCCATGACGCGGAATTGCGACGCCCGCGACCTCTCTCACCCCCCGAGTCAACTTGTCGCAGAGACGACTGTGGACGGTCATACGCACCCAATTGTGCGAAGGGGCCAAATCACTTCATGAGTGCAGACAGACGGCGGTAACGACGAGCGAACAAAAAACTGAGTGGCGGCATCAGCCGACCTTTGGCGAAAGAATCGCGGCGTCTATAGTGTGCGTGCGGGCTGATTCGGGGGCTTGATGTCAACCTGCGGGAGCCATCGCTCCTGCGGCAAATCGCTGCCCCGCTCAGCAATGTAAGTGAAGTTGCGCATTTCCACCTCGAACCAATTGTGGAGCCGGTATGACAATGATCGGCGTCGCCCGCGAGACCGACGACAATCCGCTCGACGTTGTCGAGCATTTGGCAGCCGGCAATAGCTGGCCATTCGAACGCGCCGGTGAGGACGAGATATCGATCATCGTCACCGGCCGCTGGACCAATTATCAAATCTCCTTCACCTGGATGAGCGATATCGAGGCGCTGCATCTGGCATGCGCCTTCGACATGCGCGTGCACGAGCCGCGGCTCGCCGAAGTGCAACAGCTCGTCGCCTTGATCAACGAGCAATTGTGGATCGGCCACTTCGACATCTGGCAAGTCAACGGCGTGGTGATGTTCCGCCACGCGCTGGTGCTGGCCGGGGGCGTAACCGCTTCGGATCGGCAATGCGAAGCCGTGCTCGGCAGCGCGCTCGATGCATGCGAGCGCTATTTCCCGGCCTTTCAATATGTGGTCTGGGCCGGCAAGTCGGCGCGCGAAGCCATGGACGCGACCCTGTTCGAAACCGCAGGCGAGGCGTAAGCGCCTCTCCCAGACCTTCAGCCGCCCGGCCCATTACCGTTCGCAGAACGGCGTCGCTTCGCTCGCCTATGTGCCGGGCATCTCGCTTAGGCGGGCATGCCGTGCTTTCTTAGTCGGGATGGCCGGGACAAGCCCGGCCATGACGCTCTCGGCTCTCAGGAAAGCCATAGGACTTTCAGCGATGAACCCGGCGCACGCTCCTCGTGCCGATTTACACCAAGATCTTCACGATCTCGCAGGCCCCATCGTTCTGTGCGGCGCCGGCAAGATGGGCGGCGCCCTGCTCGAAGGCTGGCTGCAGGCCGGACTTGCACCCGAGCGGATCGCGGTCGTCGAGCCTGATCCAGCACCAGCGATCGCGGCGCTCGGCGCGCGTGGCGTCCGGCTCAATCCGGACGCCACCGCCATCGCGGAGGCTGCCGCCATCGTCATCGCGGTGAAGCCGCAAATTGCCGCCGCGGCGTTGCCGGCGCTGGCGCCTGCGATCGGCGCGGCGACGGTCGTGATCTCGATCATGGCCGGGCGAACCTTGCAATTTCTCGCCGATACGCTGCCACGGGCCCGCGCGCTGGTGCGCGCGATGCCGAACACGCCGGCCGCGATCGGCCGCGGCATCACGGTCGCGGTGCCGCGCCATGTCAGCGACGCCCAGCGCGATCTGGCGCACCGGCTCCTGATCGCCAGCGGCACGGTCGAGTGGATCGCCGACGAGGCGCTGATGGACGCGGTCACTGCGGTGTCGGGTTCGGGACCCGCTTATGTGTTCCTGCTCGCCGAGGCCCTGGCGCAGGCCGGTGTCGCTGCCGGCTTGCCGGCGCCGCTTGCCGAAAAGCTCGCACGCGAGACCGTCGCCGGCGCAGGCGAGTTGCTGCACCGCTCGGCGCTCCCGGCAGAGACCTTGCGCAAGAACGTCACGTCGCCGGGCGGCACCACCGCCGCCGCGCTCGATGTGCTGATGCGCGCCGACGGACTGCCGCCGCTGTTGAAGGAAGCCATCGCCGCCGCCACGCAACGCTCGCGCAAGCTCGCGGGTTAGCCGGCGTTGTACCGGCTCCAATTGACGCAAGACCTTGGAAGCTCACCCGGGGCGGCGTACATTTCGGGGACGACGACACGCCGGTCCGCAACGTGCGGCTTCTGACGACACGGAGCGGCGATCAAGTATCCGTCCATGTAGGAGTTCGGTCATGGCCCGTAGACCCGCCCGCAACGCCTCCAGTCGGCCGCCTCGCCCAGCCGCCGCCGGCGCCGAGCCGCCGCCCCCAACCACCGATCGCGAAAAAATCATCGCCGCTTTTTTGGCGCTGTTGGCCGACACGCCCTTCGAGCGGGTCGCGCTCGCGGAAGTCGCCGGCGCGGCCGGCGTTTCGCTGGCGCAATTGCGCGACGAATTTCCCTCGGCGCTCGCCATCCTTGCCGCCCACATCAAGGCGACCGACCGGGCGGTGCTCGCGGCCGACGTCAGCGACATGGCCGAGGAGCCGGAGCGCGAGCGCTTATTTGACGTGTTGATGCGCCGTCTGGAAATCCTCGCGCCGCATCGCGAGGCTGTGCGCTCGCTGCTGCGCTCGGCACGCCGCGACCCGCCGCTTGCGCTGGTGCTGAATGCGCTCGCGGTGCGCTCCCAACACTGGATGCTGACCGCCGCCGGCATCGGCGCCTCGGGTCCACGCGGGATGGTGCGCGCCCAGGGGTTGGCAATGTTGTTCGCTTCAGTCCTGCGCACCTGGGTCGACGACGACGATCCGGGCCATGCACGCACCATGGCGGCGCTCGACCGCGCGCTCGGCCGCGGTCAACGGCTGCTTGGCCTGATGGAGGACGTGTGTGCGATTCCGGCGCGGCTCTCGCGCTTGCGGCCCCGCCGCCGCCGGCGCCGCGACGAGGATTATGAGGAGACCGCGCCGGCGTGAACGCCCTGTCCGGCGGCGCCTCCCGACGGGCAGCGTCACCTGTTCGGCGGCAGCGGGCCTTCAGCGGGCGAAAACCGACGACTGCGCGCTTATGCTTAGCACCGCGCTACCTTGGCGAGTGCTCAGTCTCTCGACGGTTTAACGTATTTCTAAAATCCGCACCGCATAATACTACCTATGAGGGCGGTACTCTATCTGACTGTATTCATTGGCCTGCTGTGGACGGTTGACGCGTACTCGCTCAACGGGCGCGTCACCGCGGCATCGAAGAACGTCGCCTCGCGCCTATACCAGCGGACCGAATACGAAATCTGGAAATTGAAATTCTACTACACCCGCTGAATGCGGTCCGGCGAAAGCCTGGCTGCGCACCGCGGCCCAAGCATCTTTCCTTTCCACAACGTCTTCCACAGCGGCGCGCGGTCGGCGCTCCGGCCGGCGCGACGGAGCAGGCTCGGACCCGGCCAACTGGGCTTTTCGATTGGCGCTCTCGGCGCCCGCTGTGGTTGGAATTAATCCCCAATGTTCAACAACTTAGAATATATCAAAAGAAGACTTTTTTGATTGAAATCGGTTTTCCTGGGTCCTACAGAAGGCGGCGCATAGTTACATGCGTGACCAATCGGCCGGGACCTCGCCGCGATGATCGTGTGCTCTTGCAACGTGCTGTCCGACCAAGACGTGCGCTTGGCGCTATCGGGTGACGGCGCGGCGCGTACTTGCGGTGAAGTCTATGGTTGCCTCGGTTGTAGCGCGCAGTGCGGTCGTTGCGCGCGCACCATCCGGCGCATTATGAACGAGGCATTGGAGACGGCCGATGCCGGTTGTGCGCGGCCAACGGTAATTCCTAGCGTTTTTCCACAGATTTAAGTCCGTTGCGCGCCTGCCGCGGCGGTTTTGCGCATTCGTCGCATAGGTTATAACCATTATAATCTAGAAGCGTCGGTGCACGGGAGCCGTGCGCCAGTGGCATTCATTGCGGGAGATTGAGCCATGCGGGGCGAGCCGGTTGTCATCGATTATCTCAACAAAGCGCTTCGGCACGAGCTCACCGCGATCAACCAGTATTGGCTGCATTACCGACTGCTCGGCAATTGGGGCTATCGCGACCTCGCCAAGCAATGGCGCAAGGAATCCATCGAGGAGATGGAGCACGCCGACAAGCTCGTCGACCGCATCATCTTTCTCGACGGCTTCCCCAACATGCAGGTGCTCGATCCGCTGCATATCGGGCAGACGGTGAAAGAGGTCCTCGAATGCGATCTGCGCGCCGAGATGCACGCGCGCGCGCTCTACGAGGAGGCCGCCACCCATTGCCACGCGGTCAAGGATTACGTCTCGCGCGACCTGTTCGAGAAGCTGATGAGCGACGAAGAGCATCACATCGATTTTCTCGAGACCCAGCTTGATCTGGTCGCCAAGCTCGGCGCCGAGCTCTACGCCCAGCATCACATCGGCAAGATCGGCGAAGACGATCACGACTGAATAGTTGATATGCCACATACGTCATGGCCGGACTTGTTCCGGCCATCTCGCTTAGATGGGCACCGAGCCGGGACGACCGGGATGCGCGGGTCAAGCCCGCGCATGACGCCAGGGAGGGGAAACGCTCCCAATTTCATCTGAGGCGATGTGCTCTGGACGTCCGGTACGCGACCAAATGTTTCATAA
>Ga0209006_10007042_pt1 | contig 10164 bp, 6 predicted proteins | sample JacPin_JW_Ref_O2_FD_188567 | JGI IMG/M metagenome (GOLD analysis project Ga0209006, IMG submission 188567) | Forest soil microbial communities from Algoma, Ontario, Canada - Jack Pine, Ontario site 1_JW_Ref_O2 (SPAdes) (version 2) | ecosystem: Environmental > Terrestrial > Soil > Boreal... | reverse complement strand
GGTTCTGTCATTCGCGCGCGCCACAATCTCATCCGTGCTGAACGATGCCTTCGGCGACCACCCGCGCGCTGCCGCTTTCCAGAAATATTATGAGGGATGGCATCTCGATCAGGGCCTGGGCGGCTATTCGCAGGATCTGAATCCCAACGGCGGCTACAACGGAAACATGCAGGTCGCCTATAACTCTTACCTGAAGCGCTATCAGATGTTCATCAATCAGGGCGTTCTCATTGCCTACGCCGAATCGCCAGAGGGAATGAAGTGGTCGATCCCAACCGTGCTGCACGACTTCCGCAAAGATCCCGGCTCGCCCTCGGTCTACGATGTTCCCGTCGGCATGGGCGAGAACCCAAGCATTCTGGGCAAAGATTTTTACATCCTCTACACCCGCTCTCCCGAGGGACTAGGCTGGCCCGCCGCAACTGTCGACCGCTTCACCGTCTCATGCCAGTGATCGCGCGCGACTTTGATCTAGTGGTACATATTTGGATTTCTTATCAATGGTGTCATCCTTGAGCGCAGCCGTTTTTCAGGCGGAGCGAAGAGCCGGCCCTGAGCAAGTGAGCGCAGCGAGCGTGTCGAACGGGATCTCCCGCTTCACCGGCCCGGCGCGCGAGCCAAACGGCATGACGTTATCGTAAGATGAAATCACAACCGCGCGCATCATTGTGTATCTCTAACCTCCGATGTCTTCTCTCACAGCCCCGCTCCTTGCCAGCAAACCGACTCCACTCGACGATCTGCTGGCGCTCGGGCCTGCGGCAGCCCGCGAGAAAGCAACCTGGATCTACAAAACGCTGCGCGATCTGCTCGATGTTCCCGTATCGCGGCGCACCGACCGCGTGCTTGAACTGACCGCCCAGATCGACGCCCATCCGCGCCGCCAGGAAATTCGCGACGCTCTCTGCGACTTCTGGTCGCACCACTCCTACATTCGCGTAATTTCAGAAGCCGGTCTTCCCGACGAAAGTTTTTTTCTGCGTGAATTGCTGGCCCGCGCGTTGCGCCATCTAACTCCAGTCGACGAAGTCCAGGGAGATCTCTATGTTCTCCTCGACTCGTTGGACCTGCGCGAGGCCGACGCCCAGTGGCTGGCTTCCCTTCCTGACACCGTTCTCGATTCGTGGGCCGAAATTTTCCGCCCGTCGCCGTCGTCAATTCTGGTTTCGTGCAAGCTGCTGGCCATGCGCGTCACCAGCGTCGCGCTCTCCCGCGATTTTCTCGCGCTGGCCGACGACGAAGAAGTCGCAAAGTCCCGCTTCTTCACCCTGCCTCCGCTGGTGGAGCACGTGGTCCGGCACCCCGAAGACTATCCGCAATGGGATGAACGGCGCGAAGCCTGCGAAACCCGCCTGCGCGAAATATCCGATCTGCTGGAGCAAAGAGGTTCTTCGGCCAGCATCGTGTTTCGCATGCGTTTACTGCGCTCTTTGCTCTGGAGAATTCAGCAGGTATTGAACCTGCAGCGAAACAGCAGCGATTCCAGGAAATTCGCCGTCACCATCGTTCACGGCTTCGCCTCGCAGAGAAAGTTTGCCAGCGTGGTGAGCGCCAGCACCCGCCGCCTGGCGCGCAGCGTCGTCGAGAAAACCGGCCGCGTCGGCACCCACTACATCGCGAAAAACGCGACACAATGGAAGACGATGGGAGTCGGAGCGATTGTCGCCGGCGTCATCACCTGCTTCACCGCGTTCTTCAAGTATTCGATCTCCACCCACATTCAGGCGCCGCTACTGGTTGCGATCGGTCACTCGCTGAATTACGCGATCAGCTTTCTGCTGATGCAGGCTGGCGGCTTCCTCCTCGCCTCCAAAATGCCAGCCGCCACGGCGTCCACTCTGGTAGACGCCATGGAAGATCCCGAGAAAGATCATCTGGCAAGCCTGCAGGCCATTTCCCGCACCCAGACGCTTGTCACGATCGGAAATATTTTCGGCGCGGTCTTGTCCTCCATAGCCGTCGACCGCCTCTGGAATGCCGCACTCGGTCATCCCTTTCTCGCGCCCGATCAAGCTGAACACGGCGTTCACATGCTTTCTCCCATCCATTCGTTGACCATTCCGTTCGCCATCGTCACCGGCGTTTTTCTGTGGCTCTCTTCCCTCGCCACCGGATGGACGGCGAACTATCTCGCGCTCACGCGCATGGAACCCGCCATCGTCAACAGCCTGCGCATTCGCCGCCGCCTGGGACCGGCGCGGGCCAACGCCATCGCCCACTGGGTAAAGCATCACGCCGCAGGCTCGGTCGGCTACATTGTTCTCGGATTTCTGCTTGGGTCAGTTCCAATCATCGTCGCGCTTTTTGGAATTCCCCTCGAGGTGCGCCACGTCACCCTCGCTGCCGCCAGCCTCGGATACGCTCTCGACGCGCTCTGGATCAACGGCGCGCTTCACCTTAACGACGTACTGCTGGCGTCCGCAGGAATCGCAGCGGTGGGCGTGCTCAACATCGTCACTTCGTTCGCGCTGAGCTTCCTGCTCGCCGTGCGCGCCCGCGATGTGGAAAAAGCGAAAGCCCGCCTTTTTCTGAAAGAGGTGTTAAGAAATTTCGTGTCTCATCCGATCACGTTTCTTTTTCCGGAACCCGACTAAGAATTCCGCTTCAGCCCGCCAGCCCCTCGATCGCCCGCACCTCAGCCTCGTTCAGCACAACCTCTCGGCTCGCCAAATCCTGTTTCATGTGCTCCGCGCTCGACGTTCCAGTCAACGGCAGCATCCCCACCGCCTGCGCAAAGCGGAACACAACTTGCGCCGGCGTGGCGTTCGCCCGCTCTGCAATCCCGGCAATCAGCGGATGATGCAGCACCTCCACATTCGCCGTCAGCAGCGAGAATCCCTGATAACGAATCCCCCGCTCCCGGCAGAACCGGCGAGCTTCACGGTCCCAGCCCTGGCGGGCAAAGCAGCGATTCTGCACAAATGCAGGCGCCTCGCCGTGCCGCGCCGCCATTTCTTTCAGATGTTGCGGCAACACGTTGCTCACCCCCACCAAACGCGCCCGCCCCGCGTCCCGCTCCCGGATCATCGCCTCCCAAACCTCGGCGTCATCATCGCTCCAGTCATATCCCGCGGGCCCGTGCAGCACAAAGCTGTCCACGTAATCGGTGCCAAGATGCTCCAGCGAACTCGCCAAAGATTGCGCCACCTGGACTCCAAGCGCAGCCCGCGGATCGAAGGGCAGCCGGTGATCCTGTCCGCGCACGTAAGTGAATTTGGTTTGCAGAAAAAGCTCGGCGCGCGTCACCACTCCGGCGCCGTAAGCCGCAGCCAGCCCCTCGCCCACTCCGGCCTCAAAATAATGCCGCCGCTGGTTGGCCGTATCGATCCCACGAAATCCAGAGCGCAGCGCAAGCTCGGTGAGCGCAGCCGTGCGGTCTTCCTTCCACGCCGTGCCGTAAAGAAAATCAGGAAGCGATATTCCAGAATCTGCCATGCCGCTATTTTTACATCAGAGCGATCGCGCTTCGGCAGCCGACCGATGAACTTCCGGCTGTTTCCAGTTTCCAAACTGCGATACCATAAAACTGCTCTCGCGCTTCTCCCACCTCGCTTCTTCCCTCACCCTTGCTCCAGGTATATGCTGCAATGTGTGTGCAATCACAAGCGGTCGGCGCTAAGGCCATACCATATATAGTGTTATATTGCTTGACCCCGCCCCGATTTCACCGTTACAGTAGTTCAAATTTGTGCCCGCCCCATCCAGCCCAGGGTGAGAACGAAACAGCGTGCATCGAATCGCCAGGCAGAGGAATCTTCCTGGTCAACAGCCGTTCCATCGCTCCAAAGCAGCACCTGGCCACAGCTCCAAGGAGTTCACGTTGCTCAAACTGAAGAAACTTCAGATTCTCGGCTTCAAGTCGTTCTGTGACCGCACCGAACTCAAGTTTCACGGGGAGGGCGTCGCCGCCATCATCGGACCGAACGGCTGCGGCAAGTCGAACATTTCCGACGCCATCTCGTGGGTGCTCGGCGAGCAGTCGGCCAAGACGCTGCGCGGCGCCCGCATGGAAGATGTAATTTTCGCCGGCACGCGCGACCGCAAGCCCACCGGAATGGCCGAAGTGTCTCTCACTTTGATTGACCCAGAAGCTTACGGCGGCGTCGACGTCAGCGCGCCCACCGAGATCGACATTCAAGACGATCTGCCGGAAGAGAGTCTCTCCGACGACTGGGACGAAGCCTCGATCCGCGCCCGCGCCGCCAAAGCCACCGACGAAGCAGTCGAAGATGCGCAGCCCGGCCGCACCGAAGAAATCGAGGTTCCGCGCGCCAAAGTCCCGACTCTCTCCGTCGCTTTCCCAGACGATGAACCGATCTTTTCTTTAACTCTGCCCGCGCACAACGTGACCGCGCCGGCCAACGCTGCATCCGTCGGCACAGCCGCGCCACATGTCGTGCTCAAGATTCGCCGCCGCAAGTTCAATCAGCAGCAATTCCGCCACGGAGAGATTCACGTGACCCGCCGCCTGTTCCGCTCCGGCGACAGCGAATATCTGCTCAACGGCAAGCTCTGCCGCCTGCGCGACATTCAGGAACTCTTCATGGGCACCGGCCTCGGACCCGAGTCCTACGCCCTCATCGAGCAGGGACGCATCGGCCAGATCCTCAGCAGTCGCCCCACAGACCGCCGCGCCATTCTCGAAGAGGCCGCGGGCATCACCAAATTCAAAACCAAGAAACGCCTCGCCGAGGCGCGCCTCGAAGACGCCAAGCTGAACCTGGCCCGCATCAACGACATTTTCGAAGAAGTCACGCGCCAGATGAACTCGCTGAAACGCCAGGCCGCCAAGGCCGAACGCTATGCCAAGTTGCGCGAGGAAATGCGCGCCAAGCTTCGCCTCGTTCTGGCCAGTAAATTCACGGCCATCGAGCAGGAAAGCCTGGAACTCGATTCGCAGATCAACACTCTCGCCGAAGAAATTCAGCAGCGCACCGAGGCTGTGAACCAGCTCGAAGGCGAACACTCCGAGCGCATGCAGCGCGGATACTCCATTGAAACCGAGCAGCGCGAGAATCGCGATCGCATCAGCCAGCTCACCCTTGAAATCGATCGCGCCCGCGCCCGCCGCCGCCACAACGAAGAGCGTTGCGCTGAATTGCTGGTGCGAACCGCATCGCAGGAAGCGGAACTCGCTCAGGCCCGGCATCGCGTCACCGCGCTTGAAGCCGAGCGCGAATCGAACCGCCAGATTCTCGAATCCGCATCCGCCGATCTGGCCGCAGCACAGAGTGACCTTGCTCTCTGCCAGCAGGAAGCTGCAGCAGCGGCGGCGAGCCTCGCGGAAATCGAGCGCAAGCAGGAAGAATCGCGCGTCGCTATGTTCGACACAGTTTCCGCAGCCTCGCGTCTTCGCAATCAACTGGCACAGGCAGAAGAACGCCTTGCCGGAGCGGATCGCGAAGCCCGTCGCCTCGAAGCCGAAATCACCAACGCTAACGGACAAGTCGAGGCCTTCGGCGGCCAGCGCGGCCAGCTTGCCTTTGAATTTGAAACAGTCACGCAGCGTGTCAACGGCATCACCGAAGAAATCAACCAGCTCCGCCGACTGATCGAATCCAAGAAGCTCGACGAAACCCGTGCCAAGTCCGATCTCGACGCCCTGCGCGCCGAATACGCAACGGCACAGGGGAAGCGCGGTTCGCTCGAAGCCGTCATTGCCGAGCACGGATACTCCACCGAATCCGTCCGCCGTCTCTTTCAATCCGGCGTGATGCACGGAGGCCTCGCTCCTGTAGGCGTGCTCGCCGACTTCCTCGAGGTCGAGCCAAAGTACGAAAGAGTGGTGGAAGATTTTCTGCGCGACGAGATGAACTACATCGTCGTGAAATCCTGGGACGCCGCGGACGAAGGTCTGCGCATGTTGCGCACCGACGTCGACGGTCGCGCAACCTTCCTCGTCCATCCGGAAGACGCGCAAGCCAAATTTTCTTTCGTGCTCAATGAAGCCGCGCACTGCGCCCCGCCGGCCGCGCAAATCTTGCCGTTGAAGAACACGATCCGAGTGCTCGATGGATTCGGAAAATCCCTGGAAGTGATTTTGCCCAAACTGCGCGACGGCTACATCGTTCCCGGCTCAGATGTCGCGCGCGGTCTCGCTCTCGAAAATCCGGACGCGTTTTTTCTTTCGCAATCCGGCGAGTGCTTTCACAATGTAACCGTCACCGGCGGCAAACAGCGCTCGGAGGGCCCGCTTTCCATGAAGCGTGAGCTGCGTGAAGTTCTGCGGCAGCTCGAAGAATTAGACCGAGCCTTGCGCGACGCAGAAACACGTGTGCTCAACCTTGGCCGCGAAATCAAAGACAACACTTCCCTGCTCGATCGCCTCGAAGGCGAAAAACGCGAAGCCGAGCACCAGTCCATGACGTCGAGCCACATGCTGCAGCAACTCGATTCCGAAATGATCCGCGTCGGCGAACGCCTCAACGTCTCGCGCTCCGAACTGCAGCGCCTCGCCCTCGAGCGCACTGAGCAGGAAAACATCATCGTGGCCCGTCACGAAGAAATTGCCGTCCACGAGCAGCGCCGCATCGAACTCGAGCAGCAGATCGCGTTCGCCCAGGAGTCTCTCACTGAAGTCCGCCGCCGTCGCGAAGACGCGACGCAGACCACCGCCCAGCACACCAGCCGCGTGGCGACGCTCGAAGAGCGCCATCGCTCCGCCGCCGCGGTTCTGCAGCGCATCGAATCCCTCTTCGCTGAGATGGACGAACGGGTCCACAATCTCGCTTCGCAGATCGAAGCAGCTGTCGCAGAAAAGCTGCAGCGGGAATCTGAAAACGTGCAACTCGAACAACAAGCGACCGACCTCGAAGCTGAACGCAACGCCGCTCAGCTCCGCGAAGGATTGCTGCAGTTTGAAACCGAACAGCTCCGCGCCCGCCTGGCGGAAATCGACGAATCGCTACGCAATGGTCGACTCTTGCTCGACCAGGTCCGCGACCGTCGCGGAGAGCTGCAAGCTGCCGCCGCCAAGCTGCAATCCGACCTGCAGCATATGTGCGAGACCTGCCTCAACGAACTTGGCATCGAGCGCGCCGAACTCGTCGCCGACACGACACTGACCGCGGTCACCGGAGAAGAACTCGCCGCCGAAGACCAATTCTATCGTGACATGCGCACCAAACTTGAAGCCATGGGCCCGGTGAACATGATGGCTCTGGAGGAATACAAAGAATCCGCTGAGCGCCACGAATTCCTCGACACGCAGCGCAAAGATCTGATCGCCTCCATCGAAAACACGACCGCGACCATCAAAGAAATCGACCTGCTCTCGCGGCAGAAATTCGAAGAGGCGTTCAGCAAAATCAACGACAACTTCCAGGCCACATTCAAGAAACTATTCGGTGGCGGTCACGCCTTCATGAAGCTGACCGACGAACTCAACAGCTCCGAGAGCGGCATCGACGTAGTCGCATCGCCTCCGGGCAAGCGGCTGCAGAGCGTGCTGCTTCTGTCCGGCGGTGAAAAGGCGCTTACCGCCCTGGCGCTGCTGGTGGGAATCTTCCAATACGCGCCCAGCCCGTTCTGCATCCTCGACGAAGTCGACGCTCCGCTCGACGAAGCCAATATCGGCCGTTTCACCGAGTTGGTGAAAGAGATGAGTGTGCAGACGCAGTTCGTCCTCATCACTCACAGCAAGCGGACGATGAGCATCGCGCCGGTACTCTACGGAGTGACGATGCAGGAGCCTGGAGTTTCAAAATTGGTCTCGGTCCGCTTCGGCGCCCAACAGTAAATAGACTCCTTGCAGAGTGCAGAGTAGGGATGTCATTCCGAACCGGCGCGAAGCGGCGGTGAGGAACCTGCTTTTCTTTCGACGGCACACATGCTGCTGGCGAACTCTATCGCTTCGCTCCCGCGTCGGAATGACATTCGTTCACTTTTTCTACGCCGCTAAAATCCGATCCCGCATCCCCCCATAAACCAGGTTCTTGACCATCTCCCGCTGATAAAACTCATGCGGAAAACCAAGCTCAATCGCGCTAGCCTCATCCAGCGCCGAAACCTGTTCGCGGCTCAACTGCAACGTCAAGCTTTCCAGATTATCCTGCAGCTGCGCCATCCGGCGCGCCCCCACAATCGGAATCACCGGGACTTCGCGATAGCGAAGCCACGCCAGCGCCACCTGCGCCGCCGAACGTCCGGTCGCCCCGCTACGCCTCATAAATCTTGCGCGCTTCGTCTTTCGCCGTTCCCCAGCCCCAGTCCTCGCCAAACGTCATGGCGCCCAGTGAAATTTCCGCAACCCTTAAACCGCTATTTCCTAGTAATCGATAATTCATGTTTGCCGGTCCTTTCGAACTAACTCCTTTTTGGATTCGACAGGCAGCGCCCAGCTTCAAACTTTTGCCGTCAGCCGTCGCAAATCGCGCACCACGAGGGGCACAAAGTCACAGTGAAATCGTTTTCTACCTGGTTCTCTCTGTGGCTCTGGGGTGGCGAACGCCGCCCAAGTTATCCACCGCCTTCCTCAGCTTTTCCACAACCGACCGCAGCGAAGAATCGCAAACACCGCGGCTTCCCGGTCTCGGCTTTCCTGTCAACTCTTTTTTCCATCACGCAGATACGCGGCGTAGCCTCCGCGCCGCAATCAGAATCGTTGACAAAATTTTCTAACGAGCTAGAATACGCCTCGCTTCTTCCCTGTAAAATTCCATGATGAGCGCTGAACTTCTCGACTCCGTCCTTTTGCAAACTGACTTCTCCGACCTCCACCTCCACGCCAGCGGCAAAGTACGCGACGTCTATACGCTCGACGACAAGCAACTGCTCTTCGTCGCCACCGACCGTATTTCCGCCTTCGACTATATTCTGGCAACCGGCATCCCTCACAAGGGACAAGTCCTCACCCAGCTTTCCCTGTTCTGGTTCGATTTCCTCGCCGACATCGTCCCCAATCATCTGATCACCGCCAACGTAGATCAATTTCCGCCGGCGGCCGCCAAGTATGCAGACCGCCTCCGCGGCCGCTCCATGCTGGTGCAGCGCGCGGAAATGTTCCCCGTCGAGTGCGTGGTTCGCGGATACATCTCCGGCTCAGCCTGGAAGGAATACAAAACCTCGGGCTCCGTCTGCGGCATTCAGCTTCCTGCCGGACTGAAAGAATCCGATCAGCTTCCCGAGCCGATTTTCACGCCGGCAACCAAGGCCGTCACCGGACACGACGAAAACATCTCTTTCGACGCCATGTGCGACATCGTCGGCGTCGAAACCGCCAGCCATCTGCGCGATCTGACGCTGCGTGTCTACAACAAGGCCGCCGCTTACGCGCGCCGCCGCGGCATCATCATTGCCGACACCAAATTTGAATTCGGACGCACCGCCAAAGGCATCACCCTGGCGGATGAAGTCCTTACGCCCGATTCCTCCCGCTTCTGGCCGGCAGACAAGTACGCCCCAGGACAGTCGCAGGAATCGTTCGACAAGCAGTATGTTCGCGATTATCTCGAAGAGATTCACTGGAACAAGCAACCGCCCGCGCCGGCTCTTCCGGTCGAGGTCGCGCGCCGCACCAGCGAAAAATATCTCGAGGCCTACGTTCAGCTGACAGGGCACAAGCTGGATGTGTGAATCGGTGTCTAACGCTGTATCGAACCGTGGGAGCGACCGATGATGTTCACTCCAGCGGATTGGTTGATTTGTGCGCTGGTGCTCCTCAATGTGATCACGGCAGCGATGCAGGGTTTTTTTTCCGAAGCCCTGACCATGGCCGGCTTGGTGCTCGGCTACATCGTGGCAGCGTGGAAATACAGGAGCCTGGCGGAGTGGTTTGAATCGTTTTTGAAGAACCCGTGGCTGGCTGAGATTCTCGCTTTTCTGATCATCTTCTTCGCGATTTTGATCCTGTTCGGCATCGCCGCCAGGCTCGCGCGCTGGATGATGAAAGAAGTCGGGCTCAGCGGTTTAGACCGTTTCCTCGGCGGAGTTTTAGGATTGCTGAAGGGCGGGCTCATGGTGGCAGTGATCCTGATGGGTATGACGGCATTCGCGCCGACTTCGAAGATGCTGGCCAACTCGCAACTCGCGCCCTACTTTCTGGTAGTGGGCCGGGCCGCGATCTGGATAGCTCCTTCCGAACTGCGCGCCCGTTTCTACCAGGGCCTGGATCTGCTGCGTGGAGGTCGGCGCGAGCGCCGCAAACGGCCGGTGTCGGTGCGGGTC
>Ga0209006_10007041_pt1 | contig 10165 bp, 12 predicted proteins | sample JacPin_JW_Ref_O2_FD_188567 | JGI IMG/M metagenome (GOLD analysis project Ga0209006, IMG submission 188567) | Forest soil microbial communities from Algoma, Ontario, Canada - Jack Pine, Ontario site 1_JW_Ref_O2 (SPAdes) (version 2) | ecosystem: Environmental > Terrestrial > Soil > Boreal... | reverse complement strand
AGAATGCCGATCACGAATGAGAACCCTGGCCATCCATCCGAAGGGCACCCCTCCTCCGCAACATTCGGGACCCCGTGCCTTCCGATCATTCACTCCGCGCGCAATTCATAGACCTCGGCTTCAACTCGCCAGATTTCGCAAAAGATGCAACTTGGCCCGCTGTTCCAGGTCACTGTTACTGATGTACCGTAGTAACATGGTACCTAATGGAACAGCATATCGTCGAACGTGTCCAAACCGGCGTCCGCATGGAAAAGCGGCTCCTGAAAGTATTGCGCGCCTTCGCCGACTACCACGATTTAACCCTGGGCGATCTCCTGGAAGGCATCGTTCTGCACGCTTTCGACGGAAAGTGCCCTTTCAATCAGGACAGCCTGCACCGCATCAAGGAATTGAAAAAAATCTACGGCCTTAACTTGGACGCCGGCGCAAGCCATCGCCTGGCTGAGGTTGGACCGGCACGCTCCTCAACGAAAAGAAAGCGCGTCCAATGAACAGCAGCTCCGAGGTTTCCTATGAACGATGACGAATTCATCGCCAGTTTTGAAAACGGCACGCTGACCAGCGAGTCTTTTCATCACTCTGAGCATGTAAAAATGGCGTTCCTCTACTTAGAACGATACCCTGCCCTGGAGGCTCTCCAGCGCTTTTCCGCCTCGCTGCTGAACTTCGCGCTTGCCAAGGGCAAGCCCAGCTTGTATCACGAGACCATCACCTGGGCGTTCGTCTTTTTGATTCGCGAGCGGATGGCGCGCGCCGGAGGCCGCCAGTCCTGGAGCCAATTCGCGGACGCCAATAGCGATTTACTGAACTGGAAAGATAATATCTTGAAGCAATACTACCGGGACGAAACACTCTCGTCAGACCTTGCCAGAAGCAGTTTTCTGTTTCCCGATCGATATCCTAAACGTTCGCCCCCGGCGTTACACTAAAAGGCAAGAGGCAACATGCGTTACGTCGTTACTCCTGTTCTGTTATTGGGCGCTCTGCTCACGGGCGTGGCTTTCGGAGCCACCCTCAACGATCCCGACCCCTCCCAAATCGACAGCATCATCGCGAAGTTCGCGGCCAAAGAAGCCGCATTCGCGAAGGCCAGAAGCAACTACACCTATCGCCAGACCGCGAAAGTGGAGACCCTCGACGACGGCGGCGGAGTGACCGGCAAGTGGGAAGAAGTGACCGACATCATTTTCTCTCCCGAAGGCGCCCGTATCGAAAAAGTGACCTACGCGCCCCCCAATACGCTCACCGCGATCTCGCTTGATCCGGGCGACATCCAGGATCTTCGCCAGGTGCAGCCCTTCGTCCTCACCACCGACGAACTCCCGAAGTACTACATTCGCTACCTGGGCCGCGAGCAACTGGACGAGATCGCCTGCTATACGTTTGCCGTCAAGCCCAAGAAGATGGAACCCGGCCAGCGCTATTTCGAAGGAATCGTGTGGGTGGACGATCGTGACCTGCAGATCGTGAAGAGCTATGGACGCGGTGAAGGCACCAAGCAGGGCGACCATCAATACGCCAAGTTTGAAACCTATCGCGAGCAAGTGGACGGGAAACAATGGTTCCCCACTTACACCATCGCAAACGCCACGCTGCACTTTCGCGACAACGATCAGCGCATCAAAATGACCGTCAAGTACGAAGACTACAAGCAGTTCAAGAGCGACATTAACATCAAGTACGACGTGGACGACCCATCGAAAACGCCCGCGCCGGCCGCGCCTCCCAACAAGCCGTAACTGGACAAAGCGGAATTGGGGCGCCAGATCGCGAAGCTGCCGGTAGACGATCTTCTACCGGCGATTCGCGAATCCCTTGTTGATTCTCCCAGCCTAGTCATCGAAGCGCCTCCGGGCGCCGGCAAGACCACTCGCGTTCCGCCCGCTCTGCTCGACCTGCTGCCAGGACAAGTGGTGGTGCTGGAGCCACGCAGGCTGGCCGCGCGATTGGCGGCGCGCAGAGTGGCACAGGAGCTGGGCGAGCGCGTCGGCGAATCGGTAGGCTTTCAGGTACGCTTCGAAGAAGTAGCAGGCGCGCGGACGCGTCTGCGGTTTGTTACCGAGGGCATTCTCACTCGCCGTTTGATCTCGGACCCGCTGCTTGCGGGCGTGGATGCCGTCGTCTTGGACGAGTTTCACGAGCGGCACCTGGAAACCGACCTGGCGCTGGCATTGCTGCGGCGTTTGCAGCGCACCAAGCGGCCGGATCTACGGATCGTGGTGATGTCGGCGACTCTCGACGCCGCGCCCATCGCGAAATATCTTGGCAACTGTCCGATCCTTCGTTCGGAAGGCCGCCTGTTCGATCTTTCGATCGCGCATCAGCCCTATTCCGCGCTTCCGCTCGAAAAACAAGTGGCCTCGGCGTTGGATTCTCTGCTCGCGCGGGGATCGTCCGGAGATGTTCTCGTGTTCCTGCCTGGCGCCGCGGAAATTCGGCGCGCCGAGCGCGAGTGCAGGCCATTGGCCGCGCGGCACGATCTGTTGCTCCTGCCACTCTATGGCGACTTGTCACCCTCGGAACAAGACCGCGCCGTCTCCCCGGCCTCCCAACGCAAAGTGATCCTCTCCACCAACGTCGCCGAAAGCTCCATCACTGTGGAAGGCGTCACGGCGGTGATCGACAGCGGCCTGGCGCGCATCGCCAGCGATTCACCGTGGTCGGGATTGCCGACACTCGAAGTGGCGCGCATCAGCAAGGCATCGGCTACGCAGCGCGCGGGCCGGGCAGCGCGCACCGCACCGGGACGCGTGATTCGCCTTTATACGCTCGACGATTTCGAACGCCGGCGCGATCAAGATCCACCGGAGATTTTGCGGCGCGAATTGTCTGAGCTGTGTCTCACGCTGCGCGCCATGGGAGTAAGCAATCCGCTCGACCTTGAATGGTTGGATGCGCCGCCTCCGGCCGCTGTTACACGCGCCGAAGATTTGCTGGAGCGTTTGGGTGCAACCGGCGACCGGGCACGGCAAATGGCGCGCTACCCGCTGCATCCGCGCTTATCGCGTCTGGTGATGGATGCCGTGGAACGTGGCGCGGGTGAAGAAGGTTGCCGGGCGGCTGCGGCGCTTAGCTCCGGTGCACGCTCGCCATCCTGCGACTTGATGACCCTCATCGATTCGCCATTCGATCCAATCACGCAGCGCCACTTCGAACAGATACGCCGCATCGTCCGCCCTTCGAAGCCGCAACGTCATGATCCACAGGCGCTGGCGCTTGCGATCCTGACGGCGTTTCCCGATCGCGTGGCGCGGCGGCGCAAGGACAATCAATTGCTGCTGGCTTCCGGGGGTTCGGCGGTGCTGGCCTGCGACGCGCGCGTCGAGTTTCTGGTGGCAGCCGATATCGAAGATCGCACCGAGCACGCCTTGCCGCTGGTGCGCCTCTATTGCGCCCTCGATCCTGCTGGGTTGCCCTATGTGCTGCTCGACCTGTTTCCCGATCGCGTCATAGAGCGCGCAGGCGTTGAGTGGAATCGGCAGGCGGAGCGCGTGGACGCAGTGAGCGCGCTGCTCTACGAAAATCTGGTGATCGAAGAAACGCGCAGCGGCTCGCCGGATCCTGAGCAGGCCGCGGCGATGCTGGCCGATCGCGCGCTCGAAGCGGGAATCGAGCGCTTCATTGATCGCGAAGCGCTCGACCAATTTCTCGCTCGCATAGCCTTCGCATCCGAGCACGGATCAACCGCAAAGTTGGATCTCGAAGCGGCATTCCGTGAACTTTGCCAAGGGCTGAAAAGCTTCTCTGAATTAAAGAAGGCCGGGGCTTCGTTGATCCCCACGCTCGAGCAGCGCGCCGGTTCTCGGCTCCTCAACGAAATTGCACCCAGCCGCGTCCGCCTGCCAAACGGACGACAAACGAAAATCAATTATGAAACCGGTAAGCCTCCCTGGATTGCATCGCGATTACAAGATTTCTTCGGAATGCGCGAGACGCCGCGCATCGCGAAGGGAAAAGTCCCGCTAGTGGTACATTTGCTGGCGCCCAACAAGCGCCCTGTGCAAACCACCACGGACCTCGCCGGCTTCTGGCAGCGTCTCTATCCACAGCTGCGGCGTGAGCTCGGCCGGCGCTATCCCAAGCATGCCTGGCCGGAGGATCCTTATTCTGTGCGCGTAGACTAAAACTTATGCGTCGCGCTGTTGCTGCTTTGTTCTTATTCGGTATTTCGTTCGGCTATGTGGAAGCCGCCGTGGTGGTCTATCTTCGCGCGATTTACAATCCTATCCGCGCGCGGTTACATCCCGAACGCGGCCCGGACGATTTGTTCCCGCTCATTACACAACAGGAGCTCGCGAACACTGGCCCTGAAAATAGCCGGCGTCTGGTAATCGAAGTCGGGCGCGAGGCCGCAACCATGCTGATGCTGGGCGCCGTTGCCCTGGCCGCGGCCGGCAATCTATACCAATGGATTGCGGCCTTCGCCGTCGTGTTCGGCGTTTGGGACATCAGCTTCTATGCGTTCTTGAAGCTGATGATTCACTGGCCGCAGTCGCTCAGCACTTGGGATATTTTGTTTCTGATTCCCCTACCCTGGGTTGGCCCGGTGTGGGCGCCGGTTCTGGTGGCGCTTACCATGATCGTCTGCGGTCTGATTTCTTTGCGCGCGGGCGGTATTCGCGGCCGGCTCCCGCATTTTGCCGGAGTGCTGGCGGGCGCCGCGGTCATCGTGATCGCCTTCGTGTGGGACTTCCAAAATACCAGCGCGGGCGGGATTCCCAACCCGTTCAATTGGCCGCTTTTTCTGGTGGGAGAAGCGATTGGACTGGGCGCCTTTCTGGTTGCAGCAAAGTCTCCAAAATTTCCGGAATCTCGAAAACGGCCCGGTTCGTGATGGCTGCGGCGTTGGCGCGAAAGCGAGCGAAGTTGGCCGGGTCCAGGAGTTCGCGCAATCCGGCGTCGATCGCGCGGAACGACGGCAGCACCACGCCCACCTGTTTCTCGCGTATCCACTCGGTGTTGTAGCGCTCTTGTGGAAGCGTCCAGGCATTGCGCTCCACCACCACCGGCAGCCGCATGGCAATGGCTTCGCTGATACTTCCCGGTCCGGGCTTGCCGACGAAAAAATCGGAAAGATGCATGTAGTACGGGATTTCGCTGGTGAACTCCTCCACGTACTTGGGAAACGTCGTCTGCATGCCCCGCAGCCGCGCCGCAAGCTTCTTGTTGCGCCCGCAAATGAAGATGAATTGAGCATGCGCCGTTACGCGTTTTGCGATTTCCGGCATCACGCTCGATCCCTGGCCGCCGAACAGCACCAGCCCCGTCGGCAATTCTGGATCCAGACCTAGCCTGCGCCGTTCCGATGCACGATCCGCCGTCACAGGTTGATAGAAACTCGGGCGCAAAATCATTCCCGAAGTCGGGAAAATGTGCTCCGGCGGATGCCCCAGAGCGCGCGCCTGCTCCACCGCTTTCTGTGTGCCGCAAATCAAATACTGGTCCTGACGTTCTATCCAAAAATGCGGAGGATAATCGGCCAGGTCCGTCAAGATGGTCACCAGCGGCGTGGCGGGCACACTGTCGCGCAGGCTCTCATACAGAGCCCGGTTGAAATTCGGAATCAGCGAAACCACCAGATCGCGCTCTCCCTGTTTCCAGAATTCCCGCAGCAGCCGCACCTGCCCTCCGTGATACATGCGAATCAGGCCGTGCATCAGCACCGTACCCTGTGCCGACCCCAGCGTCCAGCCCTTTTGCAGCAGGACGTTGTACACGTCCTGCATGCGGATTCCGGTGTACTTGCGGAAAATATCCAGGGAATCCAGGATTTCTTGGAGATTTACCAGCCGAATTTCCCACGGCCTCCCCTGCTGCTCAATCACCGCTTTGAGGGCGTTGGCGGCGGATCGATGGCCGCCTCCCGCATCAAAGAAAACGAAGTCCAGCCGCTTCAAAACGTTGGTACGTCCAGCCGTTCCAGGCCGGGAAATAGGCAAAATAGCGTAGTACTGGGCAAAGAACAGTTTGTCACAGTTACGTTTGCAGTCAAGATTGTTTTGCTCGAAATCATTTCTTCAACAGAATGTAACGGGGCCGGCAGTATATTCTGAAGTAGGATGGTGCGAAGTCTTATCACGAAGGGCGACCACAGCGTGATGCGCCGCGCCAATAATTGGGAAGCGCCGCGTTGGGTGCGCGTTTACGTTATGAGCGCCACTCGCGTTGGCGATGGCTGGCTGTGGTATGCCATGGGTCTCGTCATTGCGGTGCTGGGCGGCAAGACCCGCTTTGAAGCCGTGGGTGCGGCGGGAGTATCGTCTGTCCTGAGCATTCTCCTGTTCATTTGCCTCAAGCGCCTCACCGGCCGCCGCCGGCCCTGCCAGATCGAACCGCATTGCTGGGCCACGCTGCTTCCGCCCGATCAATTCTCTTTCCCTTCGGGCCACACCATGACGGCTTTCGCCGTGGCCATACCGCTCTCGCTGTTTTATCCCACGCTCACCATCGGCTTGCTGTTCTGCGCTCTCAGCATTGCGATGTCGCGCATCTTGCTCGGCATGCATTTTCTGAGCGACGTAGTGGCGGGCGCGCTGATCGGAACGGGGCTCGGATACGTGGGCTACTTCGCGTTCCAGTAATATAATTCCTAAATGCCATATCGACTCGCGCTGGCGCTGGCCACGGCTATGCTTTGCCACGCGCAGGCCGTCTCGCCCAAACGCGACTGCGCGCAGTTGCTGAAATTCGACGCTCCGGCGGTGGAGATTTCCAAGGCCGAAGCGGTCGCCGCTACCCCGGCGCTGCCGCCTTACTGTATGCTGCAGGGCACCATCAACAAACGGATTGGGGCGGGAGGGCGGCAGTTCGGAATCGGCTTCGAACTGCGGTTGCCGGATTCCTGGACCGAGCGCTTCCTGTTTCAAGGAGGCGGCGGTATGGACGGCGTGGTGCGGCCAGCCACGGGTGGCGTGCCGATCTCCGGTTCCAGCGCTGTCCCGGCCTTGGCGCGCGGCTTCGCGGTGGCATCCACGGACTCAGGACATCAGGGACAGGGCGGACCTTTCGCCGCACCGGCCGACTCCTCGTTTGGCGCGGACCAGCAGGCGCGCGTGGATCAAGCCTATGGCGGCTTCATCGCGGTCACCGAACTGGCGCGCCAAATAATCGCGCAATACTACGGCCGGCCCTGGAAGAAATCGTACTTCATGGGTTGTTCGAATGGCGGCCGGCAGGCGCTGCTGGCGGCCCAGCGCTTTCCGCTGGAATTCGACGGTGTGCTCGCCGTGGCGCCTGCCGCCCGCGTGGGAACGGCCACCATTAGCTCCGTCTGGGAGACCATTGCGTTTTCAGAAATCGCTCCCAAGGACGCAGGGGGACGGCCCGTCCTTTCCAAGGCATTCTCCAACGGCGACCTCACTCTGCTGAGTAAAGCAGTAGCCGAAGCTTGCGATGCCGAAGATGGAGTGAAGGACGGCTTGATCTTCAATACGAAGGCGTGCCACTTCGATCCCGCGGCGCTGGTCTGCAAAGGAGACAAGACCGACACGTGTCTCTCACCAAGGCAGGTAGCGGCTTTGAAAAAGGTATTTGGCGGTCCGAAGAATTCGCGCGGTGAAGCGCTATATTCCGACTGGCCGTATGACACGGGCATCGCGGCTCCCGGCTGGCGCGCGCTGAAGCTGGGCTCTTCAGAAACCGCCACGCCCAATTCAGCCGACGTGATGTTGATGTTCAGCGGTCTGAAAGGTTTTTTCTTCACCCCGCCCGATCCCCAGTTCGATCCCATGCAGTTCAACTTCGATACCGATCCAGCGCGGCTCAGCGATACCAGCGTTTTGCAGGACTCCCTGTTGACCTTCCTTTCCACGTTTTCCGCGCACGGTAACAAGCTGATGATGATTCACGGAGTGAGCGATCCGTTCTTTTCAGTTCACGATACCGAGCGCTATTACGAACGCGTGGTGGAAGACAACGGCGGGTTGAGGAATACCATGCCGTGGGTGCGCTTCTTCGAAGTACCCGGCATGAATCATTGCGGCGGGGGGCCGGCGCTGGAGGATTTCGATCCTCTTACCGCGCTGGTGGAATGGACCGAAAAGGATCAGGCGCCCGAGCACATGCTGGCGAAGGGGCAGGCCTTTCCCGGCGTGAGCCGGCCAGTCTGCGCGTATCCTACGTTTCCGCACTACCGCGGCGCCGGCTCGCGCGACGATGGCGCGAACTTCGAATGTAAGTAGGCGCGCGCAGCTCTGGCCTTGTAATCGCGCCAGGTTTGGGCTACTATTCCAGTGGCTCTGAGTTCGTTCGACCCGAGCCACCCCGCACTTTGCGCCGAAAGTCGGCCCGCCATCGCCCTCCCAATTGAGGAGGATCAGTATGACTACCCTACCGAATCAGGTTGCCTTGGTTTCGGATACTCCCACGGTGGGTTTTTCAGACGTGTCGGCCGTTGCTGCTGCGCTGCAGAAGCAGGCGACTCGAGATTTCGGACCGATCTGGCAGGTGAGCGCCTCGGTGAGTGCGTTCGACAGCTTGGAATCGGTTCCTGTGGACTATTGGCCGGTGATCATTCGCGACGATATCGATCAACCGGGCGCCGCCGGCTATCACACCGACGACAATGGACAACCTTTCTCGCTGGTGCAGGCCGACGATCAGTGGCAACTCACCGCGAGTCACGAGACGCTGGAGATGCTGGCCGATCCCTTCGGGAATCGCACCATCGCGGGGTCGCCGCCGCCCCAGGCGCCCCGACCAATCTCGGCGCTGCGGCGGGTCACCTACCTGGTGGAGGTTTGCGATCCCTGCGAAGACCCGCAATTCGCTTATGGCGTGAACGGGCAGCAGCTTTCCGACTTCATCACGCCGCACTATTACGATCCCAACGGCGCCACCGGCACGCTGTATAGTTTCCGCGGAAACGTCAAGGGACCGCACACGGTACTGGAGGCCGGCTACGTGAGCTTCGGAGATCCGGTGACGAACCAGTGGTATCAGATTCTCGTAGTGAATGGCCAGACGCAGGTGCGCGATCTCGGCAAGTTGAGCCGCAATGGCAGAAGCTTGCGCGAGACCATTGACGATCTGGTGCGCCACGTACGCCAGAACGATCATTACCGGACCAAGAAGCCGCTGGCCGCCAGGGCGGCGCGGGTGGGCGGCGCCATCGCTGAATCCAGCGGAGCGCGGGCCAAGTCACTGAGGGGCTTTATCGAAAAGCTGTAGCTTACGCCCCTGTGGTCGCGGCTCGGAAACTTGGCTGAGCCGTGACCGCGGGGAGCGGTTGCGCAAGCATCCCGATAGAATGAAACAGGAGCACACATGTCTGACCAGCACACTCAGGAAGGTCAGGTAGAACGAGCCAAGCGGCTGCGGGCGCAAATCGAGAACCTGAAGTCAGGCCAGCCGGTCCCGCCGGGGGCTGGGAAGTCGCTGCGGGAGCAGATCGAGGAGCGGGCTGAACAGGTCCGCGAGCGGGACCAACCTCAGAAGCTCTGAAGCCCCGCCAATCGGCCCTTAGCGGGCCCTTGGCTTGACGGGGAGGAAACAAGCTCCCTACAATCAAGTAGTGTCCATATAAGGAGGCCGTATGTTCCGATCCATAGGCCTGCCCGAACTGCTAGTCATTTTGGTCGTCGCCGTTCTGCTGTTTGGCGGAAAGAAGATTCCCGAGCTGGCCAAGGGTCTGGGTGAAGGCATTAAGAACTTCAAAAATGCTGTGAAAGAGGAACACGACAACGACGACAAGAAGCAGGCTTAAGGCTTCCTGGATTTGCTCGCACTTTGAGCGGACCTGAATCGACTTTCAAGCAAAAACCCCCGCGAGGCTACGCGGGGGTTTGTGTTTTAGAACGCTCCTACCAACGAAACTAGCTGGCCCTATTTCTTCTTGGGAGGCACGATCGCGTCTTTAACGGCTTTCGCCACCCGGAACTTCACCACTTTCTTCGCCGGGATCTTGATGGCCTCTCCCGTCGCGGGATTGCGGCCCATCCGCGCCTTGCGGTCCACGCGTACCAGGCGGCCAATGCCGGGAATCACGAAAACGCCGTTCTTCTTGGTTTCGCGAACGGCCAAATCAGAGAAACTTGTGACGAACTGTTTGGCTACCTTGGTGCTTGTACCGGTGGCGCCGGCCAGTTCTTTGATCACTTGCGTCTGCGTCAACTTAGCTACTGCTGCCATTTACTTCTCCTTATCTGTGCTCTGTATCTCTTGG
>Ga0209006_10007040_pt1 | contig 10165 bp, 5 predicted proteins | sample JacPin_JW_Ref_O2_FD_188567 | JGI IMG/M metagenome (GOLD analysis project Ga0209006, IMG submission 188567) | Forest soil microbial communities from Algoma, Ontario, Canada - Jack Pine, Ontario site 1_JW_Ref_O2 (SPAdes) (version 2) | ecosystem: Environmental > Terrestrial > Soil > Boreal... | reverse complement strand
CCCCGACGCGGCCCGCCGACGCTGATCGCTGAGGTCAAGAAAGCCTCGCCGTCCGCCGGGATTATCTGCGCCGATTTTGACCCGGTGCGTATCGCCCGCGAATACGAAACCGCGGGTGCGGCGTGCCTTTCGGTTCTGACCGACGAGGAATTCTTTCAAGGTTCGCTGGAGTATTTGCGGCAGATACGCGGCGCGGTGGCGCTGCCGCTGCTGCGCAAAGATTTCATCATCGACGAGCGCCAGATTTTGGAGTCTGTCGAGAATGGCGCCGACGCGATCTTGCTCATCGTGCGAATTTTGACGGACGAGCAATTGGGGCGCTTCCACAGCCTGGCCGTCGAAGCCGGTTTGGCCGCGCTGGTGGAAGTGCATGACGAAGCTGAGTTAAAGCGCGCGATGGCGATAGACGCCAGTCTCATCGGCATCAACAACCGCAACCTGGACAATTTCACCGTTGATTTGGAAACGACCGCACGATTGGCGGCACTCGTCACGAATAAATTTATCGTCGCGGAGAGCGGCCTCCACACTGGCGCTGACGTGCAGCGGGTGAGCCGCGCAGGAGCGGGCGCGATTCTCGTGGGCGAGTCCTTGCTGCGCCACCCAGGCGGCATCGCGGGAAAGATCGAGGAACTACTGGGTTAAACCGGCCTCCGGCAAACAGAAGTCAAACCATTAGGAATACTATCCCCCTCGCCCGGCCTCCTCCATCGCCCGGGCGTATGATTCTGTCTTAGCCAGCAGCGCGGGATCTTTGTCCAACCCGGCCACGGTTTGTTCCATGCGGGTGGACCAGTTTTCGTCGCTGACGGCGCCGGGGGTGTTGAAGCGCGCCGTCTGGCCGAACACGTCGGTAATCATGACGACCACGAACCGCGAGTTCGATTGCGCCAAACGGCGTAGATAAGCCTCGAGCAAATCCGCCGTGAATTCACGAGGAGCGTGTTCGGGTCCCAACCTTGCAAAATCCAGGATGCGGCGCAATTCGCGCCGGTTATCTTCCACGTTTTGGCCGGCGTCGATCTCGCGCCAATGCTCGGCCCAAACGGCGGCGAGCGGCGGATGATCGTGCGTGGCGGGCTGCGTGAGTGACAGGCGCGGATAATGCGCCGGATCGCTGTAACTGCCGTCCTGCTCGCGAAAAAAAGCAGGGATGCGAAAACCGGGCACATCAAGTTTTTGCAACGTCGTTGGAACGTAATCCGGCACGACGCCCAAATCTTCGGCGATGACGCCCGTGTCGCCAGAGGACTCCAGCACCATGCGGAGGATTTCCTCGCCATGGCTCTGGTTGGCCTCCTTGTGTTCCGGGGTGTCGTCGGGAAATTCCTTGAATCCGGGAATTCTCCCGCCCGTTTTGGCGGCGGCCTGGGTCATGTCCAGCGGCAAAAACTCGGCGTTGTGCTCGGGCGTCCACGGGAAAGAGTAAATGCGGAAGAAACCGAGCACATGATCGATGCGGTAAAGATGAAAATTCCGGCGGAGGATATCCACACGCGTGCGCCACCAATCGAAGTTGCGCCGGCGCAAGACATCCCAGCGATATTTCGGGATGCCCCAATTCTGGCCCCACTTTTCGGTGAAGGCGTCTGCTTTGAAAACCGTTTCAGGAGGCGCTCCGCCGCTCCAGTCAAGATCAAAAATATCCCGATTGGCCCAGACGTCGGCGCTGCAGCGGCCGACGCCGAAGGGAATGTCTCCCATCAGCATCACGCGTCGTTGCTGGGCGTAATTCTTCAGGACCTTCCATTGCCCGAAAGCGATCCATTGCACATAACAGAAAAAAAGCTGGCGGCGCACCAGTTCCTCGCGTCGTTTCTCCGGCAAAGAGAGCAGCCATGTCTGGGCCTGTTGAGGAGTGCGATGCTCTGGCAGCCAGCGCTCCCACACAGGGATATGGCCATTCTCCTCCATCAACACGCGAAAAAGGGCGTAGTCGGAGAGCCAAGATGCGTTCTCCAGGAGAAAGCGGCGGAAGTCCCCGGCGCGCGCGCTATTCTTCTGCCAGTGCCGATGCCAAAAAAAATCGAAGGCGGCCTGCAGCAAAGCGAATTTGAGCGCCTTGGCTTTTGGATAGTTGACACGGCCTTTTCGCAATTCGCGTAGCAAGCGCGGCTGCGCCCATTGCCGGAATTTCGCCGGCGTCAAGTCCGGCAGATGGCGGGGCGAAACGGCGATGATGCCGGGCTCGAGAGCGAGAGAGCTGATGGCATTATAGGGACTGTTGTCGTCACTGGTTTCGTTGATGGGAAGGGTCTGGAAAACTTGCAGACGGTGGCGCGCGCACCAATCGATCATTTGCCGGACGCCCTCGGTATCGCCGAGGCCGAGATCGTCTTCGGTGCGAATGGCGAAGACCGGTTCGAGAATACCGGCCTGTAGCGGCTCCGTATTCAATGTTGCTTTCCATCCTCCGCGCGTGGCAAGGGCGACGGGGCGTCAGCCACTTGCCAGGCCATGACCGCCATGGCGGCGGCGCAGGCGCTGAGTTCGCGCGGGTCTAATTTATCCAACGTGTCTCCGTCGGAGTGGTGATACCAAAAATACTTTGTCTCGTCATCCACCAGCGCCAGCAAGGGAACATTGTCCCGGCGGAGAACGCCAACGTCAGATTCACTGCCCTCGTCGAAAATTTTCGTCGCGCCAATGCAGGCCAGCGGTTCGACAAGCGCTTGGATCATGTTGCGGGCCGCGTCGCCGCCAACGAACGAAAATCCTTGCGGCTTGAACGTGCCGCGATCGGACTCAATGGCGACAACGTGCCGCGCCATTTCACCTCGGTGCAACTGCTCATAACCACGCGCTCCGGCCAAACCATTTTCTTCGTTGGTCCAGAGGACAACGCGTACCGTCCGGCGCGGGCGCAATCCCAAATCGTGCATGACGCGCGCGGCTTCCCAGGCAGCGATCGCGCCCCCGCCGTCATCCATTGCCCCCTGCCCCACGTCCCATGAATCAATATGTCCGCTGACAAGCACAATTTCCTCCGGCTTTTCGCGTCCAGTGATCTCGGCGACGATGTTGCTGGACGGCACGCCCGGCAGCGTCTCGGCGCTCATGCTGAGACGGACGACGATTTTTTCGCCACGATCTTGCATGCGCTGCATCATGGCCGCGTCCTCGACGGTGATGGCCGCGTGCGGAATCTTCCGTACCGCCGCGTCGTAGGACATGCTCCCGGTGTGCGGCGACTGCATCGAAAATGGCGTGACGGAGCGAATCAAACTGGCCACCGCCCCTCCTGCCCTTGCGGCCTCAATCGCGCCACTTCTGCGAATCGCGACGGTATCGCCATAAGTGGTGTAGGGAACATTGAAAAGGACGATTTTGTTCACCGCCTCGGCCGCGCGCTGAGTCAAATCGGCAAAACTCCTGACCACCAACACTTCCGCCGTGATGCCTTCGGGCGGTGTGGCGATGCTGCCGCCCAGGCCCAGCATCGGCAACCGACGCGCGCGCGGCGAGAGCATTTCCGCCGACTCGGCGCCTCGCACCCAATGAGGAACCATGACCTTTTCGCCGTGGACATTTTCCAGGCCATCCTTCTTCATCTGCGCCAAAATCCAATCGATGGCCGCCTCCAAATTGGTTGTGCCGCTGAAGCGCGGCCCGAAAGTGTCGCACAACTGGGCGAGCCGTTGATAGGCGAAATCAGAATTGGTAGCGGCGTCGATTAATTTGGTGGGCACGTCGGTCGCGCTCGCGCTCACGCAAAGCAGAATGGCCCCATGCGCGAGGAGCATCGCTCCAAAAAGACGAGAGCGTAAGGACGGGAAGTTTCTCATTGAATGCACGTGCGCCATGTCGATGCCACTTTCAAATTAAATCGCCATTGCCAATTTTCAATGGCCAATTTTCAATGAGCCAACATGAAAGAACGCCTTGTCCTCGGCATCATGTCGGGCACCAGCCTCGACGGCGTCGATTACGCGCTGTGCCGCATCGACGACTCCGGAATCGTGTTGCGCGCGCTCTGGTCGGGCCGATTTCCGGCGGCCTTGCGTGAAACCCTGCATGCCGCCGCGCGGGGCGAGTTGAAAAGCCATCAATTGGCGCAGGCACATCACGACTTGGGGCGGTTTTATGCCCGCCATGCTAGCCCGCCTAAACCCGACCGTAGCCTGGTCCCGCAACTAGCCGGGTTGCATGGCCAAACCGTCTTCCATAATCCATCACGCCGCCAACCGGCCACGCTGCAACTTGGCGAGCCGGCCTATCTGGCCGAGCGCCTGCGCGTGCCGGTCGTGAGCAATTTTCGCGCGGCCGACATCGCCGCCGGTGGGCAAGGCGCGCCGCTAGCAACGATTTTTCATCAACAAGTCTTCGCCCAGCGCGGCCAGCACGTGTGCGTCAACAATCTAGGCGGCATCAGCAACGTCACTTCGCTCGACTGGCGCCGAGGTTCGCGCCCGACGGTGCTGGCCTTCGATACTGGTCCTGGCTGCGTTCTGATCGATCTGGCCATGCAGACTTTGTCGCGCGGAAAACTGGCGATGGATCCAAACGGGGCGTGGGCGGCGCGAGGCGAACCCAGCGAGTCGCACATGCGTCGCTGGCTTCAGCACGATTACCTTCGCCAAAAACCGCCCAAGAGCACGGGCCGAGAATTGTTCGGCGAGTCATTTTTCAAAACGACGATGCGCGACATGCGACGCCTCTCGCCGCACGATAAAGTCGCGACCTTGACAGAGTTCAGCGCGCGTTCGATCGCTTTGAACTACCGGCTTCATCTCCCGTCACCACCGTCACGTCTTATTCTCACCGGTGGCGGAGCAGCCAATCCCACCCTGGTGCAGGTGATCACGAGACAATTTACTGGCCGCGATGTTGAAGTCCTGATCAGCGATGCGCTGGGCTGGTCCGTGCAAGCCATCGAGCCAGCTGCCTTTGCGTTATTGGCGCACTTGCGCATGACGGGCCGGCCCGGGAACCTGCCGCACACGACTGGAGCGCGCCGCAGCGCGCTATTGGGAGCGATAAATCAGCACTGAAAAGATATTGTAAAGTGGTCACGGCTTGGCGACACTAGGCGTCGGTATGGTTCGGGGCGTAGCGTAGCTTGGTAGCGCGTCTGAATGGGGTTCAGAAGGTCGTGAGTTCAAATCTCACCGCCCCGACCATCTTAGATTTCGCCACACCCCACGGTTTTCCCTGGTTCCTCGCGGGTTCAGCCGGTATTTGGCTAAAGTGCTGATCCATTCCGTGCTCTTACGGTTTGACAAGGCTTGCCGCGTTCAAGTCAAGTTTCTCCACCGGAATTACTTCCGTGTTCGGAAACGCTTTCTTTAGGTCGGCCAAAAACTGCCTGCCATCGCCCACGATAATGATGCTCGAATCGCCCGTTCCAAGGTTCTTGCCCGCGAACGATTTGATTTCCCTGGCAGTGACTTTCTCCACGCGCGGCAGGTAATCATTCAACGACGACAACGGCAAATCCTCCGCCGTCAACGAAACCACCGTCGCCACCAATCCAGAGGCTTTCTCGAGTTGCCGCGCGTAATTTCCCGACAATGCGGCTTTGCGTGGCGTCAATTCCGCTTCGGCCACCGGTTCGGCGGCCAGGCGCGTCATCTCCTTTTGCAAAAGCGTCGCCACTTCCGCCGCGGCGTCATTTCGTGTTTGCGCGGCGGCCAGGAAAAATCCGCCTTCCTTGCGCAGATCCAGGCGACTGCTCGCGCCGTAGGACAAGCCGCGCTTGATTCGAATCTCCTGGTTCATGCGCGCGGAATAGCCTTCGCCCAGGACACTGTTGGCCACGCGCGCGATGGCGTATTTCTGGTCACCGCGCCGAATGGTCGCGCAGGCCACGCACACCGCCGATTGGCCCGCGTCCGGCTTGTCAATCACAATCACGCGTCCGCCGGGTTGCGACGGCCTGACCGCGGGCATCGGCATCTTTTGCGCTCCGAGGGATTTCCAATCCCCAAAATACTGTTCGGCGTAGGCGAAGGCCGCGTCCGGTGTGATGTCTCCTCCAAGCACCAGCGTCGTCTCCTGCGGCTGAAAACGCGCGCCGTAGAATTGATTGATTTGCGCGCCAGTCAGCGCTTTGATCGTCTCAGTTGTGCCAGTGGGCGAATGGCCGTAGCTGCTGTCGCCGAATATCACCCGCGCCGCCGTCATGTTCGCCAGCGTTCGCGGGGAGCGCAACGACACCGTTAGATCGTCCATTTTTTCCGAACGCAGCCGCTCGACTTCCTCGTCGGCGAATCTGGGGGAGCGCACCACCTCCGCGAACATCGGCAAGGCTTCTTCCAACCGCGACGACAGCGACGACATGTTCACATTTGCGCTGTCCCAGCCCGCCCCCGAGTTGATCGTCCCGCCCAGGCTCTCAATCGTTTCCGCAATCTGCGGCGCCGTGTGCGATTTGGTGCCGCGTGTCAATAAGGAGGCCGCGAAATCCGCCAGGCCCGCCTCGTCATTCGGATCGAAAACGCTGCCCGCCTTGACGGAGGCCGCCACGCTCACCAATCCCGTGCCCGCGCGCGGAATTACCACGACTCGCAACCCGTTGGGTAGCTTCTTTTCAACCGGCGTCGGAAACGTCACAGGCCGCGGCGCCCCAGGCGCAGGCGCGGATTCCTGGGGCGTGAAGGCGACATCCGCCGCGTGCGGGGCCGGTTGCGGGGCCTTGCTCTTGCCTCCTTGCTCTTCTGGGCCATTTTCGTAACGGATCACGACGCGGTTTTCCGTCGTGAAATACTTATTGGCCACGCGCTCGACGTCCGCTGCCGTGACCGCTTGCAGCCGCGAAACATCCGTATTGACGCGTTCCGGATCGCCGAAACTGACCGCCGCCTCGCCCAGCGCGAAGGCCTGCCCCAATGCCGTTTCGCGCGCTTGCAGGACCTCCGAGATGAGCATGTTTTGCGCCTTCGCCAGTTCCGCACCCGTCACCGGTTCGGTTTTGAGTTTGTCGATCTCCGCCAGCGCGGCCTTTTCGGCGTCATCGGCCGATTTCCCGCCCGCCGTGGTCACCGTCATCGTGAACAGGCTCGCGTCGTCGCGCAAATCCGTCCCGCCGCTCACGTCCGAGGCAATTTGCTGCCGGTAAACAAGGGATTGATTCATGCGCGAGGAGTCGCCGCGAAACAAAATCGCTTCGGCCACGCGCAACGCGTCGGAGTCATCGCTCCGGCGCGCCGGGAGCAGGTAATTGATGGCTGTCGCCGGCAACGGCACATTTGGCCCGGTCGTGTGAAAGCGCGCCTCTTTGCTGCGCGGCGGTTCCTTCACGTCCACCCGCGGAATGTCTGTGGAGGGCTTGGTGATGCGTCCAAAATATTTGTCCACCCATCCATCCACTTGCACCGGGTCAATATCGCCGGACACAATCAGCGTCGCATTGTCAGGGCGGTAATAGGTCGAGTGAAACTTCCGCACATCCTCGATGGTCGCGGCGTCCAGGTTGGCAATGGACCCAATCACGCCGCGTTTGTAGGGATGCGCGACCCAGGAATTTGTTTCCACGGCAAGCTCCAGCCGGCCATACGGACGCGCCAGGTAGCTTTGGCGAAATTCCTCTTCCACCACCAATCGCTCCGAGATGAAGTCCTCGTTGCCGACGCTCAAATTGGCCATGCGATCGGCCTCCGCCCACAGCAGCTCCTCCGCATAATTGGACGGCACTGCTTCAAAATAAACCGTCACGTCCTCCTCGGTGAAGGCGTTATTCTCGCCGCCGACTCCCTCGGTGATGCGGTCAAAATTCTCCGCCTGCTGGTTTTTGGTGGATTTGAACATGATGTGCTCGAACAAATGTGCGAAGCCGGAACGCCCCAGGGGATCGTCCTTGCCGCCGACGTGATACCACACCTGGATCGCCACCGTCGGGCTTTGGTGGTTTTCGATGGACAGCACCGTCAGACCGTTCGCCAGAGAGCGCTGCCGGTATTTTAGCGGCGCCAGCTTCAGCGCATCCGCCGCGTGGGCGGTTGTCAAAATAATGACACTGCCGATAATCACCGAAACAAATAAACGACGCATGGTAGCGCTTTTCATATTGGCCATAGTTGATTGGAAATTTGCGTGCCGGGCGATTCGCCGTCCAACAAATCTGATTCTTTCCGTGCCAACCGCGTTTTGTCGATGTGAATCTCGACTTTCAACAATCCTGTTTGCCTTCGCCAAGGACGGTGGCTAAAGTCGGTCCGCGTCGCTCGTGGCGATGTGGCTTCATCCTGCGTCCGCAAACGGTGGCAAGAGTTGAACAGCCGGCGGGATCCGATTTTTTCGATCTAATCATGGCTGGGCAGAAGAATCCGAAATATGAGAGCTGGCGCCGTAGAATTTTTGGCGTCACTTGGCTCGCGTACGCCGGACTTTACCTCACGCGGAAGTCCTTTGCCGTCGCCAAGAACGAGCTTAAGAAACCGGAAGTCCTTGGGTTGACAAAGGCGCAGATGTCGGGAATGGATGGGGCTTATTCGGCGGCTTACGCGTTGGGCCAGTTTTTTTGGGGCACCTTGGGCGACCGCTATGGCACGCGCAAGGTGGTTCTATTCGGCATGATGGCTTCCATCGTGACGGCGGCTCTGATGGGGACCTTGAGCACCGCTTTCTGGATGGGATTGCTCTTTGCGTTGCAGGGGATGTGGCAGGCCAGCGGCTGGGCGCCACTGGGCAAAAACGTTGGTGAGTTCTTTTCCCAGCGCGAACGAGGTAGCGTGATGGGCTTTTGGTGTACGAATTATGCGTTGGGTGGATTCGTGGCCTCGATCATCGCTGGGTATGCCGCCAAGTGGTTCGGGTGGCGTTATGCGTTCTTTGTGCCAGCGGGCCTTTTGCTGGCGATATGGTTTTTATTTTTTCTGCTCCAACGAAATCGCCCGGAAGATGTGGGCTTGCCTTCCATCGAGGAGTATCACAGCGAAAGCGACGCGGTCATCGACGCAAAGGAGGCGCCGGCCGCTGAACAAGAGGGAACCTGGCATGTGGTGTCGGCGGTGCTGCGAAACGGGATGGTTTGGTATTTGGGGGCTGTCTATTTTCTGGTGAAGCCGACGCGCTATCTGCTGTTGTTTTGGTCGCCGGTTTACATTGCTGAACGGATGGGGACGGACACCGCGCAATCCGGTTGGTTGAGCAGCATGTTCGATCTGGCCGGGCCGATCGGGACATTGGTAGGAGGCGTGATGTCCGACAAGGTTTTTCAATCCAAACGCATGCCGGTCGCGGTAATGGCCTTGCTCTGTCTGGCGGCGCTCATGGTGGCGTTTCCTTTTATTCCGCTCTCACGCGCGGGAATGGGTGCGGGGATGTTCGCCATGGGTTTTTTGGTGTTTATACCTGATTCGCTGATTTCCGGCACGGCGGCGATTGATTTTGGAACCAAGAAAGGCGCTTCCACCGCCAACGGACTTATCAACGGGATGGGCTCCATCGGGCAAATGCTGGGCGTATTGCTGCCAGGCTCTGTTGAATCAATGCTAGGCAAAGGGCAAAACATCTGGCCTTCGATATTCGTTGGGCTGGGAATCGCCCTCGCGGTGGGCGGGCTCATGCTGGCGCCACTATGGAATCGGTTGCCGCCCAAAGCGACGTGAAGGTGGAATTGGGGTTGCCTTTATGCCAGCGAATCGGCGAAATTAAAGTCCGCAATGGATCGAGCCGACAACTTTTCACTTTCGCCGCGAATCCGGGATTTAATCGCCCGCCAACCGGCCGGGCACGGCATGCTTCGGGAATTCTATTCCGGTGAAGAAGTGTATCAAGTTGATTGCGAGCGGATATGGCGGACGGGCTGGATTTTTGCGGGACATTCCTGCGAGATTCCAAAACCCGGCGACTATTTCACGCTCGAAATGGACAGCGACTCCATCATTCTTATCCGCGACGGCAGTGGTAAGACGCGCGCGCTTTACAATGTGTGCCGGCATCGCGGCTCGCTGATTTGCGATCATGCTGACGGCCATGTCAAGAAGTTGGTTTGCCCATACCATCGCTGGGCCTACGATCTTGACGGCAAATTGCTGCACGCACCCGGCATGCAGGAAGAGCTGGACAAATCGCAGTTAAGCCTGCGGCCCGTTCATGTGCGCGAAACGGAAGGGTTGATTTTTATTTCGCTGGCCCGCGAGCCGATTGATTTTGAGGCGGCGCACGAGGTGCTTGCGACGTTGGCCAAACCGCAGGGATTGGCCAAGGCAAAAGTCGCCAAGGC
>Ga0209006_10007039_pt1 | contig 10166 bp, 11 predicted proteins | sample JacPin_JW_Ref_O2_FD_188567 | JGI IMG/M metagenome (GOLD analysis project Ga0209006, IMG submission 188567) | Forest soil microbial communities from Algoma, Ontario, Canada - Jack Pine, Ontario site 1_JW_Ref_O2 (SPAdes) (version 2) | ecosystem: Environmental > Terrestrial > Soil > Boreal... | reverse complement strand
GCGGCCGCTCTCCATTGCCTAGGGAGCGGCTAGCGCAAATCAGTTCAGAGAATTGAGGGGTAGAGTCTTTGCGTCCTTGAGCCCTTGCGCCTTCGCGTTAAACGTCTTTCGGCCGCTACGAAACGGGCTTCTGGCGCCGTGCTACAGACCATTAACCACACGGCGAATTCCATTCTTGACCAGTTGTTCGCCAAAGTTGATGACTAACCCGAGTTTGAGGCCGGTCAACCGCAGATAGGTCAGCATCTGCGCTTCGAAGACGCAATTCCATTGGCTGACCGCCTTGTTATCCACCAAGACCAGCCCGTTTATCTTCAATTCCAACCGCAAGGGATTGGCAAGGCGTTTGCCTTTGTAAATGATGGGAACGTGCAATTGGCGCTCTTCTTGAAGCCCGCGCCTTGTCAACTCCTCAACCATAGCTTCCTCGTAAACTCCCTCGAGTAATCCAGGGCCTCCCAACTCGCGATGCACTTCGATTGCACTCTCCACTATGACTCTGCTGATCTCGTTTTCGTTCATTGGCATCTGAAACTCTTTTAACGCAAAGACGCCATGGCGCAAAGACACAAAGAGAATGATTTGCGCATGCCAGTCGAACCAACCAAGCGGTGGGCGCGGACCGATGAGCCGATTTCACTTTCTGACCTAGCGTCTTTGCGTCTTTGCGTTGACTTCGTGCGCCGGGGATCCCGCTACGGTTTCGCCTGGCTGACCTCGTTGGTGGCAAAGCGAATGTAGGCGAAGCACTCGGGTACGTGCGAATCCCAGACGCCGTGCCGGGTCCACACCCAGCCTCCGGAATCATGGGCCGGCGGCGCCTCCTTGTAGGTATTGAATCGGGAGAAATCCATCCGCCACGTATCTCCGTCTTTGGGCGGCAAGGCACGGCCGTCCGCCTTGGCCAGCCATTTCATCCCGCTCCAGGGAAGGGCCAACTCCACGGTCCAGCCACGATCGCGGTCGTCGTCTTTGTTGACAGTGCCATCAATTTGCACAGCGGTCCGAATGCCCGGGAAATGCCAGTTGAAATTTCCGAGGCGGCCGCCGCGCGGATGGTTGTTGAAGCCGACGCCATTGAATGGCACGAGGCCGGCCCGGGCGAACTCCGGCGCATCGGCAAATCCACCGCTCTGATAAGCATCGTCCCAAATGAAGAAAACTTCATAGGTTGTGTTGAAGCCGTTAAGCTCAAGCTCGTAATATGAGTCGCGTCCGGCAATGAACATTTCGACGTCGTTGTCGTAATAAATAGGCGAGTTGTTGGCGGTGTATCTGGCGTGAACGAACGGCTCCTGGATACGATAGGCCACATACAAATTTTGATCGTCCCACAGCACCTGGGCATAGGTGTCATGGATGGTCGGCTGGCCGGTGATAATGTCCACAAAACGGGGTGACCGCGGCGCTTGCCGCCAGGCTGCTTCGTCCAGCTTGCCGTCAATCGTGATCGGTTCGCTGACATGATAAGCGGTGTAGTGGGCAATCTCATTTTCCGGGCAGGGAAATCTCGAATCCTCGGCCATCGAAGAATTCGCGACCGCCAAAGAGAGAAGACACCACAGGCGTGGCGCGACAGCGCGCAGGAAATAATTTTTCATTTTGTAGCAGTCGCGAAAGCCAGCGGGAATTCCGCTGTGAAGGATAATTCCGGGTCGCCGCGCCGTTGCAGGTTTTGGCAAAGCACGCGCAAGTCTGGTTGGAGCCTGTGGGTTGTGGTTTTACCGTTGAGCTCGAGCGTGACCGGCTTCTGGAAATCAATCAAGCGACTGTCCAGCATGACCGTCGCGGAGGCGACATCGGCGCTGGTGGTGACGACCAGGCGATTATCGTGGCAGGTGGCGTCGATTTCCAAATTCTTTGCGGGCGCCTCGGTCCGCAGCCAGAAAAAGTCTTTGATCACCGTGTCAGTCATCAGCCAGGTCAACTCGCGCGGGACGGCGTTCCGCACGGCGGGATACATTTCGAGAATTTCGTCGCGGTCGGGCAAGCCAGTGTGGCCGTTGCCGGGAATGATTTGCACCGTGACGGGGTAAATGTCGTTTCGGTCACCGCGGAGCTGGCGAACGATCTCCCTGAATTTTTTGTCGCGCTCGAGGCGGCCGTACATGGTGTCGTTCTCGCCGACCATGCACGTAAAGATGGTGTTGCGCAGAGTTTTGGCGGTCGTTTCTCCGTCTGTAGGAGCACCGGCGCTGGCGTGAATGGCGGCGAACAGATCCGGCTCCTTCGGGCCGATGGCAAAGGCGCCGTAGCCGCCGTGCGAATAACCCATGATGAATATCTTGTTGGGGTCAGCGTCGCCAAAAAGCGAAAATTCGCGCACCAGATTGTCCACTAGAGGATAAACGTAATCGTCGTAGAATCCATTCCACGTATCATTCGGCGCGCGGAGAGCAAGGTAGAGATAGCCGCCGACTTCGGGATGATCCCGGTAGTAGCGTTGCATGATGCGCCATTGGCTATCGTTGACTTCCTTGGGCGTATTGCCTCCGCCGTGCATGGCGATGAACAACGGCCAGCCATCTGGCGGCCGCGTGCCAACCTGGCGGACTGTATAAGGACTCAAGTATTTCTCGAAACGCACTTGTTTCGCGTCGAAGTCTCCTTTCATGGCCTCGTGAATGGGAGCGGACTTATAAACCTCCCAGGCAGCGTGACGCACTGACGATTCGTGGTCGCGCAGCAGCTTTTCCAGGCTCCGGGAAAATTTCCACGACGCCTGTTTCTCTGGCGGAGCCGTGAAAAAGCCCTGCAAAGCTTGGCGCAATTTTGTGTCGTCGCCCGGCTTGAGCGAGTCGTTAACGGTAAGCGGCGCGGCGCAAGCCTGCGATGGGAATTGAAAAAGAGTCGTGTCGCTGAGCGAAATCACAACCACGGCCTGCGTGTTGGTGCCGGCGGTGAACTCCCGCCCCGCCTCCTGTCCGCTGCCGTGGGCGCGGATTAGGTAGGTCGCATGCTGCGGCACCTCGAAAGGAAGGATGTCGTTTTTGTCTGCCGTTTCGCCCCTGCTCGTGCCCTCAAAATGGACGGAGCTATTTGTAATATTGTTGACGGAGACCTGCGCCTCAATGCGCTTGCCGCCGAGTTGGTCCAGCACCTCGACCAGCAGTCGCACCATGCCTGGCGCCGGGGCGGCGGGCGCAGGCGTGTAACGGTCCGTCACGTTGACGGCGTTGACCCAATGGACGCCGGGCGCCCAATCCATCGGGAAGGCAAGCCCGGTTTTCTTGAAGCTGGCCGCATAAATGGCGTGGGTGGGCGAGTCCTTGAGCGCCTGGGAGGCATCGTGCTCGAACCAGCCGTGATCAAGCCCTTTGGGGTCCGGTTCGGCGGCGCCGACAAAATGCCAGTCGCCATCCCAGATTTCGACCCAGCTATGGTTGCCGCGCATGTTGACCCACATGGGAGTTCCCGCAAAGCGCGCCGGCACACCCACCGAGCGGCAGGCGTCGATTAGCAGAATGGAAAGGCCGGTGCAACTGGCCAGGCCGCTTTCCATCGTTTCCAACGCACTTTGATCGGCCCGCTTGCGAGCGGTGGAGTATTTGACCTTCACCAGCGGAAAGAGCTTCGCGTTGATGGCTTGCGCGGCCTCGCCCGGCGTGGCGCAGCCGGCGATCAAGGTGGCGCAAAGGTCGTGCAGCGTTTTGCGCCAGTGGTCGCGCGTTTCGTTCACGTTGCAATAGGGCAAAACGTCATTGAGAAAAATATCCGACGGAATGCGATCGTGCCAGGGGGCGTGGTTAAAGGCCTCCGTAGCTTGGGCAACGTTTTCGAGAAGGAATTCCGCGGAAAGCGATTGCGCATCTCTCTGCGGCATATTCTCCAACAGAAATTGCATGGCGGGACGCTGCGCTTCTGGAGTTTGATTGAGTGCTAGCTCCAAGGCCGGTCGATTGGTGCCGCTCTGGCTGAGGGATTGGTCCGCCGCATCGGACCACCAGCGGGACTGCGCGGAAGCATTGACCGCAATTTCCACGGCGCCAGCGCAAATCAGGACGGCGGTCAAAATTCGAGAGGGGATTTGCATAAGGTCTTTCATAGAACGAATTTTGAATATTTGCTACTTAATTCGCTTGAGCACTTCCTCCGTCAAGAGTCCATAAGCCAGCGCACCGAGACTATGTTTGTCGTAATGAATGATGGGCTTGCCGAAACTGGGCGCCTCGGCCAGGCGCGTCGCGCGTGGGATGACCGTGTCAAAAACCAGTTGACCGAAATGCGTCCGCACCTCGCCCACCACCTGAGCCGCCAGCCGCGTGCGCGCGTCGAACATCGTCATAACCACCCCCAACAATTCCAGGCGCGGGTTGATGCCTGAGGTGCGCACCTGATTCAGGACCTTGTGGCTCATGGAAATCCCTTCCAGCGCGTAATACTCGCATTGCAGCGGGATGAGCAAATAATCCGATGCGGCAAAAGCGTTGAGCGTCAAAAGACCGAGCGATGGCGGACAGTCAATCACAATAAAATCGTGCCGCCCGCTTTCCGCCAGCGGTCGCAGCAGGCCTGCCAGCCGCTGCAAATGGTTTTCCGCCCGTGCGATTTCCACTTCCGCCCCGCACATATCGACTTCACTCGGGATGACTTCCAGCCGGTCGAAGGCGGTCGGCCGGATTTTTTCCAGTAGCGTCCCCTCGCCCAGCAAAGGCCGGTAAGCGCTGGCGCCTTCAACTTTCTCCAGGCCCAGGCCGCTGGTGGCATTGGCTTGCGGATCCATGTCGAGCAGCAAAACCCGCCGCCCCAGTTGAGCCATGCAGGCGGCCAGGTTGATGGTGGTGGTTGTCTTTCCCACCCCACCCTTCTGATTGGCCACGGATATCACTTTGGTCGGCACGGGCGGATTAAATCCCATCCCAGTGCGGTGGGAAAGCTATTTGCGCCATGCAAAAAACTGGATTTTGGAGGCAAGGTGGAGCAACTTACATTATGAAGTTCATTCTGACTACGCACAACGTCACCTTGACCAAAGCAATTGAAGATCACATCCTCTCGCGACTGGAAAAACTGGAGCATCTGGACCATTATTGCACCAGTGCCCGCGTTGCCTTGGAACATGACCACCTCAAGCGGCCTGACCGCCAGTTCACTTGTTCCATGCGCCTGGCCGTGCCGGGACCGGACCTCTTCGCTTTGGACCGCAAGAAAGACTTGTATGCCGCCATTGACTTGGTGACCAAGAAAATCGAACAGCAACTGCGCAAGCGCCATAATAAGTACAAAGCGCGCAAGCATGTATTAGGCGCGCTCGGCAAGGAAGCCCGCAACGCGGCCGAGGAGTGACCGCTGGACGGCGGGTCAACGGTGGCCCAGCCTCTTCTCATGCTTTTGCGCGCCCGCATCATCCTTCCCATCGCCGTGCCCCCCATTGAAAATGGGGCTGTCTTGCTCTCCAAAAATCGCGTCGTGGCTATTGGCTCCTGGCGCGATCTGGCATCACGCTCCCGCGAACCGGCGGTTGATTTGGGCCCAGTGATTCTGCTGCCAGGTTTGATCAACGCCCACTGCCATCTCGATTACACCGACATGACCGGGCTGCCGCCTCAGAAACAATTCCCCGACTGGATCAAGGGCCTGCTGGCGTTGAAGGCGGCGGCCAGCTACACCGATTACGCCGAGGCTTGGCTGCGGGGCGCACAAATGCTCGCGCGCACCGGCACCACCACGGTAGCAGATGTTGAAGCCGTGCCAGAATTGCTACCCGAAGTTTGGGCTTCGACGCCCTTGCGCGTCTTCTCGTTCCTGGAGATGACCGGCGTCAAAAGCCATCGCCCACCGGCGGACATCCTGCGCGAGGCCGCCGCCAAAATCAAAAGCCTGGCCTCCGCGCGCGGATCCGCCGGCCTTTCCCCACACGCGCTCTACTCAACGACGCCGGCTTTGTTGCGGCAGACAGCGGCCCTGGCGCGCCGAAGGCAATGGCGCGTCACCATGCACGTGGCCGAGTCGATGGCCGAGTGCGATATGTACGTCGGGCAGCGCGGGCCTTTATTTGACTGGCTCAAACGCCAGCGCGACATGTCGGATTGCGAGCGTCGGACACCAATGCAGCAGGTGCGCCACTATGGGCTGTTGGGAGACAATTTCCTGGCCATTCACGCCAATTATCTTGACGACGCCGACATCGCGAGTTTAGCCAAATCCCGCTCCAGCGTCGTGCATTGTCCGCAAAGCCACGCCTATTTCGGCCACGCCCCGTTTCCCTTCCAGAAGCTGCGCGAGGCCGGTGTCAACGTGTGTTTGGGCACCGACAGCCTGGCCAGCGTGATCGTGAGCCGGCGCGCCAAAGCGGAATTGAACATGTTCACGGAAATGCAATCCTTCGCCGCCGCGCATCCCAATGTTGCGCCCGAGACAATTGTGCGCATGGCCACGCACTGCGGCGCACGGGCGCTCGGACGTGAAAAGCAATGCGGCCGTATCTTCGCGCATGCCCTGGCCGATCTGATCGCGATTCCATTCCGTGGCAAGACGGAGGAATCGTGGTCGGCGGCAGTTCATCATACCGGCCCGGTCTCAGCCTCGATGATCGACGGAAAGTGGGTGCATGGAGATTTCGTCGGCTAAGAATTGAAGTAGATCGCCTCCTCAAAAATAGGTTGTATTCGTCGAATTGAAGGCCTAGATTCGCTTTCGTCACGCTCCCTGCATCCGGAGGCAGAACGGCTATTGATAACCGCCGGGACTGTGGCTTCCATGCCCAACGCGAAATCATTGTGGTTCAGGGCGACATTGACCCGCGGCGATTACGCTGCTCCGAGCCAGCGCGCCGATGCTTTCACGCTGATCGAACTGCTCGTGGTCATCGCGGTCATTGCGATTTTAGCGGCGCTGCTTCTACCTGTTTTGGGCAAGGCGAAAGACCAGGCTGTTCGCGTCCATTGCAAAAGCAATGAACGCCAGCAAATTCTGGCCCTCACCATGTACGCCCATGACAACAAAGATTTTCTGCCGGACGATACTGGTGCTCACCAGGCTTGGGATCTTAATTATGCCAGGGGAACGTATATGGCCGCGAGCGGCGCTCCTTACAAAGTCTGGTATGACCCCGGCACCTACGAGTCCTTCGGCGAATCCGATTGGGCCGCCTTCTGGAACAACGCCGCACCCGAGTATGACGGCGAGGAGGCGCCTCGCGTCGTTGGCTATGCCGAGACACTTTACGGCATAGGTCTTTACGCCAATTCAGGCTCGTGGCAATTCAGCACTAACATGAATCAGAAGTTGAACACCGAGCCGATTACGTTGAACGGTGTTTCGTTCCAGATCAAGCCTTCGACCCGTATTCTGCTGGCCTGCGCCACCATCACCAGAGCAGGCAACTTGTCCGAGAATCTAAGGACCATGGAAAGCTACATCTGGACGGGCATACCGCATTCCGATGATCCTGACGTGCCCGGCAACAAACCCTTTACCAGCGCTCACATGCTCAATGCCAGAATTCCGTCAGGCGCCAACTTGGCTATGTTCGACGGGCATGTCGAGTGGCGTCCTTTTCAGCAGCTCATTCCGCGCGCGGGCGCCAATGGTGAAGGACCTTGTTTTTACTATTAAATAAACCAACATTCTTGTTGCGTTCGATTTCATGTGCATTAACCTGAGTGGCTCGTGAACAGCGAATACGTCAAACAAGCTCTGGCCAAGGTGGGAAATCCCAACGTCTTGGTGAACATCATCTCGCGCCGGGTTCGGCAATTGACTTCTGGCGGCGGCAATAGCCGTCCCTTGGTCGATCAAGCGGGCAACCTTGGCGCCGCCGACATCGCGCTGCTCGAACTCATCGAGGACAAAATGGCCTATATCTCCAACCCGGAAGGCGAGGAAGAAATCCAGCCGACGACCAAGAAACGGCGCGGACGTTAATACCCGCCTTGGGCCGCAGGCCTGGAAGGATTGCCGTCTAGCTTATGGCCGAAATCCTGCACAATTCCAAAGCCCGGCGCGACTACAACATCCTGGCAACGTTTGAGGCCGGCATCGTCCTGCATGGCTCGGAAGTGAAGGCCCTTCGCGCCGGCAACGCCCAAATCAACGATGCCTTTGCGCGCGTGGAAAAAGAGGAAGCCTGGCTCTACAACGCGCACATCGACGAATACGCCCAAGCCAATCGTTTCGGTCACCAGCCCAAAGCGCCCCGCAAACTGCTGCTGCACAAATCGGAGATTCGAAAGCTCCTCGGTCTTGTTTCGGTAAAGGGCAATGCCCTCATCCCGCTTTCACTTTATTGGAAAAATGGCCGGGTCAAAGTCGCCCTCGCAGTCGGCAAAGGCAAGGTGGAGTTCGACAAAAGGCAGGACATCAAGGAACGCGACGCGGAGCGCGAAACAAAACGCGCCACCATGCACCACTTGAAAAGGAAATGACGGACCGCGAACTAAGCAGCGACCGGCTTTGCCGCTAATTGGTCCTTGCTCCAGCGCCGCTTCGGCGCTTTGGTCACGAGGCCCTTTTTGATCGCCTTGGCCGTCACCCGCATGTAACGGACTTCCCCGTCCACCAACGCTTTGACACGTTGGAGATTAGGCATGAAACGCCGCTTGGTGATGGCAGTAATGTGGGTGCCGATGCCGCCCTTTTTCTTGGCTTTGCCACTGCGCCAAATATGGCTGCCCTTTCGGGAGCCGACGCCGGTCAATTCGCATATTCGAGACATAATCTTAATTAATAGGGCGTGAACGTAACTCATCCACGCGCCGATTCAAGCACAATTTGCTCCTTGAATTTGGGAGGGGTGAGCGCCGCGAGCCCGTGACGAGGTCGGTCAGTATTTGGGACTCGCGGCGCTCGCCCCTCCCGAAAACCTCGCCCATCACGCCTTGAGTCCTTTGAGGTCGGCCTCCCATTTCTCGTTCGCCTTGATGATTTCGTCCCACGTGACTTCGGCGCGTCGATAGGCGGCGGTGCGGCCGAGGATGGTGGTCAGATTGCTGCGCACGCTAGGCGCGACAGTGGGATTGGAGCAATCACCCGAGGTAATGGCCTTGTGGAATGTAGCGATATTGTTGACGACACCATCTGTATAGAGGTTGGCCATCTTGCCGCCATTGTAAGCATCGTCGCACAGCACCTTGACCTCGCCGAAATAATGCGTGTCAATCGTGCCTGTCTGGCCGTAAACGCGGCAGGCGATGTCGTCCCAGCCTTTGCCATCCTGCTTGGAACTGAAGGTCAGACGCACATCGTTGGGATATTCGAAGACCACTGAAAAATTGTCCCAGACGCCGTTGGGCAAAGGCGGTCGGGTACGACCACCGGCACCGTAGGCGCTCAGGGGCGCGGCGTTCAGAATCCACGAAGCTACATCGAGCGCGTGAATGTTCTGCTCGGTGATGATGTCGCCGGACAAAGTGCGGTCGGCTCCCCATCCGCGCAGGCGGGCCTCGACGTCGTTCGGATGCTCCCGGATCATTGCGTCCATGTGGCTCCAGGTGTCGCCAGTTTGGTAGCCGGCTTCACCGGAAATAATTTTGCCGATGCCGCCCGCATGTACAACGCGCACAGCTTCCTGGTAGGAAGGATGGGCGCGGGTTTGGAAGTCAATCAGAAGGACCTGTTTCTTCTCCGTTGCTTTGCGCCCGCTTTCGGCCATGGTCTGGCAGCCCGGCACATCCACCGCGATGGGCTTGGCGCAATAGACATGCTTGCCCGCCTCCACGGCGGCGGCAGCTTGTTCAGGGTGGAAATAGGGCGGGGAAATAATCGCCACCGCGTCGAGCTTCTGCTCGAGCAGGCGTTTGTAGGCGGACAGACCGGAAAAGCGGCGAGTCTTGTCAACTTGAAATTTGTCTCCCGCCGCCTCCGCCCTATCCGGGAAATAGTCTGCCACCGCCACCAGGTTGTAATGGCCGTTTTGCAGGAACAAATCGGCGATCCACGTGCCGCGTCCGCCGCAGCCGATGAGGCCGAGGTTGATTTTGGCGTCGTTGTCCTCAACGCGGGCCAGCCCCGGTTGCGCGACTGCCAGCGATAGGGCCGACGCCCCGGCCGTGGCTAGGAATTGGCGGCGCGTGAGAGCGGATTGGGTGGGAGTCATCGAAGTTTCGTTGCTCATAAAATTGTCAGGCGGCGGTTTCAAAAATTTGATTTGCCCGGGTTCATTCCAATAGCGTGCTCCTAATTGCTCCCGGTTCAAGCCGGGAATATGCCTTTGAGGAACTTCAAGT
>Ga0209006_10007038_pt1 | contig 10166 bp, 10 predicted proteins | sample JacPin_JW_Ref_O2_FD_188567 | JGI IMG/M metagenome (GOLD analysis project Ga0209006, IMG submission 188567) | Forest soil microbial communities from Algoma, Ontario, Canada - Jack Pine, Ontario site 1_JW_Ref_O2 (SPAdes) (version 2) | ecosystem: Environmental > Terrestrial > Soil > Boreal... | reverse complement strand
GACGGCTCGGTGCGCGACGGGCTGTCGATCCTCGATCAGGCGATCGCCCTCGCCGCCGGGCCGGTGACCGAGGCGGCGGTGCGCGACATGCTCGGCATCGCCGACCGCAATCTGATCTTCGACCTGTTCGAGACCGTGCTGAAGGGCGACGCCGCCGGCGCGCTCGACCAGATGGAGATGCTCTACCAGGGCGGCGCCGACCCGCTCTCGGTGGTCCAGGACCTGCTCGACCTCGCGCATTTCGTGACAAGGCTGAAGCTGGTGCCGGATGCCGGGTCGGGCGACCCGATGGAAGCCGGCGACCGCGAGCGCGCCCGGCCGCTGGCCGCGATGCTTGCGATGCCGGTGCTGGCGCGCGCCTGGCAGATGCTGCTCAAAGGCATCGACGAGGTGCAGACCGCGCCCTCCGCCAAGCAGGCCGCCGAAATGGTGCTGGTGCGGCTTGCCTATGTCGCCGATCTGCCGGCGCCGGCCGAGCTGGTGAAGGCGCTCGCCAATGGCGAGCTTGCCGCCGCGCCAAAGCCCGCCACAACACCGCCCGCGCCCCCGCCGCCCCGCGTCGAGGCCGCGCTCGTCGAAACCAACGCCGACGTGGTCGGATTTGCCGATTCCTCCGCGAGCCCCGGCGCCGGACCGGCACCGGCGCGCGCGCGCCGGGCAGACGGCGGCGCCAGCGCTGCACCGGTCATGGTCACGCCGGAGCCCGAACCGCTGCCTGCCGCGGCGCCGATACCGCCTGGCCCACCGCTCGACCCGATGCCGCAAAGCTTCGACGAGACGCTCGCGCTGTTCGAGAAGCACGGCGAGGTGATTACTCGCGCGCAGCTTCGCTCGCAGGTGCATCTCGTCGCGTTCGAGCCCGGCCATATCGAGTTTCGCCCAGCCGACGGCGCACCGCGCGACCTCGCCAACCGGCTCGGCCAACGCCTCGGCGAATGGACCGGCGCGCGTTGGGCGGTCGTCGTGTCGCAGGCCGAAGGCGCGCCGACCCTCGAACAACAGCAGCAAGCCCGCGTTAGCCAGTTGGAGGGCGAGGTCGCGCAGCACCCGCTGGTGCGCGCGGTGCTCGACGCCTTTCCCGGCGCGACGATCGCGGCGGTGCGCGAGCGGTTTGTCGCGGCCGAGCCGCCCGTGGGAGATGATCCCGAAGAAGATCCCGCCGGCGACGACGGCCCCGCCCCGAGCGAAGAGGACGAGCCATGAAAAATCTCGGTCAGCTGATGAAGCAGGCCCAGCAGATGCAGCAGAAAATGGCTGAGATGCAGGCCCAGCTCGAAACCGTCGAGGTCACCGGCGTTGCCGGCGGCGGCCTCGTCCAGGTCACGCTCAACGGCAAGAGCGACCTCAAGAAGATCAAGATCGATAAATCGGTGCTCGACCCCGAAGAGGCCGAGGTCGTCGAAGATCTGGTGGTTGCCGCCTTCAACGACGCGAAGCAGAAGGTCACTGCCCTCGCCGAAGCCGAAATGCACAAGCTGACCGGCGGCCTCAACCTGCCCGGCGGCATGAAGCTGCCGTTCTGAAACACCCGCGTGGCGGCGGAGCCGCAATAATCACCACAGAGACGGTGAGGCAATGAGATGCCGAGCCACGGCAGGCTCATTGCCTCACTGTCTCTGCGGTGAATTTATCGGCGCTGCGCGCTTGCCTGTAGCTAAGCCACAACCTACTCCGCCCCGGCGAAATCGCTGGCGCTGACCTCGCGCAGGAGATCGCGCAGAGCGGCCGCGCGCTCGTCGCCGAACACCGTGTTGAACCGGTTTTGCGCCGCCTGCCAATGCGCCACCGCGGCGCGATGGGTTTCGAGGCCGGCGTCTGTCAGGCGCAGCTCGTGGCGGCGCCGGTCAGTGGGGCTCGGCGCGACCTCGATCAGCCCGTCGCGCTGCAAGGGCAGGATGTTGCGGCCGAGCGTCGTGCGGTCCATCACCAGCAGGTTGGCGAGCGCGTTGATCGACAGCGGTCCTTGCCAGCGCAGCCGGCTCAGGATCGCGTATTGCGTCGCGCGCAGCCCGGTCGGCGCGAACAGCTGATCGTAGAACTGCGTCACATGCCGCGCGGCCTGGCGGATCGCCAGGCAATTGCATTCCTGAAATCGCGCTTTGCTGCTGTCTGTCATCGTCTCGTCTCTGGACAAGGGCGCTTATGCACTCCTATATACGTGCATATACGCCTTAATCGGCGGTTTGTGAAGGTGAGGATAGCATGTCGCTCGGCGCGGCGAACCCGACAGTCTCGTTTGACGTCGCGGAAGCGATCGCCGCCGAACCGGCGGCGCCGCCCTCGCCCGTCGTGCCGCCCAGGGAACAAGCCAAGCCGGCACTCGATCCGCGCACGCGCCGACTGATCGAGGCGCCAATCGCCGCAACGCTCCTGCGTCTCGCCGCGCCCAATATGCTGGTCATGGTCGTGCAGGCGAGCCTCGGCCTGGTCGAGACCTATTTCGTCGGCTGGCTCGGCACCGACGCGCTCGCCGGCATCGCGCTGGTCTTTCCGGCGGTCATGCTGATGCAGATGATGTCGGCGGGGGCGGTGGGCGGCGGCATCGCGTCGGCCGTCGCACGCGCATTGGGCGCCGGACGGCGCAAGGACGCCGATCGGCTCGCCGTGCATGCCTTGGTGATCAGCGTCGGCTTCGCCCTGGTGTTCAGCGTGGCGACGATCTTGGGCGGGCGCGCGCTCTACACGGCGATGGGCGGCGACGGCGCCGCGCTCGACGCCGCGATGACCTATTCCAACGTCGTCTTCGCCGGCATGGTGCTGGTCTGGGTGTTCAACGCGCTCGCCAATATCCTGCGCGGCACCGGCAACATGGCGGTGCCGGCCTGGGTCAGCATCGGCGGCACGGCGATCCTGGTCCCGCTGTCGCCGTGCCTGATCTTCGGCTGGGGCCCCTTTCCGCACCTAGGCATCGCCGGCGGTGGCGCCGCGCTGCTGCTCTTTTACGCGATCGGGGTCGCGGTGCTCGGCTGGTATCTCTTCTCGGGGCGCAGCGTCGTACGGCTCAGGCTTACGGGATGGCGGCTCGAAAGCAGGCTGTTCAAGGAAATCCTGCGGGTCGGCGCGGTCGCCGCGCTGATCACCGTGCAGACCAACGCGACCGTCGCGGTCACCACCGCACTGGTCGGGCGGTTCGGCCCCGCCGCGATCGCCGGCTACGGGGTCGGCTCGCGGCTCGAATACCTGCTGGTGCCGCTGGTCTTCGGACTCGGCAGTCCGTTGGTCGCGATGGTCGGCACCAATATCGGCGCCGGACGCGGCGACCGCGCGTTGCGCACCGCCTGGATCGGCGCGGGGATTGCCTTCATGTTGACCGAGGCGGTCGGGCTTGCCGCGGCGGCGCTGCCGCTCGCCTGGCTGACCCTCTTCGACCGCGACCCGACGATGCTCGCTGCCGGCAGCCAGTATCTGCACATCGTCGGTCCGTTCTACGGGCTCTTCGGGCTCGGCATGGCGCTCTATTTCGCTTCGCAAGGCGCCGGCAGGCTGCGCTGGCCGCTGACCGCCGCGATCACCCGCTTCGTGATCGCGGCGGGCGGCGGCTGGGTCGCCTTTCGCCTCACGAACGACCTGGTTTACGTCTTTGCCGCGCTCGCCATCGCGCTCGCCGCGTTCGGCTCGATCAACGCCGCCGCGGTCGCCGCCGGCGCCTGGTTCGCCAAGCCGGCGAGGTGACGATGCTCTATTTCGAGGATCTGGCGGTCGGGCAGAAATTCCCCTCGGCACGGCGGCGGCCGGTCGAGACGGCGGAGATCACGAACTTTGCCGCCGAATTCGATCCGCAGCCCTTCCATCTCGATGACGCCGCGGCGCGCGAGAGCACGTTGGGCGGGCTGGCGGCGAGCGGCTGGCATACCGCCGCGATGACGATGCGGCTCATCGTCGACAGCGAATTCCGGCCAGCCGGCGGCATTGTCGGCTTCGGCGGCGAACTCGTCTGGCTGAAGCCGGTGCGGCCCGGCGACGAATTGCGGGTCGAGAGCGAGATCCTCGAACTGCGGCAGTCCCGCTCACGCCCCGACCAGGGCCTCGTCAAGGTGCGGGTAACGACGTTGAACCAGCACGACGAGCCGGTTCAGACTTTCACCCCGACCCTGCTGGTCAACCGCCGCCCTGGGTGACTTTGCTTTGCGTCGAACGCTGATTGGAGCGGGTGAAGGGAATCGAACCCTCGTCGTAAGCTTGGGAAGCTTCTGCTCTACCATTGAGCTACACCCGCGCCTGAACCGGGATGATAGGCCATCGCCATGGCGATGCAAGACCGTGCCGACGGACCTCAGGCAAGGCGCCGGCGCGCCGATCGGGGGTTGAGTCTTACATGAACCTTAAAGTTTGTCCGAAAACGCACAAAACCGCTGGCGTTCCACGCCGCTTCACACTATCAGCCCTAGTGCAATGCGACTTTTTTACGCTACAGTTTCAACCCCCTGTGATCGTCGCATTCTATCTTACGTTTAGAGGAACTATGTACGACCGCCGCACCGACCTCACCCCCGAGGACGCCCTTCCGGTTCGCCGCATCGACGCCAAGGTAAAGTGGTTCAACGCCAGCAAGGGCTTCGGCTTTGTGACGATGGCGGACGGCTCGCCCGACGCATTTCTGCCGATGGCGATCCTGCGCCGTGCCGGCTACGACGATGTGCGCGAAGGCGCCTCGATCACCTGCGATGTTGGCGCCGGCGCCAAGGGGCCGCTGGTCACCAGCGTTCTCAGCATCGATCTGAGCACCGCGGTCGCTCCGAGCTTTGGCGCCGACCGGCGCGGCGGCGCGGGTGCGTCGAGCACCTTGGAGGGCGCGGTCAAGTGGTTCGAGCCCGATAAAGGCTATGGCTTTATTTCTCCCGATGGCGGTGGCAAGGACGTGTTCATTCACATCACCGCGCTGCGCCGCAGCGGCCTCGACGGGCTGACGCCCGGCCAGCGCGTCCGGGTCGAGGTGATCGACGGCAGGAAAGGCCTCGAAGCCGACCAGATTGCCCTGATCTGACAACGTTCCGTCGGCACGGGCGCGCGTCACGCAACCCAGGCATCGGAACTTTCGGTTTTCCTTCAACGTCTTCCCGTTGTACCAGACGGGCAAGGCGTCACGAAAGGTTTACAAAGACGTCGATGACGGGCACCTTCGCGCTGTGACGGGCGCTGTCCGTTGCGACCGCGACGGGGACGAAGCGAATGGACCTTCGCGACACCATCCGTACCTATCGGTGGGTATCTGGCTCGTATGATTTTGTTTTCGGCCCGGTTTTTCATCCCGGCCGAAAGGAAGCCGTGCGCATTGCCAATGACCGGCCGGCTCAACGCATCCTCGAAGTCGGGGTCGGCACCGGGCTGTCCTTGCCGCATTTCCGGCCGGATTCGCATGTCACCGGCATCGACGTATCGGCGGAGATGCTGGCCAAGGCCGAGACCCGCGTCGCACGCCAAAGCCTTGGCCACGTCGACGGCCTGCATCTGATGGATGCCGAGAACCTCGAATTCGCCGACAATTCGTTCGATGCCGTGCTGGCGCTCTATGTCGCACCAGTGGTGCCGAACCCGGCGCGGTTCGCGGCCGAGATGCGGCGCGTCTGCATCCCCGGCGGAACGATCGTGCTGGTCAACCATTTCATGAGCGACAACTGGCCGGTCCGCTTTTTCGAGAAGCGCCTCGCCCACCTCGCCCGGCATATCGGGTTCCACCCCGATTTCGAGTTCGATACGTTCATCCGCGACAGCAAGCTGGCAGTGCGCGAAATCCGCCCGAGCAACCTGTTCGGCTATTGGAAGCTGCTGCGCTGCATCAATGAAAAAGACGCCTCGACGCTGAACTGACGCGCAGCGTCACCCGGCGCAAGCCGGGATTTCTGCCGGCTTGCCTCAACCCTTCGCGCCGTTCCACAGCGCGATCTCGTGCAGCAGCGCCTCGACCGCGCCGCACGAGAAGCCGAGGCAAGTCTCGTCGACCAGCCGCCCGTCCTTGATCCTGGTTTCGGCCGCGGTGATGATCACCTCGCGCGCCAGGGTCACCCGCGACAGGCACGAATCGAGCGCCACCTTCATGTGCTCGAGGCATCGCGCGCCGCCGAGCGGCCCGCGCGAGGTCGCCATGATCGCCACCGGCTTATAAGCGAGCACCGAGGCGAAGGCTGGGCGCGAGGCCCAGTCGATCGCATTCTTCAGCACGCCCGGGATCGAATGGTTGAACTCCGGCGCGCACAGCACGAGCCCGTCCGCGGCCTCGATATCGGCCAGCATCTGCTTGACCACTTGCGGCCGCTTGTCGCCCTCGAAATCCTGGTTATAGGCGGGGATTGGCGCGAGGTCATAGACCTTGAGATCGGCGCGGTCAGCGAATTTCTCGCTCAGCGTTTCCAGGATCGCGTTCGAAAACGAGCCGGCGCGCAAGCTGCCCGACATGCCGATAAGGCTGGTTTTGGCCATGGTGGTGATTGTCCCCAAAAGAGCTGGTTCGTCATAGCGAATGCCGCTCGCCAATGGCAACCGTCTCAAGCAGATTGCATGAGTTCCGCCTGTGGCACCGATCCGCTCCCCCACCCGGCCATCCAACGACCGTATGCTGATTTGGGTGGCCGGGTGGGGGAGCGGGCTGGCGCCGAAGTCGGCGCGGAGCGCCGACGCACTTGATGGGTGTGCCGAAATGACGCTGCGTGCCTCCCGCCGCGGGCTGGTCCCGCCGTTTATCGCGATGGACGTGATGCGCGCCGCCAACGCGCGCGAGTCCGCCGGCGAGCGGATCGTCCATCTCGAAGTCGGCCAGCCCGGCACTCCGGCGCCACAAGCGGTACGCGACGCCGCGCACCGGGCGCTTGACGACAACAAGATCGGCTACACCGACGCCGAGGGCATCCCGCAGCTGCGCGAAGTGATCGCCGCCGATTACCGCGAGCGCTACGGGGTCGTGGTCGAACCGGCGGAGATCGCCGTCACCACCGGTTCGTCGGCGGCGTTCCAGCTTGCCTTTCTCGCCGCGTTCGAGCCAGGTGACCGAGTCGCGCTCGCCGCGCCCGGCTACCCGGCCTATCGCAACATCCTGTCGGCGCTCGGCCTCGAAACCGTGCTGATCGAGGTCGGCGAGAACGCGCATTATCAGCCGAACCCCGAGCTCCTCGCCGATTATCCCGACCTTGCCGGCGTCATCGTCGCCAGCCCCGCCAACCCGACCGGCACGATGATCGCGCCCGCCGAGTTGCGCCGCCTGTCGGACTATTGTCGCGAACGCGGCATTCGCCTCGTCTCGGACGAGATCTATCACGGCATCACCTATGAGGGTGTCGCCCAGACCGCGCGCGCCTACGGGCGCGAGGCGATAATCGTCAATTCGTTCTCGAAATATTACAGCATGACCGGCTGGCGGCTCGGCTGGATGCTGGTGCCACCGGATCTGGCGCGCTCGGTCGAGTGCCTGGCGCAGAATTTCTACATCTCGCCGCCAGCGCTGTCGCAATTGGCCGCGATCGCGGCATTCGGCTGCCGCGACGAGCTCGACGCCCACGTCGCGCGCTACCGCGCCAATCGCGACCTGCTGATCGCGACTTTAAAGAAAGCCGGGCTCAGCCGTTTCGCTCCGGCCGAAGGCGCGTTCTATCTTTATGTCGATGTCTCGGCGCTGACCCCCGACAGCGGCGAATTCTGCCGGCGCCTGCTCACCGAGGCCGGCATCGCGGCAACGCCGGGGCGCGATTTCGATCCGATCCACGGCGACGACTGGGTGCGGTTCAGCTTCGCCGGCTCGAGCGACGACATCGCCGAAGCCGCGCACCGCCTTGCGGCTTGGCTGCCAAAGCAAGGCTAAGACGCGAAGCCGCGAGACCTACCGCGCCGCGGTCGCGCGCTTCGCCGGCCAGTGCTCCGGGTCTTCGAGGAAGCTTCTGATCTTGTCGTATTGCCCCGGCTCGAAACGGCCCATTTTTTCCGCCACCTCTGCCACGTCCCACCAGGTGGCGAGCGCGTGCAGGGTGATGCCCTCGGCGGCGAGGCGTGATTCGGTATGGGGGAAGATGCCGTAGTTAAAGATCACGAAGGTGTGGGAAATCTCGCCGCCGGCCTGGCGGATCGCGCGCACGAAATTGAGCTTCGAGGTGCCCTCGCTGGCGAGATCCTCGACCAGCAGCACGCGCGCATCGTCCTTCAACTCGCCCTCGATCTGCGCGTTGCGGCCAAAACCTTTCGCCTGCTTGCGCACATAGAGCATCGGCAGCGACAAACGGTCGGCGATCCACGCGGCAAATGGGATGCCCGCCGTCTCGCCGCCGGCGATCGCATCCAGCGACTCGCACCCAACCCGGCGCTCGATCAATTCGGCGCCCATATCCATCAGCTTGCGCCGGGCGCGCGGGAACGAGATCAGCCGCCGGCAATCGACATAGACCGGCGACAACCGCCCCGAGGTAAAGGTGAACGGGTTGTCGGGCTGGAACAGCACGGCTTCGGTTTCGAGAAGGATGCGGGCGGTGATTTCCGCCGCGTCGCTCTCGCTCGCCGTGCGATCGGGATGCGGAGCCTGGGCCATCGCCTATCTTAACGGCAAAAGAAGCGGGGTTGACAACCGAAGATGATGTGAACAAATAGAGAACATCAAAACAGCTGCCCGCGATCGATGTCATCTGCCGCCCACCTTGTCGATTTGCAAGACCGCATCCGCCGGATCGAGCGGCCGAATGAGCTGCGCCACGGCGTGCTGCCGTTCGGCGTCGCCGCGCTCGATCGCGCCCTACCGGGCGGTGGGCTGGCTCTGGGCGCGCTGCACGAAATCATGGGTGCCGGGGCCGACGAGGAAGATGGCGCGGCCGCCGCGGGGTTTGCGGCGGGCATCGCGGGGCGACTCTCCGCTGTTGATTCGCTGCAGAAACAGCGGGACACGGCGGGCAGCGGCACCGTCCTGTGGTGCCTGAAGCAACGTGATCTATACGGGCCGGGGCTTGCCGCGCACGGGCTCGACCCGGCGCGGATCGCGCTGGTCAGGGCGGCGCGCGACGACGACATCCTGTGGGCGCTCGAAGAGGGGTTGCGCACATCTGGTTCTCTTGGGGGCATCGCCGCGGTGATCGGCGAAATCGGTCGGCTGCCGATGGTCGCCGGCCGCCGGCTGCAGCTCGCCGCCGAGCGTTCCGGAATCCCCGCGCTGCTGTTGCGGCGCTGGCGCACCGGCGCGGAGGCCGCCGCCGAACGCGCGCGGCCGAGCGCGGCGATGACGCGCTGGCGAATCGCGCCGCTACCGTCGCTTTCCGAAGCCGGCGGGCCGGGGCCCGCGGGACTTATCGGACAGCCGCGCTGGCAGGTCGAGCTGCTGCGCTGCCGCGGCGCGGAACCGGCGGCATGGAACATGGAGGTGGCCGATGCATCGGGTCTTGTACGTCTTTCTGCTGAGCTGGCCGATCGACCGGCTGCGCCGCGCCGGCCTGTTGCCCAGACTCAGCACTGGCGCGCAGTCGGGTAATGCGGATTACGAAGGGGAAACCTCTTCCCCCTCGTCGTCCCGGCGAAGGCCGGGATCCAGACCAGCCCGGGATACCGGCCTTCGCCGGTGTGACGAGCGGAAGGATGCGTCCGAACCCCCTTTCGCCACGATCATCTCTTCCGGCGGGCGCCAATTGCTCGCCGCGGTCAACTCCGCGGCCGCCGCCAAGGGTCTCGCGCCCGGCATGCCGCTTGCCGATGCGCTGTCGTTCCTTCCGGGACTCGCGACCCTCCCGGCTGAGCTCGCCGAAGACGCCGCCGCCTTGCGCCGCCTCGCCGAATGGTGCGGCCGCTACAGCCCGTGGACCGCGCCGGACGGCAGCGACGGAGTGAAAATCGAGATCACCGGCTCGGCCCATCTGTGGGGCGGCGAGGCGGAGCTCGCCGCCGATCTATCGGCGAGGCTCGCCCGCCAGGGAATCGTCCACCGCCTCGCCATCGCCGACACGCTCGGCGGCGCCTGGGCGGTGGCGCGTTTTGCGACGGACGAGAACAAGCCCGCAATCGTCGCGCCGGAAAAGACGTCCGAGGCCATCGCTCCGCTGCCGGTCGCGGCGCTGCGGCTCGACCCGGCGATCGTCCAGGGACTGCACCGCGTCGGCCTCAGGCGCGTCAGCGAGCTCCTGGCGATGCCGCGCGACGCGCTCGCCCGGCGTTTCGGCGAGGCAATCGCGCGGCGGCTCGACCAGGCGCTCGGCGACCTCCCCGAACCG